>Ga0134128_10003130_pt1 | contig 20257 bp, 17 predicted proteins | sample KB31754_FD_96462 | JGI IMG/M metagenome (GOLD analysis project Ga0134128, IMG submission 96462) | Terrestrial soil microbial communities with excess Nitrogen fertilizer from Kellogg Biological Station, Michigan, USA - KB3-175-4 | ecosystem: Environmental > Terrestrial > Soil > Unclassified ...
GCCGCAGAGCTGCAGCGACAAATCGACTTGCTGCAAGCCAGAGTCGCCGGCTCCAACCTGGTCGTTACTCTCGGGGATTCGCTGTTCTCAGATGACGGGACCGTACTCCAGGACAGCTCCTCCGGCGATCTGAACAGGCTCGTCACTTTCCTCGGCCGGTATCCGGACCGCACCGCGTCCATCACGGGCTATACGGATAACAGGGGTACCGATGACGGCGATCAGGCCCGGTCCCAACGGAGCGCTGATTCGGTCATGTCGTATCTCGTCGAGCAGGGTATCTCTCAGGACAGGCTTTCGGCATCGGGAATGGGCGACAGCTCTCCCGTCGCGACCAATGATTCTGCCATCGGTCGGCAACAGAATCGCCGTGTCGAGGTCACTATCCACGCTCCAGAATCGGCAGAGCGCTAGCTTGCTGGCGCTGCACCTTACGGACGTCATAGCGTTCGAGCGCCTGCAGGATCACCGCGATTCTGGAAACGAGAGCCCACCAGCTTTGCCACCAAAGGGACTTCGTGCGCGGCAGCGAAGGCTCCGGTGGTGTCCCGCTAACTAAACCTAAACGTCGACCTGGATGCTGGCGTTCTGCACAGTATCGTAGGGTCGGCCGACTGTCCAACCGGTGAGGCTCGTAAGCCAGCGCAGTAATACCCCGTCCGAACAGCAACTCGGGCGGAATGTCGAAATGAATTTCAAGGGTAGCACCGCTTTCGCCCTGGTTACTACCGAATCTGGAACATTCCTTTTCAGATGATCGCCCCCCGTCGCCATTACGGCGACATCAGCTTTTCGGTTCTCGAAAGCGACATCAGACCATGAGAAGTACTCGTGCCACGCCACGTCCGCGCGGGTCAGAAAATGCGGAGACGCCGGAAGCATCACGGGCGATCACTTGAACATCACCATTCCAAGCTTGCTGTACGAGCTTATAACCGCGAGCAATGAGCTCAGCGCGCTCTTCCGCTCCAATGGTTGCGTAGGGTTCTTCGAAAAGAGTATCCGGTGGAAAGAACTGATGGTGGACGCGTGGCTCGGCTACTGCCGCATCGAGCGGAAGGCGGAAATCACGCCAGTTCCACAGCACCTGGCCGATTGAGGTCGCGATCCGCGAGCCGCCAGGTGTTCCGATGACCACGGCTACGCGCCCTTCCTCAGTCAGGATAGTCGGGCTCATTGTCGACAACGGCTGCTTGACGGGCGCGATTGCATTGGCGGCGCCGCCCACCACGCCTGCCTCGTTCGGCACGCCCGCCTTGACCGAAAAGTCATCCATTTCATTGTTCAGCAGGAATCCAGCGCCAGTCACCACTTGACCACAACCGAAAAAGTCGTTGAGAGTGTAAGTCAAAGACACAGCATTCCCGCGCGAGTCCAAAATCCCGAAGTGTGTCGTGGCATGGTGCTCCACGAGTCCAGGATTGACCATATCGGTCGGGGTCACTTTGTCGACGCTGATCTGGCTCGCGCGGCGCACAAGATAACTCGCCTCGAGTAGTCTTTCGACGGGGGCGCCGATGAAATCGAGATCTCCAAGGTAGGCGATCCTGTCCGCGAATACGCGCTTCTCGATTTCCGCCAGGAGGTGCACGTACTGCGCCGAATTCAACGCCAGACCGGCAAAGTGCTCCGACAGGTGTGACTTCATGGCGAGCAGCGAGAGCAGGGCGATCCCGCCGGCGCTCGGCGGTGGTGCAGTGAACACCTCATAGCCCGCCCACTCCCCTCTCAGCGGTTTACGCCATACCGCCCGATACCGCGCGAGGTCGGCGTGGGTAAGCCGTCCATCGTTGCGCACCATTTCGGCCACGCAAAGGTCCGCGGTTTGCCCTTGATAGAAATCCCGCGGGCCGTCCGTTGCGATTCGCTCGAGGGTGGCTGCCAATTCCGGTTGCCGGAAAGCATCGCCGCTTTCGAGGTTGCCGAAATATGCCAGGAAATTCGTGCGTCCATTGAGCTTGGCAGCGCGCCTGTCACGCACCTGGTGAAGGAGTGCATGCACGGTGAACCCGCGGCGCGCGTATCGTATGGCCGGGCCGAGGTCCATTCGCCACGGCAGCCTCCCGAAGCGCCGGTGAAGCTCCCATAGCCCTGCGACCGTACCCGGAACGGTCGCCGCGCCCACCCCGGTCGTGCTCGCGTCTGCAATGACGTTGCCCGCCTCATCCAGGTACATATCCGCCGCCGCACTGGCGGCAGCGGGTCCGCGAAAATCGAGAAAATAGGGTTCGCCATCGATGTGCAGTGTGGCAAAGCCCCCGCCACCCAGGTTCCCGGCTTCAGGATAGGTAACGGCGAGCGTGAAGGCTGTAGCAACGGCAGCATCGACGGCATTTCCGCCGTCCGCCAGAATTTCTGCGGCAGTGCTCGCTCCGAAGCAGTCTGGCGCAGCGACCGCCGCCGTCATGCCGGGGCGCGGCGACTTGCTCATCATACCCCCATCCGCCGTTATCGCCGATCGGTCAATCCCGTATTGTGGAAAGTATCGCAATCGACCAGGCCCCCATCGATCACGATCTGGGCACCTGTCATGTGGCGCGATTCGTCGGACGCCAGAAACGAGACGGCGGCGGCGATTTCCTCCATGCGGGAGAACTCCCCCATCGGGACAGCAGCCTGACGCTCCTTCAGGACCGTCTCGAAAGCAATTCCCTCCTGGCTTGCAGCTTCGCCGAAGGCCTTCTCGAGCGCCTTGGTGCGTACGAGGCCCGGATGCACCGAGTTGCAGCGGATATTGAGCTTGTGCTCAGCGCAGTGCTGGGCCACCGACTTCGTGAGTTGCCTGACGGTTGCTTTGGCCGCCCCGTAGGCCGTGGCGAATGGTGTCGCCAGGAGCGCCGCTACCGACGAGATATTGATGATCGAGCCGCCACCCGAGGCTCGCAGGGCGGGAATCGCCGTCTTGCATCCGAGGAATACTCCTTCGACATTGATGGCGAACATCCTTCGCCAATCCGCAAGCGACGTGGTCTCAGGGTTTGCCTCTTCGCTGGGAGGGCTCAGGATTCCCGCATTATTGACGAGCACGTGCAGACCGCCCCACTTCTGCTGAATTTGCCCGATCACATCGAGCCACTGTTGCTCGCTCGAAACGTCGTGGGGCAGGAAGCCGATCTTCAACTCGTCGGCAACGGACCGTCCGAGATCAGCTTGGATGTCCGTGATGACAACACGAGCGCCATCCGCGGACAAGCGCTCCGCAATGGCTCTGCCGATGCCCGATGCGCCGCCCGTTACCAATGCGACCTTGTCATTGAGTATGCCCATGGAGTACGGCCTCACTTCACCAGCATTTCGCCCCGCCGGCTCGGCAGTGGCCTGTAAACCCACTCGGCGAATCGACTCAGATCCATCGCCGGAAAATGCAGCCTTCCAGGCGGCAGCGCAGCGATGCTCGCGAGCATGTCCTCCGGGGCGCCCTCCTGTTCATAGATGGCGATCATGCTGTAGCAGGGCTCGGCCGCGCCCGGATCTTGAAATTGCGCAAGCTCGAAGCATTGGCCGCTCACGAGCTGCGGAATGTCGAGCGCGTGTCGGATGTGGCGCGTGGCGTACCATTCCCGGAATTCCGCCTCCCTGCGAATGACCGGATTCGCAAACGCAATCGTGAGGAGGGAAGGATCGGCTCCGGGAGAGCGCCCCACACGCTCGCTCGCGGGAAAATAAATCCATGTTGCCGGGTCCGCGGCGCTCCTTTCGGCTCGATGCAGCTCGGTGATGCGCGCCACGGTTTGCGCCGCCGCCTGCGCGCCGTCCAACGACAGCTCATACAGCCCGAGATACCGATATGGCAGGCCCGGGTAGCGCCCATTTGAGACATCCACTTCGTGTGGCTCGTACAGCTGCCCGGAAAGCACGTCGGGCAGCTGAAGCACCGCTTCCCTATATGACCCCAGATACCAGCTGCGAAAGATCTCCTCCGCACCCGCCTTGGGGCTGCTGAGGACCAGGAGAATGTGGCTGCGCTGTCCGTGCAATATTTCTCGGGACGTCTTCAAAGCACCCTCTTCACAGCGGCCACGATCCGCTCCTCGCTGGGATACAGGGGCTTCTCGAGCGCTGCGCTATAGGGTATCTGCACATCCGGTGTGGTGACACGCTGGATCGGCGCGCGCAGGCTGTGGAACCCCTCCTCGGCAATGACCGCGGATACCTCGGAGGCGACACTCCCGGTGCGATGAGAGTTGTCGATGATGACCGCGCGATGGGTTTTCGCCACGGATTCGAGCAGCGTTTGCCGATCCATGGGGACCAGGGTTCGAAGATCCACGACCTCGGCCGCGATTCCGCCCGCTCGCAGCCCATGAGCTGCGCCCATCACCCTGGGCAGGCACCCCGCGATCGATACCAGTGTGACGTCACTGCCTTCGATCTTGACGTCCGCCTTGCCGATCGGAACGAGGAAGTCCGGGTCGGTCGGCACCTCGGCCTTCTGCGTCCATAAATTCATGTCTTCAAACACCAGCACCGGATCGTCGTCGCGAATCGCTGCCTTCAGCAGGCCCTTCATGTCCCGCGGCGTCGCGGGAGCGACGATCTTGAGTCCCGGCACATTCATGAAGAATGGATATGGACGGTCGGAGTGCTGTGCCGCATTGCATATGTTGTAGTAGGTACATGCGCGAAACACGATCGGGACGCTCAGCTGACCGCCCGTCATGTAGCGCAGCTTGGCGGCTTGATTGATGATTTGATCGGCGGCGAGATAGACGAAGCTCGCTATCGTCAGGTCCACGATGGGGCGCAATCCCGTCAGTGCCGCGCCGATCCCCATTCCCGCAAAGCTGTTCTCCGAAATCGGCACGTTCCGCAGCCGCTTCTCGTCGAAGGTATCGAAGAGCGGACTGCCGCCATAGATGTCGATGTTCTCCCCGATCAGAATGACGCGCTCGTCGCGCAGCATCTCCTCGCGCTGCGCCTCGACGATCGCCTTGAGATAGGTCAGCTCGCGGGCCTGCGAGGACATCGTTTGCACCTACCGCCCCGAGTCCGGCGGATAGTGGATCGGATTGCTGAATAGGTAATCGTAGACCTCCGCCGGATCGGGGAACGGACTCTCGCGGGCGACGCTCACCGCTTCCGCGACTTCAGCAGCCACCTTTTTTTCGATGTCAGCGACGTCGCCCGCATTGACTCCGTATCGCGCAAGCTCCGCGCGATGCAGCGACAGTGGATCCTTCTGAGATCGGTAGGCAGCCAACTCCTCCGCCGTGCGATAGGCGATCGGAACCTGCAGTCCGAGACAATGCTCATCGTAACGGTACGTCTTTGCCTCGATGAGGGTCGGTCCCGCACCGCTGCGGGCACGCGCCACGGCTGCCGCGGTCGCCTCATACACCTCACTGAGCACTTGGCCGTCGACGATGACCCCCGGAATACCGAAGCCGCCAGCCCGCTTTGCCACATCCGGCTGGCCGTGCGACTTCACAACGGGGGTCGAGATCGCGTAAAGATTGTTCTCGCAGAAGAAGATGACGGGCAGCTTCCATATCGCAGCCAGGTTCAGGGATTCGGCGAAGGTGCCCTGGTTCGCGGCGCCGTCGCCGAAGAAACACAGACTCACCTGGTCCGAGCCGCGAACCTGAATGCTCAGACCGGCGCCGGTGGCGAGTGGAATTCCGCCCCCCACGATGGCCGACTCGCCGATGATTCCCACCTTGCGATCGGCGAGGTGCATCGATCCGCCCCGGCCTCTGCAGATGCCGGTCGCCTTGCCGTACAGCTCGGCCATCAAGGGCTTCAGGTCCGCGCCTTTGCCTATGGGATGACCATGGGAACGGTGGGTGCCGGTGATGTAGTCGTCATCGCGCAGCGCCAGGCAGGCACCGACGATTGCCGCCTCCTGACCGCTGCTCGAATGCATTCCGGAGAACTCTCCTGCGGTCGCACGGCGCATTGCTTCTTCCTCGAAGCGGCGAATCCGTACCATGCGCCGATAGCCTTCGAGCGCCGCCTCCCGGGTGAGCCGCCCCTGGCTCGAACTCGACTCCGAGGACTGCTGCTCGTGAGGCATGGTCACTTGACGGATACGGCAGGGGAGTCGCTGTACATGTATTCAAAGAGCTTCTCGGGAGACGGCAGCGGGCTCTCGTGAGCGAAGCGAATCGCCTCGCTGACCGCAGCCGCCACCTCGCTCTCGACGGCACTCAACTGCGCTTCGGTGAAACCGTCCGCCATCAGGTATTGCCGAAACAGCACGATCGGGTCCCGTCGCGTCCGGTACTCCTCGACTTCAGCAGGTGAGCGATACGGCTTGCCGGGAACCAGCAGGCCTACGTTGTGCTCGTCATACCGATAAGTCTTGGCCTCGATGAGGGTTGGGCCTGCGCCGCGCCGGGCTCGAGCAGTTGCCTCGCTCGTAGCGTCGTACACCGCGGTGACATCCTGGCCGTCCACGGCGACACCCGGCATACCGTACGCCTGAGCGCGCGCGACGATGCTCGGCTGCCCATGACTGCTTGCGAGCGAGGTGACTATCGCGTAGCCGTTGTTCTCACAGAAATAGATCACGGGCAGCTGCCACAGGGAGCCCATGTTGAGCGATTCGTGGAACGTGCCTTGATTCACGGCGCCGTCTCCGAAGAAGCAGAGGCACACTTGCTGCGTGCGGCGCACCTTTGCGCTAAGTCCCACCCCCGTCGCCAGTGGAATGCCCCCGCCCACGATCGCAGACTCGCTGATGATCCCGACGCTGCTGTCGGCAAGGTGCATCGAGCCGCCGCGGCCCTTGCAGATCCCGCTTTCCTTGCCCATGAGCTCGGCCATCAGTGCCTTCAGGTCGGCGCCCTTTCCGATCGGATGTCCGTGCGAGCGGTGGGTGCCGGTCATTGCATCGTCATCTTTCAGGGCCAGGCAGGCACCTACGATTGCCGCTTCCTGGCCGATGCTGCCATGGTAAGCGCCCGGAATCTGCCCCTCCTTGAAGAGACGGGTGCCCTCCTCCTCGAATCTGCGGATGCGGAGCATTCGCCGATATGCTTCAACTTTGAGGTGTTGGGGTAAGGACATCTGAAGTTCCGATGTGGTGCTCGTGATGCGGGCTCAAGCGTGATTGAAGTATCGCTGCAATTCCCATTGCGTGACCGGGCCGCTGCGGCATGCAGCTGCGGGATCCTGTACCGATTCGCTGAAATCCTTCCATTCGTCCTGCTTGAGATAGGCGTGGTGCTCCACGTATTCCTTACCGAATGCGGCAATGGCCGAGGGTGACTCCCTGAACGCCGCTATGGCTTCCGGCATGGAGTGCGGCAGCAGCGTCCAGCGCTTCTCCAGCATGACGTCCCCTTTTCCATAGGGAGGCGGCTGGTTCTCGTCCTTGAGCCCCTCGATGGCCCCGAATACCAGGGCCGCGATCGAAAGATAAGGGTTGATATCCGAGCCCGGCGCGCGGTGCTCGAAGCGTGTCATCTTCTCCGGAACCGCGCCCGTAACGACACGGATACCCGCCATGTGATTGTCCTTCGCCCACGACGCATTCTCCGGATTCCACAACATGCGATCCATCCTGCGGAACGAGTTCACCCACGGCTTGAAGAGGATGTTGTAAGCCGGCATGGTCTTAAGCATGCCGGCCGCGGCATAGCGCGCGGCGCTGCTCAGGTCCCGCACGGACTCGTCCCAGAACGCGTTCTGCGCGCCGCGTGCGAGACTGAAATTGTGGTGACAGCCGCAATAGGAGTCTCCGGTGCCGACGACTTTGGCCGTCATCCACGTGGCTACGAGTCCCCGCTCCGCGCACAGCTGCCTCAGGTACAACTTCGAGCGCACCGCCGCGTCCGCGGCCTTCAGCGGTGATTGCGGGACGAAGGTGTATTCGAACATCCCATGTCCGAGCTCGGTATGGAAGGCCTCCACGGGAATCTCGGCCGCTTCGCACCGGCGCATGAACTCCCTTGCCAGGTCATCGTACGGCGGCGTTCTGGAAATGCTGTAGGCATCCCATTCGCGGCCAAACGACGGCAGTTCCCCGAAGCGGCCCGCGCGCATCAGCGCGTCGTCCTCGCGCACGATGTACATCTCGTACTCGAGCGCCACCCTGGCCGAGTACCCCAGCTTCGCGAGCTCCTCTTCCGCACGCTGCAGGATCAGGCGAGGACTGACTGCGCACGGCGTCCCGTCATCCATGTAATAGTCGCAAAGAACCGCGGCCACATCATCCTTCCAGGGAAGAGCGACGGCAGTGGATAAGTCCGGTAGAGCCACCATCTTGGGAAAGCCGTTGTCCCAATTGGAGAACGGGGACGTGAAGCAGACGTTTCCGCCGCTCTTGAACGCGAGAATCAGGGTTGCGATCCCGCTGCCGTAAGGAGCGAACGCTTTCTCGAGAGGCACGTACTTGCCACAGAGATAGCCGTTATTCTCCGGCATCTCCATCTGCACGAACCGGCATCCGGCGCTCTTCAGTCGCTCAATGATGGGGCGCGCTTCGTCGGTTCGCCGTGCCAGCGCTGCCTTGGAAAAAACCATACGACACAACTCCAAATGACGGTTTATCCGCGGATCTGCAATCGTCGATGACCTGGCACCCCCGCTCCAGCCCCTTCTTCCGCCTCGGCCGCTACATCCGATCGTTTCGCTTGTGTCCTGTTCTAAAGGTCTTTACTATAGACCAAACCGCTAATTGGGGTCAACCCAAAACACCAAGTAACACGATGAAGAGCGCCATTCCAAGTCACACCGCGATCAGCTCCACGCCATGAGCTTGCAGCTGCTGGCGCCCGATGAGCCCAGCGCGGTAGCGGCCTACCGCCGGGACGGCAAATCGCCATTCGTGATCACGGTCGATCACGCGAGCCGCCGCATCCCTCGCTCGCTCGGAGATCTGGGTCTCTCCCGCGCGGACCTGGCGCGGCACATCGCCTGGGATATCGGCGCCCTCGAGGTCGCGCATCAGGTATCGGCCATTCTCGATGCGCCGCTCATCGCCCAAAGTTATTCCCGCCTCGTCATCGACTGCAATCGCCGCCCGGACGACCCCGCATCCATCGCGGCTCTGAGCGAGTTGACGCACATCCCGGGAAATGTGGACCTGTCCCAGGAGCAGATCGCGGCCCGGCGCCGTGAGGTGTTCGATCCCTATCACGGTTGCCTGCGCGAGTTGCTCGACGGGCGGGCGCGGGCCGGTACACGGACCATCCTCATCGTGCAGCACAGCATGACCAACGTCTTCAAAGGCGTGCGGCGCGAAATGCACGCCGCCGTTCTGTACGACAAGGACCCGCGATTTGCCCAATGCCTGCTCGAGGTTCTCCGTTCGGAGCCCGGCCTGGTGGTGGGAGACAATGAGCCGTATTCCGGCAAGCATAAGATCGGCTACACGGCGCCGCAGCACGGAGAGGCTCGGGGAATTCCTCATGTCGAGGTGGAGTTGCGGCAGGACCTCATTGAATCACATGCCGGCCAGCGCGAGTGGGGCACTCGCATGGCTCGTGCCCTCGTGAGCGCAGAACGCAGCTTCCTGCAACGCCACGGCTGATGCAGCCGTACCGCCGCTGAAGCGATGATTACTCCCGGTCCGCGTCGATGGGCGCGTCCTGCTGAAACAGCCCGGGCGCATGGAGCCGCATAATGACCACGGCCCCGATCTCCACGGCAAGGATCAGCAGGCAGCCGATCACCACGCTCCTGCCGGTCGGCAAATTGCTCGACCACAGGGATGAAAAGAAGGCCGCGTACAGCAGATAGGCATTGACGAGAAAACCGGCTATCGGCACGAGCAAGTTGCCGAAGATGCGGAATTCACTGCGCGCGAAACGGAAGAAATAGATGCCATTCGCAAGATTGACTGCCATGAAGGTCAGCGTGGCAAAGAAGACGAGCGCGAATGACCACCAGTTGAAGGTATCCAATCCATTGCGCAGGACGAAGACCGTCGCAAAGTTCACGGCGACGGCGAAAATGATGATGCCCAATACGGCGTTGCGCGGCACACGGTGCTCCCCGGCGAGCTGGCCGAACACGGCAGGCAGCAGTCCATGACGCGCAAGCGCGAATACGATGCGCGAGGACCCCTGCACGCAGCTGAGATAGATGGCGGTCGTACCGGTGAATGCGATCAGGTCGACGGTCAGGCTGCCGAAGCCCCAGTAACGCGCTGCAATCCCGGTCACCGCTGGAATGCCGGCCCTGGTGTATCCAATTACCTCCCCGACCGGTATCGCGAGCGTGAATGCCCAGGCGTTGAGCGCCCAGAATACCGCCATTCCTATCAGCGTCAAAAAGATCGCCCGCGGCACGTGCGTGCGGGGCGCGTTCGCCTCTTCCGCCGCCGTGGAGACCACGTCGAAGCCGCAGAAGCCCAGGACTCCAACCACCATGGCGGCCCAGAAGCCGCTGATACCCTGGGTCGCGCCCTTGGGGTCGAAAGGACTGAGACTCAGTCCCCCGGCATGCGCCGCTTTGACGAAGACGATGGTTGCCGACAAGGCGAGTACCACGAAGCTCTCGATCAGCATGAGGCGCACGGTCATCTTCGTCGATGCCTCCGCGCCCCGCAGACACAGGAACGTTACCGGGAGCGTCGAAATCACGATCCCGGTGAACAGTGCCGGCAGATAGGGAATCGGGAGCTGCGTGATTCGCACGAAGTCGGCGAAGAACATGGCGAACATGATGGGGATCGAAATGGTCGCCATCAAAAAGTAAGTGGTCATCAGCAGACCGGCCAGAAATCCGGCCACCGGGCTCACCGATCGCCATAACCAGGTGGAGGCGGCTCCGGCCGACGGGAAGCGGCTGTTCAATACCGCATACGACGTGCCGGTCGGCAGAATCACCAACATGGCGCAGAGGAAGATGAGCGGCGTCACCGGACCCGTGGCCGACTCCATGGTGCCCCACAACGCGAAGAGACCCATCGCGGGCGAGGTAATGCCGATGGCGAGGGCCGCGAGCCCAACGGGGCTGATGGTGTTCTTCTTTAGGCGAGACGCCGAAACCTGGTGCGCGGGCGCGGAAATATCGCTGTCGACGGCCTGGGTCAGAACTGGACTCTGCGCACCCTCAGGCACCGCTCTATCCACGAAGATGGCCGTCAAGGCGTGAGATCAAAGCCTTGCCAGCCGTAGTCACGTGGTCGCGCATGATCTTTTCGGCCCGGGCTCCGTCGCCGGCGGTGATGGCTTCCACCAGCTCTTCATGACCATCATTGGCGCGCGGTGTCAGAGTTCTGAATACGGCGCCAAATGGGGCATAGCGCGCCGCCAGGCCGCGCTCGATCGCCTCGATGATGAAATAATTGCCGGAGATGCGGGCGATTTCACTGTGAAACTGCGAGTCGAGCGCAAGAAACCGCTGCACATTCGCGGACACTGCCGGGCTCTTGAGGTGGGCGGCCAGGACCTTCTGCAATGACGCCGAGAGGCTCCGCAGCTTCTGCACATCCTTCGGCTTGGCGCGCTCGGCAGCCAGGCGCGCCGAAGCGCCCTCGACCAATTCGCGAAACTCGTACACATCCGTTATTGCGCGGTCCGTATCCGCGGCCAGCTGCAGCAGCTCACGCTTGGTGACATCCTGGGCACGAATCCACATTCCGCCGTGCGCGCCGCGGCGCACGGTTATCGCACCCTCATGAGCCAGGATGCGGATGGCTTCGCGGACTGTCATTCGCGCGACACCGAGCTGCTGCGCGAGCTCGCGCTCCGGTGGCAGGCGGTCGCCGGGGATCAGCAGGCCGAGGTGGATCGCTCGCTGGATCTGATTGGCAACCAGCTCATAGGTTGCCGCGACTTTGATGGGACCCAGATGCTTTGATGCAGTCATGGTGCTTGAGAATTCTATCCTACTCGAGGGCGCGAATACACGAAGGCCGTCAGACAAAGATCTGGATCGCGCTCTCCCGCATGTAGGCCCTCATCCCATCCGTCCCGCCTTCAACTCCGATTCCCGATTGCTTGTGGCCGCCGATGGACAGGACGCCCGGCCCGGGTCCTCCGACCGGGCGAGCCGTCGCGTTCACCACGATCCAACCTGCGTCAATCGACTGTGAAACCCGGTGTGCACGTGCAAGATCGCGAGTCCACAAGATAGCGGAAAGCCCGTAAATTGTGGCATTGGCGATGCGTACGGCCTCCTCGTCGCCACGGAAAGTCAGCGTCGACAGCACGGGACCGAAGATCTCTTCGCGCGCGATCCGCTGCTCCGGCTCCACGTGATCGAAGATAACCGGCGCCGCATAGAAGCCGCCGGGTAGTGGATCCGGAGCGTTCGAGCTGTAGATCATCCTCCCTCCCTCCCTGGCGCCGCAGGTCACGTATTCGCCAATCTTCTGGCGGTGAGCGGCACTCACAACGGCACCGAAAGTCGTCTCATCCTTGAGGGGATCGCCCGGGTATAGCGCCGCGGCGCGCTGAATCACCATTTCGAGGAGCACATCCCTGAGGTCCTCGTGAACCAGAAGGCGGGAGCTCGCGGTGCAAACCTGACCCTGATTCCAGTAAGCACGCGCGACAATGGCGTCAGCGACGGCATCCAAGTCCGGCGCATCCGCGAAGACGATGTTGGGCGCTTTGCCACCGCATTCGAGCAGCAGGCGCTTCATATTGGACTCGCCCGCAGCCACGAGGAGCTGCTTGCCGGTACGACTGCTTCCGGTAAACGTAATCATGTCAACGTCCTGGTGGTGCGCGAGCGCCGCGCCGACCTCACCCGTGCCGAGTATCACGTTCAATACTCCCTCCGGCACGCCGGCCTCCATCGCCAACTCTGCGAGTCGAACGGCCGACAAAGAGGTGAGCTCGGAGGGCTTGAGAACCAGCGTGTTGCCCGTCATCAGCGCCGGAGCGACCTTCTCTGCCGCCAGCACGAGCGGGAAGTTCCAGCCGATGATCCCCGCCACGACTCCCATTGGCCGGCGGGACTGATAAGAGAGGCTGGTGAGCTCGACGCCATACACCTTGCTCGAAAGTTTGTCGCCGGCGGCAGCGCAGAAGCGCAACGCCGCGGCCGCCCGCGGGACGTCAAAGCTCAAGGCATCCCGGATGGGCTTGCCGGTATCGAGTGATTCCAGCAGCGCAAATTCCTCGCGGTGTTGCATCAAGAGCTCGGCGAGCCGTGAGAGCACCTCGGACCGCCGCTGGGAAGGGAGCTGCGACCAGCGGCCGTCGCGAAAGGCCCGCCGCGCGGCGGCGACGGCCGAGTCGACGTCACTGAGCGCTCCGCACCGCAGCTGATAGAGCAGCGCTCCGTCCCGCGGCCCAAGCTTCGGAAGCGCCCCCGCACCGCCATCACACCCGCGACCATTGATGATATTGCGGACATCGAGCCGCAGAGATTGCGCCCGGGCGATCCAGTCGACTGAACTATTCTGGCTCAAGCGTTTACTCCGAGCCGCTCTCGGCCAGCTGCAGCATCTCCACGACGTTGCCATCGGGATCACGCGCATACGTGGCGGTGGCGCAGGCCGGAAAGTGGATGGGCGGACAATGGAAGGAAACGCCGGCCGTTCTGAGCCGGTCGTACAGCTCCTGGATGTCATCGACCTCGACGGCCACGTGCGTGATCCCGTGGTCCGACACCGGCCGCATCCCCTCGGCGGCCTTCGGAGTCGGTTCCATGAACTCGAATAGCTCCACCGCCAGGTTGCCCGATTTGAGGATGGCAATCCGGCCACGCGCCCCTTTGAGAGCCAGAATGGCCTCGTACCGCTCGCCTTCGAAGGTCACCTCCTCGACGACCTTCATGCCGAGCAGGTCGCGATAGAAGGCGAGCGAACGCTCCAGGTTCACCACGGAAATCCCGACATGACTGAAAGTAGCGGTCACCGCCCGACCTCGCCTGCTTCACGCGATTTGCCGCCGCGGGCTGCGGCCCTCGCCGGCTTGCGGTAAGACTCACAGTTCACGGTCCCTCCATCTACCACCAGCTTCGTACCGGTGATGTGGCGGGCCTCATCGGAGGCGAGAAATGCGACCGCGGCGGCAATATCCTCCGGAAGGATGAACTCACCGATCGGTGAATCCAGCCGGTTGTTCTCGATGATCTCCTCGATCGGCACCTGACGCAGCCTGGCTACCTCTGCCGCCTGCTTGTCCCAAAGGGGTGTGCGGACATCCCCCGGATGCACGGAGTTGCAGCGAATGTTGAGCCCTCGTTCCGCGCAGTGCTGTGCGACGGACTTGGTGAGCTGTCTCACGGCCGCCTTACTGGCGCCGTAAGCGGTCGCATACGGGGTCGCGCGCAAGCCCGCGATGGACGAGATATTGATGATGGAGCCGCCGCCTGCGCGCCGCATTGCCGCGATCGCGGCACGGCAGCCGAGGAACACTCCCTCGACATTGACCGCGAAGATCCTGCGCCATTGTTCCAGGGGCGTATCGACGGGGCTGACGGCGCCCATCGGCCCCAGTATGCCCGCATTGTTGACCAGAATGTCCAGGCGCCGGAACCGTCTCTCGACTTCGCCGATGACTCGGATCCAGCCTGCCTCATCGCAAACATCCTGCTCGAGAAAAATCAGGCCATCCGCCGAGGCAGCCGCGGCGCCGGCTGGTGCATCGACATCCGAGATCACGACCTGCGCGTCCTCGGCACGCAGGCGACGGGCGATCGCTCTGCCGAGACCGGCTGCACCGCCGGTCACGAGGGCGACCTTGTCTGTCAGGCGTTGCATCGGGTCTCCACGGGAGAAACAAGCTTCGAGGGCTGCTCGATCCGCGTGCGCAGGGCCGTAAGGAAGCGGGCCACGGTGACACCGTCGATGGCCCGGTGATCGGCCGAGACGGTGGCCCGCATGACCGTGCCCACGCGCACCTGCCCATTGGGGCCGGCCAGGCAGCGCGGTTTCGCGCTACCCACGGCGAGGATGGCGCACTGGGGAGGATTGATGATCGCATCGAACTGATCGACGCCATGCATGCCGAGATTCGAGATGCTGAACGAGCCTCCGGTTATCTCCTCCATCTTCAGCTCGTTGCGAGCCGCCCGGGCGGTCAGGTCTCGGGCCTGCACCGAGATCTCGCGGATGGACTTAAGGTTCGCCGCACGCACGATGGGCGTCACGAGGCCGCCCTTTACGGCGACCACGATCGCGATGTCCGCATTCACGAACTGATGCAGTTCCCCATCGGACCACTGGATGTTGACTTCGGGAACATCCATGAGCGCCTGAGCCGAGGCTTTCACCAGCAAATCATTCAATGAAAGAGACACCGAGGGGTTCATCTGGCGCAATTCGCTGCGAAGGGCCAGCAATGGGCCGACTTCGACATCGGCGCTCGCCCGAAAATGCGGAATAGTGCTGTACGCCTCCTGCATACGTGCCGCGATGACCCTGCGCATGGCCGACAAAGGTCTCACGGTGTAGTGCTCACCCATGCTCTTCCTCGATCATCGCAATCGGAGTGTTCACGGCAGCCGTCTCGCCCTCCGCAAGGAGGATGCTGAGGAGCGTGCCGCTCGCGGGCGACTCCACCTCCTGGATGGCTTTCGCCGTCTCGATCTCGACGAGAACCTCCCCCCGTTCGACCTTGTCGCCCACTGCCTTGAGCCACCGCTTTGCCGTTCCCTCCTCGATGCCCATCCCGGACTTCGGAAAATTCACTTTGATTGCCATTGGGAATATCCCCCTTGTCGCCGCTCAGAGCAGTGATTTCACGGCGGCAATGACTTGATCCTTGCCCGGATAAAGCAGTTGCTCCAGCGCCGGACTGAAGGGCACGTGCACGTCGGGCGGGCTCAAGCGGATGATCGGCTTGGCGAGAGTATCGAGCGCCTTCTCGCACACCACGGCCGCGATTTCCGCGCCCACGTTCGCGACCCGATGAGCGTTTTCGACCACTATCAGCCGGCGCGTCTTGGCGAGCGAGGTCAGTATCGTGTCCATGTCCAGCGGCTTGAGAGTCCGGGGATCAATCACCTCCACGGAAATCCCGGTTTGCGCCAGAGCATTGGCTGCCTCCAGCGTGCCGCGCATCGCGCCGCCAATGGCCACGATCGTCACATCGGTTCCACGCCGCTTGATGTCCGCCTTGCCGATCGGAACCAGAAAGTCGGGATCGTCGGGGACCTCGCCTTTGATCGGCCACAGCTTCGTATCCTCGAAGACGATGACGGGGTTGTCGTCGCGGATGGCGGATTTCAGCAGGCCCTTGATATCGGCCGCCGTGGTGGGACTCACCAGCTTGAGCCCCGGAATGTTCAGGAACAACGGGTACGGCCGGTCGGAGTGCTGCGCTGCGAGCGCGCTGCCGTAGTACATACAACAGCGGAAGACGATCGGGACGCGTATTTGACCGCCTGTCATGTACCTCAGCTTCGATGCCTGATTGATGATCTGGTCGGAGGCGAGATACATGAAGCTTGCAATCCCCAGGTCGACGATGGGGCGCAAGCCCGCGATTGCCGCGCCGATCCCAACGCCCGTAAAAGAGCCTTCCGAAATCGGAGTGCTCCAGACACGCAGCGGGTCGAATCGATCGACGATCCGGCCACCGCCATAAACGGCAATGTCTTCGCCCATGAGGATGACGCGCTCATCGCGCTCCATCTCCTCTATCTGCGCCTGGATGACCGCCTCGAGATATGTGATTTGCACGTGCTGAACGCCTCATGCGTGGCCTTCGCCACCGGCAATTTGCTCTGTGGTCTAATAAATGGAGCTTACCCCAGCCCGAGCGGCCGCCGCAAGTACCGGCTCGCGGCGAATGTGGGCGGTTTTCCCGGGTAATCCGCGCCGTTCCACGCGCACCCACTTGAACAGTCCAGGTCTCTGTAGTTAAATGTCTATTGATTAGTCCATTTGATCTATCCGCGGCACGCGATTGAAGATCTGCAGAACAGACAAATCGTCGGGTCCAAACTCGTAGTCGTCCTCGACCGCGCAGCGGTCGCTCCTCTGGGGATATATATGTGGGCAGGCATCAAATCGAAGAACTCGGGGGCTCTGCTTCTCGCGGCTCTCTGCGCGCTGCTGCAGTCCTTCACCGCCCATGCAACGGACGGGGACGCCACCTCCCCTGCCGCCGATGCACCGCCGGCTGCAGCCACCGACACCGCGGCGCGTCGGGAGCTGGCCCCGATCGTGATCACCGCGACGAAGCGCCAAACCACGGCTCAGAGCACGCCTATCAGCATCACCGCGGTGACCTCCGCCGAAATTGCATCGCGCGGCATCCCTAACCTCTCGACTCTCGCCCGTTCCGTACCGGGCGTCGCGATGCGCGACTCCGGCCCCGGTGAGAGCGAGTTTGAAATGCGCGGCCTGAACTCCGAAGGCGGAAGCTCTTCGGTGGTCGGTTTCTACCTGGATGAGATCCCTCTGTCGTCGCCGGCCTTCTCCAATTTCGGGGCGATTGAGCTCGATACCAATCTCTACGATCTCGCCCGCGTCGAGGTGTTGCGCGGCCCCCAGGGAACGCTGTACGGGTCCAGCTCCATGGGCGGAACCGTCCGGCTCATCCCCACCCCCCCGCAGCTGAACACCTTTGCGGCCAGCGCGGAGGAGAAGGTCTCCGACACGATCTCCGGCGGCAGCATCAATCACCAGGAGAACGCGATGATGAACCTGCCGCTGGGGGACACAGCGGCCGTACGCGTCGTCGGCTCGTTCACTCGCGACAGCGGCTGGATCAAGCGTCTTGTACTCGCGGACGGATCCGTCACCACGGATCCCGGGATCTACCCGGACGTCTCGCGCCCGAGCAATTTCTACTCCGCTCCGCTACAGGAGGCGCTGAGCGGGGTGAACACAACCCTGATCGACTCCATCCGCGCGCAGCTTCTCTGGCAGCCGACAGACAATCTCACAATAGAGCCCCTGCTGATGTACCAGCGCACCGAGCAGGGCGCCCCCAACGAGGTCGACGTCAATGGAATGCCATCTCATCCCACCACGCCCGCGGTCAAGGCACATTACGAGATCTATGACACTCCAGAGCCGCAAGAGGGGACCTTCACTTTCAGCAGCCTGAAGATCGCCTATCAGTTGCCCACCTTCTCGGTGACCTCGGCCACCGGCTTCTGGCACAGCAACCAGCTCATTCGCCAGGATGCCACCGAAGAGATCAATTCCGTATTCGGCATTCCTGCGAACGACGCGTCGGCTGGCGGACTTGGACCGACGGGACCGGGATACAGTGGTCCGGGTGCGAGCGAGCAGGATACTCCACGGCAGCTCAGCGAGGAGTTCAGACTTACGTCAACGGCTCCGGGCGCGCTGCAGTGGGTCGCCGGTTACTTCTATCAGGACCTGTACTCCCAGTTCAATCAATACATCGTCAGCCCCGAAGCCGCGCCCGTCATCGGCGCCCCACCGACTGACTTCATAGCATTCATGAATCAGGTCATCACGCAAAACGCGCTCTTTGGGGATATTTCGTGGCGGCTCTCGCCCCGGTTCAAGGTCGAGGTGGGATTGCGCCACTATCATTACAGTCTGAGCGACTTTGAGACGGAGTATGGCGCGTTCGCTCCCAATGCCTACCTGGGCAATAGCGTCCCCTACACCGTCGCCTTCTCGAATTCCCACAGCGGTTTCCTTCCCAGCTTCACGGCCACTTATAACTTCAATAGCGACGACATGATCTATGCGAAAGCCTCCGAAGGCTTCCGCATAGGCGGCGCGAACAATCCGGCGCCGGCGGCGGATCCTGGCACTACCAGCAATCCGTTTCCCATCGCCGTGGAATGCGGACTGCAAGCCAAGGTATTTCTGACCTCGACATGCAACCCGAACATATATCTGCCGACCCCGACCACTTTCGCTTCTGACAGCTTGTGGAGCTACGAGCTCGGCGAGAAGTCGTCCTTTTTTCAGCATCGCGTGATCGCCGACGTCGACCTGTACTGGGAATCCTGGCACAACCCGCAGGTACCCACCAATATCGCCGGCTTCAATCTCACCGGCAACGCCGGCAACGCCCGAATCAGAGGCATCGAGGCTCAGCTGCAAACGCTGCTGCCGATGGGCTTTGACCTGGCGCTCAATGCTGCATATACCGATGCAAAGTTCGTCGTGTCCAACGCAATTGCCGGCATTCCAGCAGGCGCCGGCGTTCCGGACATACCGAAGGTCACGGCATCCGCGGTCCTGCATTGGAATGATTACCTGCGCGACGATCTGTACCTGCTCGGCTCATTGGAAGAAGACTATGTGAGCGAGAGGGCCAACGAGCCCGTGAACGGAGCGGTGACTCCCACGCTGCAGAATTTCGAGCAGCTGCTGATTCACGTGCCGAGTTATAGCATCGTCAACCTCCGCTTCGGGGTAGGCGGCACCCGAAATGGCGGCGATAAGTGGACGGCTACTTTGTTCGTCGACAATCTCATGAACAATCAGGTGTTGCTGGATCCGCAGCCGCAGCAGGTGATACAAACGCCGGCGTTCACTCGCATGACCATAAGCCGCCCTCTTACTGCGGGTCTCGACTTGACGTATAGCTTTCACTGAAGTGCGGGCGATCTGCCGGACAGCTTCGCGCTCAGTCGAAACCGGCGTGATGCAAACTCGAGGTACTGATGCTCACCGGCCTCGCAGCCGATCAGCGCCCGTATGACCGCTGGAAGCAGCTCGGCCTCCGTACCGCCGGAACCATGGCGCTCCCAGTTGGAAGAGCTGGACGGCCTTCTGAAAGGTCCTGTCGAGCTCCGCTGTCTGAGCGGCTTCGTGGTTACCCGACAGTATGCGATCGGCCGCGAATGCCGATCCCTTTGCAACGTCCTACGCTCAGCGGCCGCAGGCCGGGCGCGGGAGATCCTGCGGCTGCTCTCTCAGCGGGCTACCCGTGATTGATCCATACGACCTGACGGCGCAGGTAGCTCTTCATACCGGCAATGCCTCCCTCGACGCCGAGCCCTGACTGGCCCGCGGGCTCCCACGAGGCCGCGTGGCCAGCGCCCTCTCCCGTCGGCGCAATCGCGTTGACAGTTACCCGCGTGGGCTGCGACCGCGGCCAGGCAATCGCGCTGGCGCAGAGTCCAGCAGTAAGAGGTAGCACCGAAGAAGAGTCCGCCTCGATATCCACCCTACTCCCGAAACGTGGCGCGACATCGTTGGCGAATCGAGAGAATATTGGGCAGCAATGACTGGCATCCTCTCCCATCCTAACGGGGCGCGCCGGATCCCGGCAATGAAGTGCTGCCCGGCGCATTCAGAACGTCTTGTGTTCGGACCACGCGAACTGCCCTGCGGGCTCCAATGAGCTATTCGAGAGCGAAGACCTTGCGGAGCTGCCGGTCGACCGCTCCGGCCGGCATGAAACGCCGCAGCCGCCCGACGAGCTTTGCCTGTGAGCCGACCGGCCTGCGCAACCGATACGGCGCC
>Ga0134128_10003131_pt1 | contig 20256 bp, 17 predicted proteins | sample KB31754_FD_96462 | JGI IMG/M metagenome (GOLD analysis project Ga0134128, IMG submission 96462) | Terrestrial soil microbial communities with excess Nitrogen fertilizer from Kellogg Biological Station, Michigan, USA - KB3-175-4 | ecosystem: Environmental > Terrestrial > Soil > Unclassified ...
CAGAGCCCGGCACCGTCGAAGTGATAGATCTCACCGCGCTGAAAACTGTCGCGACGCTGGATGTTGGACCGGGTGCCGCGGGGATCGATTTCTACAAATAAATATTAGACAGGATTACAGGATTTACATGATTTACAAGATTCCGATCCTGTTAATCATGTAAATCCTGCAATCCTGTCCAACTACTGATCAGTTGGGCGAAGTCGTTGAACCTTTCTCGATCTTCTCACCGAGCTTCACGATCCAGAGGCCTGAGTTGATGTCGTTGAAGTAGATCAAACCCTTGTGCGGCTGTGCGCCCCAGGTCATCGGCAGATTCGGACGGAAGGCATTCGGATCCCCAGTCCATATGCGCCCGATCTCGCGGCCCTGCCGGTACAGATCACCAGACAACTCACCCGAGACGTCGACGATGCGGCCGCCGCCACTGTAGTAGCCGACGTACATCACATCATTCTCAACCCACATGTTATGCGCGCCGCCTTCAGGCACCGGATACTCTGCGACTTTCCGCGGGTTGTTGATATCTGAGACATCGATGACGTGCACGATGCCGCGAACGAAGACTCGCTCCGGCGACTTGATATCGAAGATTCCGGGAAACACTTCGTCACCAATAAACACGTACTTGCCATAACGGTAGACCGAGTGTGTTCCCGCAAGCCAACCGTCACCGTAGAGTTCGTGATGATTGAAACGCAACTGGCTAACGAACTTCGGATTCTCCGGACTGCCGCCTTTCAATCCCGCGCCCACGTCGAGAACGATCAAGCCATCGTGCCAGTAAGCGAGATAGGCCAGACCATCTTTGACTTGTAGATCGTGAATGTAGCGTCCGGCAATGTGATCGCCTTCCTTCGTCGTGATCGTGCCGGCCAGTGGATTCTCAGTTTGCCAGCGCGCCACTTCCTTCGGATTCTTCACGTCGGCGAAATCGATCACGCGCATCGAGCCTGTAGCGTCGTCAGTTAGATAGACGTAATGACTATTGACGAACGCGCTGTGAACACCGCCGGTAACGGTGGCGGTGTATTCGGAAATCAGTTTTGGATGAGCCGGATCAGAAGTGTCGTAAAAAGCGATGCCATTCTTTCGATTCGACGCGCCTTCACGTGAAATGACGAGAATCTTGCCATCGGCTGTGGTCGATATGTCGTTGACGAGACGCGCATCGACTTTGACCGTGTCGGTTAGTTTCGGATTTGCGGGATCGGAGATGTCATAAACCAGGAACCGGTCCGAAATCGTCGAGTAGTAAGCATAGTTGCCGATGATCCACTGTTCCGCTCCCTGAAATTCCTTGAACGGCGCGCGGCCAACGATTTGGATTTCGCGTTCCAGGTTTCGTGGAGTGACGACTACCGAAGTGCTCGACGACATCATCCCGCTGGTTGCTGTCACGATGTACGTGCCCGGAAGGTCAGCGACGAAGCGTCCGTTGTCGTCGATCGTGGCGCCGTTACCATTAACGGCCCATTGGACCGTGAAGTTGTCGTCAGGATTTGCTTTCGCGTTAAAAGCAATCACGTCACCGGTGCGGGCCGTTTTCGGGGCTCCGGCAACTACCATCTTATGCAAATCGCTTTTGACTACGGTGATCGTAGTTTTTGCTGTTGCTGATCCTGACGTCGCCGTAATCGTCGCTTTTCCTGGTCCAACACTATTGACAACCCCACCGGTCGAAACCGTTGCGACTTGCGGATTATCGGATGACCAGTCGACGGGCACGCCGCTCCGTGGATCGCCGTTGAAGATTCGTGTGACGGCGTCGAGTCGAGAGCTACCGCCGACGACGAGCGGATGTTTCAGCGGACTAATATCGATCGTCTTCACGCTCGGTGGTTTCACCTTGAAGGTGGTTATGCCCGGTATGCCCCCAACAATTGCGCCGACCGTCACTTCGCCGGTCCCAAACAGTTTCACATTGCCATTGTCGTCGACGGCAGCAATGTCGAACGGACCGGCGAAATAAGTCGATGGCTGTTCGTCGATTTTATTGCCCGCCCCGTCAGTTGCGACGACGGTGAGTTTCACCGGTTGGCCCACTTCAACTTCTTTTGCTGAAGGAATGACTTCAACGGTCTTGACGGTCGAGACAGCAGCGGTTGTGCTCGCAGTCTGCGCCAGGACGTTGATTGAGAGCAGCATCACAGTTGCGAAGGCTGCAAAGAGGAAACCGGTGTTTCTCATAATAGGTAGTCCGTTAGTAGATACTGCCGCCGGCTTGGGTTGAAGTCAGCGAACCGTTGTTAACGTTTAGTGTGTAGGCTACGCCGCCGGTGCCGGTCCACGTCGAGAGATTGAACGTGCCGCCCTGCGGAAGTTTGTACACACCGATATTTAGATAGGTCAGCGGTGTGCGATCTGCGAGTACTTGTGCCGGTCCGGGTGCTTGCAGGAAGTATGCTGCGCCTACGCCCACCATGGTGGCGGCGCCAGTCGGCATTACGAGCAGTGCGGTCTCTTCGTCTATTCCGATGTCGCGAGGTTGAGTGGCCCAACCGTTGGCTACGATGCGCGCCAGGAATACGATCGACCGGCCCATGCGATCGCGCGTCACAAAGTGGGAGTCGTAGAGTTTGTTTGCTCCGAGTGACGATTGAAAGAGGTCGCGATCGAGTGTGACATAACGATGAAAAGGATTGGCGAGTGCCTGGCTCGATGTCACCGAACCGAGTTCGCCCGTGTAAATGAATTGACTCAGCACTGCGAGTCCCGCGCTCGTGCCACCCACCGGTGCGTGCTTGACGTTCAGCAGATTATTCACGCCGGTTTGCACGGCCGTTCCACGCCACAAGTTCACATACGTCGACTGATCGCCACCTGCGATCCAGAGTGCTTCGGCGTTCAGTATCTGATTGCTGACGTAAGCTGTGTTGGCCCCCGCGACGGTAGTGATGATGATGGTTTCGACAGAATCCATTTGCGGGCAAAGTTGTTGAATGTATGGATTGTAGGCGTCTGTGCCGGTGGTTCTAATCACGAGGAAATCGCCGCCTCCGGCGCGCTGGCACATCCACTGGAATGCCGCGTCGACATCGGTGCCGCCACCCATCAGCACCAATCCGGGACTCAGATTCTGAGAGGGCGCTGCATCAGCCGGATTACCCACAATGAACGATTGAAATCCAGGGCCTTTAGCGGCATACAACGACGGAGCGAGTAAGCAGATGAGAATGATTGTTCGTAGAGCTGTGAGCATTTGACTCCTCCTAAGAGCAACGAGAAGAGAACGAGCGCCAAGGTTTATATCACACGACTTGGGCGTAACTGTAGGGGCGGCCCTCCGTGGCCGCCCGTGGTTTGTGTACGGGTTCACGAAGCAACGACCTCGGTTTGGCGAGCACGTACCAAAACCACGGGCGGCCACGAAGGGCCGCCCCTACAGTACGTTGCGTGGCATTTTGCCTCAGTTGACTTTCATCAACGTGAGGAATATTTTCTCTTTGTTCTCACGAGTGTTAAGTGGAATTTCGAATCGCCCAGACCTCCCTTTCACAAAACCTCGTTAAGCCCTTAGACCCCCGGCGTCTCAGTGGTCAGGTGTGTTTGTTTTCTATGGATCACAGGGTGCAAGCGGTTCTGGACCTTCTGGGCGAGTCACTCAGCAGCACGCCATCGGTGAAGGAGTTAGCTGATGCGGTCAACCTGTCTCCGTCGCATCTGCGTCGTCTATTCAAAGCCGAGACCGGCACTCCTCTCAATCAATATGTGAAGTCGCTTCGTCTCGAAAAATCGAAAGAGCTCATGGAGCAGACTTTCCTCAACATGAAACAGATCATGTTTGCAGTTGGAGTCAAAGATAAATCGCAGTTTGCGAGAGACTTTAAAAGGAACACGGGCTTCACACCAACTCAGTACACCGCACGCTATCGCTCAACAGAGAATCTGAAGACGAATATTTTGTCTCACAAATGATCAGATCTGCTTCCCAAAACACTCTTGCAATGAGTCTTGCAATCTTGTAAATATTTTCACGCTTAGAACAAGTACGTGGGAGACGTAACCCGACTGCGTTTTCCAGGAGAACTCACGGGTGTAAGAACATAATGGGTGCAGTTGCATTTCCGACAGTGCCATCACCTCTTTCGATCACCTGAAACAATTAAGGTTTTTGGCTTCTGGACCCTTTGAGTCCGAGGACCTGGACAGCCTATGCCGTGTCCAACGAGTCCCCTGGGAGAGGTGTATCATGCAGAAGGTCTTCAGTAAAAAACTGCTTCCTTGCCGGCAAACCGATTCATTTTCAATTCTTCATTTAGGCGAGCGCAAAGTATTTTTCAACCCATCCGGCACCAGGATTTGGAATCTGATCGACGGTGCTAAGACGGCTGATGAAATTGCCTTGAGTGTGGCCCATGAGCTCGACGCACCCGCCGAAAAAGTTACCGAAAAAGTAACTACTTTCCTCGATCGTCTCTACGATCGCGGACTGCTCTGGCTCGCACAAGACGGCGGCTTCAAAAGCGTATCAACTGCACCAGGTAGATCTGCTAATGCATTAGCAGACGCAGACGTCAGCTCTCCGCCTGCGGCTACGACTCCACGACCAGCTCAGGAAGTTTGTATGACGCCCAAGTTCGAAGCGGGCGCGGCAGCGAGTGTCGAGGAGCAAGTCAATAAACTCTATTGGGAGCACCACTACATTCAAAAAATGCACGTCGAGTTGACGTATCGCTGCAACTTCAGATGCGTGCATTGTTACAACACGACGCATGGTGGCGCCGCGACGGAGTTGACGACTGAAGAGTGGTTCGACGCATTCGACCAGTTAGCCGAAATGGGTTGCTACCTGCTGACACTCACCGGCGGTGAGGTGTTTGTTCGCAAGGATGTAGTGCCGATCATTCAGCATGCCTGCGATCGTAAGTTCAGTCTTCGATTCAATACAAATGGTTCGTTGATCGACGAGAAGATGTTGCAGAAGCTTGAGCCGATGCGGCCGTTTTTGCAGTCATTCGACGTGAGTTTTTACGGAGCCGACCCTCAACAGCACGACACGCTCGCCCAGCGACCCGGATCTTATAACAACACCCTGCGCGCGATCCGATTGTTGAGTGAAGCGAACTTCAATCTGGTGGCGAAGTACGTGACTATGCGGGATAACTTCGACGGCATACAGAAGTTCGAAGACGACATGACCAGGTTGGGCGTGCGTCATGCGGTTCATACCGGGTCGTTGATCCCGCAGACTGACCGAGATACCAAGCCACTGGTCCAAATACTGACTGACACTCAGTATCGAAAACTGCTCTCAACGCGAGGTTCAACGGATTCCTCAAGTCCCGGCACTTGTAAACCCGGACATGTGCGGGGAGCTATCACACCCGACGGCCACATCAGTCCCTGCGAATGGCTGACTGATTTCAAATATGGAAACCTGAGAGAACAATCGCTGCGAGACATCTGGTACTCGCCTGGATTTCTGGACTTTCGCAAGGTCTTCGAAGAGGAAAGCGAGTGTCCGCCGTGTAGTTTGCGGCCCGGATGCAATCGCTGTCCGGCACACTCTTACCTCGAGACCGGAAGTCTACTCAAGTGCGCGCCTATTCAACGTCACAATGCACAAATCTTCCAAGAGGTCGTGGGAGTTTAAGGAGGATCAGTCATGGAAAACATCACGTCAGTGCAACTCCGGCCCCACGTGGGAACACGGCTTATGGGCAAGAAACTCTGTCTTATTAATCAAAAGACCAGAGAGATATGGCTCTGCGGCGGAATCAGCCCACGCATCTGGGAACGACTTCAAAAAGGCCAGAGCGTCTCTCAGATTAGTGAAGAGCTGAGCGCCAAGTACCGTGTGCCGGTGGAAAGAGTTGGGGATGACGTCAACACGTTCCTGGAACAACTGTGGCAGAGACGCATTGTTGATCTGCCTCATCGCGATCACATTAGTGACGAAGAGCGCGCCGCGATGTTGACTGAAGAAGCACACAACATCAACAGCCGGCTATATCGGGAAGCAACGGAAGCGAATACGATGTTCCGCGTCTGGCTGGATCTGCTGATTCCGTGCAACCTGCGTTGTCGCCATTGTTATCTCGACTTCAGCGAGAAAGACATCGTGCCGTTCCCTGAAGTCTGTAATTGGATGGACCAACTGGTCGAGCATGGTTGTCCCGAACTTGTCCTCACCGGCGGTGAGATATTCCTCAGAAAAGATCTTTTAGACATTGTGGCTTACGCGGAGAGCAAGGGGTTTCTTTTCGATCTTTATACCAATGCCAACTTCATCGATGAGAAGAAAGCCGATCAACTCGCTAAACATCTCATCCAGACAGTCCAGATCAGCATCTACGGCACCAGTGCCCCGATCCACGAAGCAGTAACAAAAAAGGCCGGCACCTTCGAGAAGAGCATCACCGCGGCGAAGCTGCTCATCGAACGCGGCGTTCCGGTCCGGCTCGAATATCACATTCAGAGGGATAACTTCGAGGATGCCTTCAAATTTCCGGAGTTCGCGACCGCGATGGGCGCTGACTACAAGTTCGATACCAAGCTGGTTCCAAACCGCAATGGCGACGATGAACTTTTGAAGTACAGCGTGACTGTCCAACAACAGGCCGAAATATACAAAGCCGGACTGATGAACCGAAAGACGAACTTTATCTGCACGGCCGCTATTTCCAAGGCCAGGATCAACGCGCAGGGCGACATCTATCCGTGCGAGCTTATCAACACCGCGGTCGTAGGCAACTTGAAGAAAAACACACTAAAGGAGATTTGGGATTCGAAATGGCGCACCAGCCTGCGCGAGAAGATCCTCGATTACAAACCAAACCGCTGTGGTGGCTGCAATCACGTTTCGGATTGTGAGCCGTGTGCGGCGATGAGGGGATTTTTCTTGCATGAAGGCCACATGGAAGATCCAGTTTCAGAAGCCTGCATGTTAACAACAGCCGCCCTGATGTCTAAAGGCAAAGAGTTGGCAGAGAACTCACCATTTAAAAAGTTTACCGGTGAGCCTTCCTGTGTTTCGACTATTTTGTCGCAGACGCAGCAACCGGGCCGAAGAGCTTCACTCCCGGTATTACGAGGAGTGTGAGTATCTCAAGGCAGGACACCAAGGTTTTTGTTCCATTATCTTTTTAAGAAAGGAGGCACGCACATGGAAAACTATAACGATGATGTCTATCTCGAACCGACAGTCGAGCTCAGCTCAGATACCGCAACGGCCGTTGGCCAAGCACAGGAAATTAAAGTAGTTATCTGTGAGGGTGGGTGTTAATTGCCCCCAGACCCACAGCTTTTCGGATGGGGTAAATGAATAGAGCCACAGACTTCTTTCATTACCCCATCTGATACCAGTTTCAACCGCCCCTGCCCGGTTCGAAATAGACGAATAGAATAATATGCCGAAGTCTCGAAATTCTCAAAATTCTAATCTAGCGATTATCAAACGTTTTGTTCCGTTTACACGGCCGTACTATAAAAAATACGCGCTGGCGATTCTGCTTTTAATCACTACATCCTTACTTTCACTGCTGCCGCCATATCTGCTGAAGATCATTATTGACGACGCGATAAAGAACGGCCAGGCGCATCTGCTAAACCTGGTCACACTCATCATGGCTGCGGCCATCATCGCCGCCAGCACGTCACGAGGCGTGATGGAGTACATCCACGAATGGGTTAGCGCCAGGTTTGTTTTCGATCTGCGCCGGCACTTGTTCAACCATATCCAAAGCCAGTCGATGGATTTCTTTTCCAGGGTGAAGGTCGGCGACATCCTGGGTCGCTTGCGAGTAGACATTACCGCTGTCTATGGAGTGTTGGTCAATACTCTGCTGGGTGCTGTCAGCGAGGTTGTTCAGATTGTCGGAATCACATTTGTACTGGTCTATCTGGACGTGAAGCTGGCACTCATCGCGATCTCATTCATACCTCCGCTCTACGTTATTCTCACGTACACCGGCAAACGTCTGCGACAGCTGAGCCTCGTCACACGCGATAAGGATGTAGGCCTACTCGACTTCTTCCAGGAACGAATTGCGAATATCAACGTCATTAAGATCTTTCATCGTGAGCGACACGAAGATTCCCGCCACACAGAACTCAGCGAGGATTTCATCCAGGCGACGCTTGCAAGACTGAGGTACAAGTTTACCTCGATGTTTCTGATCGCAGCTCTCACCTCACTCGCAAGTGTGGTGGTGCTCTGGTACGGCGGACACCTCGTAATAAACGGTGCGCTCTCCTTCGGCAGTCTGATCGCTTTTTACCTCTATGTTGTTCGTCTGTATGGCCCAATCCAGTCGCTGGCAAATCGTGGGATTGATATCTACAACGGCATGGCATCGGCTGACAGGTTGGTCGAGTACATGGATTTGAAACCGACCGTCCGCGAATCTGAACGGGCGGTACACCTCAGCAGCGCTCACGGTGACATACGTTTCGACCATGTGTCGTTCACGTATCCAAACAGCACTAAGCCCGTCATCAGGGATCTGTCATTGGAGATACCCGCAGGCCAGAAGGTGGCACTGGTGGGTTCGAGCGGCGCCGGCAAAACGACTTTCGTGAATCTTCTGTGTCGTTTATACGAAGTCGACTCGGGAAGCATCAGCGTCGACGGTCACGATATCAGGAATCTTGCGTTCGAGAGTCTCTACGAGTCGCTGGGCGTCGTGTCGCAGGACACTTTCCTTTTCAACTCGACGATCGAAGAGAACATCAGATTCGGACGGGTTGATGCTACTCACGAAGAAGTAGTTGAAGCGGCGAAAAAAGCTCACTTGCACGACTTTATTATCGGCTTGCCTGCCGGATACAGCACCATCGTCGGCTCACGCGGAATGAAGTTGTCGGGCGGTCAGCGCCAGCGTTTGGCGATCGCCCGGATGCTTTTGAAAGACGCGAAGATTTGGATCCTGGACGAATTTACCTCGTCTCTGGACTCCTCTTCTGAGAGCATCGTGTATCAAAACCTCGAATCGTTGCTGCAAAACAAGACCACTCTGATTATTGCGCATCGCTTCTCAACCATTCTTTCCGCGGATCGAGTAGTTGTTATAAACGAGGGTCGCATCATCGAAACCGGCACTCACGCTGATCTATATCGTCTGGACGGTCTGTACAGGAAGTTGTTCGACACGCAATTTCGCCACAACGGCGTGTTTATGGATATCGACCAGATGCACGATTCTTTCATGACCGCAGGAGTACCATCAGCATGAGTTCGTTGTACAACATCAGCAAAGAAGCGACGCCGCCGGCAGCACTGAACCTCACTCTCCCTGCAAGCGATCCTATCGCTTTGCTCTACATGCCGTGGGGTTCAGCGACTCGTGGTTCAATCGCCATCGGCATCCTCAAGGAATGCGCCAAACAGATCGGCGTTAAGACCGACGTTCACTACCTGAACATTAAGTTTGCCGAGAAGATCGGCCTCGAACTGTATGAATCAATTTCGGAGGCTTCCGCTTTTTTCCCGGAATGGTTCTTTTCCTCGGTGCTCTTTGGGCCGCAGGGGCTCGGTCTGCTGAAGAATTCCTGGGAAGACCTTCTCAGTACGGAACTGGGCAGCAGGATGGCCGAGCGATTGAAAGAGTTGACCAATGGTTCCGAAGAATTATGTCTGAAGATCGTCAACGACTATGTGCCGGAGTACATCGATGAAATTCTCACGAGCGTCGACTGGTCGCAGTATCGAGTGATCGGTTTCTCCGTGACGTTTGCCCAAACGCTTGCCTCGTTGCTGCTCGCCAAACGGATCAAAGATCGTCATCCGGACACGAGGATCGTGCTCGGCGGCGCCAATGTGGATGCGGAGATGGGTTTCGAAGTCATCAAGGCCTGCGACTGGGTTGACTACGTGGTGCACGGCGAAGCTGAACGAAGTTTTCCGCAGTTGCTGAAGAACATTTACAACGACGACGATTCAGAGAAGATACCGGGAGTGTCAGTGCGTCGTGGCTGTGAGATCGTTCCGGGCTTTTCGGATGCGCAACTGATACACAACCTCAACGAATCTCCGATGCCCGATTACTCGGATTTCATGAAAGAAGCGAAGCGGGCGAACATCGATAAGCGGTTTCCTATCAGACTCTCCTTTGAATCATCTCGCGGCTGCTGGTGGGGCGCGAAAGCTCATTGCACGTTCTGCGGTTTGAACGGTCAGAACATGGCCTACCGCAAAAAAGAGCCCGAACGAGTTTACGACGAGGTTCTGAAGCTGGCGGGAGAGTACCGCTGTCTTCAGTTAAATGCCACCGACAACATTCTGGACATGGGTTATTTCAAGCAGTTGCTGCCGCGTTTGGCTGAGGCAAACTTTGACCTTTCGCTCTTTTATGAAGTCAAGGCTAACCTCACGCGCGAGCAAGTTCGGAAGCTTGCAGCATCCGGCATAACGCAAATACAACCCGGCATCGAAAGCTTTGACACTGAGTTGTTGCGCATGATGCGCAAAGGCGTCACTGCTATTCAAAATATTCAATTGCTAAAGTGGTGTTACGAGGACGGCATCGATCCTTACTGGAACATTTTGTACGGCTTTCCCGGCGAGCGTCCCGAGCAATACAAAGATCTGCCGCGACTGCTCCGCTTGCTGTCTCACCTGCGACCCCCTAGTGGATTAGCAGCGGTGATCTTCGAGCGTTTTAGCCCGTACCACTTCGATAAGGAAAAGTTCAAACTTACGCTCACGCCGTTTCCGCTCTACCCGATGCTTTACCCATCGCCGGTGGACTACGACAAAATCGCGTACTATTTCGATGGCAGGTGGGAAGGTCAAACAGCGGATCCGGCGGAGTACATTAAACCATCCCTGGAAGTTCAGCAGGAGTGGCGTGCTCGCTGGGAAGAGGGCAGGACCGTTTTCTATTACGAGAAAGGACCGAGGTTTCTCACTCTCTACGACAACCGGCCGTTGGTGAAAGGCGCGGGCCTCACGTTTCGGCGGCAAAACCTGAATGAGAAACAGGCCCGGGTATACCTCTTCTGTGACGAGAAGCGCTCATTCAAAGCCATCCATCAGATGTTGAATGAAGGAAGTGAGAAACCGCTTCCGGAGGAAAAGCTTCGCATCATGCTGGATCAGTTTGTCGAGCACGGGTTCATGTTTGCGGAGAATGATTCTTACTTATCGCTTGCGGTAAAGAAGAGCGCGATAAAGAGTCACGTTCGCGCGAGCGCCGAGGGCAACGCGTGATTGTGGAGTGTGGCAAAATGCCCGGCTTGTCACGTGGATCTTGAGTGACTATTATTACTTCAGTCCAACGAGAACGAACCACGTAAGGGGATGTTTTGAATGCAGTTTTTGGCTCAGGATCTTCGTTATGCCTTAAGAATGTTCAGAAGAAATTGGGGCTTCACTCTCACCGCCCTCATCGTGATGGCCCTTAGCATCTGCGCCACTGTCGCGATCTTCAGTGCAGTAAACACCATCGTTCTACGGCCTTTGCCTTATCAGAATCCCGATCGTCTTGCAGTTGTCTGGGGTACTCAAGCGAAGAATGCAAGGGTGCCTGCTTCACCAGCAGATTTCCTGGACTGGGGGAGGCAGACGGCAACCCTCGAAGGCCTGACTGCTTACAGTGGACAGAGCTTCAATCTTACGGGCGCGGGCGATCCGGAACGCTTAGAAGGCGCCATAGTTTCCCCAAACTTCTTCCAACTCCTCGAAATGCCGCCACTCATCGGGCGGGCTTTCAACGAAACGGACCAACAGGGTAGCGGCAATCGCCTGGCTGTTATCAGCGAAGGATTATGGCGCCGGCGTTTTGGCGGACAGAACAGCATCATCGGATCGAAGTTAACACTCAATGATGAGAGCTTCCAGATTGTCGGAGTGATGCCACGCGATTTTCAATTTCCGGAGCGCGTGGATCTTTGGGTTGGTCCAAAACAACAAGTCCCGGAGCCTCCCATTTCGCTGCCCGGCAACATACTCGAGTTGCGTGCTGTTCGCTATCTCGGAACAGTGGCGCGGCTGAAGCCTGGTATCAAACTCGAGCAGGCCCAGGTTGATATGGGCGCGATCGCGGATCGCCTGGCCCAAGAATATCCGGATAGCAACGAAGACCACCATCTCCGGCTCGTTCCCTTAAAGGAGGAGATCGTTGGAAACGTCAAGCCGGTGTTGTTGATGTTACTCGGCGCCACGGCGCTCGTTTTGCTGACCGCGTGTTCGAACGTCGGCAATCTTCTACTCGGTCGAGCGATCACGCGGCGAAAAGAAATCAGCACGCGACTCGCTTTGGGCGCCAGTCGTCTACGAATCGCTCAACAGGTGCTGACTGAAAGTGTGCTGCTGTCACTGGTTGCTGGTGCCATCGGATTGTTGCTCGCGAAATTTGCCATCAAGGCTTTGATCGCGATCGGTCCGGCAACGATTCCTCGCGCCGCACAGATCAGCATCGACAGTACCGTGCTGTGGGTCACCCTCCTGATTTCGATACTAACGGGCATCAGTTTCGGACTCGCGCCCGCATTGCAAAGCCGGACTACAAATCTCACTGACGCTCTCAACGAAGGAGCACGTGGCTCCAGTGCTGGTCTAGGTCAGCATCGCCTTCGTAGCGCGCTTGTTATCTCACAGGTCGCTTTGAGTTTCGCTCTATTGATCTGTGGCGGGTTGATGTTCAAAAGCTTCTACCGGCTGCAGAATGTCGACCTGGGCTTCGACCCGGACAGTGTTTTGACGATGCAGATCTCTCTGCCGCGATCGAAATATGCCGACCGGAAACAGGTGATTGAGTTTTACAAGGAAACTGTGCAAAGGGTCGGAGCGCTTCCAGGTGTGAAGAGTGTCGGCGCAACCAATAAGTTGCCGTTGACGGGAACCGGAATCAGTGGCGGAGTTGTGATTGAAGGGCGCCCGGACAATCCATCTGAGCAGCTCATGATGGACCGTCGAATAATCACTGAAGATTACTTCAAGACGATGGGTATTCCGCTGAAGCAAGGTAGACTCTTTGCGGCGAGCGATTGGGGAAATCCCAATGTCGTTGTAATCAACGAAACCGGCGCCAAACGATACTGGAATGGCGAGAATCCCGTGGGCCGCCGGCTGCGCTTCGAAGAAGCCGAGGACAGTTGGGTGGAGATCGTCGGCGTCGTCGGCGACGTTCGGCAGGCAAACATTGAAGCCGAGCCCAAGCCTGAATTGTACATTCCGTATTTTCAGAGACCATCGCACAACATGACTGTGGTCGCGAAACTGAATTCTGCAACGACTCCTTCTGCAGCTTCCTTTCGCAGCGAAGTAGCGGCTGTTGATAAGAGCCAACCGGTTTACAACATCAGAACGATGGGCGAGGTCGTTGACGAAGCACTCGCGCAGGCTCGTTTCAGCGTGGTGTTACTCGGCATTTTTGCTGCGACCGGGCTGTTGCTTGCGGCCGTTGGTCTATATGGAGTGATGACCACGTCGGTCGCGAATCGAACTCACGAAATCGGGATTCGCATCGCTGTCGGCGCCCGACCGTCTACGATCATTAAGATGATACTGGTTCAGGGGGCTGTGCCCGTTTTGATCGGACTCGGACTGGGACTCTTCCTCGCGTTTGCATTGACGCGAAGCCTCGGGAGTCTCCTATTCATGGTGCCTTCGGCGGATCTCAGCACGTATTTGATCGCTTCCGCGTTCTTTGTGCTGCTGATGTTTGTAGCAAGTCTGATCCCTGCGTGGCGTGCGAGTAAGTTGAGTCCAACGCTGGCAATTCGAGAGCAATAATTACCGGCTCACGCCGAGCGCGAGGAGTTTTCCATTCATTGATAACAGAACTTTGCAGGTGAGCAGACGATCGACCGCGCTGCTCATTTCCGCTGTTGGTTTCTGCGCGGAGTCGCACATGCGGTAGACGTCCGCCTCCAGTCCCTCGACCGTCCAGTCTCGCTGGATCGCGCAGGGGCGGGTGTCGAAGAATCGTAAGCGCTCGCCATCGTCGTGAACCTCTAGCACTGGCTTCGAAGTGCGCCAGAGCTCGTTCCATTCCGTGACGACCATCTGCAACAGCTGTTGACCCGGCTCGTCTGAAAAGGCGCGATGCATGTGTCGCGGCCGCTTGTTGTCTTCAAACGAATAGGCGAGACGCATCAACGATTCTTTTCCGAGTGGATAGACGTAAGGGTAAGTGCGACTCGGTTCGAGCGATAGATCGAAATCACGCGGCCGCATGTGATACGGACTGAACCGATCGTATCTGACGCGGCTCACTCCCGTCGGCGGCTGCAAATGAAAGATCGCCGGCAACCAATCGGCCATCTGTGCGTACCAGTCGTCCGACTCGCCGGGAATTCCGCTAATCGAAGGTCGCTGGGCCTCTGCAAACGGCATGGAGACAAGAACAACATCCATGATGGTTTGGATTCTCTGTGCAACCTCCGAGAACACAAAGGTTGCACAGAGAGGATCCTTGTTAGGCAACACCGCACAAAGCTACGCGGCTTGAATTCCGGCGGCCTCGCGGTCGCCTTCGTAAAAGGTCCAGGTCTTTTCAAATGATCCGGCCGGACCTGGTATGGAACTGTGATCCTCGTGTACCCACTCGTAGTACTTAACCACTTCGTTGACCAGGCGTGACTCTTCTCGCTTTTCGTGTTCGGTAAGTCCGTCCAGATAACTCGGGTCCCGCTCGAGTATTGAGAGTGGTGTTTCCTCGATGTGGTCGATCGCGCAACGCAACGTGTAGCACGCAACGCGATTACAAATCGCAGTCAGGTAATGCAGGTAATCCTGCTGGGGCTGTGAGACTCGATTCGACGAAGGCAGTCTGAGATGCGCTTCGAAGAGCAGACCTCGCAGGATGTGACACAATCCTTGATTCGTAAAATTACGCTCGTAGAACGTCTTCACCATCCAGTCGTAGAAAAGATCGAGTTTTGGATCGAGGAATTTGTAGTCCGGATCGAATGAAGTGCCGAGCATGCGGCCTTCCGACACACAGATCCTGTAAACCAAATCTGCGTAATCTGTGGATAAACAGTAAGGAGGTGAGGCTAGCCCGGTTGTTCTCCCACTCTGTGCGTCAATATGCTGAACAAAAGACTTTTGAGGCACGTTAAGTCTTTCAGTCAGCAGGCACAGTATGATCACGTTACTTAAGCTGGAACTCGAGAAATTATTCCGCTCCAGAGGCTTTTACCTCTCGTTCGCCGTACTGGTCGGTTTCGTGGTCCTCATGCTTTGGGGCTTCTACACGTACGCGGAGCGCAAGACCGGTGGTCAGGCAGTTGAGCAGTTCAAATACACCTACGAGTCGAAGCAGTATTTCAATGGATTGACGTTCGCGCTCTATTCGGTGCTGTTTTCTTTTACGTTACTGCTGCCGATCTTTGTATCGATGAGTGCGGGCTCGCAGATTGCAGGCGAGACGCGCGCCGGAACTCTCCGGATGATCTGTACACGGCCGATTTCTCGGGCATCCCTCGTACTTTCGAAGTTTCTCGTGACGGGACTACACACCTTTCTCCTGCTGGCTTTCTTTATTGGCTTCAATTTACTGGTTGGTTTGATCTTCGTGGGTTGGGGGAACCTCGAACTTTATCCGGGTCCACTGAATCTCGTAGACGTGCCGGGTAAGATCATGCGCGACGATGCACTCATGCGCTTCGGCTACGCCGCACTGACTGGCACCTGGGCCCTGCTCGTCGTCGCCGCTCTCGCGCTACTTTGTTCAGTAGTATTTGATTCACCAGTTCAGGCGACGGTGATGACGATTGCTGCTTACCTCACTCTCTACATTGTCGGGCGAGTGGAATTTTTCGAACACCTGCGTCCGTACTTCTTTACGACTGACATGGAATTCTGGCGCGACGTGTTTAAGCCTGAAATTCCTGTGCAGAGTCTTTGGCATTACGCGTGTGTTTGTGGTGCGTATACGGCCGGACTTTTATTATCAACTGTGATCATCTTTGAACGGAAGGATGTTGTTTCCTGAGAAATGTGGGTGAAGCTCGTCCTCCTCGTTCTATTCTGTTTCATGATTGCTGGTGCAGTTTACTTCGCACAGCCTCATCAATCCGTACCGTTAAGTTCGTCCTCCAATGATTCAGCCTCACTCCGTCTGCTTACCTGGAACATCGGCTACGCTGAACTTGAAGATGACACGCGTGCGCACGACAAAGATTTGCCGGCAGTTGCCGATGTGATCTTACGCGAAGACCCGGATGCTGTTGCGCTACAGGAACTGACGGGGAACGCGCAACTAAACAGGTTGTTGGGAATGTTGCACGGTAAGTACCACGGCGCTGTTGCACAGCAGGGAAGGGACGATCGATTCGAAGCCGTGCTCGTTAAGGACGGTAGCGCAAAATTTAGTCCCGTTACTGCCGGATCTCGTTTCGCTATTGCCGCTTCATTCCGGTCAGCTCAACGCACGCGAGAAGTCGTGCTGCTGAGCGCGCACGCAGATGCATTCAATGCTGCTCGTCGTCGAAGCTATACGGAAGCGCTCGTGGATTGGGCACAGGCGCAAGGATCGGAGGTCTTCATCGCCGGAGATTTCAACTTCGAACTCAAATCTACCAATGAGACAAATCTTTATACGGATAACGTGAAACACGATAGCGAGTCGTACAGTCACATCCTGCGCAGCTTTCGGGATCTGGGTCGTGACGCGGGCGACACGGCAATCAACGATCGACGCATCGATTACGTCTTTGGGCCTACGAGTCTCCAACGGCTCGGGCGCGTCGCCGTTTTGCGTAACGCGGCAGTCGGTCGCATGGACCACTGGCCGCTGGTCGTCGAGGTAGGACTATGAGTTCGGTTGTATTACAGACCGAGGGATTGACGAAGCGTTTCAAGCGCCGTACGGCTGTCGATCGTCTGACCATGCGGGTCGAGCGTGGAGATATCTACGGATTTCTCGGTCCAAACGGAGCAGGGAAGTCGACTACGTTGAGAATGTTGTTAGGTTTGGTACGACCCACGACCGGCGTGATTAAGTTTTCCTTACGTGAATCGAGTTGGGAATATCTAAAAGCACGTTCGCGCGTGGGAGCCATCATCGAGACCCCGGCGTTCTACGAAAATTTTTCGGCGCGACGAAACTTGCAACTGCTGGCTTCGCTGTCTGGTGGCGTTCAGAAGAAGCGTGTGGAAGAGGTGCTCGAGATTGTGGACTTACGCGAGCGCGCGGGAGATCCGGTAAAAGTTTTTTCATACGGGATGCGCCAGCGTCTCGGAATCGCGCAGGCACTGTTACCAACGCCGGACCTTATCATTCTCGACGAGCCGACGAACGGTCTCGATCCGCAGGGAATCCAACAAACGCGTCAGCTAATTCGACGGCTTCGTGATGAATTCAAGTTGACGGTGTTGCTTTCGAGTCATCTGCTGGTGGAAGTCGAGCAACTGTGCAACCGAGTCGGGATCATTCACGAGGGGCGTTTGCTGTATGAAGGTGGACCAGAGACGCTGGTTGCGTCCACGAGTCATTTCAAAGTACGAGTGGACAACTTGTCCGGAGCCTTTGATTTACTCACGAAAGAACCAGGTGTAACGGTCAGCCGCAACGGTGCTGCGTATCTGCAGGTTGACACGGATGCCGATCGGATTCCCTCGTTGAACGCGCTGCTGGTGGCGCACAACATCAAAGTCTATGAGCTAAGCCCGGCGCAGGAGAGTCTGGAAGAAGCGTTCCTGCGGCTAACTGTCCGTGATTGAGAGATGCCGCGACGAAGACAATAACGAAGTGAGAGTTGTTGCAAGCTACTTCTCGCGAGTAGCGCTCACGGACCATGCTAATGAGACGACCCATCCTATAAACGTCCAGCCAAAGAAAAGATTTATGACCGCGATTACTCCCAACTGGTGATGATCCCTGAAGATTGCAATTATGGTTGGAAGAAAGTAGAAGGCCAAAGCAGTTAGAGCCAACAATACAATCACGACAAGCCCAACAATCCCTGCTGCCGTATCGTCGCTCGCGAGGGCTGTAAAGCTGAGTATCCCCAAGTACACGCAAAACCTCCGTTGTGGGTATTAGTGTGTTGCTGGTTCCTTTGAACCAGCGGGGCAAGCCCCTCTTCCTGACTTGTTTTATTTTCCGATTCAAGTTCCATTCGACGTTTGCGCAACTGAGAATAGAACAAGTCAGGAAGAGGGGCTTGCCCCCGCTCTAACCGATTGCTGCGTGAATCCGCTGCAACACCCTAATACCCCGCTACCAAAACCTCCACAGAGTAATGGAACGGCAGGTCGATCCATTACATGTCGCTTTTGTTTTGCTCTGAGGAGTAGCGCTTTCAGTGAATTAAACTCTAATTACCACCGATTTTTCCCGGGCCCCAGAGCGCTCGTCCAGGTTTGGCGCCGGTGTGCTCGCCGTTTTTGAGCACTTGTTGGCCGTTCACGAAGACGTCTCGGACACCGACTGAGTACTGGTGCGGGTTTTCGAAGGTCGCGCGGTCGGCGATTGTTTGTGGATCGAAGATAACTACATCGGCGAAGGTGCCGCGTTGGAGAAGACCGCGGTGATTGAGTCCGAGATTAGTTGCCGGCAGGCTGGTCAGTCTGCGCACGGCTTCGGTGAGGGAGATGACTTTTTCCTCGCGCACGTACTTGCCGAGCAGACGCGCGAAGTTTCCGTAAGTGCGAGGGTGTGCGGCTGATTTTAGAAACACGCCTTCGGCCGATATCGAAGCCGCGTCAGAGCCGAACGAGACCCATGGCTGACGAATCTCCTTTTTGATGTTGTCTTCACTCATCAGAAAATAGATCGTGCCGATGCGAGAGCGATCTTCAAGTAGCAGATCCATGATCGTCTCCACGGGATCTTTTCCACGCATCTTTGCGACTTCGGCAAGAGTCTTTCCGGTGAGTGGCTTCAGATTATCGTTTCGGAAACTTGCCAGCAGGATGCGATCGGGAGAGCCAGACAAAAGATAGAGATTTTCCCACTCATTTGTCGGCGTCCGAACGGCCTCCGCGATTTTCTGGCGCGTTGCCGGATCCTGAAGACGCTTGTAGGCAGCTTCGCGTCCGCCATCAAAAACCCACGGCGGCAGCGACGCATCAAGGCCTGTTCCACCGGCGGGGTACGTGTACATGTCCGCCGTGATCTTCACGCCCTGACGCCGCGCGTTCTCGATCATCTTTATTACTTGATCCATCTTGGACCAGTTGGCTTCACCTGACGCCTTGAGATGGTATATCTCTACAGGCAGGCCGGCTTCACGACTGATACGAATCATTTCCTGCACGGCTTCGATCAACTGTGCTCCTTCACTACGCATGTGTGCCGTGTATTTACCCTTGTACTTGGCAGCGACCTTGCACAACTCGATGAGCTCGTCAGTCTTGGCAAAGAATGCAGGCGGATAGATCAAGGCTGTAGTAATACCGAGGGCGCCAGCCTCCATCTCACGTCGTACCAGCTCGCGCATCTGGTCCAGTTGTGCCGGCGTGGGCGGTTTGTCTTCCAGGCCGATGACGTATTCGCGGATCGTGGGAGCGCCGATGAACGACGCGACATTTTGCGACATGCCTCGTTTCTCGAGATAGTTGAGATACTCAGCCAGCGTCGTCCACTCGATCTTGAACTTCAGATCGCCTTGTGACGCCGCTCGTCGCTGTTTCATTTCATCATTAAGCGGCCCCATCGAACTCTCACCAAAGATCTGAGTCGTCACACCTTGCCTGAGCTCACTCAACGAACGGCTGTCTTCAAACCAGGAAGTTTCGGAGTGAGAGAGCATGTTGATGAAGCCGGGCGCTACGGCGAGGCCTTTGGCATCAACGATTGTCGGCGCGGTAGCACGGCTCAGATTTCCAACGGCCGCGACTCGATCACCCTTTATTCCAACATCGGCTTTGACTGGCTCACGACCAGTCCCGTCGTAAACCGTGCCGCCTCGGATAATGACGTCGAATTGTTGTTGTCCATACGCCACAACCGACAGCGCCAGGATTAGCGTCAGAGATAGGACTTTTTGAATTTTGCTTTTCATAGTTTTAGTGGAACAGGTAGCTTTGCTCAATAGTCACGAATTGTGCTTGGACACAGTCAGTACCGTCCCGCGGTAGCGGATGGGTAAACGATCAGGTATACGAAATATTAGCAATCGAGCATGTCTACGACGTACCCATCCGCTACCGCGCGACGGTACTGACTGTATCCAAGCCCGACGTCCCACTTTTGAGGCAAAGCCGAACCAGTGAAGGTCGGAATCAGAGGAGAGTGTTCTATTTCGAGCGGAAGTGTCAACCGTGATTCGCACACTAAAAATGGAGTGCCGCGTATCTGGAAAACTCGTAGACAGCCGGCGTTAACACGACCCGAGCTTCACTACGACTGAATTACTGGC
>Ga0134128_10003132_pt1 | contig 20255 bp, 16 predicted proteins | sample KB31754_FD_96462 | JGI IMG/M metagenome (GOLD analysis project Ga0134128, IMG submission 96462) | Terrestrial soil microbial communities with excess Nitrogen fertilizer from Kellogg Biological Station, Michigan, USA - KB3-175-4 | ecosystem: Environmental > Terrestrial > Soil > Unclassified ...
AGGCGCAGCGTGCCCGAAAGTATGCCTCCGGCGTGCTGGGCGTAGTCGATGAGATTGCGCACGTCATTCAACAGACGCTGAGCCCGCGTCGCGATTTCCTCGCCCTTCGGCGTCAGCTTGATGCCGCCGCGCGTTCGCTCGACCAGCGCGATCCCGAGAGACGCTTCGAGATCCTGAATTTGCATCGAAAGCGCCGGCTGCGTGACCGCGCAGGCGTCCGCAGCCCGCCCAAAATGCTGCTCGCGCGCCAGAGCATCGAAGTATCGCAATTGCTTGAGCGTGATGTAGACCATCAGCTGGACTAATGCCCATCAAAAGAAATGTCGATTTGTCCTTATCACAAGGCGCGGATACGGTACATCAACGGAAGCGCGGCGATCACTTCAATTTTCCGCGCTCATCGATCGAAAACGGCTGCAAAGCCGTCTTCGCTAGCGCCGCCCGCCCCCAGCGCCGAATGGGGACGAGCGGCGCTTTTCCGTTGTCGGGCCAAGTCAGCCCAGAACACCCAGCCGAAGCCGTAAAGATCAAGGACCGCAAACGGCAAGCGCCGCGCGGTCCTTCGCAAACACATTAATCCAGTGTTTCGCACTTAACCGTGAGGCGGCGATTTGCGCGCCGGCGCAAACGCGTCGCTACTCGGCGGCGATCATCGCGTCGACTACCGAGCTATCCGGCGCCTCGTCGAGCATGCCGAGCGCGTGCATATAGACTTCGAGAATGGTCTCTTCTTCCTGACGCTCTTCATTCGACTTCTTACGTAGCCGCACGATTTGTCTCAACGCTTTGACGTCGAAGCCGACCGACTTTGCTTCCGTGTACTTGTCTCGAATATCGCTCGCCAGCTGCTTTTTTTCTTCTTCGAGGCGTTCGATTTGTTCCACAAACTGGCGCAATTGCTTCTGCGCCGAGACCTGAAGCGTGCTCATGAAGGCTCCTCACTGATTACGAGCTTTCGCTGACGCTACCGGCCGAGGCGACGCGCAGCAAGGCGCGTTGCAGAGCAATCCCCTAGGGATATTTCGCGTGAATGCCTTGACGTTGCAGATGCCGCAGAACGATTCGTTTTAGTGGCCGCTCGGGCGGCTTTTCTGGAATGCGGTCTGCTGCTCGGCGTTCGCTTCTTTCTGGTGGCGCGCCTGCCACTCCTGATACGGCATGCCGTAAATGATCTCGCGCGACTCGTCCTTGCTGAGCTCCAGCCCTTTGTCCTTGGCCGCATCGGCAATCCAACCTGACAGGCAGTTCCGGCAGAAGCCAGCCAAATTCATCATGTCGATGTTCTGCACGTCCGGCCGGGACCGCAAATGATCGACCAGCCGCCGGAAGGCCGCGGCTTCGAGTTCCAGTGTCGTTTGCGGATCAAACGTCTTCATGGCTTTTCTCCTTGAGCCCTCCGAGCTTATGAAAGACATAAGCGTCGTACGGGCCGGCGCAAAGCCGCTAAAGCTGCGGCCTCTGATGCCTTGACGTGCGCTAGGCGATTGCGCAAACCACACCAAACCGCAAAAGACCGGCCGGGGAGACAAAATGCCAGACGGGACGAACGGTGGCGTTCGCCAGACATTGAGCGCGCTGTTTGAGGCCGCTTACGCGACAGCCCATCCCGCGACCTGCCTGCCGCCGCACCTGCCACCCGTGCCACCGGGCGGGCGAATTATCGTAATCGGCGCCGGCAAGGCCTCAGCGGCGATGGCCGTCGCCGCCGAAGACCACTATATCGCGGCGGGCCAAGCGGATAAAATTTCCGGCCTTATTTCGACGCGGCACGGCTTTGGGCTGCCGACCAGGATCATCGAGATTCTGGAGGCGGGCCACCCGGTGCCCGACGCCAATTCGATCGCCGGGGCCAAACGCGCGATTGAACACGCCAAAAGCGCGGGGCCGAATGACTTGGTGCTCTGTCTGCTTTCAGGCGGCGCGTCGGCGATTTGGTCGGCGCCTGCGGCCGGCGTCAGTTTCGAAGCCAAACAGGCGCTGACCAAGCAGCTTCTGAAATCCGGCGCACCTATCTCGGAAATGAATTCGGTGCGCAAACATCTTTCCGAAATCAAAGGCGGCAAGCTTGCGGCGGCGGTCTATCCGGCACGTCTGCTGACACTCGCCATTTCCGACGTGCCCGGCGACAATCCTGATGAGATCGGCTCCGGGCCGACGGTCGCCGACCGCGCCACGCTCGCCGATGCGCGTGCCGTTCTCGCCAAGTGGAAAATCACGCCGGCTGCGGAAATCGCGCGAGCCCTTGAAGACCCGCGAAATGAAACGCTCAAAGCGGGTGACGCGAGGCTTGCAAATTCGAGCTACGAAATCGTCGCCGCTCCGACCGCCTCTCTCGAAGCCGCCGCGCAGGCCGCCCGCGGCCTCGGCTACCGTGTCGTCATCCTTGGCGACGCGCTCGAGGGGGAGGCCCGCGACGTTGCTCGCGCTCACGCGGCAATGGCGCTCGAGGCAAAGCGCAACGGCGAGAAGGTTGCGATCATGTCGGGTGGCGAGTTGACCGTGACGGTGCGCGGCAACGGTTCCGGTGGTCCGAACCAGGAATATGCGCTTGGCCTTGCCATCGTGCTCGACGCGGCGCCGGGAATTTCCGGCCTTGCCGGTGATACTGATGGCATCGACGGTGGCGGCGGCAATCCGGGCGATCCGGCAGGCGCAATGGTTTTTGCCGATACCCTGGCGCGCGCCAGGGCGGTTAATCTCAATGCCGCCAATTTCCTGGAGAACAACGACTCGACGGGTTTCTTTCGCCCCCTCGGCGATCTCATTCTTTGCGGTCCGACACAGACCAACGTCAACGATTTCCGGGTCATCCTCATCGATCCATAAAGCGGTTCGGCGGCGCCTCTTTGCCCCAAACGCCTAACCTGCAGACCGGGAGGCCACGCTTGCAGCTCAGCTTCTTTCCGCGCGCGATTGCCCACACGATCGTAACTGCGCTGAGCTTCATTCTGTTCGCCGGTCTGGCGCATGCCGACTTGAAGCTTTGCAACGCCACCTCTAGCCGGGTCGGCGTGGCAATCGGTTACCAGGACAAATCGGGCTGGGCGACCGAAGGCTGGTGGAATATCGCATCCCAGACGTGCGAAACCCTGCTCAAGGGTGCGCTCCCGAGCCGCTTCGTCTATGTCCATGCGGTCGACTATGATCGCGGCGGCGAATGGGGCGGCAAGAACGACATGTGTACAATGGAAAAGTCCTTTGCCATCCGGGGGGTTCAGGAATGCGCAAATCGCGGATATAAGCGCACGGGATTTTTCGAAGTGGACACCGGCGAGGCGAAGGAATGGACCATCCGCCTCACTGATCCTGCGGGGCAAGGAAAAACGGATAAATGAGACGTAACCGGCGGGTCAAGATCGTAGCGACGCTCGGACCCGCGTCAGCCGCCCCGGAAATGATCGAGCGTCTCTTTATTGCCGGCGTTGACGTCTTCCGCATCAACCTCAGCCATTCGACGCACGATGGGGCAAAAGCGCTCTACAACGCCGTGCGTGCCTGCGCGGCGCGCCATCGCCATCCGATCGGTATTCTCGCCGATCTGCAGGGCCCGAAGTTCCGCATCGGCAATTTCGATGCCGGGCGCGTCAAGCTTACGGCCGGCTCAATCTTCAAGTTCGACCGCGACGAGACACTCGGCACCGGCGAACGCGTTTTTCTGCCCCACACCCAGATTTTCGAAGCGATCAAGCCGGGGCACTCGCTCGTGCTGGATGACGGCAAGCTCAGGATGCGCGTCATCGAGACGTCTCCGGTCCAGATCCACGCCGAGGTGACGACGGGCGGCTTGCTGGCCAGCCGCAAGGGTATTTCGATGCCCGACACGCTGCTGCCGATCAGTCCGCTCACCGAAAAGGACAAGGCTGACCTCGTCCACGCCCTGAAGCTCGGCGTCGACTGGGTGGCGCTGTCGTTCGTGCAGCGCGCCGAAGACGTCCATGAAGTTCGCAAGCTGATCGGCTCGCGTGCCGCGATCGTCTCAAAAATTGAGAAGCCATCGGCGGTGGCGGATCTCGAGGATGTCATTGCGGCTTCCGACGCCATCATGGTAGCGCGCGGCGACCTAGGTGTCGAAATGCCGGTCGAAAAGGTGCCCGGGCTGCAGAAGAAGATCACGCGCCTCGCCCGCGCGGCCGGCAAGCCTGTGATCATCGCGACGCAGATGCTGGAAAGCATGATCTCGTCGCCGATGCCGACGCGCGCCGAGGTTTCCGACGTTGCGACCGCCGTGTTCGACGGCGCCGACGCGATCATGCTGTCGGCGGAAAGCGCCGTCGGGCAATACCCGGTCGAGGCGATCCAGATGATGGACAAGATCGCGATCGAGGTGGAGCAGGATCCCGTCTACGAGCCGATGTTGCACGCGACGCAAACCGAGCCGCAGCCGACCGGCGCCGACGCGATTGCCGCTGCCGCCTCAGCCATTGCCGGCACGGTCAAGCTCGGCGCCATCGTCTGCTACACGGCGACCGGCTCGACAGTTTTGCGCGTCACGCGCGAGCGGCCAGGTATCCCCGTAATCGGCTTGACGCCAATCGAGTCGACGGCCAGGCGGCTATCGCTCGTCTGGGGTGTGCAAACAATTCTCACGGGCGATCCTGAGAACTCGTCGCACATGGTGCGCAAAGCCTGCCGCATCGCGTTCGAGGAAGGCCTCGTCAAGGCGCGCGACGGATTGGTCGTTATCGCCGGCATTCCGCTCGGCAGCCCAGGCGCGACGAACATGGTTCGCATCGCGTTCATCGACGAGCGCGGCGCGCCGATCGCAGAAGAGGTCTAGTTAGCGCCGACCGGGTTGCGGTGGCTGACCTGCGCCACCAAGTTGTTTGCGATGGGCGACGACCACGGCACAATGACCTATGAGCCGCTCAATACGCTGAAGAGCGTTGCGGACGACGTGTGGATCGTTGACGGGCCAGTCATCCGCTTCGGCATGCCTTGGCCGAAGATTCCATTCCCGACGCGAATGACGATCATCAGGATCGGAAAATCTGATCTCTTCGTTCATTCGCCAACCCGTCTGACGGAAGATCTCAAGACCGAAATCGGCAAGCTCGGGCAACCGCGCTGGCTCATCGCGCCGAACCGCATCCATTACTGGTGGACGCCCGTGTGGAAGGCGGCCTTCCCCGAGGCGGAAGTTTATCTGGCGCCGCGCGTCAAAGAGCAGGCGGGCGACCGCATCGATTTTCCCTATTCCGATTTGGATCGCGAGCGCGGCTATCCTTGGGACGCGCAAATCGCAACGCTTCCGGTCACCGGCAATTACATGACGGAAGTCGTGTTCCTGCATCGGCCGAGCCGGACGCTGCTCGTCGCCGACCTGATCGAGAACTTCGAGCCGGACAAAATTCCGTTTTGGATGCGCTGGCTGGTGTGGTTCGGCGGATGTCTCGATCCCAACGGCGGCACGCCCCGCGACATGCGATTGACATTCGCAAAGCAAAAGTCGCGGTTCCGAACGGCGGTTGAGACGATGATTGCTTGGAACCCTGAGCGCATCATCCTCGCGCATGGGCGCTGGTACGACAAAGACGGCGCGCGGGAACTTCGCCGCGCATTTCGTTGGGTATTGAACTAGACGGCGTGGAGTCCACGCCTCGTTATTGGGGCGGCGCGTCAATGACTTTGGCACCTCTGTCCTTCAGCTCCTTGAGAGCGTCAGCTACAGCAGCCTCGCCATCGGTCCTGGTACGGACAGGATAGCTTCCGATGACATCACCGTTTTCATCGGTGACGATTGCTAGAAATGGAAAGTCATCCTCGTCGCTATCGATCACTGTGCCGGTATAGGTAGGCATTGCGTCCTCCTGTTTTGCGCCAAGCATAACAGAGGGTTTGCGACTTGCCGATTGGCCGTTTGCAGCTCCAAATTTCCGACTGACATTAACCTCGGATGGAAAAAATCGGCGGCGGTGGCGGGATGACCCAGAACGCGGTGGTGGCCGCACCGGGAAGGGCTTCTAAATCCCCTGCCCTTCGATCTCTTTGCGCAGCTTATCGCGCGCCGTCTCGCCGCCTTCGATGTTGGGATGAACTTTCAAGAGCCGATCGTAGGCCTTCAGCGCCGCCTTCTTTTCACCGATGAGCGTCAAAATCTTCGCAGTCGCATCGAGCGCCCGGAAATGATTGGGGTCGAGCGCCAGGGCACGGCGCAGATCGCCGAGTGCCGCCTGATAATTCTGCAGCCTATATTCGATGTAGGCGCGATGGCTCCAGGCCTCCGCATAGTCGGGCGCAAGGTCCACCGCCGCGTCTAGGAACGGCAAGGCTTTTTCGCTTTCATTGCGGGACGAAAACATTTCGCCGCGATCAATCAGCAGATTGACCGTATCGCCGCCGTTGAGCCGCCATAGCCGTTCGATAGCGGCGCCGATGTCACCCGCTTGGCGGTGGTCGCCGGTCGTCGCCAGGAAGGCATAGAGATTATCCAGGGTCCTGGCCGCCGCTTCGGGCGTTTGCGGCCAGGGCATGCCCATCATGCCGGGATCGCCCCTTTGCTCGGCTGACGCCCCAGGTGCGGGCGCGATGGGTGGTTTCGTGGCCCTTGGGGCCTGCTGCGTCGGAGGCGCGAAATCCCGCGGCGGTGGCACGGGCGCTTCAGAAGCAGGCGGTTCGGTTTTGAGAAGTTCGTCGTCGGCCGCAGCCTGGGTCACGCCGCCGGCCAGGATCAAAAGAATAAAAAGAATTCGGGCGTGCGAAATCATTCCCTGAACCTAGTCGAGGGTCGGGGGGAGGGTCAAAAAGAGTCTCGTGAATTCGCCGTAAGGTCGCAAGTCGCGACGACCTCAGCCCTGCCGCGCCTTGAAACGGCGATGCGTCTTGTTGATCACGTAGACCCGCCCCTTGCGGCGCACGACGCGATTGTCGCGGTGCCGTGAGCGTAGGGACTTCAAGGAGTTTCTAACTTTCATAACGACACCGGTTAAATGATGGTGGGCACTACAGGGATCGAACCTGTGACCCCTACCATGTCAAGGTAGTGCTCTACCGCTGAGCTAAGTGCCCGAAGAAGCGAGCTTCTAGAGGGATAGAGACCCGCCGGTCAAGCCCTGGCAGCGGGGCAAATCGGCCGGGTCGGACTTTTGACCAATTTTACGCCGCAAGCAGGCGATCAACCTCTCGCACCAAATCCTTGAGGTGGAAGGGCTTCGACAGTACGCGAGCGTCCTTCGGCGGCTGATTTTCACTGTTGAGAACGACCGCGGCGAAGCCGGTGATGAACATGATCTTCAGATCGGGGTCGATCTCACTCGCGCGCCTGGCAAGCTCAATCCCGTCCATTTTCGGCATCACGATGTCTGTCAAAAGTAGCGTGAAGGGCTCGCGCTTCAGCCGTTCGTAGGCGTCCTCACCGTTCTCGAAGGCAACAACGTCGTAATTGGCCTTCTCGAGCGCCTTGACGAGGAAGCCGCGCATAGAGTCGTCGTCCTCGGCGAGCAGGATGCGGTGTAGTGGCAGGCTTGAGGGCTTAGCGGTCATGACAACTCTGTTATGCGAACTTCAACGATGAGCGATAGTCGATAATTCGTCTGGCGCAAACTTGGCCTGACTTTGGTAAATGGAGCATGAAGCTGTGGAAAGAACTTGGTAGGGCGCGCTGCGACGTCCCCTTCAGACGCTCGCGCGGAACTCTTATACACGGACACGGCGCACAGGTTGAAGTCTCTCGTGGACTTCAACAACATGCGTTGGCAAAGTAATGACCTGAAACCCTATTTCGCTGCGGACATCCGCAAGAGGCAATAAGCGCAGATGCATGTCGTCCACTCTCATAGCGTGCCAGCGGCCTTTTTTCCACCATTTGACGTGCTGTCGCCGCGCACCCAGAGCGCGCCGTTCGTTTTTTGCTCGCCGCATTCCGGCCGCCATTATCCACCCGAGTTCCTTGCTCTTTCGCGGCTCGATCCAAAAACCCTTCGCCGTTCAGAGGATTGCTTCGTCGATCTTTTGTTCCAACCGGTCGCGAAGCTCGGCGCTCCGCTGATTAGCGCGCGTTTTCCCCGCGCCTACCTCGACCTCAACCGCGAGCCCTACGAGCTCGATCCGGAACTCGTCGACGAGCCGTTGCCGGCGCACGCCAACACGCAGTCGATCCGCGTCGCCGGCGGCCTCGGAACGGTCGCTAGAATTGTTGCAGATGGCGAAGAGATCTATTCCGACCGGCTGAGCCTGGAGAGCGTGCTCGCCCGGATCGAACAACTCTACTTTCCGTTTCATGCCGAACTATCGCGGCTCGTGGCGACGACGCGCGAAGCCTTTGGTTATGCAGTACTGATCGACTGCCATTCGATGCCGTCGTCGACAATGGCGCCGGGCGGCGCACAACGGCCGGACGTCGTTATCGGGGATCGTTTCGGCGCCTCAGCCGATCCGCGTCTGACGCTGCTCATTCGGGACGAATTTCAGCATCGCGGCTTCAAGGTTCAGCTCAACCGTCCGTACGCGGGCGGTTATATCACCGAGCATCACGGCCGGCCGGCACGCGGTACGCATGCCGTACAGCTCGAGATCAATCGCGGGCTTTATATGAACGAACTGACGTTCCAACAGAGCGCCGGCTACGTGGCGCTTGAGAAAGCGATCGCGGAGATCGCGGAACACCTTTTCGAAGCGGTGCCTGCTCTTCTCGATTATCGCACCGCGGCGGAATAATATGCCTAATGGGCTGAGCCGCTGCCGCTATCGGCTTCTCGCATAAGTCGAAAAGAAAAAAGGCCGTTCGTTACCGAACGGCCCAAGTCTAGGGAGGAAACGCCCAAGAAGGGCTGCGAAGCGCGAGCCAAGGCCCGCATATCGCACTGCAAAAATTAAAGCTGCAGCGCATCATCGGCAAATGCGATTTATGCACGGCTGTGCCACCGAAAATGCGCACCTCGAGATTTTGCCAGCAAACGCAGGCTCGGAAACGCGTCGGACCGGGCGCGAATGCGACAATACGCATGCGCGGTCGCAAATAAAAAAGGCCGTTCGAATCCGAACGGCCCAAGTCTAGGGAGGAAACGCCCAAATTGGGCAGCGATTGCGAAGAAGCGTGTCAGCGCAATCGCAACATAAGGATGGGCTGCTTCGGCAACCCTCGCAATCTCCACGAGTACTAGTGTCTCACATTGCCAGATAGATGTATCTAGCGCGCCACAACTTAGGTTACTGAGATACATCTACTAAACGTTGTTACGTTGCAAAGTAGAAGTGCAGACTTCGAGTAGAAGTTTAGGTCAATCATTTGAAATCGCAGGGTGAGCACGTGCCGGGACCTTCGCCCGCAACTAATTTAGACGACATCGGGCGCGTCGCGCATGAACTGGCTAATCTTTCGGGGCCGGTAATCCTGAAACACTTCCGCACAGCGATGCCTGTGGAAAACAAGGCGGGCGGCGGGGCCTTCGATCCCGTCACGATAGCCGATCGCGGCGCCGAGAAGGCGATCATCGAAGAACTTGCGACGCGATTCCCGGATCACGGCATTGTCGGCGAAGAATTCGGCACCAAAGCCGGTTCGAGTTCCTTCCAATGGGTCATCGATCCGATCGACGGCACGCGCTCTTTCATCATGGGATCGCCGCTCTGGGGCACGTTGATCGGTGTGCTGAAGGACGGCGTGCCGTATTTCGGGCTGATGGACCAGCCGTTCACCGGCGAGCGGTTCTGGTCCGGAGACCAAGCTAGCTATCACAGCGTGCGCGGTGGCCAGCCCGTCGCGATGAAGTCGAGATCCTGCACCCGCATCGAAGACGCCATTTTGACCTCTACGCATCCGGACCTCTTCGAAGGCGAACGCGCCGCCGTCCTTGCTCACTTGAAATCCGTGGCGCGACTGACCCGTTACGGCGGCGACTGCTACAGCTATTGCCTATTGGCGGCGGGCCACGTCGATCTCATCATCGAGAGCGACTTGAAGCCCTACGACATCGTCGCTTTGATTCCGATCATCGAACGTGCCGGTGGCCGCGTCACGACCTGGGACGGATCGGATGCGTCCAGCGGCGGCGATATCATCGCGGCCGGCGATCCCAGGCTGCTTGAGGCCGCCCTAAAGCTGATCAACCGAGGCTAGGCGCTGTCGAACGGTGCATGCCAATTCGAGGCATAAAGATCGAATGAATCCATCGAAACGCATTGACCAGCTGATCGCAGGAATCACAGACTGGCGTGGCAAAACGTTCGCCAGCATTCGCAAGAGCATCCTCGAGGCCGACCGGGAGATAATCGAGGAATGGAAGTGGATGGGAAGCCCGGTGTGGTCTCGCGACGGAATAATCGCGGTCGCGAACGCCCACAAAGGGAAGGTGAAGCTCACCTTTGCCTACGGCGCCAGGCTTCCAGATCCTGACAAGCTCTTCAACGCGGGTCTCGAAGGCAATCAGAGACGAGCGATCGATTTTTTCGAGGGTGATAAGGTCAATGGGCGCGCTTTAAAAAATCTCGTCCGTGCCGCTGTTGATTACAATCAGCTTAAATTGAAGAAGAAGACGAAAGCGCCTGCGGGTACTCGAGCGAATGCAGGCAAAAGTAAAAAGGCCTGAAGCGATAGCTTTGTCTGGTTGACGCTAGCGCCTCGGGCATCCTTCCGAGTCCTTGGCCCTGGATGGCCGGGCCAAGCCCCGGCCATGGAGCGGAAACTAGGCCTGGGCGGATGAAGGAATATCGACGCCCATATAGGCGTCGAAGGCAGCCCAGAACTGCTGCCGTATCGAGTCCGTTTCCTGAAGTATTTCGTGACGCGAGCCCGGCATAAGAATGTGGCCGCCGACTTTGAGATCGACTGCGAAATCCTCGATCGCCTGATCCGAGACCACCCGGTCGGCACCCGCCGCGAAAAGGATCATCGGCACACAAACATATTTCGGATAACCGGGCCGCGACAGCATCGCCGAGCTTCTGAGCGCTGCCCTGAGCCAGCCGACGGTCGGCGAACCCAGCGCCAATTCCGGCGCCGCCTCGATGATCGCCTTATTGCGCGACCATCGCACGTGGTCGGTGGTCAGCCTGTTGGTTTCAAAATCGGCAAAGTCGTCGGGCTCATTGTTGCCGCCCCAGACGTAGGCCGCGGCGAACCCGAAAAGGCTCCCGAGCGCCGCGTAGGCGCGTGCAGCCGGACGATTCACGCCGAGCATATTTTCGTGGATCGCGATCATCGGCGACAAAAGAACCATCCGTGCGAAGGGGCTCGCTTCATCCTGAGCGTTGCGCAAAAGAATGTGACCGCCGAGCGAATGTCCCATGCCGATGTAGGGCTCCGGCAGCGCCGGTCGTACGACCTCGTCAATGAAGATCGCCAAGTCACGATCGTATTCGGTGAAAGCGACGACGTGGCCTTTGCGCGGGTTCGACAGCATCCGTTCGGACCCGCCCTGGCCTCTGAGGTCGAAAATGGCGACGGCGAAGCCTCGCCGGCGAAGATCGGCAATCACCTCGAAATACTTTTCGATGAATTCGCCACGCCCGGGCACGATGCAGACCGTGCCGCGCGCCGGTCCCCTCGTCGGTTCCCACAACGCGGAACGAAGCTTCAGACCGTCATAGCCCTCGAAATCCGAGACTATGCCGCCGCTTGGAATGGGATTGATCGAGAGCGACACGAGTTGCATTGCGATCTCTGGCGAATTGGGCAGGCGGCGACGCGGAACCATAATTCCAACTTATCATAGCGGGGCCCGGCATTCGTGCCGACCCACTTGAAGCAGCTTTTTGCGCTTCCTACGTGTGGTGTGCGGTTGCCGCTTAGGGACCGCATCAGAAGGCGCCGACCCAGTCGGGCCGGTGCTCATGTCGCTTCTTATGGAGGATATGTCATGCGACACATTGAATTTGCCCCCTTCTATCGTTCAGCGATCGGTTTCGACCGCCTGTTCAACATGCTCGATCAGGCAACGGGTTTCGACAACGAGTCGACCTATCCGCCTTACAATATCGAGCGTACCGGCGAAAACGCCTATCGCATCACGCTGGCGGTCGCGGGCTTCACGTCCGAAGACCTCAAGCTTGAGGTCAAGGAACAGACGCTTACGGTCTCCGGCGAAAAGGCCGCCGAGACGAGTGAGAAGACCTACCTGCATCGCGGCATCGCAGCTCGCGCCTTCGAGCGCCGTTATCAGCTTGCCGACCACGTCGACGTGACAGGCGCCAACTTCGAGAATGGACTGCTGCACATCGATCTCGTTCGCAATGTCCCGGAAAGCAAAAAGCCGCGCTCGATTGCGATCGGCACCGGCGACAGCGCCAAGCAGCTTGAGGCGAAGGCCGCTTAAGGAAGCCGCCTGAACTTCGATTTCGCGAATTCAGGACCTGCCGGGCAGCCACGCGAGAGTATGGCTGCCCGTTTTTGCGGCCTTTCCGGCGGCAAGAAATTTTGTTGCGCCTCACTCATCTGTGGGTTGCCGAATGCGATAGCGGCGCAGCCCGTACGTTACCGCTTGTGCCACAGTTGCAAATCTGTAGAATTTGCGAGATAGGTCAATACTGCTGTCCTTTATGCTCCTGAAAACGGAGCTGCAGCAGGACCGACGAAACCGCTGACGGCTGGGTCGGTTGCGTGGGAGAGATCATTTGAGTGAACAGGGGATTTTCGGGCTGATGCCCCGCCGTTTCGTGGGTGCCGGACGCGCGTCGGCGGCCGAAACGGCAAAAGTCCGAAGCGTCGACCGATCCGCCACGCCAACGGCGGGTTCGGGTGACACGCCGCGTAGAAGCGGCTGAGAGCGCCGACAACCGGTGGCGCTAGGAAATTCGGAAGATTTGGGATGAGGCCTAAAATGGCCACACGAGGCTAGAGATGAGCGAAGGTTACTTGCCCTTGCTGGAAGACGAAGCCGGCACACCAAGCCGTCCGGCGGCGGAAGGTCTCTTCGACCCCGCACGTGAACAGGATGCTTGCGGCGTCGGCTTCATCGCCAACCTCAAGGGGCTCAAATCGCATGGCATCGTCGAAAATGCATTGAAGATACTCGAGAACCTCGAGCATCGCGGCGCGACCGGTGCCGATCCTCTGTCCGGCGACGGCGCCGGCCTTCTGATCCAGATCCCGCACGACTTCCTGGCCGCCGAGACCAAGGCAGACGGCTTCGAATTGCCGGCGCCCGGACAATACGCTGCCGGTCACGTCTTCATGCCACGCGACGAGCGGCTTCGCGCGCATTGTGAGCGCGTATGGGCGCGCTGTGTCAAAGAGGAAGGCCTGGAACTTCTCGGCTGGCGCTCGGTGCCGGTCGACAACTCTTGTCTTTCCGAAATGGTTCGCACCTCCGAGCCTGTGCATCGGCAGGTGTTTATCGCCTGCCCGGCATCGATTTCGAGCCAGGATGAATTCGAACGGCGTCTCTATATCGTCCGCAAGGTCGTCTCGAACGCCATCCACGATGCCTACAAGGGCCGCGACATCGGCCACTACACGGTGTCTCTGTCGACGCGAACGCTGGTCTACAAGGGCATGTTCCTGGCGTACCAGGTGAAGGCCTACTACAGGGATCTTTCCGATCCGCGTCTGACGTCGGCCCTGGCGCTCGTGCACCAGCGCTTCTCGACCAACACATTCCCGTCGTGGAAGCTCGCGCACCCGTATCGGATGGTCGCGCACAACGGCGAGATCAACACGCTGAGGGGCAACGTCAACTGGATGGCGGCGCGGCAAGCGTCCGTCTCGACTCCGCTGTTCGGCGGCGACATCTCGAAGCTCTGGCCGATTTCGTATGAAGGCCAGTCCGACACCGCCTGCTTCGACAACGCTCTCGAATTTTTGACGATGGGCGGCTACAGCCTCACCCACGCGGCGATGATGCTTATCCCGGAAGCCTGGGCCCGCAATCCAACGATGGATTCAAAGCGCCGCGCTTTCTACGAATATCACGCCTGTCTGATGGAGCCGTGGGACGGGCCGGCGGCGATGGCTTTCACCGACGGCCGGCAGATCGGCGCGACACTCGACCGTAACGGTCTGAGGCCGGCGCGCTATCTCGTCACCAAGGACGACACCGTCATCATGTCGTCGGAGTCCGGCGTGCTGCCGGTCGCCGAAGAGAACATTGTCAAGAAGTGGCGCCTGCAGCCCGGCAAGATGCTGCTGATCGACCTCGAAAAGGGTCGCATCATCTCGGACGAAGAACTGAAATCCGAGATTGCCGCAAGCCATCCTTACGAGACGTGGCTGAAGCGCACGCAGATCAAGGTCGCCGACTTGCCGCTGCCCTCCAAAATCGCGGCGGCGAAGTCGAACATCGCGCTCTTGGACCTGCAGCAGGCCTTCGGCTACACGCAAGAAAGCATCAAGTTCCTGTTGTCGCCGATGGCGGAGCGGGGCGAGGAAGCCGTTGGCTCGATGGGCACCGACACGCCGATTTCGGCTCTGTCATCCAAATCGAAGCTGCTTCACACCTACTTCAAACAAAACTTCGCGCAGGTGACGAACCCGCCGATCGACTCGATCCGCGAAGAGCTGGTGATGAGCCTCTTCTCGTTCATCGGGCCGCGTCCCAACCTTCTCGAGCTCGAGGGAACTTCGCGGCAGAAGCGTCTCGAAGTTGACCAGCCGATCCTGACGAACGAAGACCTGGAACGCATCCGCGGCATCGGCTCCGTCAAGGACAACGATTTCGCGTCGATCACGATCGACATCACTTACGCGGCCGACAAGGGCGAAGGCGGCATGGGCCCGGCCCTCGACTGCGTGTGCGCCGAAGCCGAGGAATACGTCCGCGCCAAAGAGTTCAACATCATCATATTGTCGGACCGCCGCGCGGGACCCGATCGCATCGCGATACCGGCGCTGCTGGCGACTTCGGCCGTGCACCATCACTTGATCAAGCAGGGTCTTAGAACTTCGGTCGGGCTCGTCATCGAGACTGGCGAAGCGCACGAGATTCACCAGTTCTGCACGCTGGCCGGTTACGGCGCCGAAGCAATCAACCCGTATCTGGCATTCGAGACGCTCTACACGATGCTTCCCAATCTGCCGGAAGGCACGACGCCGGAGCTTGTGAAGAAGCGCTACATCAAGGCCATCGGCAAGGCGTTGCTGAAGGTCATGGCCAAGATGGGCATCTCGACCTACCAGTCGTATTGCGGTGCGCAGATTTTCGACGCGGTCGGCTTGAGATCGGCGTTCGTCAATAGGTATTTCACCGGCACGCACACGCAGGTCGAAGGCGTCGGCTTGCGCGAAATCGCGCGCGAGACGGTCGAACGCCATACGGCCGCCTTCGGCGACGTTCCCATTCTCGCCAATGCCCTCGACGTCGGCGGCGAGTACGCTTACCGCGTCCGCGGCGAAGACCACATGTGGCGCCCAGGTACCGTCGCCGATTTGCAGCACGCGGTCCGCGGCACCGACAACAGCGACGCCATGGACGGGCGCATCCCTCAAAAATTCCGCGACTATTCAAAGTCGATCAACGATCAGTCGGAACAGCTGATGACGCTGCGCGGCATGTTCCGCCTCCGGTCGGCGGAAAGCATGGGCCGCAAGCCCATTCCGCTTGAAGAGGTGGAGCCAGCGGTCAACATCGTGAAGCGGTTCGCGACTGGTGCCATGAGTTTCGGCTCGATCAGTCGCGAGGCGCATACGACGCTCGCCATCGCGATGAACCGCATCGGCGGACGATCGAACACCGGCGAAGGCGGCGAGGAGACCGATCGCTTCAAGCCGCTGCCCAATGGCGACTCGATGCGCTCGGCGATCAAGCAGGTCGCTTCGGGCCGCTTCGGCGTGACGACGGAATACCTCGTCAATTCCGACATGATGCAGATCAAGATGGCGCAAGGTGCCAAGCCCGGCGAAGGCGGACAGCTGCCCGGCTACAAGGTCGACGCCGTGATCGCCAAAGTTCGGCACTCGACTCCGGGTGTCGGTCTCATCTCACCGCCGCCGCACCATGACATCTATTCAATCGAGGATCTTGCGCAGCTCATCTTCGATCTGAAGAACGTCAACCCTACGGGCGACGTCTCCGTGAAGCTCGTTTCGGAAGTGGGCGTCGGCACGGTCGCGGCTGGGGTTGCGAAGGCGCGCGCCGATCATGTGACGATTTCCGGTTTTGAAGGCGGCACGGGCGCCTCGCCGTTGACGTCGCTCAAGCACGCCGGCTCGCCTTGGGAAATCGGTCTTGCCGAAACGCATCAGACGCTCGTCGCCAACCGGCTGAGGGGCCGCATCGCCGTCCAAGTCGATGGCGGTGTCAGGACCGGACGCGATGTCGTCATTGGAGCGCTGCTAGGCGCCGACGAATTCGGTTTTGCGACCGCACCGCTGATAGCGGCAGGCTGCATCATGATGCGCAAGTGTCACCTGAACACCTGCCCCGTCGGCGTCGCGACGCAAGATCCCGTTCTGCGCGCCAGGTTCACGGGCAAACCGGAGCATGTCATCAACTTCTTCTTCTTCGTTGCCGATGAAGTGCGCGAGATCATGGCGCAGCTCGGCTTCCGAACCTTCAACGAGATGGTCGGCCAGAGCGATCAGCTCGACAAGGATCGCGCGATAGAGCACTGGAAGGCACGTGGGCTCGATTTTACAAAGCTGCTCCACAAGCCGCACGCGCCGAAAGGCGTCGCGGTTTACAACTGCGAGCGCCAGGACCACGGCCTTAACAAGGTCCTCGACGTCAAGCTGATCGAGATCGCCAAGCCGGCGCTCACGTCAAAAAAAGCCGTCAAAGGCGAGCTTGCCATCAAGAACATCAACCGATCGACCGGCGCGATGCTGTCGGGCGAGGTCGCGAGGCGCTATGGCCACGCGGGCCTGCCGGAAGATACGATCTGGCTGTCACTGAAGGGCACCGCGGGGCAGGCGTTCGGCGCTTGGCTGGCGCATGGCGTGACGCTGGACCTTGTCGGCGAAGCCAACGACTACGTCGGTAAGGGCCTCTCGGGCGGCAAGCTGATCGTCAGACCCGATCCCAAGTCCGGCATCACGCCGGAAGAAAGCATCATCGTTGGCAATACGGTGCTCTACGGTGCCATCAACGGCGAATGCTATTTCCGTGGCGTCGCCGGCGAGCGGTTCGCCGTCAGAAATTCCGGCGCCTATGCCGTTGTCGAAGGCACCGGCGATCACGGCTGCGAATATATGACCGGCGGCGTCGTCGTCGTGCTCGGCCCCACGGGCCGCAATTTCGCGGCCGGCATGTCGGGCGGCATCGCCTACGTGCTCGACGAGAAGGGCGACTTCGAAGCCCAGCTCAACAAGGACATGGTGCAGCTCGAAGCGCTCACCGCCGATCCGGGCTCGCTCGCGGAGCTTGCCCAGCAAGGCGGCGAAGTTGCGGTTGCCTTGCAAAGCGTCATGGTCGATTTGCGCCAACAGGACGCCGAGCGTCTGCACACGCTGATCTCGCGGCACGCGCGCTATACCAACTCGCGCCAGGCGCAGGCGATCCTGAAAGACTTCGCGGCCTATCTGCCGAAGTTCAAGAAAGTCATGCCCGTCGAATATCGCCATGCGCTCGCCGAACTCGCGAAAGCGCGCGAAACGAACCTCGAGGCGGCGACCTCAGCTAAGTAGCCGCCAAGACCGTCCTAACCCGTCCCAAGGGTAAAGCCGGATCACTGAAACCGGGCGAAGCTCGAATAGTCACGAATTGGACGAAGAGAAAGACGAATGAGCAAGCTAAGGGGGTTTTTGGAGATCGACCGCGCCGACCGGAAGTATAAGCCGGTCGAAGAGCGCATAAAGCACTACAAGGAATTCACCATTCCGCTGGCCGAGCCTGAGGTCAAGAAGCAGGCGGCTCGCTGCATGGATTGCGGAATTCCCTATTGCCACACGGGCTGCCCGGTCAACAATCAGATCCCCGATTGGAACAACCTCGTCTACAGCGGCGACTGGAAAGAAGCCGCTGAGAATCTGCATTCGACGAACAACTTTCCGGAAGTGACCGGCCGCATCTGCCCGGCGCCGTGCGAAGCGTCCTGCACGCTCAACATCGACGACAACCCGGTGACGATCAAAACGATCGAATACTCGATTGCCGAACGCTCTTGGGATGAAGGCTGGACACGTCCACTGCCACCCGAACACAAGACCGGCAAGAGCGTCGCCATCATCGGCTCAGGTCCGGCGGGTCTCGCCGCTGCCCAGCAGCTGGCGCGAGCCGGGCACGATGTGCACGTCTATGAGAAGAACGCGAAGCCCGGCGGCCTGCTCGTCTATGGCATCCCCGATTTCAAGATGGAAAAGGCAGTCATCGCGCGGCGCGTCAAGCAGATGGAAGCCGAGGGCGTAACCTTCCATTGCGGCTTCCATGTCGGCCAAGATCTTTCGGCGAAGGAACTTGAAAACAAGCACGATGCCGTGCTGCTCGCGATCGGCTCCGAACAGCCGTTCGACTTCTTCGCCAAATCACCGGGACGCGACCTCGACGGCCTCCACTACGCGATGGATTTCCTGCCGCAGCAGAACCGCCGTGTTTCTGGCGAGCCGCAGAAGCCAAAGACGAAAGAGATTTCGGCCAAGGACAAGCACGTCATCGTCATCGGCGGCGGCGACACGGGCTCCGACTGCATCGGCACGTCGTTCCGGCAAGGTGCCAAGAGCGTCACGCAGCTCGAAATCATGCCGCAACCGCCGAAGAAGGAAAACAAGGCGCTATCCTGGCCGCACTGGCCGCTGAAGCTGCGCGTTTCGTCTTCACAGGCCGAAGGCGCGAAGACCGAATATTCGATTTCGACGGCGGGCTTCTCAGGCGAAGGCGGCAAGGTGAAGAAGCTGCATTACACGCGCGTTGACGGCAACCTGCAGCCGATCAAGGGGTCGGAAGGCGCGCTCGACGCAGAACTCGTGCTGTTCGCGATGGGATTTTCCGGCCCGGTCGAAAGCGATGTCATCAAAGAGCTGCAGCTTCCCGTCGTGCCGCGTGGCCGCTTCAAGGGGCTCGATGCGACGGACAAGGAGTACAAGCTTGCCGCTTCGCCGAAGCTGTTCTGCGCCGGCGATATCCGCCGCGGCCAGTCGCTGGTCGTCTGGGCCATTCGCGAGGGCCGTCAGGCAGCCCATGCGATCGACAAGTTCCTGATGGGAACGACGGCGCTGCCGCGCTAGCGATCAGCCCTCACGTCATGACCGCCCGCATATAGCAGTCTAAAATTGAATTCAGCCGCGCGGCGGCTCGGCGGGCTTTGCCTCGCTCGTAGTGTTGTTTTTCGGCGGCCACGTCACGTCGTCGGCGCGGCCAGGCTTCGGCTGCAGGCGCTCGCCCTTGACGAGCAGCCGGAAGTAGGGCGCCTGCGTCGGCGAAAGCTTGCCGCGATCTTTGCCGTCCGACGGCGTGATCGAACTCATCAACGTCAATCCGCCGGCTATCTGATCGACCAGAAGATCGCCGCGCTGGCCCGAGCCCTCGCGGCGGGCCATCAGCGCCACGACGGATGCCGGGATTGCGGGCCGCAGAATTTCGATCGTCTGCGTTTCTTCGCGGCCGTTGCTGCCGGCGACCTTCAAAACGATCTTGCCGTTGTCACTCTTCTGATCGCCGGAGGCGGTGCTCGTCGACGACGGCGGCGTACCGTCAAGCGACAAGCCGCGAACCACGGGCGCTTTTCCGCCCTCCTGCTTGCCTGAGGCTACCGGCGAAGACGGTGCAGGCGTTTTGACCGTATTGCCAGGATTGATCTTCGCCTGCTCTGGCTCGGCACCGAGCAACGGGATGTTACGGTTGGCCTTGGCCTGCATCAGATCGGATCTCAGGTCCTTCTCAACAAAATGCGCCAACTTGCGATTGCCGACGTCCGTGAAGTTGACGCCGTCGCGCAATCGCAGCAGACGAATGGCGCCTTCGAGGTCGGGGCCGTAAGCCGAGTAACCGCCGTTGTCGCCGCTGAAACCTTGAAAGGTATCAATGTATTTGTAGCCGTTGAGATAGGCGCGCTCGCGCATCACGTCATTCATGCGTTGCACCAGTTCGTTGTCGCCGCGCGCCAGCGTCGGCAAACCAACCCAGTAGACGCCGGCGCTCTGGCGTTTGAACGCACGCATGAGGCGGTCGATGCGCCGGGTATATTCGGCGATCCATTGGTCACTGCCCATCGCGATCCGCTTGCCGTCGGCGCCTCTGATCGAAATGCGATCGTTCTCCCCGACCATCACGATCGCGATGTTAAACGGCTGTGCGCCGATCGCCTTTTCGAGCGCTGCCACCTTGGCTTCAAAACCGGAACCGGCAACGCTCCAAATCGGGCTCACCTGGCGCTGGATGTTCAGCCGGACGTCGGCGTTGAAGGCCTGTATAAGGCCGCCGAGCAATCCGTCGGCGAACGCATCGCCGAAAACA
>Ga0134128_10003133_pt1 | contig 20255 bp, 16 predicted proteins | sample KB31754_FD_96462 | JGI IMG/M metagenome (GOLD analysis project Ga0134128, IMG submission 96462) | Terrestrial soil microbial communities with excess Nitrogen fertilizer from Kellogg Biological Station, Michigan, USA - KB3-175-4 | ecosystem: Environmental > Terrestrial > Soil > Unclassified ...
GGCAGGACCAGCGGCAGCCGGGGCCGCTGGACTGGCCTCTGGAGGGGACGCGACCCGGACGGCCTGGCCGCCCTCGATGCGCCACCGGTCCGCTTCCAGGTGCTCGAGCCGCCGCGGATCGTGGTCGACGAAGACGACCGAGCCGCCTTGCGCCAGCCGTTCGGCGACAACCTCATCCAGCGCCGCCCGGGCATCGACATCCAGTCCGGTCCAGGCCTCATCAAGCACGAGCATTCCGGACTCGGGCAGCAGGGCCTGCGCGACCGCGACCTTCTGGCACATGCCCTTCGACATGTTGCGCATCGGCACGGTCGCGAACTCGAGCCCGCCGAGCCGCTCCAGGCACCCATCGACCCGGGCCGGAAGCCTCTCACCGTCCAGCCCCTGGATCCGGCCGAGATGATGCAGATAGTCCCGCGCACTGAACGGAAGCCCGGGCGGGAACCGCTCGGGCACGAATCCGGTCACGGGACGGCCGGTGACGGTGCCCTTGGTCGGCGCCGACACCCCGGCAATCATTCGCAGCAGGGTGGACTTACCGGCGCCGTTCTTGCCTTCGAGCCTGACCAGCTCGCCCGGCCTGATGTCCAGGCTGACGTCCTTGATCACCCACGGCTGCCCCCAGCCGTACCGCTTGCTCACCCCATAGAGCCGCACCGCGCCTCCCGCCTCCACTGACCCCGCGAGTTACTCGCGATACAGACCTCGCTTCGAAATGTAGCTGATCACGTCGTCAGGTACGAGATAGCGAATCGGCAATCCCTGCCGGACGCGTTCGCGGCACAGGCTCGACGAGATTTCCAGCGTCGGCACCTCCACCAGGTGAAATTTCTCTTCGCCAAGCGAGCCCTTCACCAGCGGATGCCCGCGCCTGGTGCAGCCGATGAAATGCACCAGCTCAAGCAGCTCGTCGGGCTTATGCCAGGTGTCCAGCCGGCTCAGCGCGTCCGCGCCGATGATGAAGAAGAACTCCGCGTCGGCGTCGCGTTCGTCCCGCAACTGACGCACCGTGTCGATCGTGTACGTCTCCCCCGGCCGGTCGATCTCCACCCGGCTCACCGAGAACATCGGGTTCGCCGCCGTGGCCAGCGCCGTCATCAGGTACCGGTCCTCGGCCGGCGAGACGGCGCGATCGCTCTTCTGCCACGGCTGCCCGGTCGGCACGAAGATGACCTCGTCCAGCCCGAACACCTGCCCGACTTCATTCGCCGCCATCAGGTGACCGTTGTGGATCGGATCGAACGTCCCGCCCATCAGGCCAATCCGCGCGCCGCCGTTCACCAGAGCGCTCCTATCCCAGGCCGGGAACCGGCGGCTCGCCCGCCGACCAGCGCCGGACCCTGACCGCCTTGCCGACCTCGGTTCGCGGCACCGAGCCCGGCGGCACCATCGCGACATTCACTCTGAGGCCGAGGACTTCCCTGAGGTTATGTTCGAGCTTGGATTTCAATTGGGCTGGAGAAAGATTTGCGGTGGCTTGCTTCGTAATTTCCTGAGCCGAATCGCCGTGACCGGCCTCTGGAAGTCCAGGAGGAGAGCCCGCGCCATGCGTTATTGCCTCACAACACGCGATAAGGTCGCGCTGGCCTGCCCTTTCGTCGATGACCAGCAGGTAATCAGGCGCCACCGCGGGCTCGGCCAGCAGAACGCGCTCGATCTCGCTGGGGTAGACGTTCACGCCGCGGATCACCAGCATGTCGTCCTTGCGGCCGGTCACCTTGGACATCTTGACCAGCGTGCGGCCGCAGTCGCAGGTGCCGGGGTGCAGCGCCGCGATGTCGCCCGACCGGTAGCGCACCAGCGGCATGGCCTCCTTGGTCAGCGTGGTGAACACGAGCTCGCCGGGGGTGCCGTCCGGGACCGGCTCGCCGGAAATCGGGTCAACGGCCTCGACGAGGAAATGGTCCTCGTTCACGTGCAGCCCGTCGGCGGCCACGACGCATTCGCAGGCGACTCCCGGGCCGATTACCTCGGAAAGCCCGTAGATGTCGAGCGCGCGAAGGCCAAGCAATTCGCTGATCCTTACCCGCATCTCCTGAGTCCACGGCTCGGCTCCGAAAATGCCGACTCGGAGTGACAATCCATTTTCTTGGGTAACTCCCGCCTCGGCTAGAGCCTCGCCCAGCCTGATCGCGTAAGAAGGGGTGCAGGTCAGCACGTCGGGCCGGAGGTCCTTGATCAAGGTGACCTGGCGGGCGGTCATCCCGCCCGAGACCGGAACGACGGTCGCGCCCAGTTCGATCGCGCCCTGGTGTATGCCGACGCCCCCGGTGAACAGGCCGTAGCCGTAGGCGTTGTGCACGATGCTGTCCCGCGTGGCCCCGGCCGCCGCGAGGGCCCGGGCGCACATCTTGGCCCAGAGGTCGAGGTCCGCGCGGGAATAGGAGACGAGCGTGGGCCGGCCGCCGGTGCCGCTTGACCCGTGTACGGCCACGACCTCGCTGCGGGGAACGGCGAGCAGGCCGAACGGGTAGCCGTCCCAGAGGTCCTGCTTAGTCGTGGCAGGAAGGGCGGCCAGGTTGTCCAGAGTAAGGTCGGCGCCGCTCGTGACGCCCGCGTCCGCGAGCTTGCGCGCCTGGAAGCCGCCGGCCGCGATCAGCCGGTCGATGAGCGCCGTCAGCCGCTTGGCCTGCAGCAGTGCCCGCAGTTCGGGCTTCATGGACTCCGCGCCTGGGTCGAACATGGCCGGCGGGGGTTCAAGGGGGGTCGTCCCCCTGGCCGGTACTGCCGACTCGCAATCGAAATATATCTCGTTCAAGGCGGCCGTCCTTCCATATCACGCATAGCATTGCGGCATGAACACTGTGCCCGAACGCTCCCGCGTCCGTCTGCCGGACATTAGCTCCCGCGCATACGAACATCCAGCCGACCGCTCCGCATTGGTGGCGCTGCGCAAGCTGACCGGCTTTGACGCGATTCTGCGTAACATCGCCGGGCTGTTCGGCGACCGCAGCCTGCGGTTGCTCTTCCTGGCTAGCTCGGTGCGTGCGTCCGAGCAGCAGTTCCCTCACCTGTACCAGATGATGCTCGACGGCGCCTACGTGCTCGACTTGCCTCGGGTTCCTGAGTTGTTCATTACCCAGGACCCGATGGTGAACGCCATGACGATCGGTACGGACAAGCCATTTATCGTGATGACCACCGGCCTTGTCGACTTGATGGACGAGGAAGAGGCCAGGTTCGTCGTCGGGCACGAGCTCGGGCACGTGCTTTCCGGTCACTCGGTCTACCGGACCATGCTGTACGCGCTGGTCGCGCTCGCCGCGCGATTCGCGGTAGTGCCGATTGCGTGGATCGGGCTGAAGGCCGTGATCTGGGGGCTGGAAGAGTGGTACCGCAAGTCCGAGTTGTCGTGTGACCGGGCCGGCCTGCTGGCCTGCCAGGACGTCCCGGCCGCCCGCCGGGCGCTGATGAAGACCGCCGGCGGCCCGCAACTCGCCGAGCTGAGCGCCGACGCGTTCCTGGAGCAGGCGCGCGAGTACGACGCGGTGCCGGATGTGCGCGAGAGCCTGATCAAGCTGATGCAGATGCAGGGCCAGACCCACCCGTTCGCGGTCGTGCGGTTTGCCGAGCTTGACCGCTGGGCCAACGAGGGCGAGTACCGCGACATCCTGGCCGGGAATTACCCGCGCCGGGACAACGACAGGGACGCCTCGGTCGGTGACGAGTTCAAGTCGGCGTCCAAGTCGTATCAGGACTCATGGAACCGGTCCGCCGACCCGCTGATCGGGGCGGTTCGGGGCGTGGCCGGATCGGCCGTCGGGGCTGGCGAGCGGCTGATGAACAGGTTCGGCCGCCGGGACAATGACTCGTCGTCCGACGACACCGGCGAGTAAGGGTCGCTGCGCTCTCCTTGCTTCACGTGCTCCCCGGCTTTGTTACCAGAGGCCGGGGAGCAGTCGTTTGGTGCGCTGTTTGTAGGCCTCGTAGGGGTCGCCCAGGACTTCGGCCATTGTGGCCTCTTCCACCGTGATCCTTCTGAGCGTGGTCGCGAGCGGGACGACCAGCAGGATCACCAGCGACAGCCAGCTATTAAGGACCAGGCCGTAGCCGACCGCGAGCAGCAGGATGCCGGTGTACGACGGGTGCCGCACGAACCGGTACGGGCCGACCTCGACCAGTGACTGGTCGGCATCGACCTCGACGGCGGTGCGGAACGACGCGCCGAGCGTGCGCACCGACCAGATCCTGATCGCCAGGCCGGCCCACATCAGCACCAGGCCGGTGACCAGGTGCCAGCGGCCGAAGTGCCCGGCGGAGAACTGGCCGGAGACCCAGGTCGCGCCGAGGAAGGCCGAGAGCCAGCCAACGACCAGCGTGACGCGGGTGCCTTTATCGCGCGCGGTGCTGCCCTTGCCGCGTACTAGGTCGCGCAGGGCCAAGGTGACCTCGACCGATACCCAGGCTGCGAGCGTCACGACCAGGACGATCGTCATGGCTCATCATGTCACCTGGCGGGCGGGTTGCCCTACTTCGACGACGACGGCGGCCGGCTGGAGAGGGCGTAGGCCACGTTGATGACCGTGATCCCGAGCCAGATGACGAACAGCGCGACGTCGCCGGCGTGGTTGGCGAGCGCGATCGCGGTCAGCGGGATCCCGAGTGCGATGGAGACGATCGCCAGCGCGAACTGAGTGCTTCGCGGGTGACCGGGCTGCTTCGGCACCGGCATCTGGGCCTGGAACTGGCCTGGATAGGACATCGGCTGCTGCACGCGCATCCGGGCGTCGACCCTGGCGTCAATTTCCTTGCCGACCTTGTCGATGAACGAATCGATGACGGCGGACTGATACTCAGGACCTAGCTCGCTGTGCGTCTCGGCAGCAGCGCGGAACTCATCTGGGGTTAGCGACGTGCTGCTCACGAACCAAGATATATCTCATTGCGGCGGCGAGAGCAAGACGGTTTGGCCACTGGGGCGGGCCAGCGTCACGCCGGACGCCAGCGTCGTTACGAGCCGGTCACAGGCAGTGCGGTCTCCCGGACGGTCGTCCGGAGACCGTATTGCTGGTGTTTACTATTACAGGCCGTGCTCGGCCAGCGGACCGACCGCAAGCGCCTGCCGGTCGCACGCGGCCAGCAGCATCGGCAGCGCCCCGAGCGCCGCCATCGCCGATCCGGCCGGTGACGTGCAGTCCGAGTCGTGCAGCAGCACGGTGACCCCGCCCCGCAACTCCTCGGTGAGCGTCTCGCAGACCGAGTGCGCCGTGGCTCCCGGCATCCATTCCCTACCCCAGCAGCCCCAGAGCACCGGGGTCAGGCCGAGCCTGCGCGCAGCCAGGATCGCGGCCGTGCTCAGTACCCCGAACGGCGGGCGGAACTTGTCGGGCACCCGTCCGGTAGCGGTCGTGATGATCTCGACGGTCCTGGCCAGGTCCTCATAGGTCGCGAGCGGGCTGCGCAGCGGCAGGTAGCGGTGGTCCCAGCCGTGCACCGCCAACTCGTGGCCGGCCTCGGCGATCTCGGCGGCCAGGCGCGGCTTCATCGCGATGCGCGAGCCCAGCAGGAAGAACGTCGCGCGGATCTGCCTGGCCGCGAGCGCTTCGAGGAATAGCGGCGTCGTTGCCTGGTCGGGACCGTCGTCGAACGTCAGCGCGACGTGATCGGTCCGGCCAGAGCCCGACAGCCGAGGGAAGAAGGCCTTGCGCACTCCCGGCAGGCCGGTGATTCCCGGGCCGGCCTGGAAGACCGCTACCCCGGCGGCACCGACGGCTCCGGCCGCTAGCGCCAGGGTAATACGGTCACTCATTTACTTTCCTCCGCAATTTGCCCTTAGCTCACGTCTCGGGCAATTAGGCTCCCAGAGCTCTCCAAAATGGACATCCGAGTAAGCCATTTAAATTCAGCGATGCCATTCCTGCAATCATGTCATGAACGGGGTCCACTGGCGGGACGGCTCGAAGCTACCGCCGGCCGTCGGAGTTCAGCTGGAGTCTTCACAGACATTAGGGGTGTCAGTGAGCGTTCGAGCGGCACGCGTGGTGTTTACAGAACCAGATCGGGCCGAGATCGCTGCGGCCGTAACCGACATCTTGACGAGCGGGCTGCTGACGCTCGGGCCGTACACCAAGCGGTTCGAGCGGGACTTCGCTTCCGCTCATCAGGCCGGCCGGGCGGTGGCGACCGCGAGCGGCACCTCCGCGCTCGAAATCGCGCTCAGGACGCTGCCGGTGGCCGGGCGTGACGTCGTCCTCCCGGCCAACACGTTCTACGCCACGGCGGCGGCCGTGATCGGCGCGGGCGGGCGTCCGGTGTTCGCCGACATCGACGCCGACACGTTCGCGCTGAGTCCGCCGACGCTGGCGGCGGCGCTGACTCCGGACACCGCCGCCGTGGTACTCGTGCACATCGGCGGCCTGATCACGCCGCACGCGGCCGAACTCGCCGACCTCTGCCGGGCCAGCGGGACGGCTTTGATCGAAGATGCCGCCCACGCGCACGGGGCTACCTTGGGCGGGCGGTTCGCCGGATCGTTCGGCCTCGCGGCGGCGTTCTCGTTCTATCCGACTAAGGTCGTGACGAGCGGCGAGGGCGGCATGATCCTGACCGCCTCCGACGAACTGGCCGATGAGGCGATGATCTACCGCGACCAGGGCAAAGGATCGTTCGGCGCCAATCATCACGTCCGGCACGGGTACGCCTGGCGGATGAGCGAGCAGAACGCCGCTACCGGGCTGGTGCACCTGCGCCGGATGAACGAATCGATCGCCCGCCGCCGGGAAGTCGCCGCCCGGTACACCGCCGGGCTGGCCGGCCTGAGCGGTTTGCGGCCGCTGACCGAACCGGCCGGATGCGTGAGCAACATCTACAAGTACCTCGCCGTCCTCGAGCCCGGGATCGACCGGGCCTGGTTCAAGGAACAGCTCGCCACCAGGCATGATGTGCGGCTGGCCGGGGAAGTTTACGACTTGCCACTGCACTTGCAGCCAATCTTGGAGGAGTACGCTCTGGGCCAGAGCCTGCCGGTAGCAGAAGATCTTTGTGCCCGCCACGTCTGCCTCCCGGTCCACTCGGACATGCACGACGACGAGATCGACCAGGTGCTCACCGCGGTCAGCGAGGTAATCGGGGAGCGCGCATGCGCGTCGCGGTGACCGGCGGCTGCGGTTTCATCGGCTCGCACGTCGTTGATCATCTCGTCGGGGCCGGCCACGACGTGCTCGTGATCGATGTCGCCGAGCAGTGGCGCAATGACAGCGCCGAATACCTGCTCGCCGACCTCTTTGATCCGGCCGCGATCGACGCCGCCCTGGCGGGCCGGGACGCGGTCTTCCATCTGGCTGGCGCGGCCGACGTGAACGAGGTCGCGACCGATCCCGTGCAGGCAATGCGGCTCAATGTCGAGGGCGTCGGACGGGTGCTCGACTCGGCCAGACGGCAGGGCTGCACCAGGGTCGTGCTGGCCAGCACGGTCTGGGTGTACGGAGCCACGGTCGGATCCGGAGAGCGGACCGAGGACGCCCTCATCGACCTGCGCAAGGCCGGCCACCTCTACGTCTCGACGAAGCTGGCCGCCGAGATGCTCATGCACAGCTACCAGCAGATGTTCGGGCAGGAGTTCACGATCCTGCGGTACGGCATCCCGTACGGGCCGAGGATGCGCGACGCGCTGGTCGTCGCACGGTTCGTCCGCGCCGCCCAGGCGGGCCAGCCAATCACGATCGCCGGAACCGGCGATCAGCAACGCAACTTCGTCTACGTGGAAGACCTGGCGCAGGCCCATGTGCTCGCCTTGTCCCCCGCCGCCGCCAACCAGACCCTCGCCCTGGAAGGCGACACGCCCGTATCCGTCAACGAGATCGCCGAGACCGTGCAGCACCTCGTGAGCCCGGTGCCTGTCACGCACGTGGCCGGCCGCCCGGCCGACTACGACGGGGTGAACATCTCCAACCGGCTCGCGAAGGAACTGCTCAACTGGTCACCGACGACTCCGCTGGCCGAAGGTATCCGGCGCTACCTGGCCTGGCTGGCGGATTCACTGCTCGTGGAACGGGCAGTGCCCGACTAAACGGGCGATTGGCCCTCGCAGGTATTGGATCGATCAGGCGGATCGGAGTGTTCGCTGTGAACGAGAAAGCTGTTAACGACAGACCGGTCAACGAGAAACCCGCCGCTCGCCGGGCCGTCATGCTGTCCGGCTCTATCGGATTCGGCCATGACGCGCTGGCGCAGGCATGCTCCACCGTGCTCCAAGCCGAGGGCTGGTCGACGCACTACCTCGATCTCATGCGACTGCTCGGCCGGGGCGCCGACTCGATCGCCGACGGGGTGTTCCGCTCGATGCTGGCCATCCCCGGCCTGTTCGACGCGTTCCACTTCGCCGCCCTCCGGGACGGCAACCGGCTGGCCAACCTGGCTGACACGGCCGCCACCAGGAGAATCATCCCCAGATTGCGCCAGGAACTACAGGCGCACCCGGCCGACCTGGCGATTTCCGTGTTCTCCACGGGCGCGTCCGCGTTCAGCAAGATAGCCCCGCAGTACCCGTCGATGAAGCACGTCGTCTTCTGCACCGATGTCACGCCCCACCGGCTGTGGGTGCATCCGAACGTGGATCTCTACCTGGTCACGTCGCAGGCGGCCGAGCGAGCGGTCCGCCGGTTCCAGCCCGAGGCCCGAGTGCTGGTCGTGCAGGCCCCGGTCCGGGAGCCGTTCTACCACCCGCCGACGCAGCTGGCCGCACGGACCAGTTTCGGGCTGACCCCTCGCGATCGGTGCGTGCTGCTGACGACCGGTGCCTGGGGACTTGGCCCGGTGGCCGAGGCCGCGGAGGCGCTGGGTGCGGCCGGCGTGCACGTGCTCGCGGTCGCGGGTCGCAACCCCAAGCTCGAGCAGCGGCTGCGATCGATCGCCGGCCGCCAGCCACTGATCCATCCATTCGGCTTCACCGACCAGATCCCTGACCTGATGGCCGCCTCCGACCTGGTGATCACCAGCTCGGGCGACACCTGCACGGAGGCGCGCGTGATCGGCCGGCCACTGTTGCTGCTCGACGTCGTCCAGGGCCACGGCCGGGACAACCTGCAGCACGAGCTTGAGCTCGGCGACGCCGCGGTCGCCTCGGGCCGGGCAGCCGACGTGGTCAGGGCCACGCTGGCGGCGCTCGAGACCGCGAAGCCTCCGCCCACCATGCCGACCAGAACCCGCGACGCCTGGCACAGCTCGCTCACCGCCGCGCTAGCCACGATCAGCCTGTAGCCTGCCGGCCGTTCACCGGTCGGCCTGTGGAAGGCTGGCCCTTAACCGGCCGGCCCTGGCCCTTAACCAGTTGGCCCTTGACCGTGCTGGCCCTTAACCAGCTGGCCCTTTGACGGCCGGCCCTTACCCGGCCGGCCCTTACCCGGCCGGCCCTTACCCGGCCGGCCCTTTGACGGGCTGGCCGTTAACCCGCTGGCCCTTGACCGGCCGGCCCTTTGACGGCCGGCCTGAAGCTGGCTGGTCTTGAGGCGCGACTCGGGGCCTGATGCTCACGTGCGCGGCAGCGGCAGCCGGCGACGGCGAGAAGCTCGTCGCCGGCACCCGCCGCACTAGCGTGATCTCGTACCGGCCCGCCCACCGAGCCCCGAGTTCACCCTGAGCCAGGCCTTTAGCCGCGCCCCATTCAAGGATCAACTCGGCTCCGGCCAGCCGCACTGCCGGATCGCCGAGCAGCCGCCGGCAGAGCCACGTCGTCAAGGCGAACGGCGGATTCGCCACCACGTAGAACGGCCGCCGTGGCAGCGGAATGCACCGCAGATCGGCTTCGACCACGCTTACCTGGGAATCCGCCTCGGCAGCGAACCGCCGCCGCAGCCGAGCCGCCAGCACCGGGTCGATCTCGACCGCGATGACCTTGGCGCCGATCACCGAGAGCGGCCCGGTCAGCGCGCCGAACCCGGCCCCGAGATCAAAGACCAGGTCGCCGGGGCCAACCCCGCTCGCCCGGACGAGTTGATGAATGACCTGCCGGTCAGTGAGAAAGTGCTCGCCGCGCGGATTCGGTGGCGGCTGGCCCGCGAACCACCGACCCTGCCGGGTCTGACCATGCCGGGCACCCTGGCCACGACGGACCGAACTCGGCTGCGAGCGGCGATCCCGCCCGGCCACGGACGAACATGACCACGCCCATGGTCACTCCTCAGCTCGACATCCACGGTGGCGGGCCAGACTCGGGCCCGCCGGGTCACCCTACGGGCAGCGCCAGCACGCTGGCCACCGAATTTTCGGGCGAGGCACCCCTGAGGCTAGCGAACTACAGCAGAGGCTCGTTACTGTAGTAGCGTCCCGGGAAGCTACTACAGTGACGAGAGTTTGCCGTTGCCAGGACTACGTCGACATCCCGTTACTGTAGTTCCTTCCTGGGACGCCACTACAGTAACGGAAGTTTGATGCTGGCCTAGGCGGCCGGGGCTGACTGGCCGCTGGGAGCCTTGATCGCGCTGGCGACGTCGTCGACCTCGGCTAGTCGACTCAGCACGTCGGGCAGTTGGCCCGTGTAGATCACGCCGACTCGCTGGGTTGCCCTGGTCAGCGCCACGTACAGGTCGCCCAGCCCGCGCGCCGACTCGGCGATGATCTTCGCCGGCTCGGCCACCAGCACCGAGTCGAACTCAAGGCCCTTGGCCTCCCGAACGGTCAGCACGACGACCGGCCTCTCCAGGTCGGCATCTAGCGACCAGGTGGCTCGACCATCGTCCTCGACGCCGCCAGATCCGTTTCCAACAGACCGGGTGCCACCAGAGTCACTTCGGCCGGACCTGATGCCGTCAACTCCCTCGCCAGCGCCAGCCGCACCAGACCCAGCCGCAACTCCAGACCCGCCTCCACCGGGCTCGGTCTCGGCGGACTCGTCGCCGACAGCAGCCCTCACCGCTGCCCTCAAGTCCTCGAGGTGCTCGGCCGGGCACAGGACCGCTAGCGTCCCCTCGCCGGCCTGATCCGCGGCCAGCGTGGCCGCGGCCTTCGCCACCGACGCGACGAACTCCCGCTCCTCGGCTGCCAGACACCACGGCAGGATGCCCGATTCCCTGACCGAGGCCGGCGGCCGGGCAGCCGGATCGATCGCGGCGAGCACGTCGGCGGCCACGGTCATGATCTCGGCGGGCGTGCGGTAGTTGACGGTCAGCCCCGCGTGCCGCCACCGGTTCCCCACGTACGCCCCGAGCGCGTCCGACCACGAAGCCGACCCGGACAGATCGCCGGTCTGGGCGATGTCCCCGACGATCGTCATCGACTTGATCGGGCAGCGCCGCATCAGCGTCCTCCACGCCATGGGCGAGAGCTCCTGCGCCTCGTCCACGATCACATGGCCGAACGCCCACGTCCGGTCGGCCGCCGCCCGCTCCGCCGGCGTCAGATAATCGTCCTGGTCGTAGCGCTGAGCGAGCCTGGTCGCGTCGAGCATGTCGGCGCCCATCAAGATCTCGGGGTCGTCGTCCTCGTCGTCCCTGGCGATGATGTCCAGCACGCCCTGGGCGTAGGCCTCCTCCCGCTGCCGCCGCCGCTTGGCCTCCGCCTTGGCCACCCGTTCGTCCTCGCCGAGCAGTTCGGCGGCCTCGTCGAGCAGCGGAACGTCGGCCGGCGTCCACGGCGAGCCGGCCGGCCGGCGCAGCCGTTCCCGATCGGCGGCGCTCAGGGAAGGCGCGGCCGACGCGAGCCGCCGAGGCGAGGCGTACAGGTCACCGATCAGCTGCTGCGGCAGGAGCACCGGCCACAGCCGCCCGATCGTCGCCCGTACCTCGGGATCGTCCCGTAGCTCGGCCCGCAGGTCCTCGATGTCGGTCCGCCCCATCAGGTTGCCGCCGCCGAACGGGTCAGCGCCGAGCTTGCCGGACACGACCCGGGCCGCCTCGTTGAGCATCTCCCTGACGAAGACGCTGCGGGCCTGATTGTGCCGCATCCTCGACCGGCGCGCTCGCTCCCGGCAGCGCGAGATCGACTGCCGGGAAATTTTATAGATATCTTTTTCGAAACGAATTTCGATGCCTGAATGCGGCACCAGCTGCCGGTCACGCACGGCGGCTGCGACAACCTTCGCCATCGCCAGCCGGCCTTTGATCAGGGCGACTTCCGCGGGCTCGGAGCCGGTCGCCTTGATTCCCGGCATGAGGTCGCCGATCGTCGCGAGCATGACGCTCGTCTCCCCCAGCGACGGCAGCACCTGGCCGATGTAGCGCAGGAACGTAGCGTTCGGCCCGACGACGAGCACCCCGCGCTTTTCGAGCTGGCGCCGGTAGGTGTAGAGCAGGAAGGCCGCACGGTGCAGGGCGACCGCGGTCTTGCCGGTTCCCGGTCCCCCCTCCACGACCAGAACGCCGGCCAGAGCCGATCTGATGATGTGGTCCTGCTCGGCCTGGATCGTCTCGACGATGTCGCGCATCCGGCCGGTCCGGCTCGCGTTCAGCGCCGCCAGCAGGGACGACTCCCCCGTCAGCCCCTCGTGCCCGTTCGGGTCGGCGAACGCCAGGTCCAGCACCTCATCGTCGAGATTGGTGACCGTCCGGCCCCTGGTCTTGATGTGCCTGCGCACCTTGACGCCACCCGGCGAGGCCGCCGTGGCCAGGTAGAACGGCCGGGCCGCCTCGGCCCGCCAGTCCATCAGAAGCTGGTCGTAGTCGTCGTTTTCTGCATGCATGCCGATCCGGCCGATATAGGTCTTCGCCCCGTCATCGAACTCCAGCCGCCCGAAGCACAGGCCGTTCTCGGCCGCGTCAAGCTGCGCGCGCTGCTGGGTGTACATGACCGCGAGCGCTTCTCGTTCGCTCCTGGCCGCGTGCGTGCCGCCAACCTGCCTCATGACTGAGGCCAGGTGCTTAGATGCCCGCGCCTTAAGCTCGTCGAGGCGATCGTAGAGAACTGTGATGTAGCGCTGCTCGCGGGATTCTTCGGTCTCGATACGGTCCTGGATGGACAACCGCGCCCCCTCCACCTGACGAAAAAGTGCCCATACAGTTTAGTGGCATCCAGCAACTCCACCTCCCCGGCGGGCGAGGCGCGCGGACTGGGGCAGGCAGTGGGAGTGCGTGGGTTAGGGCTCTAGGCGGGGATCGGTGCCGCGGGGGCCGAAGCCAGAGGCGGCCGGCAGTTTCGGGTCCCAGTCGAAGACGACGGCGTTGTCTGGCTCGCCGATCAGGACCTCTGCTCCTGGTTCGGCACCGGCCCCGGCGAGGGCTTCTTCTACCCCGAGCTTGGCCAGCCGGTCGGCCAGGTAACCCACGGCCTCGTCGTTGCTGAAGTCCGTCTGCAGGATCCAGCGGCGCGGCTTGGCGCCGGTGATGAGGAAGGAGTTCGGGCCCATCCGGACCAGTTCGAAGTCGGGACCGGCCACCGGGGCGGGCCTGATTACCAGCCTGGTTGGCTGTGCTTCGGGCGCCGACCGACGGGCTTGGTCGACGATCGCCGCCAGGGCGAACGACAGCTCGCGCAGCCCTTCGCCGGTGGCGGCTGAGACCTGGTGGACCGGCAGGCCCCTGGCCAGCAGGTCAGGCAGGACCAACTCGGCGAGGTCACGGGCTTCCGGGACATCGAGCTTGTTGAGCACCACGATCCTGGGCCGGCTGGCCATGTCGGCGCCGGTCAGCTCGTCGTAAGCGGTCAGCTCGGACTCGATCACGTCCAGGTCGGTGATGGGGTCGCGGCCTGGTTCTTCCGTCGCGCAGTCGATGACGTGCACCAGGACCGAGCATCGCTCGACGTGACGCAGGAAGTCCAGGCCCAGGCCCCGGCCGTCGCTGGCGCCCGGGATCAGGCCGGGCACATCGGCCATCACGAACTGCACGTCGCCCGCTTCGATCACGCCCAGGTGCGGGATCAGCGTGGTGAACGGGTAGCTGGCGATCTTCGGACGGGCTGCCGACATCGCGGCGATCAACGAGGACTTGCCCGCGTTGGGGAAGCCGACCAGGCCAGCGTCGGCGATCGTCTTCAGCTCGAGCAGCAGGTCGGCTTGCTGGCCGGGCTCGCCGCGCAAGGCGAACCCTGGTGCCTTGCGCTTGGTTGAGGCGAGGGCAGCATTACCCAGCCCACCGTGCCCACCCTCAGCGGCGACGTATTCGGTGCCCAGACCAATCAGATCAGCCAGCACTTCACCATCGGCCGACTTGACCACAGTGCCGTCCGGAACACTGACTACCAGGTCGGCCCCGTTGGCGCCATTGCGGTGGCCGCCCGCTCCGGCCTTGCCGTCACCAGCGCGGCGCAGTGGCCGACGGTGAAAGTCGAGCAACGTAGCCGTGCTGCGGTCGACCTTCAGGATGACATCGCCGCCGTGACCGCCGTTGGCGCCATCGGGCCCGCCGAGCGGCTTGAACTTCTCGCGATGCACCGAAGCACAGCCGTTGCCGCCGTTGCCTGCTTGCACCCGCAACTCGGCCTGATCGGCGAATTCAGCCATGCCCGTTCCCTAGCCCTCCCATCCCGTATCCGCGCAAGCCCGTCTCAGTTGCCCCAGCATTGGCGTGGGCGCTGCAGTACCTTTCCCACGACAGAACTGCAACAGAGCGCCGCTGCCCTCATGCCACATCAGTCACACTGACTACAATCGCACCGTTGGCCCCGCGTCTCGCGACCGTGATCAACTTCGATTCCAGGTGAATCTGCATATTCACCTGGAATACAGACGGTGAATATGCAAATTCACCGGGTCGCGGTGGGCGGCGTGCATCCTCGCAGCGGTTGGGGCGAGGGGCAGAGCCAGGCTTAGCTGGCCTCCGCCATCTCCGCGACGGGCACGATGCTGACCGAACGGCGACCGCGCCGGGTGCCGAACTCGACCTTCCCCGGCACCAGGGCGAACAGCGTGTCGTCGCCACCGCGACCAACACCGACGCCCGGGTGGAAGTGCGTGCCGCGCTGGCGCACGATGATCTCGCCGGCCTTGACGACCTGGCCGCCGAAGCGCTTGACGCCGAGCCGCTGAGCGTTGGAGTCGCGCCCGTTCCTGCTGGACGAGGCGCCCTTCTTGTGTGCCATGTCAGGCCTTCTTCTTGCTGGCGCTGGCCTTCTCGGTGCCGATGCCGGTGATCTTCACCTGCGTGTACTTCTGCCGGTGACCCTGGCGGCGACGGTAGCCAGTCTTGTTCTTGTAATGGATCATGTTGATCTTGGGACCGGCGGTCGGCCCGAGGATCTCGGCGGTGACCTCGTACCCGCCGAGTGCGGCGCTGTCACTGATCACCTGGCCGTCATCCACGACCAGCACGGCCGGGAACGTCACGGTCTCGCCGATCTCGCCGGCGAGCTTGTCAACCGTCAGGACGTCGTCAACCGACGCCCTCTCCTGCCTGCCGCCGCAGCGAACGATCGCGTACACGAAGGACTCTCTCTTCCTGGGGCCAGCCTGCCATGGGCTGTGCTTGCCCGGAGCACAGGCGGGGTTCGACACAGGTCGTACTACACCGAGGCGGGCCGGGTTGCCAACAAGGCGCGCAGCTCGCCAGGCCAGTGCGGTACGACTGCGTTGTCTACAGATCTGTACTGCTACCGAGGCGGCCAGGCGCGCCGACGACAAAGAATATCAGACTGCGCGCCCGGCGGTCGCCTCGGTTGGTTCGGTCAGTCCTGCGCTGGGTGTTCTGCGCCGGGCGTCGAGTCGGCTGGGTCGGCGTCAGGCGTGACGGGACTGGCCGGTTCGGCCTCGACGGCGTTCTGGGGTTGCGGCGCCGGCCCGGGCTCGACGACATCGGTATCGGGAGCCAGGTCCGCCGAGGCGCTGGGGGCCGGGGCTGAGTCCGCTGTGGTCGGCTCTTGGGCCGGCGCGGTCTCGTGCACCTGCGCCTCCGGGGCCTCGGTCACCGGCTCGACCTCGGTCACCGGCTCGGCCGGGGCTTGGGTCACCGGCTCGGCGACGCTCGCCTCTGGCTGGGGCTCGATAGCCTCGGTGGCCGCCGGGATCCCAGGAGCCTCTGGGGCCTCGGTGGCGCTCGCCTCGACCGGATCGGTGACCACGGTCTCGACCGGCTCGGTGGCTACCGTCTCCTCGGTCACCGTCACCAAGGCGGCAGGCTCGGGACTCGCAGCCTCGGGACTCGCAGCCTCGGGACTCGCGGTCTCGGGACTGGCGGTCTCGGGACTGGCGGTCTCGGGACTGGCGGTCTCGGGACTGGCGGTCTCGGGACTGGCGGTCTCGGGACTGGCGATCTCGGGACTGGCGATCTCGGGACTGGCGATCTCGGGACTGGCGATCTCGGGACTGGCGGCCTCGGGTGCGGCACTGACCTCGTCGACGACCGGCGCCGAGGCTGCCGGCGACGTTGATGCCTGCGCCGGAGCCGGGGCCGACTGGGACGCCGGCGCACTGGCCTGGACCGAGTCGGGCGGGCCGGCCTCGCGATAGGCCGAGCGCCTGGTCCTGCGTCGGGGTGCGGCCGCAGCCTGGTCGGCGTCGGCAGCCACCGCGCTGGCTGGACCAGAGCTGGCTGGACTGGAGGTGGCCTGGTCGGCACTACCCACGCCGGCGGTGACGCCGTCCTCGTGACCGGACTGCGATGAGCCGTTCGGCGATGGCTCACCGACCGGGGCTATCGCGGTCTCCGCAGCAGCCTGCCCGGCGGCCTGGGCCTTACCGTCAGCCTGGGCCTTACCGTCAGCCTGGGCTTTACCGTCAGCCTCTGACCCGTCAGCTCCGGGCTCGGGCGGCGGCGATGATTCCTGCCGCCTTGACCGGCCCGATGAGCTCCGGCCCGAAGCTGAGCCGCCGCCGTTCGCGGACCGGGCGGAACCGCCGCCGCCCGACTTGGCCGCTACTCCGGCGGCCACCGGCTCCTCCGCCGCGGGCGGCTCGGCCTCGGCGTCCTCTGCCGATGCGTGCGATTCCATCGTCCGGGCGGCGACCTGTGCGATCGCCTTGGTCCTGGCCGACCTGGACCGCGACGGCCCCGGCTTCGGCGTGGACGTGTGCTGCCCGTTGCGCCCGTGGGAGTGCGGTATCTCGGTGAGATCGGTGGAGATCAGGACGCCCCGGCCGCTGCAGTGCTCGCACGGCACGGAGAACGCGGCCAGCAGGCCAGAGCCCACCCGCTTCCTGGTCATCTGCACCAGGCCGAGCGAGGTGACCTCGGCGACCTGGTGCTTGGTGCGGTCGCGAGCCAGGCATTCGATCAGGCGCCGCAGCACCAGGTCACGATTGCTTTCCAGCACCATGTCGATGAAGTCGATCACGATGATGCCGCCCACGTCGCGCAACCGGAGCTGCCGGACGATCTCCTCGGCCGCCTCCAGGTTGTTCCTGGTGACGGTCTGCTCCAGGTTGCCGCCCTGACCGGTGAACTTGCCGGTGTTGACGTCGATGACCGTCATGGCCTCGGTGGTGTCGATCACCAGCGAGCCGCCGCTGGGCAGCCACACCTTCCGGTCAAGCGCCTTGGCCAGCTGCTCGTCGATGCGGTAGGCCGCGAACAGGTCGTTCTCCTCCGACCAGCGATCCATGCGGTCAGACAGGTTCGGCGCGACGTAGCGCACGTACTCATCGACCAGGTCCCACTCGCTGTCGCTGGCGATCACCAGCTTGGTGAAGTCCTCGTTGAAGATGTCGCGGACGACCCTGATCGTCAGGTCGGGCTCGCCGTAGAGCAGGTCGGGCGCGTTCGCGGTCTTGGCCTTGCGCTCGATCGCCTGCCATTGCGCGACCAGCCTGGTCACGTCGTGCTGCAACTCTTCTTCCGACGCGCCCTCGGCGGCGGTCCTGACGATGATCCCGCCTTCCTCGGGCGCGACCTTCTTCAGGATCTGCTTGAGCCTGGACCGCTCGGTGTCGGGGAGCTTGCGGCTGATCCCGGTCATCGACGCACCCGGCACGTACACCAGGTACCGGCCGGGCAGGCTGATCTGGCTGGTCAGGCGAGCGCCCTTGTGACCGATCGGGTCCTTGGTGACCTGGACCATGATCGACTGGCCGGACTTGAGCGCGGACTCGATCCGCTTCGCGACGCCTTCGAGGCCGGTCGCGTCGAAGTTGACCTCGCCGGCGTACAGGACCGCGTTGCGGCCCTTGCCGACGTCGACGAACGCCGCCTCCATCGAGGGCAGCACGTTCTGCACCTTGCCGAGGTACACGTTGCCGACGTAGGACTGGTGGCTGGCCTTGTCGACGTAGTGCTCGACCAGGATGCTGTCTTCGAGCACGGCGATCTGGGTGCGGTCGCCCTGCTGGCGCACCAGCATGACCCGCTCGACGGCCTCGCGCCGGGCCAGGAACTCGGACTCGCTGATGATCGGCGGACGGCGACGGCCGGTGTCGCGGCTCTCGCGACGGCGCTGACGCTTGGCCTCCAGCCTGGTCGAGCCCTTGACCGCACGGACGTCGTCGGACTCGGCCGCGGCCGGCCGCGGCTCGCGGACGTGCACGACGGTGTCGGTCGGGTCGTCGGGTGCGGGGACGCTGTCCTCGGCTCCGCCTGTTCCGCCGCGCTGCCGGCGGCGGCGCCTGCGCCGGCTCGACGAACTCGTGCCCGGCTCGCCGGACTCGTCGTCTCCGCCGGGCGCGCCATCGCCGGCTTCGGTCTGGTCCCCGCCGGCCGCGTCATCACGATCGGAACCAGCGCGCCGCTGGTCACCGCCGCCCGATCGCGCCGTTCCGCCTCCGGCAGTCGCGGTGCCGCTGGAGCCGGCCTGAGCCGCCTGGCCGTTGCCGGCACCGGACTGACCCGCGCCGACCTGCCCGCTGCCGTCCTGGCCATTGCCGTCGGCCGCGTTGCCCTGGCCGGACTCGGCTCCGCCGCCCTTGCCCCGGCCGCGTCCGCCGCGACGACGACGACGCGAACCGCCGGCCTGTCCCTCGCCGTCATCGGGCGGGCTGTCGGCCTGGCCGCCGCCTTGCTCTGGCCGTGGCCGGCCCTGCTCGGAACGGCCAGCGTCAGAGCGACCCGCATCGGCTGAGCGCCGATCGGTGAGGTCGGGCGGCTGGAACACGACCACGGGCGCCTGGAAGGCCGCCATGGGCACGGACTGACGCCGACCCGCGGACTGGTCGCGGGACTGGCCAGAACCCGACCCCGACGAACCGGCGACCGGGACTGCGGGTACCGAAGGCACGGCCGGAACCGGCGCGCTAGCGCGACCCCGGCCTGCGCCGCCCTGGCCTGCGCCGCCCTGGCTCCCGCCGCCCTCAGGCGGCGCGGGCGCGGCCGACCCGTCGCCCTTGGCCCCGCCTTGCTTAGGATCAGGCTCGCCTGAGCGGAACTCCGGCGCTGCTGGTTTGGCTACGCCGCGGCGCGTCCTGCGAAGCAGGCCACGTCGCTGGCTGCCTTCCTGAGCTTGGGGCTGTCGGCTTGCTTCCTGTTCCTGGCCTTGACGGCTTCCTTCCGGCTCATTTGGTTCCGGCTGTCGATTCTGTGGCTCGGTTTCGAGCATTCGGGCAATCTCTTCCGTTGGGCTCCCGGGCGCGCAGGTCATCATCTGCCCGCTCGCCGCGCGAGAGCTGTTCGTTCGCACGCGCCTGTGCTCCGGGCGCCTTGTCGGCGCTCCCCGAAGTGAGGTGCGTTGCCTTATTTGTCACAAGTCCTTGGGCGCTAGCCGAGTGCGGACCAGTCGAGCCGGGCGCGGAACCTTCGGCACCTAGGTTTGAAGCACCGCCAGCGGTCGTCACTGGAGCGGTTGAATGGGCAACCGCCCCCGAATCCGTAACCGCCGTCGCAGTCGCTATGTCCGCAACCACCTTGCTCGTCGCCACAACCTCGCTGTCCAGTGGCCCCTGCCATAGCCGCGTCACCACAGGGGGTGCCGCGGACGCCGGTGTTTGCGGCACCGTAGGCGTGAACTGCCCGAGCGCGGTCAAAATGTCGTCGGGCCGGACAGCAGGTGTCATCTGCTGAACAACCATTCGAATTATCGCACACGTGCCAGCAGGGTCCGATCCGACATGCCGGCCCCCGTCCGCACCATGCTCACCGGGCGAATCGTTCGCTTCACCCGCCACTTCGAGGCTGATGACGGCTGCCCTGGCGTCCAGCTGGCGCTTGCCCTTGCTGGTGAGGCGTTCCACCACGGCGGACGGCGCTGCCAGGAAGGCCTGCGCGGCCAGGCGGGCGGTCGCTGCCGTCACTCCCGGCAAGAGCACCTCCCACTGGGCGGCTTCGAACTGCAAGCCCGCTGACTTGCCTTCCGCCTCGACTACGTCGATCACGTCAATCCCGTCCGGCAGCGCTGCGTCCAGCGAACGACCGAGGTCGGCGGGCTCGCAACGGCGGGTAAGCGAGAGCTCGAGGTATTCGGCCTCGCTCGCTGATCCGGTCGGAGCCCCGCCCGAATACGAAATCCTCGGGTGCGGTGAGAACCCTGCA
>Ga0134128_10003134_pt1 | contig 20253 bp, 16 predicted proteins | sample KB31754_FD_96462 | JGI IMG/M metagenome (GOLD analysis project Ga0134128, IMG submission 96462) | Terrestrial soil microbial communities with excess Nitrogen fertilizer from Kellogg Biological Station, Michigan, USA - KB3-175-4 | ecosystem: Environmental > Terrestrial > Soil > Unclassified ...
ACACCGTCCTCAGCCAGAGCACCGAGACCAGCAGCAGCAGCGCATAGACGCGGCCGTCCTGCGCCAAGTGGATCCAAAACGAGGAGAAGGCCGCGAAGAACAGCGCGAGCAGGCGCGCGCGCGCCGGGAGGAGCCGCTCGTCGAGCGGCCGGAAGGCCGCGAGGGCGGCGATGCCGCACAGGGCGGAGAAGACGCGCAAGCCGAGACGGGGATCGGCGAAGAGCTTGAGCCAGACGTGCATCAGCGCGTAGTACAGCGGCGGGTTCGTCTCGTTGCGCACGAGCAGGGCCGGGAGGCCGGCGAGCGGCAGGCGCGCGAGGATGAGGGTGCTCGCCTCGTCGAACCACAGCGAGCGCGTCCCGAGGAAGAGGAATCGGAGCGCCGCCCCGATGGCGACGAGGGCCGTCACTTCGCGGCCGCGCGCAGGGACGCCATGGGATCGCGCCGGTCCAGCGCCTTGAGCGCCGCGATGGTCTTAGGCCAGTCGCGGCCGTTCTTCTCGAAGAGCGCGTCGAACGGCGCGAAGTCGGGCGCGTACAGCTCGTGGCCGAGGACCACCGCGTTGTTCAGCGGCTCGCGGAATGGAGGCAGGCCGCGCGCCTTCGCCTCGGAGCGCGCCCAGGCGAACACGGCCTCGCGCTTGACCAGCTTCTCGGAGTCCGGGCCGGAGCCTTTGTACAACTCGTCCAGCCGGTCCCGCAGCTCACGGTACAGCGCGTCGATGCGGGCCTCCTCCGCGTTCTCGCCGCGGTACTGCTTGAGGGCCGCCGCGCCGGCCGCGCCCTTCGCCGCGAGGAATTCGACGGCGCCGCGAGCGCCGACCCAGCTCGCGAGCGCCTCGTTGAAGTCGGTGTTGTTCTTGAAGGAGACGGTCCCGTGCGTGAGCTCGTGGATCAAGGTCTCCGCCAGGCCGCCGTCGCTCCAAGAGAGCATCGTCGAAGGGAGCGGATCGGAGATCCACAGTCCCGTGTGATAGGCGGCGGCGCCTCCCACGGTCGCGTCGAAGCCCTTGCGCTCCAGAGAGGCCGCCTCGGCGTCGGCCAAGTCGCGGCGGAAGTGGCCCTTGTACGGGAAGGAGCCGATGAACGGGAACCAGAATCGATAGGTCTCGAGTCTCGTCCGCGGCGACGCCTCGACGAGCCAAGTGACGGCGGGCCCTTTGACCGGCGTCCACGTCTCGTAATCGCGAGACCGCTTCAGCGCGAGATGGTCGAAGGCGAACTTCCGGACCTCGACGACGAGCTCCAGCTTTTTCTTGAGCTCGGGGGCGGTCTTCGGGTCGGCGATGGTCTTGTCGATGCGGCGGCGCCGCCACAGCAGGCCCGCGTGCCCGGACGCGGAGCGCGCGACGTAGACCGGCGAGCAGGCCGACAGCAGCGCGAGGGCGAGGAGCGGGGCGGCCCTAAGCGGCCGGCTCAACCCATTTCCCGTGCTTCTTGATGAGCTCCACGAGCGCGTCGTCGGACTTGGAGAACGGGATGCCCTTCTGCACGCACTCCTTGCCCACGTACAGGTTGATGGAGTCCGGGGCGCCGCCGACGTAGCCGAAGTCCGCGTCGGCCATCTCGCCGGGGCCGTTGACGATGCAGCCCATGATGGCGATCTTGACGCCCTTGAGATGGCCGGTGCGCGCCTTGATGCGCTCGGTCGTGGTCTGCAGGTCGAACAGCGTGCGGCCGCAGGACGGGCAGGAGACGAACTCGGTCTTCGTGATGCGCACGCCCGCGCCCTGGAGCACGTTGTAGAGCAGCTCGACGTTGCGCTCGAACGGGAGGTCCGCGTCGATGAGCACCGCGTCGCCGACGCCGTCGCATAGAAGTCCGCCGATCATCGTGGCGGATCTCAAGACCTGCTCATCCGCCGTGGCTTCGCGCGGAGCGCGAAGCAGGATCGGCGAGGACAAGCCGTTCGCCGCGAGCAGGCGATACTCCTGGATGAGCTTGCAGATGTCGCCGCCGCGCAGGGAGGTCATCGTGACGACCTCTTTATACCGGGACGCGGCCTCGTACTTGATCGCGGACGAAGCCTCTTCCGTCTCGACTAGATTGATGATTTTCTTCCCGTGAAGGGCTTTCAGATACTCCGCGTATTCGCCCTCGACCGGGCTCATCCAACAGATGACATCCGCCGAAGGAACGGCCTTCAGGACGAGAGACAGCGGCCCCTCGACCCGCGCGTAAAACGCGAGGCGAGAGGTCTCGGGACGCAGCGCCTCGCGGATGGAGATGAACCGGGCGAGGGACGCCTCGTCCCGGATGCCGAACTCGACGATCTCGGGATCGGCCCCCATCGCCTTCTTGAGCTGAGCCTCGAACGCCGCGAGCAATCCGTCGGCCGTCATCGTCTCCGGGACCTTGAGGAAGGCGCGGACCAGCTGCTGCCCTCCGGTCATGATGGGGCCCGCGTCGAAGTGATCGGATTTCCGGCGAGAATAAGAATAAAAGTCCGCGCAGTGGTATTTCGGCTGCTTGGACTCGCGGCGCGGCTCCTGCGCGGGGCGCGCGTGGTAAGGCTTGGCGAGCACCTGGCAGACCGGCACCTCGAGCTCGGGATCCTCCGTCAGCGAGACGCGGATCGTGTCGCCGATGCCGTCCTCGAGCAGGGAGCCGATGCCGATCGCGCTCTTGATGCGGCCGTCCTCGCCGTCGCCGGCCTCGGTCACGCCGAGGTGGAGGGGGTAGTTCATGCCCACGTCGTCCATGCGCTGGACGAGCAGGCGGTAGGCCTCGATCATGACCTTGGGGTTCGAGGACTTCATGGAGAAGATCAGGTCGTAGTAGCCGTTCTTCTCCGCGATGCGCGCGAACTCGAGGGCGCTCTCGACCATCCCGAGCGCGCTGTCGCCGTAGCGGTTCATGATGCGGTCCGACAGCGAGCCGTGGTTCGTGCCGATGCGGCAGGCGCGCTTGAGGCGCTTGAGCTTGAGCACGAGGGGGGTGAAGCGCTCCTCGATGCGCGCGATCTCCGCCGCGTAGGCCTCGTCGGTGTACTCCTTGACCGCGAAGCGCTTGGTGTCGACGAAGTTGCCCGGGTTGATGCGCACCTTCTCGCAGAAGTCGGCGGCGGCGTCGGCCGCGTGGGGGCTGAAGTGGATGTCGGCGACGATGGGCTGATGGAAGCCGGCCTTGACCAGCTTCTCCTTGATCTTGCCGATGGCCTGCGCGTCGGCCACCGTCGGCGCGGTGATGCGCACGATCTCGCAGCCGGCCTCGATCATCTTGACCGACTGCCGGAACGTCGCCTCGACGTCCAAGGTGTCCGTGGTGGTCATGGACTGGACGCGGATGGGGTTGTTTCCGCCCACGCCGACGTTGCCAACCATCACCTCGCGCGTGCGGCGGCGGCGGTAGGAGAACAGGTCGGGGACGTACTTCTTCAACTTGGCAGAGGGCTTGGAGGGGGATTCGATCATGACTTTTAGGATTATATCATTTCCCGTCGACGCAGCTCGCCGTGCTCGCATGTCCGATCGTCCTCGTTTTTTCATTTTTCGGAAATCCAGATCTCCGTTGCATATCCAAAATTAATTATTGTTCTATTCATGACAAGGCGGTCATGGAGGATTGTGAACAAAATTATTGTCCTCGTTTGTCTCTTCGTCCTTTTAACTCCAAGCATCGCCGGGGGACAATCCCTTAGCGTTAACGCAGGCACAAACAGCGAACTCGATTTGAATCCGACCAGCACCGGCCCCGTCGTCATCGGGAACTTGCACAAATCTACGTTTAACAGCTCCGGAAACCTCAACGTCAGCGGAATCGTCACCACTCCCGGGGTCGTCGTCGGCACCACGACCGATGATGCCTCGCTCGCTCAGTTCTCGACTAACACTTTTGGAAACACCGCACCGTTCCTTTCGTACAACAACATGTTTGATGCAGCCGGGTGGCAACTGCACCTCGTCTCGGAAGACGCCAATGGCTTTCCTGTCATGGCTACCGAAGGATACGGAAATGGGGGAGGCGTCTCCTTCAATTTTGCCGAGGGCGACATATCGAATCCTTCCGAACCGCTCGATGGAGATGGCTTCGGATTCGTCTCGGGTCGAGGATGGGCGTCGGGTTCATTCCATAGTGGCAATGCCATTGTGATTTTCACGGCTGACGGCGATTGGTCCTCTTCAAATCACGGCGAGTTCTTCGACTTCTATGCGACATCGGCTGGAGCGACGTCGCGCCAGGAAATCATGACGATCAAGGGGGACGGCCTCGCTCTTATCGGCAATTCACAGTTAACCGTTGCGTCCACGGCGACCGTATCCGGCCAACTTCACATCGGATTCGTGCCCGGAGGCACCTCCTCAGTCTGCATGGCCGCGACAAGCTGCACGGCAACATGCCCGGCCGATACCTATGTTACCGGCGGCTCCTGCGGACTAGGCGCAGGAGTAGGGATGGGCGGAACTACTTCAACTGCTACGACGTATACTTGTTCGGCTTTGAGCTCGACGACCATCACCGCCACGGTATTTTGCGGTCGGTTCTCAAACTAAAATCAAGCCGGGCGGTGCGTTATGCGCTTCCCTGATTATTGCGTCGGCTTAAGGATGTGCGGACGGGGAATGAACGTCACACTTGGCGTTCTATTGATCGCCAGCGCGATTTCGCCAAGGAACGCCTTCGCAGACGCGATTTCCTTAGACGCCATCGTTCATGATTATGCTCTTCGCGAGCACTTCATGGGAACCGTACTCGTGGCTCGCGGCTCCGACGTACTGCTGCGAAAAGGGTACGGGTTTTCGGACCGCGCAGGCGGCGCGGCAAACGGGGTCATGACGCGATACGAGGTGGCGTCCGTCACAAAACTTTTCACGGCGACGGCTATCTTTCAACTGCGCGAGCAGGGCATGCTACGGCTGGAAGATTATGTCGCGATGTACGTTCCAAGCTGGCCGCGACAATTCTCCGGCGTCACGATCTCCGAACTGCTGACCCATACGTCGGGACTCCCGGATACGCCGTTTCCTCGAAGCTGCACGATGGCGGAGATCCTCCCAGAGTTGAGTCGGGCGCGTCCGGAATTCGCCCCTGGCCGCGGGCAACGCTATAACAACACCGCGTTTCGAATCCTCGGCGCCGTCATCGCCCGCATCGCCAAGCAGAGCTACGGAGATTATCTGAAACGCCGGATTTTCGCTCCGCTCCAAATGCACGATACGGGCTTCGACGCCATAGGCCCGACCGCAGTCGGCCATCATTGGAGCCGCGGACGTTTCGCCGAAGTAAAGAACGATGTCGTCTGCAGGGAGGATTCCGCGGCAGGCCTCCAAACCACGGTGGACGACCTTTACCGTTTCGACCGGGGACTTTCATCCAGAACGATTCTGGGAAACGAGTCGATGCGCGTGATGTTCACGAAGATCGCCGGCGAGCACGCCTATGGCTGGCGGGTCGGCACGCGCTATGGCCGCCGATACGAGGAGCACGGCGGGATAATTTCCGGATTTGCAAGCGACTTCACACGCTACCCGGACGAAGATGCCTGCATAATCGTCCTGGGAAACGCCCAGGGAGAGGATGCCCGGACTCTGAGCAATCGTCTTGCGGCCGCGCTCTTCGACGACGCGAGAAACGAGCCACCCATTCCGGGCAACGAGACGATAGAAGACCGGCATTGATCCGCATTTCTTGATCTGCATGGCGGCAGACATGCTATCGTCTCTTTACGGTCGGCGCGCACTCCAATCGCGAGCATGCGGTATTATCTTATCCTTGAGTTCGCAGTCGCCTTTCTTCTCTGCGCGCCTTCGTCGCAGGGCGCCGTCATTCTCCTGAACGTTGGGCCGGTCGCGCTTCACGGAACGTTCGCGCCGATGGCCGGCCCTCACAAGCGCTTGCACATCCGCTTCAATCATCCAGGCTGGCTGCGCGGCTACTCCGTACACATCCTCGACGATAAAGGGAAAGTCGCCGACGATCGAGATATCTTTTGCCACGCGACGATCCGAGAAGGGGAACCCGCCAATATGCCCGGGAACGGAATCTACTTCGACAAGCTCCATCTTATCCTCGAGCAAGGCCGGACCGAAATGCATTTCCCGGACGGATATGGCGTCCGCGTAGACTCCACGACCGATTACTCCTTGGAGGCGCGGCTTCAAAGCCGGGATGCGGCGAACGACGGGATTTATTCGTTTCAGGTGCGGCTCGAGGTCGCTTATGAGGACGACGGGGCACCGCCCAAGGACCTTCAAGTGCTCTATATTCCCATCAACGGCGAAGACGAAGATTGGACGATGCCGCCCGGTGAGAACGAGCTTCGGCATGAATTCACGATGCCGTATTCTGGAACGATCCACTTGGCCGAGTTCCACATCCACGAATACGTCAAGAAATTATCGTTGTTCGACGCAGCCAGCAAGCGGACGCTGTACGAAAGCCCCGTCGCGAACGACGCGAAGGGCTATCCGCTGAGCATTCCCACCTATGAGAGCGCGGAAGGAATTCCCGTCGCCGCCGGGAAACGTTACGAATTCGTGCTCGCCTACTCGAATCCGACGAATCGATCCTACCATTCGATGGGCATCATGCGCCTCTTCGTGAACCGGTGACCGCCGCCCGCGCCGACGTTCTCCTCGTCCACCTTCGAGCCGCGCGGATTCCTGCGTTGGCCCCGGAACTTCTCGCATCGTGGGCGCGGCGCGACCCAGCCTTGGCGGAAGTCGTCTTCGAAACGGCGGAATGGGAGCAGACGGACAGCGCCGAGTTCGTCGCCCGACAAATCGCCGCGCGCCGACCAAAGCTCGTCGGGTTCAGTTGCTACGTCTGGAATCACCGCGCGAACCGCGAGACCGTCCGCCGTCTCAAGCGGCTGCTTCCCAACACGCCGATCGTATTGGGCGGTCCCGAAGTCTCGGGAGCCGCCGAGCAGGAACTCGCGGTGCTCAAAGAAGCGGATTACATCTGCACCGGCGAGGGTGAGGAGACGCTGCGCGGACTGGCTCATTGCGTGCTGAACGGCATCGGACCGCTCACCGCAGTGCCCGGGTTGGCCTATCGGGTCGACGGCCGCTTCCAGCGGAACGCCGACGCGCCACTCATCGACTTATCGCGCACGGTCTCCCCGTTCCTGTCCGGGCGACTGAATGTAGCCGGCGCCGACCAAGTCTGCGTCGAAACGTCTCGCGGATGCCCGTTCACTTGTACCTTCTGCGACTGGGGACCTCGCACCGTCCGCTACGTCGACGAAGCCCGCCTCGAGGCGGAATTTTCCCTGCTCGCTGGGAAAGCGCGGATGATCCAGTCGACCGACGCCGATCTCACGGTTCATCGAGCGCGGTGCATCCGCTTGCTCGAGACATTTCTGCGCGCCACGGCCGGCAGTCCGTGCGTTCTTTCGTTCGAACTCAATCCGGTCTTCTTGGCGCCTGAGATCGTGACGGTCATCTCACGCGCGCCCCAGAAGTTCTTCCTCGCCTGTGGCATCCAGTCGATTCGCGAGGACGTTCTTAAGACCGTCGAGCGGACCTTTGATCGAGAGAAGGTCGAGCGAAACCTCGCCGACCTGCGCGTACGCGCACCCGGAGCCACCGTTCTGTTCTCCGCCATTTACGGCCTCCCGGGCGATGACTACGAAGGACTTCGCGAGACGGTCGACTGGTGCCTGCAGCAAAATCCGACCGGGATACGCTTCAATCACACCCAGATCCTGCCCGGCACGGAACTCGAGCGATCCGCGCCGTCCCTCGGGCTGATCTACCAAAAGGACCCTCCGCATCAGCTTCTTTCGAGCCCGCAAATGAACTCAGAGCGGCTTTCCGATGCGCGGGAGTTTACCGCTTACTTCACCGTTCTCATGAGCTGGCCTGATCTTCGGCGGAGTCTGATGGCCGCGGTGCATTCACGTCCCGCTGAGCCGATGGCCTACGTGCGCATCGTGGAGGCTTGGGTCGAAGCAGTGAAATCCTCCGGCATCCCCTTTGGATCGGACGACTGGCGGAAGATCGACGATCGCCTCGTTCACAGCCTCGGGGAAGCGGCGTGCGAACGGCTTCAAGCCGATCCGATGTCCCTCGCCCAATTGACGCATGTCACCGAACGCGTGGCGCGAAGCTGGCGCGAAGCCGCGAGAGCGCCCCAACACCAAGCCTGATCGGTCTCGTCGAAGACGAGAGTTGCTATAATCCCACGTGTTCCGCTCCGGAGGCCGCCCATGAACTTGTCTCTCGCCGCGTTCGTCGCGCTCATTCCCTCTCTCGCCGCCGCCGCTCCGTCCCTCGAGGCCGCGTCCGCCGCCGCCTTGACGGCCCTCGAGGCCGCCTCAGCGCCGCGCCCGAGCGCCGCCGCCGCGGCCATCGCCCGGCGTCCCGCCGCCGCGACCATCACGGGCTCCATCGCCGGCTCTCCGGTCGACCTGACCCTCGACCGCCGCGCCTGGAAGATCACCGGCGCGCTGAACGGGTATCGCGCGGATATCACGATCGATCAGGCCGCGCAAAAGGTCACGGGCGCGCTGAACGGCACGCCGGTCGACCTCGTCCAGGATTGGACGGCCGAGAAAGTGGCCTACCGCGGCACGGCCAACCAGACTCCCGTCGAATACACGGTGGATTGGACGGCCGGCACGGTCGACGGCACGGTCAACGACGTCCCGCTGCACCTGTCCTTCGACCTCTCGAAAGGCACGGCCGATGGCTTCGCGAACGACGCCCCGGTCAGCCTCTCCCTCGACGCTCAAAGCGGCGCCCTGTCCGGAGCCCTGAATCATTCGAAGGTCGAGCTGACGATCGTCAACGGCGATCTCTCGGACTTCCTCCAGTACCTGTTCGTCTTCCTGAAGCGGTGAGCCGTCCGCCCGCGACGCTCGGCATCCGTCACGTCGCGCTGTTCGTGACCGACCTCGCGAAGGCGGAGGCGTTCTACTGCGGCGTGCTCGGCTACCAGGTCGAGTGGCGCCCCGACGCCGAGAACCTTTACCTGACGGCGAACGGGCAGGACAACCTGGCGCTGCACAAGGGGAAGTCGCCCTCCGGGGAAACCCGCCTCGACCACTTCGGCATCGTCCTGCGCCGCGCCGAGGACGTGGACGCCTGGCACGAGCATCTCAAGAAAAATTCGGTGCGAATCCTCAAGGAGCCCAAGACGCACCGCGACGGAGCGCGCTCCTTCTACACGCAGGATCCGGACGGCAACGTCCTGCAGTTCATCCACCACCCGCCGATCGCCGGCCGCGCGTGAAGACGATCGTCGCGCCCGCGGCCTTGCCGGCCGTCTCGACGGCGGAGCGGCGCCGCACGTACCTGATCTGCCTCGCGGGCTGGCTGTTCGATTTTTATGATCTGATGCTGTTCGCCTACCTGGCGGCGGCCATCGCGAGGGAGTGGTCGTGGGGGGCGAACGCCGACGCCTACAAGGGCCTGATCGTCGGCATCGCGCTCGCCGCGTCGGGGATCGGCGGCATCGTCTTCGGCGGACTGGCCGACCGCTACGGCCGAAAGAAGGTCATGACGTGGACCATCCTGATCTACTCCGTCAGCACGGGCTTGTGCGGGCTGTCGTGGGGACTTTGGAGCCTGGTCGCGTTCCGCGCGCTGACCGGCTTCGGCGTCGGCGGCGAATGGGCCACGGGGCACGCGCTCATGGCGGAGATCTATCCCACGGACCAGCGCGGACGCGCCTCCGCCCTGCTCCAGGCCGGGGAGCCGCTCGGCGTGGCGCTCGCGGTGATCGCGGGGCTGTGGGTCGCCCCGAGGCTCGGCTGGCGCTTCGTCTTCCTCCTCTCGGCGCTGCCGGCCCTGCTCGTCCTCTTCGTGCGCCGCCACGTCGCCGAGTCGCCGCTGTGGCTCCAAAGAAGGGACGAGCGCCGTCCGTTCCTCGAGCCGTACCTCGAGGTCTGGCGCCATCACCGCACGCGCGCCGTCCAGGCGTGGCTGCTGGGCGCGTCCAAGCTCGGCACTTATTGGGTCACCTACGTGTGGCTGCCCGAGTATTTCGTCGAGCTCGAGACGAACGCCCGCGCGGCGGGACACGCCCTGCCCCTCGCGTTCTCCGCGATCCGCCTCAAGTTCATCCTCGTCGCCCAAGGCGGACAGTTCCTCGGGATGCTCCTCTTCGGCTCGGTGTCGGACCGGTTCGGACGGCGGCCCGCTTTCTGCGCGTATTCCTTGCTGACGGCCGCCGGCCTGTGGGCGCTGTCGATGCACGGAGCGGAGATCCTCGCGCGACCCGGCTTGTTCTGGCCCGCGATGCTCGCCGTCGGCGTCGGCTCCGGCTGCACGGCCGGCTTCGGCTCGCTCTTGGCCGAGCTGTTCCCGACCTCGGTGCGCAACACCGCGATGGGGACGGTCTACAACCTCGCGCGCGGCTTCCAGTTCGTCACGCAGGCCGCCATGGGCCTTCTCGCCGCGACGGTCGGCGTCTCCCACGGCCTGCTCCTCGCCTTCGCTTTCGCCCTGTTCACCGCCTCCTGGGTGTGGACCTTCCCGGAAACCAAAGGCACGGAGCTCGCCCATTGAACCTCGTCCCGACGCCGCCCGCCCGACGCGCCGCCGCCACGACCGTCGATTGCCTGCTCGTCGCCGCCCCGTACTTCCTCGCGCTGAGCGGCTCGTCGCCCGACCCCGTGCGCGTCGCGGCCGCCGCGGCGGTCCTGCTCTTGATGACGGCGCAGGCTTGGCTGCTCGCGCGGCGGGGCCAGACCATCGGCAAGATCCTGCTGCGCCATCGCGTCGCGCGACGCGCCACGGGGGAGAACGCCGGCTTCCTGGTCGCCGCCGTCGCGCGGCCCTTGGTCTCCTGGGCGCCCAACCTGCTGTGCCTGTATTTCCGGGCGTTCCCGGTCTGGGTCGTCGCCGACGCCCTCGTCATGAACTGGCGGGCCGACGGCTTGAGCCTGCACGACCTGCTTTGCGGCACCCGCGTCGTCGAGGCCGAGGGGCCGGCGTCATAAAAGGGTCACATCTAAAAAGTGGTATAATTCCAACCCGATGAACCCTCCCGCACGCCTCGGCGAACCGACGGCCGCGCCCGCGGACAAGCGCCCTCGCCCGACGCTCGAGGAGATCCGCCGCGCCGCGGAGACCCTCGAGGCGGTCGTCGGCGACCCGCTGCTCAGCGACACGCTCGCCGACGCCGACTACCGGCGCCTCGTGATCGCGGCCGGCCGCCTCTCGCGGCCGACCAAGTGGGAGCTCAAGAAGAAGTCGCGCCGCCAGCGCAGCGAGCGCCGCCGCCAGATCAACCAGGGCGACCGCGACCTGCGCGCCCTGACCGGCATCCGCGCCGCGCGGGCCGAGGCCGTGTTCACCGCTCCCGCGCTCGCCCTGCCCGCGCCCGACGCGCCCGCCCGCGAGCTCTCCAAGGCCCAGGGCTGCTACGTGTGCAAGAAGCCGTACACGCGCCTTCACCACTTCTACGACGACCTGTGCCCCGAGTGCGCGGAGCTCAACTACGCCAAGCGCTTCCAGACCGCCGACATGAGCGGCCGCACCGCCTACATCACCGGCGCGCGGCTCAAGATCGGCTATCAGGCCGCGCTGAAGCTGCTGCGCGCGGGCGCCAAGGTCGTCGTCTCCACCCGCTTTCCGCACGACGGCGCGGCCCGCTTCGCCGCCGAGACGGACTTCAAGGCCTGGGGCGATCGCCTGAAGGTGCACGGGCTGGACCTGCGCCACTCGCCCTCGGTCGAGATGTTCGCGCGCTACCTGTGCTCGACGGAGACGCGCCTCGACGCGCTGATCAACAACGCCGCGCAGACCGTGCGCCGGCCCGTGACGTTCTATCAGCACCTCCTGGAGCGCGAGGCGCTGCCGTGGAGCGGCCTGTCCGGGGCCGAGAAGTCGATCCTCTCCGGCCACTACGAGATCCGCTCGGCCATCCAGCGCGAGTCGCCGGCGCCCGACGCGGACCAGAGAGCTCTCACGTCGTGGGAGGGCGGCTCCGTCGGCGTCGGCATCCGCGAGTCGGCGCGCCTGTCGCAGGTGCGCATGACCTACGACGACCGCGCCTCGGGACGCGAGATGTTCCCTCAAGGCCGGCTCGACGCCGACCTGCAGCAGGTGGACCTGCGCGGCATGAACACGTGGCGCATGACGATGGCGGACGTGCCGACCGCCGAGCTCCTCGAGGTCACGCTCATCAACGCCGTGGCCCCGTTCGTCCTCGCCTCCAAGCTCAAGCCGCTCATGCTGCGCGCCGGCACCGGCCAGGTCCACGTCGTCAACGTGACCGCGATGGAGGGGATCTTCTCGCGCGGCACGAAGACCGACAAGCACCCCCACACCAACATGGCCAAGGCGGCGCTGAACATGATGACGCTGACCTCGGCGCCCGACTACGCGAAGGACGGCCTCTGGATGAACGCCGTCGACACCGGCTGGGTGACCGACGAGGACCCGCTCGTGCACTCCCTGCGCAAGCAGGCCGTCCACGACTTCCAGCCGCCGCTCGACATCGTGGACGGGGCGGCGCGCATCCTCGACCCTCTCTTCGTCGGCCTCAACACCGGCGTTCACGCGTCCGGGAAATTCTTCAAGGACTACAAGCCCGCGGCATGGTGACCGGCCGGAGCGCGGCCCTCGCCGCGCTCCTCGTGGTCCTTTCCTCCGCCTCGCGGGCGGCCGACTCCGGCGCCGAGCCGGTCTTCAAGTTCTTCCAGGAAGAGGCGAACGCCACGACGGCCCTGCGCCGCGCGGCGCCCATCGACCGCTCGCCGCTGGCCGTCGACGTGATCACGGCCGAGGAGATCAAGGCGTCGGGCGCGCTGAACGTGTGGGACATCCTGCGCTTCCGGGTCGGCATGGACGTGATCGAGGGCCGCTCCGACGGCGGCGCGGACCGCGCCGTCGTCTCCGTGCGCGGCATCCCGCGCGACTCGGTCACCGAGCTCCAGGTCCTGATCGACGGCCGCAGCGTCTACAGTCCGCTCAACGGCGGCGTGCTCTGGGAGCAGCTGCCGGTGCAGATCCAGGACATCGAGCGCATCGAGATCGTGCGCGGCCCCAACGCGGCGCTGTACGGCTCCAACGCGGGCACCGGCGTGATCAACATCATCACGCGCCGCCCCTCGAAGGACTTCGAGGCGTCCGCGACGGGGATGGGCGGGACCCAGGACTTCCGCCAGGGCCAGGCGGCCGTCGAGACCGCGAAGCAGTCCTGGGGCGCGCGCCTCAGCGGCTCGGACCGCGCGCAGGACGGCTTCCCGAAGGCCGACGGCACCGGCGCCGCCAACGACTGGCTGCGCGAGCAGAAGATGAACTTCCGCTCCTGGTTCGCCGTCGGTTCCCGCACGGACCTCGAGGCCCTCGCCGGCGTCGTCAAGCAAGGCCACGGCGTGAACATGACGAACGATCCGCAGGCGCAAGGCCTCGATCACTTCCAGGCGCTGCACGCGACGCACGGCTTCGACGGCGGCTCGACGCTGGAGGCCCGCGTCTCCAGGACCGACGACGACATCGCGAGCTCTCCGGACATCAACGGCGTCCTCTCCGACACGCGCTACTGGCAGTACGACGCCGAGGCCTTTCACTCGATCCCCTGGGCCGACGGCCGTCTGCGCACGACGTACGGCTCCTCATGGCGCTACGCGTCCGCGCGCTCCAACACGATCTTCGGCCCGGACGCCGGGAACGTCACGAACCGCTCGCTGCGCGGCTTCATGCACCAGGAGATCCAGGTCACCGACTCGGTGAGCCTCCTCGGCGGCGTGTCGCTGGAGACCGACAACATCGGCGGCTTCCACAAGGACTTCCAGGTCGCGTCGCTCTGGAGCCCGCTCGAGGACCAATCGTTCCGCGCTTCCTACGCGCGAGCGAACACGACCCCCGGCCTGCTGAGCCGCTACGCGCAGATCTCTTTCCCCGTGGGCGGGGGCGTCTCGGGCTCCCTCGCCGGCAATCCGAGCTTGAATCCCTCGCCGCTCACCGACTACGAAGCCGGATGGACCGGCCGATTCCTCGACCGAGCGGTCGCCGCCGAATTCACCGGCTACTACATGTACATCCAGGACCACGTCAATATCGACGTCGACGCGAACGCGGCGCTGCCGGGGAGCGTGTTCGCCGAGACCTACGACAACACGAACACCGTGGAGCTGCGCGGCATGGAGGCGTCGCTGAAGTGGCGCTTCGCGCCGGGGCGTTCGGCGTACGCGAACTACACGCGCGAGACTGTGACGGACCAGGACCACCACAGCCTCTACATCAACACCACGCCGAAGAACAAGTTCAACGCCGGCGTCGACCTGGCGCTGCCCGAGCGCCTGCGCCTGTCCGCCAACGCGGGCTACAAGGACGCCTATCTCGCCGACTCCAACACCGGCACCGCGCAGGACGTGATCCCCGCCTACTGGCGCCTCGACGCGCGGCTGGGCTGGCAGGCGACGCCGAAGCTGGAGCTGTTCGTCGCGGGCCAGAACCTCCTGGCCGCCTCGCGCCGCGAATACATCGACGGCCTCGTCGTCCCGAGGATGATCGAAGGGGGGATGACGCTCCGCTACTGACATGCGCCTCGTTCTTCTCGCCGCCGTTCTCATCGTCGCCGCCGCCTCCGCGCGGGCGGAGGACGTCGTCGTCGTGGCTCCCGAGTCGCCGTCGGGGCCCTACCGCGAGGCGCTGCAGGGCGTCTGCGACGCGCTCGGCTCCTGCCCGGCGGTGCTCGCGGCGGGCGACGAGGTCCCGCCGGGCGTCCGCGTCGTCATCGCCTTGGGCGGCCGCGCCGCGCGCCAGCCGTATTCCGCGCGGACCGCGCTGGTCACCGCGCTGTCGCCGGGGTTCGAGGCGCGCTCGCGGCCCGGCTCCGGCGCCGTGGCGCGGGTCCGCATGACGTTCTCGCCCGAGAACTTCGCGCGCCGCCTGCTTCTGCTCAAGCCCGGGGCCCGGAGCGCGGCTCTCCTCTGGTCGGAGCCCGCGTCGCGCCGCTTCTCCGAGGCCGTGCGCGAGGCCGGCAAGCGCCTCGGCCTCGCGGTGACGACGGTCGAGGTCTCCGAGCCCGGCGCCGTTCCCAAGCTCCTGCGCGACCTGTCGCCGGTCGATTCGCTCTGGCTGGCGCCCGACTCCGCGCTGGTCACCCCGATGGTGTTCGACGCGGCGTGCGAGTACGCGCGCTCGGCCGGCGTCTCGTTCTTCGCCCCGGCCCCCGCGCTCGCGGAGCGCTGCGGGCTGGCCGGACTCGCGCCCGACTTCCGCTCCGCCGGTCTCCGCGCCGGCGCGGCCGCGCGCGAGGCCTTGGCCGGGTCGGTCCCGGACGTGGACGCCTATCCCGCGCCGCCCGGCCCGGAGTCCAATACCGAAGTCTTCGCGTCGAGCCGGACCCGCGCCGGCCGCTAGGCTCCGACGCGGAGCACGATCTTGCCGTGCAGCTCGTGGCGCTTGCTGAGTTCCTCGGCCTCGGCCGCGCTCTCGAGCGGAAGGACCTTCGCGACGGGGACCCGCAGCTTGCGCTCGTCGATCTTGTTGGCCAGCTCGTAGAGCTGCGCGGAATCGGGCTGCATCCGCATGAACTGCGCCTTGATCCCGCGCCGGCCCGCCAAGGACTGGTCCGGAGCCTCGACGACCGACACGAGGCGGCCGCCGCGCTTGATCGTCTCGAACGCGCGCCGCTGGAAGTCGCCGCCGATCAGGTCCAGGCACAGGTCGACGTCGCGCGCGGCCGTCTCGAAGCGCGTCTTCTCGTAGTCGACGGGGACGTCGCAGCCGAGCTCGCGCAGGAGCTCGATGCTGTCGGAGGAGCCGGTGCCGATGACGCGCGCGCCGACGCCCTTGGCCAGCTGGAGGGCGATGCTGCCGACCGCGCCGGAGGCGCCGAGGATCAGGACCGTGTCCTCCGAGCGCAGGTGCCCGTGGACGAACAGCGCCTGCCACGCGGTCATGCCGGCCAGCGGCACGGCCGCGGCCTCGATGGGCTCCAGGCTGCGGGGCTTGAGATGGATGTTCTTGACCGGGACGGCCAGATACTCCGCCTCGGCGCCGATGCTGCCTTTCGCGCAGCCGAAGACGATGTCTCCCTTCTTGTAGCCGTCCGCGCCGGCCCCGAGCTCCTCGATGGTGCCGCAGAAGTCGCCGCCTGGCGTGAACGGTAGCGGGAGCTCCTTGAACAGTCCCTCGCGGTACTTCCAATCCACGGGGTTGACCCCGGTGGCGGCGATCCTCACGAGAGCCTCGCCGGGCCCCGGCCTCGGGATCGGCACGTTCTCGACGTTGAGCGTCTCCGGACCGCCGAAGCGGCTCACCCTCACGGCGCGCATAGTGTCCATGGTGCCCTCCTGACGTCACTACCAGTGTAGCCCGCGTCGACGGGAGGACCCATGTACGGCCTGTAGCCGTTTCGTCAATCCGCCGCAATGGCCGCGGGCGCGGAAATGAGGCAGGATGCCTCATGCTCGCCATGCTGCTCGAGGCGGGGAGCCGCCGGCTCCGCGCCGCCGACGTCCGAGTCCCGGTCCCCGGCCCGCGCCAGGTCGTCCTGCGCGTGCGCGCCTGCGGCGTGTGCCGCACGGACCTGCACGTCGTCGACGGAGAGTTGCCGGAGCCGAAGCGGCCCCTCGTCCCGGGACACGAGATCGTGGGCGCCGTCGTCGCCCGCGGGGCCCGCGCCCGGCGTTTCGCGATCGGCGCGCGCGTCGGGGTGCCGTGGCTGGGGCGGGCGTGCGGGAAGTGCGCCCGCTGCCGGGAAGGCCGCGAGAACCTGTGCGGCAAGGCTCGCTTCACGGGGTATCAGCTCGACGGCGGCTACGCCGAGTTCGCGGCGGCGGACGAGGACTTCTGCTTCGCGCTCCCGAAGCGCTATTCCGACGCCGAGGCGGCGCCGCTGCTGTGCGCCGGTCTGATCGGCTACCGCGCGCTCAAGGCGGCGGGAGACGCCCGCGAGCTCGGGCTCTACGGCTTCGGCGCGGCCGCCCACATCGTCGCGCAGGTCGCCCGCCGGCAGCGCCGCCGCGTCTACGCCTTCACGCGCCCCGGCGACGACGAGAGCCGGCGCTTCGCGCGGACGCTCGGGGCCGCCTGGGCCGGGAGCTCCCTGGACGCGCCGCCGCGGCCGCTGGACGCCGCCCTGCTCTTCGCGCCGGCGGGCGCGCTGATCCCGGCGGCCCTGAAGGCCGTGCGCCCGGGCGGCACGGTCGTCTGCGCGGGAATCCACATGAGCGATATCCCGGGCTTCCCGTACTCGCTCTTGTGGGGGGAGCGCAGGCTCGTCTCGGTGGCCAACCTCACGCGCGCGGACGCCGCGGAGTTCCTCGCGCTGGCGCCCAAAGTCCCGGTGAGGACGCGGACGACGCTTTACCCGCTCAGCGCGGCGAACGAGGCCCTGGACGACCTGAGGCGCGGGCGCTTCCAGGGCGCCGCCGTGCTGATGCCGCCGGCGGCGCCCTGACGAAGCTCGAAGACTACTGCGTCCAATAGTCGCGCATGCGCTCGAAGCCCGGCGAGTCGCGGAGCTTCGCGAGCGCCTGGAACTGGATCTGCCGCGCCCGCTCGCGCGTGACGTGCAGCGCCTTGCCGACCTCCTCGAGCGAGCGGGGGGAGCCGCCGTCGAGGCCGAACCGCATCTTCAAGACGCCGGCCTCGCGCTTGTCCAGGTGGTTGATCCATTTCCAGATCTCGTCCCGGCGCAGGGACTCCTCGGCGCGCGCGTGCGGCACGGGGGTCGTCTTGTCCTCGAGCAGGCCCTCGAGGCTGTTCTCCTCCTCGGAGCCGGTGGTATGGGCGAGCGACACCGGCTCCTGCATCGCGAGCTGGAGGTCCTGCACCTTGCGCGCCGACATCCCGCGCCGCCTCGGCGCGCCGCCGGAAAGGCGCCCGGTCTCCTGGATGTTCTCGCGGGCCTCCCTTTTGTAGCGCGCGATGTTCTCCTGGATGTGCACCGGGATGCGGATCGTCTTCTCCTTGTCGGAGATGGCGCGCCGCACGGCCTGGCGGATCCACCACGTGGCGTAGGTCGAGAACTTGTAGCCCATCGTCCAGTCGAACTTCTCGACCGCGCGGATCAGCCCGAGGCTGCCCTCCTGGATCAGGTCGGCGAGCTCCAGGTTGTCGGACGTGAAGGTCTTGGCGATGGAGACGACGAGGCGCAGGTTGGCCCGCAGCAGGCCGATCTTGGCCGCCTCGATCTTCTGCTCCAGCGCGGCGATGCGCTCGTCCAGCTCGAGCAGGCGGTCGCCCGGCATCGGCAGGGGGTCGGTGGGCCGTCCGTCGCGCAGGCGGCGCGCCTGATCCTGGATCCGGTTCGTCAGGCGCCGGACCTTGTCCTCGTGCAGGCCGAGAGCCCGGACCTTCTTCGCGACGGTCTCCGCGGCGCCGCCGCGGTGGAGCTGCGACGCCAGCGCGATGAGCTTGCGCCGCATCGCCCCCACCTGCGCGCGCGAGGGCGTCCCGCGGGGCATCAGCTCCTTGGCGTCCATCTCTCCCGATTTGACGAGCGCGGACCAGTTGCGGACCTGGCGCACGGCGTAAGGCGAGCCAAGCACCAGCTCCTCCTTCTCCCGGCTCGCGGTCTCGATGTCTCGCGCGAGGGCCGTCTCCTCCTCGCGCGTCAACAGCGTGACCTTGCCCATCTCCGTCAAGAAAAGACCGACCGAATCGGCGTAAGGTGAATCGTGCATAGCGCTCCTCCTCGGCGTAGAAGCGGTGCGGCGGAAGCGGAGAACAGGCTTGGCGCCCGGAACGGCGGCGCGAGGGGGGAACCTGAGAGGGTCTGACCCGCACGGCCCTTTCCTCGACGGGAAAGGTGCTTCTGCTTCAATATATATTATGCCGGACGAGTCCGATTTTTTTGTTACGGAATGGTTACGGCCGGCCTTGAGATGTATAATCCCAAACGAGTCTCCATAGCTCAATGGATAGAGCTCCTGCCTTCTAAGCAGGCGATCCAGGTTCGATTCCTGGTGGGGACAGACGATCTGGAGGACTGGAACCGATGAAAATCCTCGCCGCCGCTCTCGCCGCTCTCCTGCTCGCCGCGGGGCCCGTCCGCGCGTCCGCGTCCGCCGAGGCGCCGCTCAGACGCCTCGGCGACAAGCTGATGTCCCTCTCGGATCAGGACTACCGCGACATGGCCGCCCGGCCCGACTCGGCGGATCAGCCGTGGGCGAAGCTCGACCGGAGCGCCTTCCTGGGGCTCACCTTCAACCGCCTGGCCGCCCTGCGCTACCGCGCGGCGCTCGACGGGGGCGCGCTGGATCCCGTCCTCAAGCCGAAGGCCGAGTCCGCTCTCGGCGGACTCACGACGGCGGGCCGCGCGTTCGGCGCCGACGCGAAGCTCGCCGCGCCGGACTCCGACCTCATCCAGCAGACGGGCTGGCTCGACCCGCCGCCTCCGCCGCCGCACATCCCGCAGTCCGTGGCCGCGGTGCGCGGCGGGCGCAAGCTCGTGACCGACGACGACAAGGCCGTCGCTTCGCTCCTCGCCTCCGTCGACGCCGCCGACAAGGCGCTCGACGACGGCTCCGCGACGCCGGCCAAGCGCGCGCAGACGCAGTTCGAGGCGGGGCAGTCCTACGAGAAGATCGCGGCGATCGTCTCCAAGCAGGGCGCCGCCCCGGCGGCGCCCGCCGCCGCGGTTCCCGCGGCGCCGGCGGCGCCCGTCCTGTCGCCCAAGGAGATCTACGTCAAGGACGCCCCGTCCGTCGTGCTCATCCTCGCGGGCCGACCGACGGGCCAGGGCGAGCTGGGCACGGGCAGCGTCATCGACACGCAGGGCCGCGTGCTGACCAACGCGCATGTGATCGTCGATGATAGGACCGGCGAGCCCTACCCGAGCATTCGCGTCTACCTCAAGCCGGAGAAGATCACCGGCGATCCCAAGGCGGACTTGGCCGATCCGATCACCGCGAAGGTCGCGCGCTACGACCGCGCGCTCGACCTCGCGGTGCTGACGCTCGACCGCGCCCCGCGCGTTCCGGCGCTGAGCCTCGGCGACGACGCGGGCGTCGAGACCGGCGACCCCGTGGTCGCGATCGGCCATCCCGAGCAGGGGGGACTCTGGACGCTGACGCAGGGCGTGGTGAGCACCGTGCTGGCCGACCTCGGCGGCGTGCCCGGCAAGGACGCGTTCCAGACGGACGCCAGCATCAACCGCGGCAACTCCGGCGGCCCGCTCATCGACCGCTCCGGGACGATCATCGGCATCAACACGTCGATGGCGCGCAAGGCGGCCGACGGCCTCACCATCACGAGCGTCAACTTCTCCATCAAGTCGTCGGTGGCGCGGCGCTGGCTGGGCGGCGACAGCCGCCCCTCCGACGTCGCGGCGGCTCCCGCGGCCTCGGCGCCGGCCGAGACCGCCCCGGCCGCGGCCGCGCCGGCGGCCGCCGCTCCGCGCG
>Ga0134128_10003135_pt1 | contig 20249 bp, 14 predicted proteins | sample KB31754_FD_96462 | JGI IMG/M metagenome (GOLD analysis project Ga0134128, IMG submission 96462) | Terrestrial soil microbial communities with excess Nitrogen fertilizer from Kellogg Biological Station, Michigan, USA - KB3-175-4 | ecosystem: Environmental > Terrestrial > Soil > Unclassified ...
CCAGATCAATGGCCACATGGGTGACGTCGGCGCTCGACCAGTGGCGGATTCCAGTGACCGCAACCGGCTTCTCGCTAGCCTGGGCAGCGGATTCCGCTGCTGGCGGTTTGTGTTTGGGAGTGGATTTTTGACGTGCGGCAACGCTCCCCGGCAGGCCGAGAAGGGCCAGCAGCAGGGCGGCAATAACGAGCGACTGAGCGAGCGAAAATGGAAGCGGCGTCCGCAAATCCTTCGAGGCCCAACCGGTTACACCCGGAATTTCCTGACAGTTTATACCGGGAGGAGCGGATTTCAAACGGCACGTTCGGGGGATGCCGGATGGGTATCACGCAACTTGAAACGCTGCACCTTGCCGGTGGCGGTTTTAGGCAGTTCAGGCATAAATTCCACCCAATACGGCCGCTTGTAGGAGGTAAGGCTAGCTGCCACATGCTCTTGCAGTTGGCGCGCAAGCTCGGGGGAAGGGGGAGAGCCGTTGTTTAACACAATGTAGGCAGCGGGTTTAAGTAGTTGGTCGTGGTCCTGGCGGCCCACGACGGCAGCCTCTTTGACCGCGGGATGTTCCAGAAGAGCATTCTCAATTTCAATGGGGCTGACCCATAAGCCGTTTACTTTCAGCATGTCGTCGGACCGTCCGGCATACCAGAAGTAGCCATCCTCATCCTGGTAATACTTATCTCCGGTGTGCAGCCATTGGCCCTGGAAGGTATCTTTGCTCTTTTCGTGCTGGTTCCAATAGCCGGCACAAACGGCGTCGCTCCGTATAAGCAGGTCGCCGATTTCGCCTATATGCACAGGGCAGCCGTTTTCATCCACCAGACGGGCTTCGCATCCGGGAATAATCTGGCCGCTGGAGCCGGGGCGGGCAGCTCCCGGGCGGTTGGCTATGAACATGTGCAGGGCTTCGGTGGAGCCGATGGCGTCAAGAATTTCAACCCCAAAACGCTGCTGGAAGCGGCGAAATATGGAGGCGGGCAAGGCTTCGCCGGCGGAGACGCCGTAACGCACCGAGGAGAGGTCGAACTCCGGCCCGCCTTCGCGATAGTGGGTGAGCAGGGCGGCGTAGTTGGTGGGCACGGAGAAAAAGAGCGTGGGAGAGTGGCGCTCGATGACGGCAAAGGCCTCAGCGGGACGGGGCCGGTCGGGCAAAAGAATGCTGGTGCCGCCCACCGCCAGGGGAAAGTACAGCCCGTTGCCCAGGCCGTAGGCGAAGAAAAGCTTGGCCACGCTGAAGCAGCGGTCCTCGGCGGTCATGCCCAGAATGCCTTTAGCGTAAAGTTCGGAGGTGACCACCATGTCATGCTGCAGGTGGACGCAACCCTTGGGGGCGCCGGTGCTGCCCGAAGAATAGAGCCAAAAGGCGGCGTCATCCTTGAGGGTGGGGGCCGGTTCCAGATGGGGGGAGTTCTCGTGCAGCAGGTGAAAGAAGGAGTGCATGCCGCCGGGAGCGGAGCCAACCACGATGATGTGCTGCAGATAACGCAGGCGATCGGCGGGAATGCGATGAATTTGCGGCAGCAATTCCTCGTGCACGATGGCGACGCGGGCACGGCAGTCATTGAGCAGGTAGCGTAGTCGTCGGGCCGGAGCAGGGTGTTTACGGGCACCGCCACCGCGCCAATCTTGATGGCGCCAAAAAAGCTATAGGCGAATTCGGGGGTATCGAGCAGGAGCAGGAAAACGCGTTCTTCAGGACGAACGTCCAGCCCGAGCATGGCGTTGCCCAGACGATTGACTTGCTCCTGCAATTGGGCATAGGTAACGCGCTGCTCGCCGCACTCGATGGCGATTTTGCTGCCCCGGCCTTCGCGCAGGTGGCGGTCAACGAAATAGGCTGCGGCGTTAAATTCCTGGGGCAGATTCAGCACGGGGTTGGTGGGATTAGACATGCGGTGGCGAGTTAGCGAGTGCCGTTCCTCCGGAACTCGTTATTATTTTCCCGCACACACCCAGGACTTCCGTCCTGGGCTTTCCTATCACGCCCCTGCCGGGGCCGTTCTTCCTGCGATTAGAGGCATCAAACCATCACGATCTTATTTGCGCTTGGCGCTCAGGGCCTCCTGCACGGCGCGGCGCGTGTACACCTGGACCAAATGGCGGCGATACTCGGCCGAGGCGTAATTGTCGCCCAGCGCCTCAACTTTGTCGGCGGCGTGCTTAGCCGCTTCCGCGATGGCGCTGGCCGGCTTGCCGCGCAGAGCACTTTCCACCGCCTCCGCCCGGTAGGCGATTTCGCCCACGCCGGTAATGCCTACGGCCACCTCTTCAATTTTTGCGGTCGAGCCGCGGACCACCGCAGCAACGCCTACCACGGCATAGCCGGAAGCGGGGTGGGCAAACTTCTTGTAAACAGTTCCCGCGCCGGCGGTCTTGGGCACGCGAATTTCGGTGATAATCTCGTCCGGGCGCAGAGCAGTGGTCAACATTCCGGTAAAAAATTCGCGCGCGGGAATCACGCGCTCGCCAGACTGGCTGCTGGCTAGGATTTGGGCATCGAGCGCCAGGACCGCCGCGGGATAGTCGGCGGAAGGATGCGCCTGGGCGAGGCTGCCGCCGATGGTGCCGCGATTGCGCACCTGGATGTCGCCGATATTGGCGGCGGCCTGGGCCAGTAGCGGCGAGGACGAAAGCAGCAACTGGGAAGAGGCCACGGTGCCGTGCGTGGTGAGGGCCCCAATACTGATGCTGTCGCCGGCATCGCGAATGTAGTCCAGCCCGCCGATTCGGCCCAGGTCAATCAGCAGCGCCGGGTTGGCCAGGCGTAGCTTCATGGCGGGCAGAAGGCTATGGCCGCCGGCCAGCAGTTTGGCATCCTCATGCGAGGCGAGCAGGCGGAGCGCTTCGTTCAGGGTTTTGGGCGATTCGTAATCGAACGATGCCGGGATCATGCGGACCTCCTGGCGGTGCGGGCAGAAGATTTAGTGGTTGCAGCCGGCGGTGGGACCGCCGCCTGGGCGGCGGCAATGGCCCGCCACACCCTCTCCGGTTTGAGCGGCATATCAATGTTAGTGATACCAAGCGGCGCCAGCGCGTCACAAACCGCATTGACCACACAAGGCGTGGAGGCGATGGTGCCGGCCTCGCCCACGCCTTTTACACCCATGGGATTTACGGGGGTGGGCGTGACCGTACGGTCGAGGATGAATTCGGGAATGTGAAGCGCCTTGGGCACGGCATAATCCATCAGAGAGCCAGTAACCGGCTGGCCGTCTTCGTTGTAAACCATTTCCTCATACATGGCCTGGCTCAGTCCCTGGGCGATACCGCCCTGGACCTGGCCATCCACCAGCAGGGGATTGATGACATTTCCGCAATCATCCACGGCAACGTACTTCTCGATTTTGGTTTCACCGGTCTCCGCATCCACTTCCACCGCGCAGATGTGAGTGCCGAAGGGAAAGGTGAAGTTGGAAGGCTCGAAGAAGTGTGTAGCCTCCATGCCCGGCTCGAACCCGGCAGGAATGCTGCGTGCAGTGTAGGCGGCGAGGATAAGCTCACCCCAGGACATGGACTTCTTGGGATTGCCCTTTACACCGATGCGCCCGTGGGCGATCACGATTTCGGCAGGCTTGGCGCTAAGCAGATGGGCGGCCAAGGTGGAGATTTTTGTTTTCAGTTTCTGAACAGCATAGTAAATGGCAGTGCCACCGACGGCGGTGCCGCGGCTGCCGAAGGTGCCGATGCCGTAGGGCACAGCCAGCGTGTCACCATGGATGACGGTAATGTCGTCGGGGCTGATGCCGAACTGGTCAGCCACCAACTGAGCGAAGGTGGTTTCCTGACCCTGCCCATGGGGGGAAGCGCCAGTGAGCACGGTGACTTTGCCGGTGGGCTCGATGCGCACGGTGCCGCTTTCCCAGCCGCCGGCGGGGGTAGCGGCGGAGGGGCCGATGGCGCAAATCTCGACGTAGGTGGAAACGCCCACGCCGTAGTATTTACCCTGCTTCCAACCGGCTTTCTGGCGGGCGCGGAGTTTGTCGTAGCCGGCAAGCTGCAAGGCGCGCTTCAGGCTCTGCTGGTAGTTGGCGGAATCGTAGGTAAGGCCGGCGGCGGTGGTGAAGGGGAATTCCCTGGGCTGGGGGAAGTTCTTGCTGCGGAACTTGGCCGCGTCCATGTTCAGTTCGCGGGCGGCGCAATCCATGATGCGCTCGATATCGTAGGCGGCTTCGGGGCGGCCGGCGCCGCGGTAGGCGTCGGTGGACATCTTGTTGGTGAAGACGCCAACGATTTCGCAGTCGAACGCTGGAATCTTGTAGCAGCCGGGCAGCATGAGGGCGGTGAGCTGCGGAATGAGCGGCGTGAGCAGCTGGTGGTAGGCGCCCATGTCGGCGAGGACTTTGGCGCTCAGCCCGAGAATGGCGCCGTCCTTCTTGAGCGCGAGTTCGAGATAGTTGATGGTGTCGCGGCCGTGAATGGTGACCAGCAGGCTTTCGCGGCGGGTCTCCGTCCACTTGACCGGGCGCCCCAGTTTCATGGCCAGCCACGGAACTACCCCGTCCTCGGCGTAGACATTGAGCTTGCTGCCGAAGCCGCCGCCCACTTCGGGGGCGATGACGCGCACTGCCGTTTCCGGCAGCCCAACCATAATTGCCACCTGGGTCTTGAGCAGGTGCGGAATCTGGGTGGATGCCCAGATGGTAAGCCGGTTTTCCCCGGGCAGGTATTCGGCGACAATGGCGCGCGGTTCCATGGCAGTGGGCGCCACGCGCTGGTTGAGCAGGCGGACCTTCACCACGCGATCGGCCTTCTTGAATGCGGCATTGATGTCGCCGCTCTTCATGGAGTGAGTAAAGGCCTGGTTGCTGCCGAAATCCTGGTAGATGAGTGCGCTGTCTTTCCCCAGAGCCTTCTCCATATCAAGCACGACGGGAAGGGGTTCGTAATCCACGGCGACCATTTCGGCGGCGTCGCGGGCAGTGTAAGGATCTTCGGCTACGACGGCGGCCACAGGCTCGCCCACATAGCGAACACGGTCCTTGGCCAGCGCGGGGTGCGGAGGAACCTTGAGGCCGGGCATCTGCATGGCGCAGGGAATCATGCCCAGGCCCTGGAGATCGGTGGAGGTCACGACCGCCAGCACGCCGGGATGGGAGCGGGCCGAATCCGCATTGATGGAGAGAATGCGGGCGTGCGCGTGCGGAGAGCGAACGAAGACGCAGTGGGCCAGGTTTGGCAGCTTGATGTCGTCGGTGTAATGGCTGATGCCGCGCACCAGGCGCGGGTCCTCTTTGCGCTTGAAGCGCTTGCCCACCCACTGCCCGTTACCCTTAGGTTTGCCGTTGCTTTTTCCGTTGGTGGCCATGGATTACCCCTCTCAGTCAGCGGCGCGGGCTGCCGCGCGCTGGCGCTGATTCATCTTGCGGGACGCCGCTTTCACGGCATTGACGATGTGCTGGTAGCCGGTGCAGCGGCAGAGATTGCCGCCAATGCCGTCGCGGATCTCTTCTTCGGTGGGGGAAGTGTTCTGCTGCAGCAGGTCGTGGGCGCACAGGATCATCCCCGGGGTGCAGTAGCCGCACTGCAACCCATGTTCCTCCCAGAAGGCTTCCTGGATAGGGTGCAGGTTCTCGCTGGCCGCCAGCCCTTCAATGGTAGTGACAGAGCGGCCGTCGGCTTGCACCGCCAGCACGGTGCAGGACTTCACCGCCATGCCGTCGAGCAGCACGGTGCAGGCGCCGCACAGCGAGGTTTCGCAGCCGATGTGAGTTCCAGTCAAGCCCACCACTTCGCGCAGGAAATGAACCAGCAACAAGCGGGGTTCGACTTCGGCTCGGTGCTCGGCGCCGTTAATGACGATGCGGACGTTCTTCTTCATAAGGCCCCCAAAGGAATGAGAAGGTAAGCAGGGGTGCGGACTAACGGGCGCCAACGATAGCAAAATGCGAGGGCTATTTACAAGTCGGATGGCCGCACTGATTTAGGTGCAAATGGACGATCTCATTGGCTATTACCGCTGAGTCGAAAAAAGCGCAGGGTTAAACGGCTAATGTGTTTGCCCAAGATCGCGGGCGGATATTCCCTACGGTAACTTCCCGGGCCGGGGGGGCGTTCAGGCATACTACAATGACCTAACCGACACATGGGGAAATCTCACCAAAAGACCATTTTTGCGGCGTTAGCGGCGCTGCTGCTGCTGGCCATTGTGGGCCTGATCCTGACCAGCGGGGGAAGCGCACCCACGGCGGTTCCGAACCACAAGCGCAGCCAGGCCGATGAGACGCCGCTGGTGGACCAGCGTCCTTTGCAGACGGCGCGCAGCCTGGCCAGCACGGCGGCTACCCCCGCCGAACGGGAACTGGCGCAGGAAGCCGCCCGGGTAGCCGACCATGAGGTGGACCTGGCCTTCGCCAGCGCTTTGCGGGAGGCGGCGCAGCACCCGGGCGCGGTTTCCCCGCAAGCCCGCCAGTTGGATGCCCGGGTAAAAAAGCTGACGGCCAAGGTTGGAGCAGAACAAGACTGGGTCAACAAGCTGGGTCAGCTGGCGGCCAAGGCGGCAGAGACGGAAAAAGCCAGACTGGAGCAGCAGCAGCAGTTGATGGCGGCGCAGTTGGAGCTGGATAAGGACGAGCTGGGGGATGCGCAGAATGATCTGATGCGCGCCGGCGGCAATCCGGTGGGCAAGGTCGAACGCATGCGCGAGGAGCATGAAGACGCAACTCATGCGCCTGCCAACACTCCCTTGGCCAACAGCGTGGCCGCCAATTCCGCATCGGCGGCGAATGCGGCGGCCAGCAACACGGGCAGCCTCATAGACGAGGTGCAGGCCTGGAGTTCAGTTCGCAGCGCCTTGACCCAAGTGAGGCAGGCGCAACAGGCGGCGGTAAGCGCAGCGGCAGCGCTGGCCCATGGTCACGAGGCTCTCGAGCAGGAGACGCAGCAGGAACAGGGCTCCGCGGCCATTACGCCGGCTGTGACCGATGCGCCCGCTGCCGGGCCCAGTCTCGCTACCCTGAAACACTTGGCCGGTGATCAGAAAACCCTGGCGGAGTTCGACCAGCGGGTGCAGGACGAGCAGGAACTGGCGGATGTGTACGCTTCCTGGGTAGCAGTTCTGCAGGTGCGGGAACGTGCGGAGGCGCACGCTATTCTCCAGTCCTTGACGTGGATTCTTCTGGTGTTGCTGGCGGTGCTGGTGGCCGACCAGTTGATTGACCGCTTTGTCAGTAAGCTGGGGACGGACCGCAAGCGGTTTCTGGACCTGCGAGTGGTGCTGCGCTTTGCGGCGCAAGCGCTGGGCGTGCTGGCGGTGATATTTATCGTGTTCGGCAAGCCGGCGCAGATGCCCACCATTCTGGGCTTGGCTGGCGCCGGCCTGACCGTGGCCCTGAAAGATTTCATTGTCGGCTTCTTCGGCTGGTTCGTGCTCATGGGACGCAACGGAATCCGGGTGGGAGACTGGGTGGAAATTGAGGGCGTAGGCGGGGAAGTGGCCGAAATCGGACTGCTGCGGACGGTGCTGCTGGAGACCGGGAATTGGACTGAAGCCGGACACCCCACCGGGCGCAAGGTGGCTTTTGTCAACAGTTTCGCTATCGAAGGCCATTACTTCAACTTCTCCACCTCGGGACAGTGGCTGTGGGACGAGTTGCGGCTGGAGATTCCGGTGGATCGCGATCCTTATCCCCTGATCCAGGGAATCCGCGATGTGGTGGCCAAGGAGACAGAAGCCAGCTTTCGGCAGGCGAAAGAGGAGTGGCAGCGAGTTACACGCCAGTACGGGGTGAAGGCATTTTCGGCCGAGCCTGCCATTGACGTGCAGCCTACAGCTTCAGGGGTGCAGCTAGTGGTGCGCTACATCGCGCGGGCTCACGAACGGCACGAACTCCGGGCACGGCTCAACCATGCCATGGTAGAACTGCTGCACGGCAAGCGAGCGGAAGCGATTATGCGGTAGTACCGCGGAAGTTTAGCTGCTGTAGCCTGTGCCATGCGTAGGTCGACAACTGAGAACCGAGAACTGATCCCGCTTCTTGCAAAGCAGAGCAGACGGGTGTATGCAGGACGGTAGCCGCGGGCGTGGGTGCTGCTGAATCCAAGCCACGGTTCAGAACTGCATCCGGGAGCCGACCAGCCCATGAGCACTGCCGAACTGAAGAACCCCTCGCCCGATGAGTCCTACGAACAGCTGCTGAATTCGAGCCTGCGCGGTTTCGAGGCCGCGCGGGAAGCCGCGGAAGCGCTGGCCAAAGGTGTGGGCTCGCCCACCGATGCCCTGGCCGGGAGAGTGCGCCTGTACGAGGAGGAATTGGACAAACTCGACCATGACATCAACGACGCGGTGACGGCGGCTATTAGTCATGCGCCGGCGGAGCGCACGCGGGAGTTGCTGGCCTGCCTGAAATTCATCATCGAGCTGGAACGGATCGGAGACCTGCTGCTGAACGTCGCCAATCGCGCGGTGGCGGTGGGCTCGCGGCTGGAGGCGCAGGAGGTGAAGGAGCTTTCCACCATGGCCGGCATTTTGGCCCGCATGCTGGCGGAATCGCGGGAGGCGTTCGCACGCCGGGATGTGAAGCGTGCGGTGGACGTGCTCAAGGCGGATGCGGAAATGGACAGGTTGCGCAACCTGGTTTTCGTCCGCCATATCGAGAATCCGGAACACCAACTGCATCGCGAGAGCTTTCACGTGGTGTTCATGATCCAGAGCCTGGAACGGGCCGGAGACCATGCCAAGAACCTGGCCGAGGAAGTGGTTCATCTGGTGAGCGGGCGCAGCGTGCGCCACGTCTTGCGGCAATACGACAAGCCCGACGAAGTGGTATTTGTGGAACGTATGCGGCGGCAGGCGGGCAAGAGGTAAGCCATCAGTCCCCACTGAAAAAAGTAAATCCAACAATTCTTATGTTGCCGGCGGGCAGGGTTCTGCAACCGGATATCGCGGGGCGGCGTCTGATTCGCCGAATAGCGGCCGGAGCGATTCCAGCACGAACATCGTGGCCTGCACAAACGGCCGCGTGTTTGCGTGCGGCCGACGGGGAGAACGAAATGGACCGGGGCCAGACTCACAAAATTCAGAAGCATGCTGCGGGCGCGACAACAAGAACTGGCCCGTATTGTGAATGTCAGACAATCCCAGAAGTGGATGGAGCAACTGATGGGGGAGCGGCGCGCGGCCTAGTTCCCGCAAATTGTTTTCGCAACGGTGATGCAGTGCCCACCCGGTTGTAAAAGAAACTTACACTTCATATTTTTTTTTATTTTCGCAATGGTCCAATAGCGCGAAAACAGGGATAGGTATATACTTTCCCAACTTGCAGCTTGGGGCTGTCTCAACAATCACAAAGACGGAACAACGGCACAATGGCTAATCGAACGAAAAGGAAGAGTGCTGATATGGGCTTGAGACAAAAATTTGCTCGGCACCTGCGTAAACAACGAGAACAGCGTGAATGGTCGCTGCGGCAGATGGCGCAGCAGAGCGGGATTTCATTGACCCGGCTATGGAATTATGAACAAGGCAATCATAGTCCCAATCTGACCGCCTTGTCGAAAATGGCGCGGGCCTTTGATACTCCACTCTGGAAGTTCATCAAGGCGCTGAGCTAGCCAACACGGCCCGGAGAGGCACCGGCAGCTGACCGAGTGGGTTTCCCGCGATTATGATGTCGCGAAGGGGGCCGAAGTATGCTCGAACTGCAAAGCGTGCGCATGGCGTTGCCGGCAGACGCTAACATCATCGTCGGCCAATCGCACTTCATCAAGACGGTGGAAGACTTGTATGAGGCGGTGGTCACAACGGTGCCGCAGGCCAGGTTCGGCGTGGCTTTCAACGAAAGCTCCGGACCCTGCCTGACGAGGTCTGAAGGCAACGACGAAGAACTGCGGAGCGCGGCGGTGCAGAACGCCCAGGCGCTGGGGGCCGGGCACGTCTTTGTGCTGCTGCTGCGCCATGCTTATCCCATCAACCTGCTGGCGGCGGTGCGCAACACCGCGGAGGTGTGCTCCATTTTTTGCGCCACGGCCAATCCGGTGGAGGTGATCGTGGCGCGCAGCGAGCAGGGTGGAGGCGTGCTGGGTGTAATTGATGGGAGCGCGCCCAAAGGTGTGGAAGGCCCGGCGGAGGTTACTGCCCGGCACGATTTTCTGCGCAAAATTGGATACAAACGGTAGTCACCAGTGGAGGTCAGCCCAGAGCGCGAAGTGGCGGCCGAAATTTGGCGCTCCGCTGAGAGCACGAGTCTGCACGCGAAAGCCTTCGAGACTGAAGGCCCTCAGGATGACGCAGCCCGTTCTGTTTCACTTCCTACCTTAGCTTACGAGGCGGGTTGCATTCCTGCAGAAAGATCGCCCTGAAAATTTTGGATGGGATGGGAGTTGAACAAAGAAAAAAAGGCGGGAAAAATTAAAAGGGCCGTGACTTTGGTTATGCTCTAGCTGCCAGCTCCTTGCGAGGGAGCCAACCGCGTGGAAACATGCACCGTCACAGCCCCTGATGCGACCACTGCTTTCGCAGTTCCAAGCCCCAGCGGCTTCTCGCAAAGCCTGCCGGTTTTTTCGGGCCCGGTTGCCCAGCGGCTTGCGCCACCGAGTTGATCACCCAGCCTACTTCGGATTGGCCATATTGTGTACGCCAACCCTTTCAGCCGTCGACGGGAGCTAAGTTACAAAAGCTATCAAATGGAGTCAACGCCCGTTTTTGGTGCAACTGTGGAAGAAAATGTGGAAATTGCGGCGGAAATTGCGAAAGCCGCGGAGGGGGCAGTCTTCTTGCGCAGCAAAATCGCGGTTTAGATAGCACCCCAGCCGGGAGGAATGCCGCCCTCAGCGGCGGGAGCGGTGGGCGGCGGGTTCAGAGAGCGAGATGCTGCGGGCCGGCTTGCGGGAAACGCGGTTGGCCTCGGCGACGCTGCGGATCTCAATCCGAAAAAAATCCTTCTGCTGCTGGGTGAGCATGTCCCACCACGGAGCCAGCAGAGAAAGCTCGGGATGGTGACCAGCCAGAGCGTGGGGGATGCCGCCGTATTTTTTTTCGATGCGGTCGGCGACCGCCAGATTCTCCATCTCTTGCGGCTGCAGCTGCAACACGCGGCAGAGTTCCTGCAGGGCGAGCCGGGAAGGGTGAGCTTCGCCTTTGGCCAGCTTGCGAATGTGCTCGTAGGTCAGGCCGGTGTGGTGGGCGAGCTGGCGGATGGTGAGATCAAGCTGGTTCATGCGCTCGACCAGAGCGCGAGCCAGGCGTCCTTGCGGGTTGAGATCCACGGCGAGCGGCATTTTTGTTCCTAGGCTGCCATCCTGGGCAGGCGGGAGAGAATCCTAAATTTTTTGCGGCCCTGGTGCAAGAAGATAAACAGGTACTATGGGTACACATAATTTTTGTGTATACTCCGGTATTATGTCGTCGCCCTGGGTGGCATACGTGGACGGTGGTTCGCGGGGAAGCCGCGGCCCGGCAGGTATCGGAGTGGTGATCGAGCATCCCGGCGGCCGCCGGGTGGAAATCAGCGAAACCATCGAGGCCGGGGACAACAACTACGCGGAATACTCCGCGCTGCTGGCGGCCCTGGAATACGCCGCCGAGAATCAGTGTTCCCGGCTGTGCGTGTTCAGCGACTCGGAAGTCGTGGTCAAACAGATCACCGGCCACTACACTTGCCAGAGCGCGGGCCTGCGCGAGATTCACGAGATGTGCAAGGAACTGATCCACTCGTTGCAGGAGTTCACCATCCTCCACATCCGCAGGCAGGCGAACAGCGAAGCCGATCGGCTGGCCAACGCGGCCATGGACCGGACACGTAAACTGAAATCGCGAGTGGGCGCGGCCATGGTGCCGGAGCCGGCATAGGCAGTGGCCAGTTGTCAGCGGCCAGTAAGAGCTGCCTTTAAACGTCCCCCGTGGCAGTCCCCTCATCATCTTCCTTTGCGCAATTCCTCCAGCTCGGCCTTAAAAAACTTCTCATAACATTCGGGGCAAATGCCGTGGGTGAAGGTAGCCTGGGAGTGGTCGCTCATATAGGTTTCCACCTGCTGCCAGTAGTCGTGATCATCGCGGATGCGCTTGCAGTAGGAGCAGATGGGCAGCAGGCCCTGCAGTTGTTTGACCCGGGAAAGGGCAGCCTGAAGCTGGGCTACGCGGCTGGCGAGGACGGCCTGCAGTTCGACCACGCGGCGGCCAACGCGCAAGCGGGCGCGCAGTTCCTGGGCATGGAAAGGCTTGGTGATGTAATCATTGGCGCCGGCCTGGAAGCCGGCCAGCACGTCGTCGAGGCTCTGGCGCACGGTGGCCACCACCAGGTAGAAGCCGTCCATGGCGGGATGGGCGCGGACCTTGCGGCAGACTTCCAGGCCATCCAAGCCGGGCATCTGCCAGTCCAGCAGGGCGAGATGGGGAGCTTCTTCGGCCTGCAGTATTTCCCAAGCGCGGTTGCCATCGGGCGCAATGACGACTTCGTACTCTTCGCGGAGCACGCTTTCCAGGATGCGGCAGTAAAAGCCGTCATCCTCGGCGACCAGCACCTTCATGTTGCACCTCGAGAACTTGCAGCAACTGCGGGCGCAAGCGATCCAGTTCTTCCTGCAGTTGCTGCAGGGCAGCGGCCGTGCCCTGCAGGTCGCCGCCATGGACAAACTGCCGCAATTTTTCCAGTTGCACCAGCGCCGGCTCCAATCCGAAATAAGCCAGTTCGCCCTGCAGCATGTGAACGGCATCTCGCATGGCCTGCTGATTGCCTTGGGCCCGGGCGGTGCGCAGTTTCTCCAGCGTCCCTGGGTATTCATCCAGGAAGACCGAAGTGATCTTGCGCAGCAGTTCCAGATCGCCATCCACCCGGCCCAGAGCCTGCTGGGGAGTCCAGAGGGAGGGCGGAGGGGAAGGGGGAATGCCGCACAGGCGTTCGATTTCCTGCTGCACCAGGTCGAACTTCAGCGGTTTGGCAATGTAGCCGTCCATGCCGGCAGCCAGGCAGCGCTCGCGGTCGCCTTTCAGGGCGTGGGCGGTCATGGCCACGATGGGAAGACGGCTGCTTCCGTTCTGCTCGCGGCGGCGGATTTCGGCAGTGGCGGCAAAGCCGTCCAGTTCCGGCATCTGCACGTCCATAAAGACCAGATCGAACTTCTGTGCCTGCAGCAGGGTGAGAGCCTCGCGGCCGTTGACGGCCAGCATGGGAAAGTGCCCCAGTTTTTCCAGCAGGCGCAGCATGAGCGCCTGGTTGACAGGATTGTCCTCGGCTACGAGGATGCGCAGGTGAGAACGGGATTCCCGCAGGGTGTGACGAGTGAGAACCTGTTCCCCGTTCTGGGGCGTTGCGGGAGTGCCGAGAGCGGCGCGGATAGCCAGCAGCAGTTCATTTTTGTGGAAGGGTTTGACCAGGTAAACGGAAATGCCGAGCTCGCGGCAGCGGGCAGCATCGCCGCGCTGGGCGTCGGAGGTCAGCATCATGATGATAGTGCCGCTGAGCTCGGGGTCTTCATGAATGCGCTGGGCGAGGGTAAAGCCATCCATGCCGGGCATGCGGCAATCGAGGAGCAGAATGCGGAAAGAGGCGCGCTCACGGCAGGCAGCCTTCATGATCTGCAGCGCCAGTTCGGCGCTGGGAGTGGCCACGGCGCGCAGGCCCCAGCCGGTGGTGAATTCCACAAGCACCTTGCGGTTGATTTCGTTGTCGTCAACGATGAGGGCGGGAACGCCGCGCAGGTTCACGTTATCTTGGCAGGCTGAGGGCGGCTGCAGGGGTGCGCAAGGGAAGCGGAGGAGAAAATGGAAGACGCTGCCCTGCCCTTCGGCGCTCTCCGCCCAGATGCGGCCACCCATCATCTCCACCAGGCGGGCGCAGATGGCCAGGCCCAGACCGGTGCCGCCAAAGCGGCGGGTGGTACTGCTGTCCGCCTGGTAAAACTTCTCGAACAGATGGGCCTGCTTCTCTTGGGGAATTCCTATACCGGTATCGCTAACTTGGAAATGGAGCTGGACAGCTCCGCCGTCGCCTGTTTCCTGGCTGACCTGCAAGGCCACTTCGCCACGCTCGGTGAACTTGATGGCATTCCCCATCAAATTCACGGTGATCTGGCGCAGGCGGCTGGGATCGCCGATGAGCCGGTTGGGAATCTCGGGTGCGATGCGGTAGACGATCTCCAGACCTTTCTGGTGGGCGGCCAGGGCCATGGACTTCACCGCTTCACTGATACAGTCGTGCAACTCGAAAGGAATGGACTCGAGATCGAGCTTGCCGGATTCGATTTTAGAAAAATCGAGAATGTCGTTAACTACGGTGAGCAGGGCGTCACCGGATCTCTTGACCGCGCCCAGGTAATCGCGCTGCTCCGCGCTTAGCTCGGTGTCCAGGGCGAGTTCGGTCATACCCATGATGCCGTTGATGGGGGTGCGGATCTCGTGGCTCATGTTGGCCAGGAACTCGCTTTTGGCGCGGCTGCCGGCTTCGGCGGCTTCTTTGGCGAGAACCAGTTGCTGGTTAACGGTGAGCAGCTCAGAGGTGCGGGCGGCAACTTCGGATTCAAGATGGTCGCGGTGCTTCTGCAGAGCCTGGTCGCGCGCCTGGATTTCCTCCAGCATCTGGTTGAAAGCGGAAATGAGCCGGCCTATTTCGTCGCGGCCGCGGGAAAAGGCGCGCAGGCTGTAATCCTTGTCGCGGGAGATGATGGTGGCGGTTCCCACCAGTTCGATAATGGGCTGGGAAACCACGCGTTGCAGGCGGGAGGCCAGAAAGGAAGCCAAGCTCAAAGAAGCGGCGATGATGAAGGCCACAATCCCCAGGTAGCGGTCGCGGCGGCTGGCGAGTTCCTGCAGGTCGGACTCGATGAACACTACCCCTAAAGGTTCGCCGGCCAGAGAGATGGTGTGGAAGTGCAGCAGGCTGCGCGAGGTGAAATAACTTCCCTCAGGCCGAAGGGGCTGGCAAGGGACAGGGGAGTTGGGCAGGCGAGAGTAGCGGGCAAACTGCTTGCCGTCGCGGGTGAAGATGCAAGCCGACTGGATGTGGGGTTCGGAGCGCAGGGCGGTAAGCACGTCGCGGGCGGCATTGGCGTCGTTGAAGGTGAGGGCAGCGGTGCTGTTTTCGCCCACGATTGCTGCGATCACGTGCAAATCGCTGGCCATACTGCGCTTGAGATCGAGCAGGTCGTAAGTGCCCACCGCCAGGCAGGCCAGTAGCAAAGCAGTGCCGCTGGTGGCTATGATGACGAAGGTGAGCTTACTGCCAATGGAGATGTCACGGAAGCTGCGCATCAGTTCGTTTCTCCTCCTCCAACGTTGACGACACGGGCTACCGCCAGGAGCTTGGAACTAAGCTTGAGGTGGTGCTGTTCGGCGGCTGCGAGGTTAACTTCAAAACGCACGCGATCCTGCTCCAGCACAAAGTTGATCATGCCGCCGAGCGGGAGAAAGCCAGCGCTTTCGCCCACGGTCAATATGGGGAGATCGCGGAGTCGTTCGAGGCCTTGCTTTAGAGTTTCCGGATCAGACTGACTCAGGAAAAGAACATGGCAGGAGCGCGCTTCGGCGGGAGATTGGACCTGCATATTGTGGATGGAACGGCCGGAAATCGTCTTCCCCTTAACGATGTTGCTCACGGCATCTCCAAAAGGATCGCGACCCAGCACGCAGATGCGGAAAGGGGCAGAGGGGCTGGGGAATGCCTGCGAGGGCCATTCCACAAACCTGGCGAAATTGTAGAGGAACGCGGCCTTGACCTCGTATTCGGGAGCGCGGGCGGACTGCGCCTCCGCCGTCACCGCGAGGGCGAGAAAGCAGACAAGAATGGAGATCGGGCGCATCGTACCTAAAAGTGAAACGTAAGCTTTACGCGAAAATTGCGGCCGTCCTGGCGGAGCGCGTCCTGCAGATGCTCCTCGGCGCCGGGATCGGCATAGTCTTTGTCGAAAAGGTTGTAGAGGCCGGCGGAAAGCTCAGCGTGCCGGCCCAGGTTGCGGGAGAGCAGGTTGGCGTTGAAAACGGCAAAGCCACCGACGGAAGCGCCAGAAAGCGTGCGACGCCGGCTCATGTACCAGGAATCAAGAGAGGCGAAGAGCTTGTTGCCCACCACGGGCGCGATGAAACCCAGCTTAGCCAGATGCAAGGGAGAATTTGTCAGCACCTGACCAGTGGTGCGGTCACTGGTGCGCTGCAGGTTGTAGCTGCCGCGCCCCTCCAAACCGCTCAGCCACTTGGCTGAGAGCTCCAGTTCCAAACCTTTGGAACCGACATCATCCATATTGAGAAATACGTATCGGTGCTCCAGGGGCTCGGTGTATTGACTGATCAGGCTGTTTATGTGGTTGTAGTAACCAGAGGCGGCTAGGTGGAAGTGACGGCCGAGGCCATGTTCCAGGACGATCTCGGTAGTCGAGATGGACTCAGGCTGGAGAGCGGGGTTAGCTATCTGGGTACTTGATTTGTAATAAAGTTCGTAGCTGTTGGGAGCCCGAAAGGCGGTGCCATAGAGGAATTTCAGAGTGGTTTTTTCGCGAGGGCGGTAGATCAGGCCGAGGCGCGGATTCGAACTGCCACCAAAGGTGGAGTATTGGTCATGGCGAATGCCCAGATTGAGCAGGAACTTGGAGGAGACGGCAAACTCGTCCTGCACGTACAGGGCAGCCAGCCAGGAACTGCGGTGGCCGCCCAGATACAGCCAGGAGGGTTGCACATCGTAGTTGCTTTGGTCTTGCCGCAGGTTCTGGCGCAGTTCCATACCAGCGGTGACATGATGTTTTTCAAACAAGTAGTGGCTGAGGCGTGCCTCCCCACCCCACCACTCTCCCCGGCTGGCGTCCACATTCAGGATGGGATTGGGCTGGGTTGGGTCCTGGTATGCATATTTGCCGTCATACTTGTAGAGATCATGGAATCCGCGCAGGCTGACTTCCCAGTCGCGGTGAACGGCGGTCTGGTACTGAGCGTCGAAGGAGCGGAGAGTATCAAAGCTACGGCTGGCCGGATTATTGAAGATGTCGCCAAAGGCGGCCGTGGGGATGCCCTTTTCGCGTTCCACGTAGGCGGCTCTCAAGGTGAGCTTTCGTATGCTGAGTTCGCCAAAGAGATTGCGAGAACGATCATCGTCTCCCTGCGCCGCGACACCAAAATTGTTTTCGGGAGTGTTGAACTCAGGAAAAAAGAGGTTCTGGCCGGCACTGGTGTAGTAGGTGCCGGAGAGCAGCAGTTCGAAGGGCTGGAATTGCTTGCCATAGCTGGCCCGTCCCTTATAGGTGTTGAAGCTGGCCGCCGCGCTGGACAATTCCGCTCCATTCAGCTGTGCGCCTCGTTTAGTGATTACGTTGATCACGGCGAAGAAAGCATTTGTTCCGTAGAGAGAGGAACTTGGGCCGCGGATAACCTCGACCCGCTCGATAAGATCTACATCGAGGACAAAGTCCGTGCCTACGTAGGCCATGTCATAGATGGCGTCATTTAAGCGATGGCCATCCAACAGGAGCAGGATGCGAGTGTTGTAATCGCCTGGCCGATTGAACCCGCGCACGCCAACATAGCTGTAGTTGCGGTCATAAGTGACGTAAAAGCCGCCGACGCTGCGCAAGATGTCGGCCAGGGTGCGATAGCCGTACTTGCGGATCTCATCCGCTGTGACCACTGTTACCAGGGAGGGGGCGGACTGGCTGCTCTGCTGATACTTGGAGGCGGTAATGACCTTGATGTTCATCAACTCTTCGAGGCTGGCCTGGGAGAGATCGGGGGCTTGCGCGAAGCCCGCAGCGGAGGCCAGGAGGAGGCAGGCGATTGCGATAACAGGACGACAGAGCGGCATGGGCATAGGGATACGCCGGGGGCGGATCGCCTTACCTGATTGTCAAGCCAGGAAGCGGGTTCCACACGCGAGCCCTGGGGCACGAAGGGCTAAGATCAGGTCTTGGAATGGGCGAAGTTCAGATTGGAACCGGGTGAGTGGCCCGTCGGTACTTGTGCTTTAGAGGTCGGCCTAGGGCTCAGAAGCAGGAGAAGCTGATGAATGACTGCCGGCCAGTTGCGGTTTCTCGGTAGTGAACTCAAGTTCTTTCTTGAACTGCTGGACTAAACGCTTGCCTTCCTCAGTGTTGGCCAGGTTGTCCATTTCCGGTGTGTTGGCACAACAACGGAAAAGTTCTTCGCCGGCCTTGCCGCCGGAGATGTAGTGCCATTGGGGCGTAGTGATGGAAGTCAACGCCCCATAGTAATTGGGAAACAGAGGCGTCAATTTCGCCTGCGCCAGTTCAGAAACTACCGGCATCAGCGGCACGCTTTCACCTGGGTTGGTCCAAAGCTTGGAGACAGAAATGCCGGGTAGCGCACTGGAGTTTCCCTTGGGAACGAGGCTGAGCAATGTAGCCGGGAGGCTTACGCTCGAAACCGGAGTGGCGATGTGGACACCCTCGGGCACCTTGCCAGGTTCCCAGAAGATCAGAGGAACATGAATGAGCTCGCGATAGAGCGCGTTGAGGTGGTCCATGAAGCCATGTTCGTTAAATTCCTCGCCGTGATCGGAGGTGATGACCACCAGCGTGTTCTTGTCCAGGCCGCGCTGGTGCAGTTGCTGGAAAAACTGGCCCAGCTCTATATCCACGTACTGGATGGCTCCGTCGTAGGCGTCCATCTCGGCCTGGCGCTGCTGGGGAGTAAGGGAAGCAAACCAGTCCCAGGCCAGGGGAATAGGGGCGGCGGGATGTGCCACCTTGGTGAAGCGATGGAGATAAGGCTCGGGCGGCAGGTAGGGGTCGTGGACGTCGTAGTAGTTGAGAAAAACGAAGAAGGGGTGGCGGTCGTTCGATTCCATCCAGTGCAGAGCGTGCTGGTTGATCTGGCGCGCGTTGCGGCGGCCAATGCGGTCTTTGGCGAGGTTCAGGTGGTACAGCGCCTGCTCCACGCGTTCGCCGTAATAAGTTTGGGGGAAGGCGCTGGCTGGGGACTCGTAATCGTCCTCGAAATGAATGAAGCCGCGTCCTAACCCGGTACGGCGGGAGAAAAAGTAGGTGCTGGCGGAGAAGCCGGCGGTGCGGTAACCCAGGCGCTGGAAGGCTTCGCCGAGCGTAGGGTACTGCGGGAGCAGGCTGGTGCCCATGTAGCAGGCGCCGTGCTCATGGGGGTAGCGGCCGGTGAGCATGGAGGCGTGAGAGGGCAAGGTCCAGGAGGAGGGAGCCATCGCGTTCTCAAAGAGAATTCCCTCATCTGCAATGCGGCTCAAATTAGGGCTGGTGGGGCGGCCATAACCGTAGGTGGAAAGATGGTCGGCTCGCAGCGTGTCCACCACAATCACCAGCACGTTCGGGGAGCCGGGAGCGGCGGCGCGCAAATGAGCGATCTGCCGCTGCTCGTGCACCCGCTGGAAAATTGGAATGGCGATTACGATTACCCCGGCCACAGCTGCCACCCAGGGCAGGCTGCGCCGCTGCGCCAGGCGCAACCTGGGCTGCGCCAGCATTAAAGCGGTGGTTACAGCCAGCATGAGAGCAATCAGCATTAAGCCGATCGCCTCCGCCAGGGGATGGCTGGCAATCGCAGCGGACCAGCCAGGCGGCAAAGCGGCTTCCCACACCGAGGAAGTTACGCGCAGCCAGTCGAAATACATGAACCAGGCATACAGGCAAGCGGCGCGAAAGAAGAGGGAGGGGCGCCCGATAAGAACATTGCGCAGAGCCGCAATAGGCAGGGCTACGAGGACCGCCAGAACCACGTCAACCGGAATCGGAACCCAGGTGAGATCGAGAATTCGAATGTGGCGGACATGGAAGAATAAGAGACCCTCCACCAGGCCGGTAATCAATCCGAACCATACCGCGATAATGAGTATGTCCCTGCGGGAAGTATCGTCCTGAGGAGCACGGTCGAGAGCTGGATGCATATGGGGAGCGGGTTGAGGGCGCAAGAGTTCGCCCTGGGATTGTGCAACTGGGATGAAATCCTCAACCCGTATCAAAAAGCATACCACGAGGAATTGGTGGCTTTGAACCAACGGTGCCGCCCAATTCGTGCGTAGTATAATTTTGTAACTTCAGCGAAATCGAAACGCGGACATTCAGTTGAGTTTTCCTGCAACCCAGCCTGCGGCGGCGTCCAGCGGTTCGAACCCTGCGGCGGCGCTCGTTTTCGGCCGGCACGGTCTTCACGATAGAAAATTCTGGATCGTGTGGCTGGAGCACGCGATTTATTTCGCGCTGCTGGCGCTGGTGATTGCAGAACCTTTCGCCACCCCAACGGTCCTCATCATCTTTCGTGCTGCCTTGGGATTGTGGGTGCTGAAGCTGGCTCTGAGCGGTTTCAGGGTGCGACGCGTTCCTCTGGTCCTTCCCTTGCTGCTGTTCTTTGCAGGCGC
>Ga0134128_10003136_pt1 | contig 20247 bp, 17 predicted proteins | sample KB31754_FD_96462 | JGI IMG/M metagenome (GOLD analysis project Ga0134128, IMG submission 96462) | Terrestrial soil microbial communities with excess Nitrogen fertilizer from Kellogg Biological Station, Michigan, USA - KB3-175-4 | ecosystem: Environmental > Terrestrial > Soil > Unclassified ...
AAGAAACAGCAGCGACGCTCCCGCGAGTCCGACTGCCATTCCTCCGAGCGTGGGCCCGTGAAGCCGCTCTCCTCCGGGCAGCATGGCTTCGGCTGCGACCATCCAGAACGGCGACATGGTAATGATCAGTCCGGCGATGCCGCTCGGAATGATCACTTCGGCGAAGACGAGCGCTCCGTTACCGATTCCGAGCACCAGCAGTCCGCTGCAGCAGGCGTGGAACAGTTCGCGTCCGCGGGGCAGGTGCAGGCCGCGGGTGAGCGCGAACAGCAGCATGACCGATCCGGAGATGGTGTAGCGTACCGCTACCAGCACCTGCGGTGGAAACGTTTCCAGCGCCATGCGGATGCCCAGGTATGTGGTTCCCCAGAAAAAACAGACCGCTACCAGCGCAATGTAGGCCTTAAAAAACGGATTGCGAGGCAATGATTCAGGGTATCATCACGCCGCCCGGGCGCTCCGCCGCGACGTGTGCGCCGGGCAGGCGGAAACTGAAGCAGGCCCCGCGTCCGGGTTCGCTTTCCACCCACATCTCTCCGCCGTGCTCCAGCACCGTTTGCCGCGTGAGAGCGAGCCCTAACCCCAAGCCGTTGCGTTTGCCCGCGGTCACGAAGGGCTGAAAAATCTGCGAGAGAATCTGCGGAGGAACACCCGGACCGTTATCGCGGACGTGCACCACGGCGTAGCCGCTGTCAAGCTCTGCCGTGATGCGGACCTGCCCGCCGTCGGTCATCGCTTCGATGGCGTTGCCGATGAGATTCACGAAGGCGCGCTCCATGCGGCTGCGCTCGAGCGGGAGTTCGATATCGGGCGGAATATCGACGGAGAGATCCACTTGCTGTAGCGAAGCGGATTCGGCGAGGAAGTCGCACGCGGCCTGCGCCACTTCGCGAAGACGGCACACTTCGGCGGCGGTCGTCTTGCCGCGCGAGACGTTCAGCAGATCCGAAAGCAGTTCCTGGATGCGGCGGCTGGCGCGGTAAATATTGCCCGCGAGGCGCTTCACGTGAGTGGGCGGAAGGTCCGTATCCACCAGCATTTCGGCGCCGCCGTAGATCGCCGCCAGCGGGTTGCGCAAATCGTGGACAATCGAGCCCGAAAGCCGGCCGATCGTGGAGATGCGCTCCTGGCGAATCAGGTCTTCGCGCGCCTGCCGGATGGACGCGCACATCGCGTTGAACGTTTGCGCGAGCCGCCCCATTTCGTCCTCGCTGCGCACCTCCACCGCGATCGCATAATTCTGGCGGCCCACTTCCGCGGCTGCGCGGTCGAGCTGTTTGACGGGTTCGACGATGCGGCGCGCCAGCAGGTAGGTGAGGCCGAGTCCGGCCGCCATCGCGCCCAGCCAGAGCAGAATGATGTTGGTGTACAGTGCCGCGATGCGCCGGTGAGCGGCGTCGAAGGAGCGCAGAATGCAGATCTCCGCGACTTCATGCCCGGAGATATCGAGCAGCGGTTTGCGATACCACGCGTAATCGGCAATGCCGTCGCTGACCAGCTTCGAGGGCTTGGCGTGTTCCAGGTTCGCGCGCACAACGCTGGTGGCTCGCGGGTTTAACGTGCTGGCGATGACAGTCTGCGGAGTCAGAAAGAGATAATCGCTGCCTGTATCCTCTTTCAACTGCTGAGCCAGCAGCGCATCCACCTGGAATCCGGCGACCAGAAAATTATTCAGGCTCTCGCCTTGCGTCGACTGCACGTAGACCGGCGTGATGGAGAGCTGATAGAGTTGCGGCGGACCGGATTCGTGCAGGAAGAAGCCGCCCTCGCCGTTGATGCCGGGGCTTTGCGGGTCGTCGACGTGGCTGGGGATTTTGGCCGCCGCGGCACGCACGATCTCCACGCTTTTGCCCATGGATTCGGCCGGCACGTCGCCCAGGTTGGCGATCACCCGGCCGGTCGGATCGGTGACCAGAAACAGAGCGTTGGCCTGCGAAATCTTGCGCCAGATTTCGCCCATGCTGTCCTGAATCGTAGGCGCGTCTCCGGTGCTGAAAGCTGCGCGCACGTTCGGCATCTCGCTCATGATCCGGCTGACGCTCGATAGCAGGTTCGCGCGCGATGCCCAAAGCGCCGTATACGCCCGGAAGCTATGCTGCGCCTCCTCTTCGAGGCTGCCCGACATGGTGCGCGTGACGTTTCCCAGCACGATTTCGCCGGTGAGCGCGAACAGCGCCGTCACCGCGACGCTGGTGGAGAGCATGATCTTCCACAACAGCGAGAGGCGCGAAAATCGCAGGCGCATTTACTTCCCCACGCCTCCGTACGTGCCTGTCTCCGGTGCGTATGGCTTGCCGTGCTTATCCAGGTGCGGCGCGGCGATGTAGCCCGTCTCGGAAATCGAAATCAGCGAAATCGTGAGCCCCTCGGGCGGCACGGTGATGCGATGCTCCAGGAATTTCAGAGTGTCCGGCAGCGCGCGCTCATGAAAGATGCGCAGCATGTATTCGCCGGCCGGCACGTTGCCGATCGTGAACTTGCCCGATTCCGGAGTCACCGTGTACCACGGCGTGGCGATCACCGCGATGATCGCGCTCATGCTGGAATGAATCTGGCAGAACACTCGCACGATGCCCGGCTTGTTGAATGTGACCGCTTTGCTGGTGCCGGGCGCGTAAAGGCCCACGTCGAACTGCTGCGCGCTGAAGTTCGAAAAAGCGTTGTGGAAGATCGGGTCGAAGTTGGGGAAGTCCACGGTTCCGCCCACCCCGATCGCCAGCACGTGCGGCTGAAACTGTTTGTTCTTCTGAATCATCCTCAGGTGTTGCGGCGGAACGGCGGGCGCCGCATGGTCCACCGGCTCAAGCCAGAGGACGACGCCTGCGTAGTTGTGGCGGCGCACGTTGGGGTCGCGCGAATTGGTGAGCTCCACCTGTCCGGAAACGGTTGCGCCAAAAGTGGCGGCGGCGCTAAAAAAGATAAGCCAGCGCCAGGTCATAATGATTGTTCCTGAGGATGCTCTGCCCTATGTATCGCGAGCGGATCTGCGAAAACTCGGGGGCGAGGATCACATTGGGGGCGATGCGGAAATAAAGATTCGCGCCGAATTCGATATTGCGCTCCTGGTCGCCCTTCCCCAGGTAGCGGGTAGCGTATTGCTGGTCGCCAAAGAAGATGTGGGCATCCAGCCGCGGCAGCGTGTGAATGGTGAACTGGCCCCAGCCGCCTGCGCTGCCGATTGGCCAGGAGACGCTTCGGAAGATGGCGTAGCCCTGATTAATCAGGCCCGTTCCGAGATGCGCCACATTTTCTCCGTCGTAGAAAGCGCCCGTCAATTCGACTCGTTTCCAGGGATTCATAAACCAGTCGAGGCTCCAGACATCGCTCGGGATGGAGAAACCGGCCGCGTGCGTGGTGCTTTCGTGGAATCCGGTGGCAATCTCGATGCGCCGGTCGTTATCGAAATTATGGAAAAGCTCGAAGCGGCCCTCCAGGCCCGGACGGGCACGTTCCACGTTGAAAGTGACCGTTGGCGTATCGTAAGGGCCCACTTCCTGGGTCTCGATAACGCCCATGCGCGCGCGCAGTCCGGAGCGCCAGCCGAACGAGAAATCCTGTTCCAGGCGGACCTGCGGAACCCACAGCCAGAGGTTGCCCGCGCCCGTCATGGGCGAGACTCCCACCTGAGCCAGCGATGACGGCTCACGGGGATTGAAGATCGGCTTTTCGATTCCGGCAAGAATGTTCTGGTCCTTCCAGGCGATCTCGATATGGCCCGTTCGTAGCCGCATCGTCTGGCCCAAGGGCGTCGTGCCGCTGAAGAAATCCATGTAGACGTTGCCGCTTACAGCGCCATTGCCGGCCACGTGCGGACCGTTAAACTCCAGGCCGATAATTGTTTGACGTAGCTGCAGCCCATCGCGGTGCGTTCCCGTTGCGGCAGCGAATGTCGGGTAAACGAAGCCGCCGCTCTGCTTGGAGTTCATGTATGCATTGGCGAGCAGCGCGCCGGAGAGCCGAATCGGGAATTTCTGCGAAGCTTCGACTTTCGTTTGCGCCTGCTCTTCAATGCGCTGCTTTTGCACGTCGAGCTGTTCCTGCACGGATTGCTCGGGTTTGGCCTGCAGGGCGGCAAGCTGCTCGCGAAGTTGTTTGATCTCCTCGGTCAGTGCGCGGTTTTCGCGCTCCAGCGTGTCCAGGCGGGTGAGGATGGCGTTGAGATCGGGGCTGCTCTGGGCAAATGCGCCAAGCGGAAGGAGCAGCGCCAGCAGACTAACGAGCCGGCACATCGAGCAATTGCTCCACAGTGCGGCGCACCTGCGCGGGCGAGTAGGGCTTGGGGAAATAGGCTTGGACACCGAGTTCGGAGAGGCGCCGCGGCGTCGCCGGATCTGTATCGGCGCTGACGACCACCACCGGGATGTGCGACAGGGCTTCATCGTCGCGTATGCGGCTGATGAGCTCGAACCCATCCATGCGCGGCATGTTGAGGTCGGTAATGACGGCATCGACGGGCGAGAGACGCAAGTGGCGTAACGCGTCGATCCCGGAGCGGGCGGCGACCAGTTCGACACCCGGGATGTCCTGCAAAGCGATTTCGAGCATAGCAGCGGAGTTCTCGGAATCCTCAACCAGGAGAATGGAAACCCGGCCGTCGCGACTGACTGCGAATGCCATTGCTCCATTTTCAGGCAAACCCCTGGTTGAAAGCTGTAAAATCACGGCACAAACCGGTACCCTACCCCGTGTACGGTCAGGAAATGACGCGGTGTATTGGCGTCGGGCTCCAGTTTCTGGCGCAGTTTGACCACGTGCGCGTCCACGGTACGGGTATTTGGGAAAAACTCATACCCCCAGACAGAGTTCAGGATCATATCTCTGGTTAACGGTCTATCGGGGTTCTGTAAAAAGTAACAGAGCAGGTTGTATTCGGCGGGTGTAAATTTCAGCTCCTCACCCTTGCGCGTGACCACGCGGCGCTCGAAATCCACCTGCGTATCGGAAAAATGCGCCACCTTGCGGGAGTCGCTCGACGCGCGGCGAAGAACGGCGCGAATCCGCGCCATGAGCTCGCGCGTGCCGAATGGTTTGACGACGTAATCGTCCGCGCCGATTTCGAGGAGCAACACTTTATCGAGCTCATCGCCCACCGCGCTCAGAACAATAATCGGAAGGTTTGCTTTGGATGCGCGAAGCTGCTTGCAAATCTCGGTGCCGCTCATTCCGGGCAGGCGCAAATCCACGAGAACAAGGTCCGGTTTCAAAGTGACCGCTTTTTCAAAACCACTACGGCCGTCTCCGACGAGCACGGCTCGAAAGCCTTCCTGTTCAAGCATCACCCCGATGGTGTCGCGCAGGCTTTCGTCATCGTCAATGACGAGAATCGTCTGCATGTGATTCTTCGATTGTACTGTAGTGCGACTGGGCGTGCGCCTGGGGAGCCGTTACGTGCGGCTTTGCGGCATCGCGATTTCACCACAGAGACACAGCGCGGCTCCTCGCGAATTTACGGAAGGTCCATCCGAAACCGTTCGGGATGCTTGTCGTTTTACGAGTGTCCTACTTTATGTTTTCTCTGTGACCTCTCTGCGTCCTCTGTGTCTCTGTGGTGAACTAGCGATGCACCTATCCCAACGCTGCTGCTTATCCGTTTACCAGTGCCCGACCTGTACGTCTTCTCTGTGACCCCTCTGCGTCCTCTGTGTCTCTGCGGTGAACTCGCAATGCCCCTCCTCCAACGCGGCTGCTATCGTTTTACTAGTGCCCGAATTACCGGAAGTCGAAACCGTAACCCGATCCATCACACCCCTCGTCGGCCGCCGCATCGTCAACGCCGAGTTTCGCTGCATGCGCGTGCTGCGCGGCGGCGATCCGCAGCAGATGGCGGAACGGTTGCGTGGCAGGAAGATCGCCGGCGTGAAACGGTACGGAAAATTCATTGTTGTAACGTTGGACCGCGGAGGATACTTCCTCATTCATCTCGGCATGACCGGCAAACTGTTGCTCGGCGGCGAACCCGGCAAGCACACACACGGGATTCTCACCCTCGATCGCGGGGTATTGCTGTATGACGACAGCCGGCAGTTCGGCTGTCTGCAGTTCAGCGAAAACTTTCCCGCGCGCGTTTCCCGCCTCGGACCGGAACCGCTCGAAGTCGCTTTCGAAGATTTTTTCGCCTCCCTGCACAAGCACAAGACCCGCATCAAGGGCCTGTTGCTGAATCAGAAATTCGTGCGAGGAGTGGGCAACATTTACGCCGACGAGGCGCTCTTCCGGGCGGGCATTCATCCGCTCGCCATGGCGTCGCGGCTGCGCAAAGATCGCGCGCAGAAGCTGTTCGATGCCATGCGGGAAGTCCTCGCCGAAGCGATTGACGCCGGCGGCTCCTCAATCTCCGACTATGTGGACGCGCAGGGACGCAAGGGCTTTTTTCAATTCAGCCATCGTGTATACCAGCGCACCGGGGAACCCTGCATAAGTTGCGGAACACCGATCCGGAAAGTCCTCGTCACGCAGCGTTCCAGCCACTTCTGTCCGAAGTGCCAGAAGCGTTAACCTGAATACAACCGTAGAGAGATGAAACCAGCACGCAGAATGCCGCGTCATGTGGTGCAACGGCACAGTTTCCGCCGCTAGTGGGACCAAATTGAAGTCATAAGAAGCGCCGCGGTACGTAATAATAGAAAACGTGTGCGCATTCTGCAAACACCAGAGGAGATTTCTGACGTGAGACGAATTAGCCGTTACCTACCGCTTTTCCTGTTGCTCGTGTGCCTGCAGCTTGCCAGTGCGCAGAGCTCCTTCGATATCGGCATTGGCTTTGGCGCCGCCCAAGACAAGGCGACGGGCGCGGGGATCGAGGGCAACCCGGCTTCCTTGAACTTCTTCAACAACTGCCCTGTGGGCTCCACTTCCACATGCGCGGCCTCGCAGAAGTTGAATGCGTTCATGATGGGTGTCCAGCTCAATCTGATGCTCTGGAAGTATTTGGGTGTGGGCGGTGAAGTTAGCTTTGGACCCGGCAAAACGAATTTTGTGACATTCCCCAGTTCCACGATTCAAGCGGGGGGCGCCAACTTACAAGAGCGCACCACATTCTATGATTTCAACGCGATTCTTCAGCCGGTGAAGACAAAGCGTGCGGCCATTCAGGTGGAAGGCGGCATCGGCGGCGCGAACTTGAAGTTCTACGCGAGCGGCTCCACAACGGACGCTATCATAGGAACGCAGAATTTTAGCCAGTTCTATGGCAGCTCGAATCACTTTCAGGTCCACGGCGGCTTGGCCTTCCAGATATTCCTGACGGATCACGTATTCCTGAAGCCGCAGTTCGATATTCACTACGTGCCGAACCTCAGCCAATACGGCAGCAATGTGGTCACACAGGAAATGGTGTGGCTGGGTTATAGCTGGGGCGGGCAGTAGAAGCCGGATCAGTTAGTAAATGACCTGCCGCCCCAGCGGACCGCCAACATAAGTGGTCCGCTGGGGCGGTTTTTATTTAGCCTTGTTGATGGCGTCGACCAGTTCCGGCACAACCTGGAAAAGGTCTCCGACAATGCCGTAGTCGGCAATCTCAAAGATCGGTGCGTTCGGATCTTTATTGATCGCAACTACCGTGCGCGAGCCCTTCATCCCGACCAGGTGCTGAATGGCCCCGCTGATGCCGACCGCAACGTACATTTTCGGCGCGACGGTTTGGCCGGAGCTGCCGACCTGCCGCTCCATAGGCAGCCAGCCTGCATCGCAAATGGGTCGCGAGGCAGCAAGTTCGGCGCCGAGTGCCGCGGCGAGCTTCTCGACCATCGGAATGTTTTCCGCTTCCTTGATGCCGCGGCCCACCGATACGATGATCTCGGCTGTAGTGAGATCCACCGCACGCTGCGATTCGCGGAAAAGTTCGAGCGGCTTGGTCCGGATTTGCGCATCGGAGATGTCCGGCGTGAATTGCTCCACGGCCGCTGAGCCTTCCACGACGCGGTCGGCGCGCCACGCGCCTGCCTGCAGCGACGCGAAGTGAGGACCCTCGCCGGTGAAGCGCAGGTCCGCATTGATCTTGCCCTGAAAAAGCTGCCGCACCAGCACCAGTTGTCCGTTATCCGTTCGGTGCGCGACCACGTCGCTCACCGCGACCTTTCCGAGCGCGGTCGCCAGTTTCGGCAGAAAATCGCGCACCTGATAGGTGTGCGGGAAGATCACGTACGCCGGCTTCTTTTCCGCGATGAGCTGGCGCAGCGCGATGCTGTACCCATCGGGAGTGTAATCCGCCAGCAAATCGTGATTGACGGCGTAGACTTTGTCGAGTTTCCGCGCCGTCAGTTCGCCGGCCAGCGCGTCGATGCCTTTGCCCAGCACCGCGGCGCTTGCAGTGGTACCCAACTCGGACGCGAACTGCTGCGCCGCCGCGAGCGTTTCGAAGCTCATGCGGTTCCATTCGCCGCCCCGCTGCTCCAGAATGGCAAGAACGCTCATATCACCCTCGCTTCGAATTTCAGTTTCTCGACCAATTGCGCGGCCGCCTGTTTCGGGTCGCCTTCGAAGAGTTGCGTGCGCTTGGTGCGCTCCGGCAGGTAGACGCGATCCAGCGTCACGCTGGCAGCCGGCGGAGTGATCGCCAGATCGGCAGCGGACAGGCGCTTCACCTCTTTGCTCTTGGCCTTCTTAATGCCCATGAGCGTGGCGTAGCGCAGTTTGCTGATGCCGGATTGAATGGTGAGCAGCGCCGGCAGCGGCATTTCCACGTGCTGAAACCAGCCGTTTTCCAGCTCGCGCTTCACCTTGATTCCGCCGCTCGTGACATCCACTTCCATGATGATGGTGGCGTGCGGCAGTTCCAGAAGTTCGGCCAGGATCACCCCCGTTTGCCCGTAGCCGAGGTCGTCGGACTGCAAGCCCGTCAGCACCAGGTCCGGATCCTCGCTGCGGATCGCCGCGGCCAGCAGGTGAGCTCCTGTGAGAGGATCCGCATTCACGCTCTCTTCTTCGATGTGGATCGCGCGGTCGGCGCCTTTGGCAAGCGCTTCGCGGATCGTGCTCGCGGCCCGCTCGGGTCCCGCGCAGACGGCGATGACTTCGCCGCCGTTCTTTTCTTTCAATTGGAGCGCGGCTTCGAGGGCGTATGCGTCCGGTTCGTTGATCTCGTACGTGAGGTCGCTCTCTTCAATCCACTTGCCCGAAGCTGCGATCTTCAACTGGGAATCGCGTGCGGGGACCTGCTTGATACAGACAGCGATTTTCATAAGGGAGGGCTCCTTCTTGAGCCTCGGTTATTCGTAGCGTTTGAAAATCAGGGATCCGTTCGTGCCGCCGAACCCGAAGCTGTTGGACAGCGCGTATTCGATCTTCATGGGCCGCGGGTGCAGAGGAATGTAATCCAGGTCGCAGCCCTCGTCCGGATTGTCGAGGTTGATCGTGGGGGGTGCAATCTGGTCGCGGATCGCCAGCACGGTGATACCGGCCTCCAGGCCGCCGGCGCCGCCCAAAAGGTGACCCGTCATGCTCTTGGTGGAACTCACCGCAACCTTGTAAGCGTAGTCCTCAAACGCGCGTTTGATCGCCATAGTCTCGGCACGGTCGCCCACGTCCGTGCTTGTTCCGTGCGCATTGATGTATTCCACCTGCGCGGGGCCGATTCCGGCATCGCGCATCGCGTTCCGCATCACGCGGAAAGCGCCGTCGCCATCGGCGGGCGGGGAAGTAACGTGAAAGGCATCCGCGCTCATGCCGTATCCGACGAGTTCGGCCATGATGCGAGCCCCGCGGGCGCGTGCGAATTCGAGTTCTTCGAGCACCAGAATGCCGGCGCCTTCGCCCACTACAAAGCCGTCGCGGTCTTTATCCCACGGCCGCGACGCCCGCTTCGGCTCATCGTTGCGCGTCGATAAGGCGCGCATGGCCGCGAATCCGCCGATTCCCATCGGGGTGATGCAAGCTTCGGTGCCGCCGCAAATCATAGCGTCCGCATCGCCATGTTGGATCAGCCGGTACGAATCGCCAATCGAGTGGGCGCTGGTGGTGCACGCCGTTGCCGTCGCCGAATTCGGCCCTTTGGCGCCGCTGCGGATCGATACATAGCCGCTGGCGAGATTGATAATCGTCGCCGGAATGAAAAAAGGAGAGATGCGCCGCGGACCCTGTTCCAGGAGGATCTGATGTTCGCGCTCAATGACCTCGAATCCACCGATGCCGCTGCCGATATAAACACCCACCCGCTCGGCAATATCCGGCGTCACCTTGAGGCCGGATCCCGATAGAGCGCACTCCGCCGCCGCGATGGCGAACTGGATGAAGCGCCCCATCTTCTTGATCTCTTTTTTCTCAATGTACTGAGCCGGGTCGAAACCCTTGACTTCACCGGCGATGCGGCAGGAAAAAGCGGTAGCATCGAACCGCGTAATGGGTCCGATGCCGCATTCCCCGGCGCGAAGCGCCGCCCAGGTCGACTCCGTCCCGATACCTAACGGCGTCAGCAGCCCGACGCCGGTCACTACTACTCTTCGCGTCAAAACGACTCTCCTGGCGAGTATGCGCGCCTACTTTTTCGAAGTCTTGTTCTCGATGTAGTCGACGGCATCTTTGACGGTAGTGATCTTTTCGGCATCCTCGTCAGGGATCTCCAGCTCGAAAGCTTCTTCGAAAGCCATCACGAGCTCAACGATATCGAGTGAATCGGCACCCAAGTCGTCAACGAAGGACGCGTTGCTATCCACCTGGCTCTCGTCTACGCCGAGCTGCTCGACAATAATCTGCTTCACCTTCTGCTCAACTGCCATGATTCCTCCTGGGATTTGCTTAGAGAACGCGTTGATTTTATCTGCCTTTGCGGAGTTTCCGCAAGCCGGGAAACCGATTGCAGCTGCGGAGCCGGATGCTAGTGGCCGAAAAGCACCACGGGCGGTGGTAAGCGGCCAGCCAAGCTCGATCATAACTATAGCATAATCAGCCTCTTGCGTTTGGTGAAACACATGCATATAGCGCATACGTCGAAAGTTCGTGAGGCTAGCACCTATGAGATATCCGAGCATCCTGTACCGCTTCGCATTACCCGGCTTCGCCCTGATTTTGTGTGTTGGCACGCCAGCCATGGCCCAAACTCAAACCCAGGGCGGATGGCGCCGCGTGGGAGAAGCGCCACCTCCCGCCACGGCGCCTGCAACCACCACTAACCAGGCCGACCGCACGGACCCCTCCGCTGTACCGGCGTATCCGCAGCAGGATCCGACTGAGCCGGTGGATCGCAGCGATTCGTACGGTCAGCCGCAGCAATCCACCCAGCCGCAGCCCGGGTACGTTCCGCAAGATACGACCGTACCCCCGGCGACCACGCCTCAGACCACTACGCCGCAGACCACGACTCCGATGCCGTCGCAGCGTCCGGCGAACACACGCCCCGCCTATGGGCTTCCCTCGACCGTGAATTTGCAGCCGGGCACGTATTTAATGGTTCGGCTCAATCAGGCTCTGTCTACCGATCACAATCATTCCGGCGATACCTTCTCGGGGACACTCGCTCAGCCCGTGATCGCCAACGGCGTTGTGGTCGCCATGCGCGGACAGACGGTGTACGGCCAGGTCTCGGTCGCCGAAAGGCAGCATTCCGATAAGGATTCGCGTCTCGGCTTGGAACTCACCGGCATCACGCTGGCCGATGGTACGCAGATGCCCATCCGGTCGCAAATGGTGACGCGCCAGGGTCCCAAAACTCCGGGCGGCGTCGAAGCCGGAACGGTGGTCGGGACCACCGCTGTCGGCGCAGCGATCGGCGGCGCGGTCGGCTGGGGAACCGGAGCCGCAGTCGGCGCCGGTGCGGGAGCGCTTGCCGGACTCGCGGGCGTCATGTTGACGCACAATCACGCAACGGTGCTCTATCCCGAAACCATGCTGACGTTCCAGGTGACCTCTCCCGTCATGATCTCGACGGCCAATGCGCCGCAGGCTTTCCGCTTCGTGGGGCCTGAGGATTATGCGCAGCAAGGGCCGCCGCAGTATGCCAATCGTCCGCCGATGCGCGGTGCATATCCCGCGCCGGCATACTACTACGGTCCATCATACTATCCGGCCTACAGCTACTATCCCTACTACTGGGGTCCCAGCTTCGGAGTTGTGATCGGCGGCGGCGGATGGGGTCGTTGGGGCCGCTTCGGCCGGCGTTGGTAACGTCCCGGCGGTTTTTACAAATCGGTGTGCTATAGATAAAAGCGGGGGGAAGTTTTTGTTCCCCCGCTGAGGCCGCCGAAAACCGATCATGCTTTCGGTTTCGTCTCACAACCTCCTTTGATTTCAACAAGCGAAAATGCAAAACCGAAAGATCTTTCGGTTTTCAAACAGGCGGGAGCGCGGTCGTTAGACTTCGTCGCCCGTTTCGGGTTCCGGCAGAACATCTCCTTCGCTTGCTGCCCACACATACAGTGTCGGCAGCAAAAATACTCCGAGGATCAGCGCGGCGACCAGCCCGCCCACAATCACGATTGCAAAAGGACGCTGCGAGTCCGAGCCGATCGCCCGGCTGAGCGCCGCTGGCAGCAGTCCGACGCTCGCCACCAGCATCGTCATCATGATCGGACGAAGCCGCTGCACCGAGCCGTCGATCGCCGCGTCCAGAATGCTTTCGCCGCGCGCTCGAAGCTGGTTGATGTATTCCAGCATGATGACGCCGGTCTGCACTGCGACGCCGAACAATGCCAGAAATCCGATGCCGCTCGAGACGCTGAAATGCGTGTGCGTGAGCAGCAGCGCCAGTAATCCGCCGATCGGCGCCATCGCCACATTGCCGAGAATCAGCAGCACCCACTTCGCGGACTTGAACATCGTGAAGAGAATGACGCAGATGACCAGCATGGTGATCGGCACCACGATGGCGAGCCGCTTCTGCGAGCGCTTCTGGCTTTCATATTCGCCCGCCCAGTCAATGTGATAGCCCACCGGCAGCTTCACCTGCGCCGCCACCTTGTGCATGGCCTCTTCCACCGTGCTGCCAAGGTCGCGGACCGGCACGCTGTACTTGATGGCGACGTAGCGCGAGTTGCCTTCGCGATAGATCTCCGAAGCGCCGTCGAGCACCTTCACGTTGCACAACTGAGCGAGTGAAACGCGCTCGCCGCCGGGCGCCACCAGGCGAATGTTCTCGATCGCTTCCTTCGTCGTGCGATACGGCGCCTCGTATCGCGCCACCAGATCGTAGCGCTGCTCGCCTTCGAGCACCTGCGAAACTGCCTTGCCGCCCACCGCCGTCTCGATTGCGTCCTGCACATCGGTGACGTTGATGCCGTACCGCGCGGCGGCTTCCCGGTCCACGTGAAATTCCAGGTTGGGCTGCCCGATCACGCGGAAGAGGCCCAGGTCGGCGATGCCGTTCACGGTCTTCAGCACATTCACAATCTCGTCGCCCTTGGCTTCGAGGGTCTTCAAGTCGTCGCCGTAAATCTTGATGGCGAGCTGTCCCTTGACGCCGCTGACCGCCTCTTCCATGTTGTCGGCAATCGGCTGCGAAAAGTTCCACAACGCGCCGGGCGCCTTCTCCAGCTCGCGATCCATCGCCGCCACCAGAGCTTCTTTGTTTTCGTGAAATACGGGCCGCCACTCGCTCTTCTCCTTGAGATCCACGTAATACTCGGTGTTGAAGAAGCCCGTGGTGTCGGTGCCGTCGTCGGGCCGTCCCAACTGGCTGATCACTTGCTTGACCTCGGGAAAAGACGCGAGAATCACGCGCGCCTGATTCATCACGCGCGCGCCTTCCGTCGGACCGGTGCTGGGCGCCAGCGTGGCGCGCGCCCAGATCGCGCCTTCGTCGAGGTGCGGAAGGAACTCGGACCCGATGATCCCGCTCATCATCAGATAAACCGAGACGGCGAGCGCACCCGCCGCTACTCCCACCGTCACCCAACGCATGCGAATCGCCGTGCGCAGCGCCATGCGATATCCGCGGATGATCGCTTCGAGTACCGGGTTGTGCCACTCGCGCACGTTCCCGCCGAAAAAGAAACTGGACAGCACGGGAGCGATCAAGAGCGAAAACAAAAGCGAGCCGAGCAGCGCGAAAGAAACCGTCCACGCCATCGGCTTGAAAAGGCGGCCCTCCACGCGCTGCAGCGTGAAGATGGGCAGGTACGCCGTGATGATGATGCCGATGGAATAGAACACCGGCCGCTGCACTTCATGCGCGGCTTCGCGGATAGGCGTCAGATTTGACGAAGGGTCGCGCTGATGGCCCAGGTAGCGCACGATGTTCTCCACCATGACCACCGCGCCTTCCACCACCATGCCGAAATCCAGCGCGCCCAGCGAGAGCAGGTTCGCAGGGATATGTTCCAGGCTTAGACAAATGGAGGCAAACAGCAGCGAGAACGGAATCGTGAGCGCCACAATGAAAGCGCCGCGTGCATTGCCCAAAAACAGGAAAAGAATCAGCGCGACCAGAATGATGCCTTCGATCAGGTTATGCAGCACCGTGTGAGTGGTGAAGTGCACCAGCACGCTGCGGTCAAGGTGCGGTGCAATCTTTACGCCCGGCGGCAGAATGTGGTTGTTCAGCTCGTCCACTTTCGCGTGAATGGCCTCCAGCGTTTCGTCGGAGTTCGCGCCCTTTCGCAAGAGCACGATGCCCTCCACCACATCGGGGTTATCGATGATCTTGCCGTCCGCGCGGTGGATGGCGCGGCCAATCTGCCCCAGGCGAATGCGCGCGCCCTGCCTCACCTCGCCGATATCCTTGATGCGCACCGGCGTGCCGTTCTGCGTCTTCACCACGGTCTCTTCGATATCGTGTACGGTGCGGATCAGGCCAACGGCGCGCACGTTGATCTGCTGAAGTCCGGCTTCGACGAAGCTGCCTCCCGCGTTCACGTTGTTGTTCGCCAGTTGCTGCTCCACCTGGCCGATGCTGAGCCCGTATGCAACCAGCCGGTCGGGGTCGATTGCCACCTGGTATTCGCGCGTGGAGCCGCCGAAGCTCACCACATCCACCACGTTCGGCACGCTCTTGAACTGCTTTTCGAGCGTCCAATCCTCAATCGACTTGAGCGCCATAATGTCGTAATTCGGATTGGTGCTCTTCAGCGTGTACCAATAGATCTGGCCGACGGGACTGTAATCGGAGCCGATCTGCGGCTGCAATCCGGAGGGCAGATTCAGTTGTGACAGCCGCTCCAGCACCTTCTGCCGGTTCCAATCGTTGCTGGATTCGTCGTCGAAGATCAGCATCAGGCTGGAGAGTCCGAACAGCGACGTGGAGCGCAAATGTTCCAGGTGCGGAATGCCGTTCATCACGATTTCGATCGGAATCGTGACCTGTTGCTCCACCTCTTCCGCTGCCCGGCCGGGCCACTGCGTGATGATCTGGACGTAGTTGTTGGCCACGTCGGGATACGCCTCGACCGGCAGATTATGAAAGGAAATAGCGCCCCACACCAGCAGCAGCAGTGCGGCAAGCGTAACCAGAAAGCGGTTATTGAGAGCGAAATCGATGAGCCCGCGGATCATTGTTCGCTCGTGTTCTGCAGCACCAGCGCGTTCGCCACTACCTTGTCGCCGGGCAGCAGGCCCGACACAATCTCCTGCAGGCCGGGTGGTACCATGTTGCCGCCCACCACCGGGACGCGCCGGAACTCCGTCCCGTTCACCGGCATATACACCCAATCCCGGTCGTGCAGGTGCAGCACGGCGGAAGCAGGCACAACGGCGTGCGCCGCTTTCTTTTCCCCGCGAAACGTCGCCGTGACGAACATGCCGACGCGCAGCGCATGTGACGGGTTGGCAACCTGCAAACGCACCTTCGCGGTGCGCAGGTTAGGGTCGAGAATCGGGCCGATGTTATCGATGCGGCCTCTCAGCACCATGGATGGATACGCATTCGGGTGCACTTCGGCGGTCTCGCCGGTGCGCACGAAGTGAAGATCGTTTTCGTAAACGTCGCAAAGGATCCACACCTGCGAAAGATCGGAGATCGTGAATGCGCTCGGCGAGGCGAGCCCCTGCGTGCCGGCGGCGGCGGTGACCTGCTGGTCTGTGATGACGCCGGAAATCGGCGCCGTGACGTCTACAATGCTGCTCGGGCGATCCTTATCCGCGCCCAGAACGCGCAAATGCTCTTGGGCGGTGAGCACGGCGATCTTGGCCTTCGCATTCGCGTCTTCGGCGATTTCGACGTCTTTCTGTGCGATCGCCCCTTTGTCATAAAGCAGTTTGGCGCGATCCAGTTGCGCGCGCGTGAGAGTTTCGTCGGCGCCGGCCTGGCGGTAGTCCGAAAATGCCTGGGCGAGATCGTTGCTCTGCACGCGCATCAGCAACTGGCCCTTGGTCACGCTATCGCCGAGGCGCGCGTGCACTTCGAGAATACGGCCGGAGGCGAGGGAAACCACCGGGACGTTGCGCGATACATCCACGGCGACCGCGCCCGTTGCCCGCAACTCGGGCACTGCCGCGTACTCTGTGGCAGTCGCCAGCGAAAACTGGCCAGGCTTATCGACCTTGACAATGTCCGAGCCGCCTTCCTGCACCACCTGCGCGGGCGGCGGCGCTTCGGCCTTTGGGTCGGCCGTTTCGCCCTTGGCTCCGCAGCCTGCCAGGCAGGCGGCAGCGGCCAGGCACACGGCGCCCAGGAGCATACTGCGATTCATGGAATAACCTCGCGGCCGGCCGCGAGATTCAACTGTCCCGCGGCGGTCAGGTAAGAAGCGATCAGGTTGATATAAGCTACCTGCGTGGCGCGGTACTCGCGCTGCGCGTCCAGGTAGTCCACCAGCGCGGCCTGCCCGTGCTGATAGGAAAAAGAGATGGTGTCGCGGATGCGGCCGGCGGTGGCCAGATAGCCATCCGGCGCGCGATACGGTTTTAAGAGGTTGAGCGCGCTGAGCAGCGTGTAATACGCGGAGTCCACGTCGCCGAAAACCTGCGCTTCCGTCGCCTGCCGCTCGCGCTCGGCATGCGCGATATCGATCTGCGTGCGCGCCTTCTCCCCTTGATTGCGGTCGAAGATGCGCACCGGGATGCTCACGCTTACACCCATGTAGACGGGGATCGGAGGATTGCGGCCGAAGTCGACGCCGATGGTGGGGTCCGTGGACCCGTTCGCAACCGCGAGCCGGTGGTCCACTTCGGCCTTGCGTATCGTTTGGATTGCCGCCTGCAGATCGGGGCGATTGGCGAGGGCGGTGTCGCGGAACGTGCTCAGCGGCGGCACGGCGGCGGAGAAATCGTAGTTGCCCGTAACATCGAAAGCGTCGAGCTGCGTGCGATCGTTCAGCAAGGTGAGCAGCGTGATCTTAGCCGTGCGCAGATTCACTTGCGCGGATTCGAAATCGCTCTGGTATTGCACGCGCTGTAACAGAACTCGATCGAGGTCCACGCGCGCAATGTCGCCCGCACGATAGCGGTCTTGATTGATCGAAAGCTGCCGGTCGAAGTAATCCAGGTTCTCCTGTGCGCTGGCGAGCAGCGCCTTTGCCTGCAGCGTCTGCACGAACGCGGAGCGCAGGTTGAAAAGCAGGGTACGTTCCGTGTCGGCCGCCTGCGATTGCGCAATGGCCGTGCCTTGCTGCGCGCTTTCCAGGCGAAGTTCGCGCTTGTGCTGCCGCTCATGCAGGTAATCCATGGAGATCAACGGCAGCGCGTTGCCGAACGGGCGGTACGGATTCCCGCTGAAAGGATCGAGCTGATCGATGAGGACAGTCGCGTTGGGGTTCGGGCGCAGGTATGCGGTCACCTCCTGCGCTTTCGATTCCTGCACGTTCAAGTGAGCGGCGATCATCGTGGGGTTGCCGGACTCAAACCGCGTCTTCACCTGCTCCCACGTGAGCGCAGTTTGCCCGGCGGCAGGGTACGCGGCGAAAAGTGCAACCTGCAAGACGTAGCAACACCTCATGTTTCGGTGAACGGAAAACTCTCCTGTTACTCTGAATCTAGCGACCGGGTATTGGTGCCGGCCACCTATCTTTCAGGCGACGCGAACCTATCTTTCAGGCGGAAGGCTTGGCCGAATCGTGCATTTGTTCCTACAATTCAGCAGGGGCTACTCACGCATGAATTTTGCGTTTTCGAGCAGCCGCCGGCGCATCTGGGCGGCTGCCGCGCTGACGGTAGCGATCGCAGCCATGGACTGGCGGGTCGATGCGCCGATCGCCTTCGGCTTTCTGTATCTCTTTCCCGTGCTGCTGGTCGGCACCGTTCTCGAGCGGTGGCAGGTGGTTTGCACGGCGCTATTGTGCACTCTGCTGGCGGATCTGTTTGACCCGTACTCGTTTTCGGCGACCGTCTCTTTGCCGCAGGATATTCTGGTTTTCGCGGCGCTCGCCGGCACCGGCCTGTTCGCCTTCGAGTTGACGCGCAGCCGCAGAACCGAAGTGGAAAACGTGCAGCGGCTGGAGCGCGAATCACGCGCGCGCCGCGCCGCCGAGGAACAACTCGAGTTTCTGATTTCCAGCAGTCCGGTGGCAATTCTGACGGCCGATGGCGATGGTCACGTGATTCTCGCGAATTCGGCGGCGCACCGGCTTTTCGATATTCCGGCGGGGACCTTCGCCGGCCGCAGTATCACCCGCTACGTCCCCGCGCTGGGGCGCGTGCCGCTCGAAGAGGGCGCGCATTCCTTCCATACCGAAATGGAGTGCCGGGGCGAGCGCGAAAACGGCGAAGTGTTCATCGCGAACGTGTTCTTTTCGACTTACAAGACCGCGTCGGGCCCCCGCCTGGCCGCGCTGGTGGTGGATAGCAGCGAAGAACTCCGCGAGCGCGAAGAGAGCAATCTGGAGCAGCTCATGGCGGGCTCGCGCATTCTCGTGGGCGCCGTCTCCCACGAGGTGCGCAACGTCTGCGGCGCCATCGGAGTCATTTATGAGAACCTGGCGCGCGGCGGCACGCTGCAGGCGAACAAGGATTTCGATGCACTGGGTTCGCTGGTGGAGACGCTGAACAAAATCGCCTCGATGGAGTTGAAGCAGAGCGCGGGAGCTAGCGAGGCGGGTCCGGTGGACCTGCGCGAAATCATCGAAGATCTCCGCATCGTTCTTGAGCCCGTCTGCGAAGAAGCGGGGATCGTCACTTCCTGGCACGTGCCTCCGCGCACTCCGGCGGTTTGGGCAGACCGCCACCGCCTCATGCAAGTGCTGCTCAATCTCACCAAGAACAGCGTGCGCGCGCTGGAGAGCTCGGAGATGAAGCGCATCGATATTTCCGTGTCGCTCCGTAGCGGTTCCGTCTCGGTGCGCGTAGCCGATACCGGCCCCGGCATCGAAACCCCGGGCAAACTCTTTCAGCCGTTCCAAAAGGGCGCCGAGTCCACCGGCTTGGGCCTGTTTCTCTCTCGCGCGTTTGCGCGCAGCTTTCACGCCGATCTTCGCTACGACCCTTCCGCGCCGGGTTGCGCGTTCATCATAGACCTGAACGCCGCCGGTCCGCGCGACCCCGAAGTTCGCGACAGCCCACGCCATGGCAAACAAAATCAGACTGTTGCTCGTTGACGACCACGTGCTGTTTCGCGAGAGCCTGGCGCGCCTGCTGGCGACGGAGCCCGATTTCGAAATGGCCGCCCATTGCGGCGATATGGAGGAGGCTTTGCGGGAATTGGTGAAGTCCCCGGTGGATGTCGTGCTGCTGGATTATGACTTGGGCGAGGATCGGGGAACGCGTTTCATCGCCGCAGCGAGCGAGGCGGGGTATCGGGGAAAAGTGTTGATGGTGACGGCGGGGATGAACACCGCCGAATCGTCGGCGGCGCTGAAAATGGGCGCCTCGGGTATTTTTCTGAAGCACAACACTCCGGGATTGCTGGCGCAGGCGATCCGGTTAGTGGCCGCGGGCGAGATGTGGGTGGATCAGAAAGTCATCCATATGCTGGTGGACGGAGCATCGGCGCGGCCGGCGCCGGACTTTCGCAAGCTGCTGACGGATAGGGAACAGCAGGTGCTCCGTGGGTTGTTCGAAGGTCTCACCAATAAGGAAATCGCCTCGCAGCTCGGAGTCAGCGAAAGCGCCGTCAAAGCTACCCTGCAGCAGCTCTTTCAGAAAATGCGAGTGCGCACGCGCAGCCAGTTGGTGCGCATAGCGCTCGAGAGCTCGCTCGGCACAACGCGGCCGTAGCTCACAATCGCTAGTGCTGGTGAACGCGATTGTAAATAGCCCACGCGATGCAGGCCAGGATTCCAATCGCAATCAGGATTTCGGGTACATCCATCACATCGGCTCCGGTTCCAGTCTAGCCGATTTCGGAGTACGTTGTCCGTTACTGGGCCGAAGTCGATTCGCGAACGATCAGGCGCGGCTCCGTCACCAGCGTAACCGGCGCCTTCTTGCGTTTCGACCCAATCGCTTTCAGCA
>Ga0134128_10003137_pt1 | contig 20240 bp, 16 predicted proteins | sample KB31754_FD_96462 | JGI IMG/M metagenome (GOLD analysis project Ga0134128, IMG submission 96462) | Terrestrial soil microbial communities with excess Nitrogen fertilizer from Kellogg Biological Station, Michigan, USA - KB3-175-4 | ecosystem: Environmental > Terrestrial > Soil > Unclassified ...
CCGGCGCCGACGTCGGCCGCGAGCGGCAGGATCTTCGCCTCGACCGTCCGCTCGTCGAGCGAATAGTCGATCTGCACGAAGTCGGGCTTCTCGCGCGCGAGCACGGCTTCGACCGCGTCGAAGCGGTTGTGATACGTCGACGTGATGCCGACGTAGCGGCAGACGCCCTGCGTTTTCCAGCCGCGAAACTTCGCGAGCGATTGCCGCGTGTCGTGCACGTTGTGAAGCTGCAAAAGATCGAGCTTCGGCGTGCGAAGCCGCGCGAGCGAGCGCTTGAGCTCGTCCTCGTCCGGCTCCTCGAGCTTGGTGGCGACGAAGATCCGCTCGCGCAGGTTATCGGCGGCCATGACCTTGCCGAGCACGATCTCGGCATCGCCGTACGTCGATGCGGTGTCGATCAGCCGGCCGCCGCCGTCGAGCAACGCGTGGACGACCTCCGTGGCGGTCTTTCGCGTTGCGTCGCCGTCGCGATCGAACACGCCGGCAGTGCCGAGGCCGACGGTGGGCAAAGGTTCGCCACTTCTGGGTATCGCGCGCATCAACGGCGACGCGCCGTCCTTTTGCGCGAACGCATGCGGCGCGAGCACGCAAGCGCCGACGAACGCCGCGAACTGCCGACGGGTGAGCGCAATCATCGTCAATCTCCCTGAGCGACGGCGACCTCGCGCGCGGCGCGACGCGCTTGGGTGCGGCCGAGCGCGATCGACAGCACGAGCCAGCCGGCGACGACCGGCAAACACCACAGCGCAATGCCAGCGAGCTTGAGACCGAGTGCCTGCAGGGTGTCGAACACCCAGCCGTAAAGCGCGTCCGAGCCGCGATAGATGACGACGTCGATCAGGTTCTTCGCCTTGTATTTCTCCCCGCGCCCGACGACGGTGAAGAATACCTGTCGTGCGGGATTGGCGATCGCGAAGTTCATCCAGCGCTGCACCACCTGGAACACCAGCACGACCGCGAGCGTCGGCACGATTGCGAGAACGGAAAAGCCGACGACGTACACGGTGGGCAGCGCGGCCGCCGCAATGCCGACGCCGAAGCGCTCGAGCACACGGCCCGTCGCGAACACCTGCGTCGCGAGCGTCAGCAACCCGACCGCGAGATCGATGCTCGCGAAGATCCGCGTCTGCGCGCCGGCGCCGTGGACGCTCGCCGCGACGACGTTCGCCTGCTCCAGGTAGAGCATCGTCGCGCCGAACGACAACAGGCTCACCCAGACGCCGACGCCGAGCAGGTACGGCGAGCGCACGAGTTCGGGCAACGCTGCGAACGCTCCGCCGCCGACGCGACGCTCGCGGGCGCGCGACCCGGGATGGGCCGCCGCCGCGCGCTCGAGGCGATGCGAGCAGAGCACCGCGAGCTCGAGGAACGCGATCGCGGCGATCAGCAGGTTCGCCGGCCCGAGCGGCACGGACAGCCCGATCGTGATCACCGGCCCGAGCAGCGCGCCGAGCGTGCCGCCCGCGCCGATGAAGCCGAACAGCCGCTTGCCCTGCTCGCTCGTGAAGAGATCGGCCATGAACGACCAGAACACGGCGACCGCGAAGAGGTTGAAGACGCTCACCCAGACGAAGAACACGCGCGCGACGAGCGTCGTTTCGATGCGAAGCGTCAAGAGCAGCCAGAACAGCGCGAGATTGAGCGCGAAGAAGTGATAGACGATCGGAATGAAGCGCGTCCGCGGCAGCCGCGCGACGAGCGCGCCGTAGATCGGCTGCGCGACGAGCAGCGCGACGAACGTCGCGGTGAAGAGCCATGGCAGCGTCTTCACGCCGCCGGCGATCCCCATCTGATCGCGCAACGGACGCAGGACGTAATAGCCGGCGAGCAGCGTGAAGAAGTACGCGAACGACCACAGCGCCGCGGCGCGCTCCGCCGGCGTCGCCGGCAGGAAGCGGTCGATGCCGGGCAATTTCACGGCGAAAGCGAGAGCGTCCGCCTGAGCTCGGCCGCGGTGACGTTCTGACCGTATCCCGGCCCGCCCTGCTGGAAGCGCGACGCGTCGGCGAGCTTGCCGACGACGACCGGCTCGAAGCCGGCATCGCGCACGAGCTCGGACGCGATCTGCACGGCCTTCGGATCGTCGCCGGCGATCGGTACCGCGAGCCTCGGGTCCGCGCGGTTCGCTTCGCGCGCGAAGATCATGTACGACATCGTATTGAACGCGCGCACGACGTGCGTGCCCGCGAGATATTTCTGAGACGTGACGCCGATGCCGTTGCGGTCGACCTCGTTGCGCAACTCGGCACCGTCGCGCGACGCGACCGCGTTGCAAGCGTCGAGCACGATCTTGCCCTTCAACGCCGCGCGGTTCTCCTCGCCGATCGAAGGCAACGCGCGGTACGGCACCGCGATCAGGAGCGCGTCGCCGAACGCGATCGCTTGCGCCACGCTTCCCGCCTTCGCGAGCGGTCCGAGCTTCGCGACAAGGTCCTTGAGCTCGTCGGGATGCCGCGACGAGAAGAGCACCGGGTGGCCGGCCTTCACCCACAGGCTGCCGATCGTGCTGCCGATGTGTCCCGAGCCGATGATGCCGATCGGCATCTTCGCGGCACCCTGGGCGATTGCGCGACCTGTCAGGAGCCCGGCGCCTGCGAGCGAGATGCCGCCGGCAACGAGCAGCCGGCGGCGCTTTTCATCGAACGGGATTGCGTGCATGCAGACCTCCAAACTTTTGAAAGCGGCGCTGCCGCGGACGGCGCCTGCGAAAGCGAGCTAACACGGCCGTTTCGACTGTTATTTCAGCGGCCGGTTTCGCGCGCATCGTAACAGCGCCGGATGTCGATCCGGCGCGCGTCCGATCGACCATTCGTGCGGGTCCCGGCGCCAATACCCGAACCGCCGTAACATCTGCTTACCATTCGAAAGGAGAAAGCCATGCAGAAGATCACCCTGTTCCTCTGGTACGCGAAGGAAGCCGAGGAGGCCGCGCTGTTCTATACGTCGATATTCCCCGACTCGCGCATCACACGCATTTCCACGCTGCCCAGCGAATCGCCGAGCGGGCCACCGGAGTCCGTCAAGGTCGTGGAGTTCGCCCTCTTCGGCCAATCCTTCGCGGCGATGAGCGCCGGACGGATGGAGCCGTTCAACCACGCGATATCCCTCGTCGTCGATTGCGACGACCAACCCGAGGTGGACCGTTACTGGAACGCGCTGCTGCAAGGCGGCACGCCCGAGGCATGCGGCTGGCTCAGGGATCGCTACGGCGTGTCCTGGCAGATCGTGCCGAGGGCGCTGTTCACGATGATGGCCGACCCCGATCGCGCGAAGGCGAAGCGCGCAACCGACGCGATGCTGAAGATGGTGAAGCTCGACCTGCCGACGCTGCAGGCGGCCTTCGAGGGCAAGTAGCCCGGTGGAAACGCTCGATGACATCGTCTGGCGCACGCTCGCGGGTCCGCATGCACGGTTCGCGACGGGAACCGCCGAGGCGCGCCGCTATGCGACGGGCTTCTCGCGGATCGTCGGCTTCGCGAACCGCGCGGAGCCCGACTTCGCGGCGCTCGCGCCGTTCTGCGAGGACGGCGAGCAGTTCTACTGCGACGGCTGGTCGAAACCATCGCCGCGCGGCTGGCGCATCGAGGTCGAGGACGTCATGCTCAAGATGATCTGGGATGCGCCGATGCCCGCCGACGAGGCGCCCGACGCGATTGTGCTCGGCGCCGATCACGTCGAGCAGGCGCTCGACCTCGTCGCGCGCACGCATCCCGGGCCCTTCGGCCCGCGCACGCTCGAACTCGGCGACTACTTCGGCTGCTTCGACGACGGACGCCTCGTGGCGATGGCCGGCGAGCGGCTGTCGGCGCCGCCGCTGCGCGAGATCTCCGGCGTTTGCACGGATCCCCGCTACCAGGGACGCGGCTACGCACGGCGCCTGATGACGAAGCTGATTCGCCGCGAGATACTACGCGCCGAGACGCCGTGCCTGCACGTGATGCGCGCGAACGAGACCGCGTCGCGGCTCTATCGGCGCATGGGCTTTCGCTTGCACCGGGAATCCGTGGTCCGCGTCATCACGAAGGAGGCAACGTGACGGCATCGAAATCAGACACCCTGTTCGCGGGCTCGATCCCGCAGCTTTACGAGCGCTACCTGGTGCCGCTGATCTTCGAGCCCTACGCCGTCGATCTCGCGGCGCGCGTCGCGTCGCAGTCACCTTCGCGCGTGCTCGAGGTCGCGGCCGGCACCGGCGTGGTGACGCGCCGGCTCGCTGCAACGCTTCCGCGGAGCGCGACGATCGTCGCGACCGACTTGAATCGCGCGATGCTCGATCAGGCAGCAGCCGTCGGCACCGCGCGCTCCGTCGAATGGAAGCAGGCCGACGCAACGAGCCTTCCGTTCGCCGACGCGTCGTTCGACGCCGTCGTCTGCCAGTTCGGCGCGATGTTCTTTCCCGACAAGCCGAAGGCCTTCGCCGAGGCGAAGCGGGTGCTGCGCGACGGCGGCAGTCTGATCTTCAACGTATGGGATCGCATCGAGGACAACGAATTCGCCGACGACATCACGCGCACGCTGGCGACGCTGTTCCCGAGCGACCCGCCGCGCTTTCTCGCGCGCACGCCGCACGGCTACCACGACCCGAGCGCGATCGCGCGCGACGTCGCCGCCGGCGGTTTCACCGCTGCGCCAGGGATCGATGTCGTCACGAAGCGCAGCCGCGCGCCGTCGCCGCGCGAGCCCGCGATCGCGTATTGCCAGGGCACGCCGCTGCGCAGCGAGATCGAGGCGCGCGACGCGTCGCGCCTGGCCGAGGCGACCGACCTGGCGAGCGCGGCGATTGCGAAGCGATTCGGCTCGGGTGCCGTCGACGGGAAAATCCAGGCGCTCGTCGTGACCGTAAAGCGGTAGCGCAACCGCGAGCTACGCGATCTCGAACAAGCCCGCGGCGCCCATTCCGCCGCCGACGCACATCGCCACGACGACGTAGCGCGCGTGGCGGCGCTTGCCCTCGACGAGCGCGTGCCCGACGAGCCTCGAGCCCGTCATGCCGTACGGATGACCGATCGCTATCGCACCGCCGTCGACGTTCAGCTTGTCGGGATCGATGCCGAGGTGGTCACGGCAGTAGAGCGTTTGCACGGCGAACGCCTCGTTCAGCTCCCATAGGTCGATGTCGTCGATGCCGAGTCCATGCTGCGCGAGGAGCCTCGGGATGGCGTAGATCGGCCCGATACCCATTTCCTCGGGTGCGCAGCCGGCGACCGCGATGCCGCGATAAATGCCGAGCGGCTCGATCCCCCGGCGCTGCGCGAGCTTCGCGTCCATGAGCACGCACGCGGATGCGCCGTCGGAGAGTTGGCTCGCGTTGCCGCCGGTGATCGTTCCCCCTTCGATCACCGGTTTCAACTGCGCAAGCGTGTCGTAGCGCGTATCCGGCCGGTTTCCTTCGTCCTTGTCGAGCGTCACGCCGTGCGTCGAGACTTCCTTCGTTTCCTTGTTCGTCACGAGCATCTGTGCGTCGACCGGCACGATCTCGGCGTCGAAGCGGCCCTCGCGTTGCGCGCGCGCGGTGCGTTGCTGCGACTCGAGCGCGTAGCGGTCCTGCGCCTCGCGCGACACGCCGTACTTGCCTGCGACGAATTCGGCGGTCTGCAGCATCGGCATGTAGGCGTGCGTCTCGCGCGCGATCGCGTTCGGATCCGTCTCCGCCTGCACCCACTCGAAGTAGTGGTTCTGCACCGCCGAGATGTTCTCCTGGCCGCCGCCGACGACGATGCGCATGCCGTCGACGATGATCTGCTTCGCCGCGACCGCGATCGCCATGAGGCTCGACGCGCATTGGCGGTCGATGGTCTGCGCGGGAACCGTGACAGGCAGGCCCGCCGCGAGCGCGGCATAACGGGCGACGTTCATGCCCGCCGTTCCGGCGCCGAGGACCGTTCCGAGCACGACGTCGTCGATCTCGGCCGGCTCCACGCCGGCGCGTTCGACGGCATGCCGAATGGCGTGTGCGGCGAGCGTCGGCGACTTGACGTTGTTCAGCGACCCGCGAAACGCGCGGCCGATCGGCGTGCGCGCCGTCGATACGATCACGGCATCGTTCATCGTGTCCTCGTCAGGATGCGCCGGGCGCGATCACGAATTGCGCGCCCAGCACGAAGGCCGCAAGCGCTGCGGCCTCGATGACCAGCAGCGCGAACGCCCGCGCACCGACCCGCTTCAACTCGAGCGGCGAGGTCTTGAGCCCGACGGCCGCGATGGCGACCACGAGGCAGGCGCGCGCGATTGCGTTCAACGCCGTGCCGGCCGCCGCGGGAACGAGTCCGAAGCTGCCGGCCAGCACGAGCGCGGCGAACACGAGCAGAAAACGCGGCAACAGCGGGTCGCTGCCGCGGCGCGTCTCGACGCGGCGGAATCGATGGCGAAGCGCCAGCGAGATCGCGACGACGACCGGCAACAGCATCGCGACGCGCAGCAGCTTCGCGAGCACCGCAAAGTCGCCGGTATCGGGCGAAATGCTGTAGCCGGCACCGACCACCTGCGCCACGTCGTGGATGGTTCCGCCGAGAAAGAGACCCGCCTGATGCGGATCGAGCCGTGCCGCCGTGACGATCAGCGGGTACAGGATCATCGCGAGCGTCGACAGCAGCGTGATGCCGGCGATCGTGAAGATCAGCTCGCGGTCCGACTTGTCGTCGCGCGGCAGGACCGTCGCGATGGCGATCGCGGCCGAGGCGCCGCAGATCGCGGTTGCACCGCCCGTCAGCACGCCGAGGCGCCGCGACAGGCGGAGCGCCCGCGCCGCGACGATGCCGAAGGTGATCGTGACGACGATGCCGGCGACGATCAATGCGGCGCCCCGCCATCCGAGCGTGCCGATCTGCTCGAACGTGATCCGCGCGCCGAGCAACGCGACGCCGGCGCGCAAAACGTTGCGCGCGGCGAGATCGACACCCGGCCTCGCCTTGCCTTCCATCGCGACCGGGTTGAGCGCCATGCCGAGCAACAGCGCATAGAGCAGCGTCGGTCCGCCCCGGCTTTCGGCGACGAATGCCGATGCGACGGCGATCACGACGGCGAGCAGCAAGCCGGGCCACGCGCGGCCGAACGCGGCCGGCCACTGCCGCGGCCCGTTGTTGCGCCACGATGCTCGCAATGTTTCGCGAGGCTTCGGCCGGTCGAGCATGATGTCCACGGTTTGCGCGTCGCTCCAGGCGAAGATCAGCGGCAAAGCTCGCCGACGAGCGACTCCGCCTGCTGCCATTCGCCGAAACCGGACGCCGGGTTCAGGTGCCCGACCGCGCCGAGATCGACGAGCCTGCTGCCCCAGCTCTTCGCGAGTCCGGCGACGAGGTCGAACCGGCCGAGCGGATCGTTCGCGCTTGCGCCGACGATGCTCGCGAAGGCGAGCCGCTCGCGCGGCATCGGCGTCCAGCCGTTCTCGCGCAACGTGTCGAGCGACGGGTAGCCCGGCGGCATCGGCGATTCGAAATCGGGCGGCGTGGCGAGCAGCGCACCCTTGATCGGACGGCGATGGTCACGCGCCCAGTGCACGACGATCGCACAGCCCGCGCTGTGCGCGACGAGCACGACGGGACCGTCGATCGCGGCCAGTGACCGATCGAGCGCGGCGACCCACGCCGCGCACGAAAGCTTCTCCGGCGCGTCGCGATCCATGCGCTGCACGGCAACCGCGTTCGGCAGCCGATGCTCGAGATGTGTTTGCCAATGCTCCGGGACGTGGTCGCGGATACCCGGAACGATGAGAACGGTCGGCATCGGATCGTCGGTCCTGGGACGCGCGCTTCGTCAAAGCGCGGCGGTGAGCTGCGGCACGATCTCGAACAGGTCGCCGACGAGTCCGTAGTCGGCGATCTCGAAGATCGGTGCCTCGGGATCCTTGTTGATCGCGACGATGACCTTGCTGTCCTTCATCCCGGCAAGATGCTGGATCGCACCGGAGATTCCGACCGCGACGTAGAGCTCGGGGGCCACGATCTTGCCGGTCTGCCCGACCTGCAGGTCGTTCGAGACGTAGCCGGCGTCGACGGCCGCGCGCGATGCGCCGATCGCTGCGTGCAGCTTGTCGGCGAGCGCGTCGAGGAGCCTGAAGTTTTCCGCGCCCGCCATTGCGCGGCCGCCGGAGACGACGACGCGCGCGCTCGCAAGCTCGGGCCGTTCCGATCGTGCAATCTGCTGATCCACGACCTGCGACAGTCCGCTGTCGGGCGCGCTGTCGACCGCGACCACCGTCGCGTTGCCTCCGGTCGAAGGCGCCGCGGCGAATGCGGTCGCGCGGACGGTCACGACCTTGAGCGCATCGTCGGAGCGCACCGTCGCCAGCGCGTTGCCCGCGTAGATCGGCCGCACGAACGTGTCGGCGGATTCGATCGCGACTGCGTCCGCGATCTGCGCGACGTCGCGCAGCGCCGCCACGCGCGGCAGCGCGCCCTTTCCATAGGTCGTCGCAGCCGCGAGCAGATGGCTGTACCTGCCCTGCGCAAGGATCGCGAGCAGCGTCGCGGCAACATTCTCCGCGGTAGGCCGCGCGAAATGCGCGGCGTCGGCGTGCAGAACCCTCGTCACACCCGGAACCTGCGAGGCGGCCTGCGCGACGGCGGCCGCTCCGTGGCCTGCGACCAGCACGTCGATCGGCGCGCCGAGCCGCGTCGCCGCCGTCACCGTGCTGCGCGTCGCGGCACTCAGCCGCGCGTTGTCGTGCTCGGCGAGAATCAGCGTGTTCATGTTCGTGCCTGCTCGATCACCTTGGCTTCATCGCTAAGCTTCGCGACGAGCTCGTGTACGGTCGCGACGCGCACGCCACCCTTGCGCCGTGGGGGCTCCGCGACGTTGATCCATGAAAGCCGCGGCGCGACGTCGACGCCAAGGGCACCAGGCGTCACGGCTTCGAGCGGCTTCTTCTTGGCCTTCATGATGTTCGGCAGCGTCGCGTAGCGCGGCTCGTTGAGCCGCAGATCCGCGGTGACGACGGCCGGCAACCCGCAGTCGATCGTCTCGGTGCCGCCGTCGATTTCACGCGTCACGCGCGCACGGCCGCCGGCGATCTCGACCTTCGACGCGTAGGTCGCCTGCGGCCAGCCGAGCAATGCGGCGAGCATCTGGCCGACCTGGTTCGAATCGTCGTCGATCGCCTGCTTGCCGGCGATCACGAGTTGCGGGTGCTCGCGATCGACCAGCACCCGCAGGAGCTTGGCGACGGCGAGCGGCTGCAATTCGGCGTCGGTCTGCACGAGAATCGCGCGGTCGGCGCCGAGCGCGAGCGCGGTTCGCAGCGTTTCATGGCACGCCGCTGGCCCGCACGACACGGCGACGATTTCGCCGGCGACACCCTTCTCTTTCAAGCGCACCGCTTCCTCGACGGCGATCTCGTCGAACGGATTCATCGACATCTTGACGTTCGCGGTGTCGACACCGGTGCCGTCGGGCTTGATGCGCACCTTCACGTTGAAATCGACGACGCGCTTGCAGGCGACCATCACTTTCATGCTCGTTGCTCCGATTCCCGCGGGCGTCACACTTCGTCGTCCGGCAGCGCGAGCACGCTTGCGGCCCCGGCGACGATCACCTCGCGCAGTCCCGCGGCCTTCGTCAGCACGTGATCGGCGAAATGGCGCGCGGTGACGATCTTGGCACGCATGAACGCGGCGTCCGTATCGCCGGCGGCGAGCCTCGACGTCGCGACGAGCGCCGCACGCGCGAGCTGTGCGCCGCCGAACACGATCCCCGCGAGCTCGAGCAGTGGCACCGAGCCGGCCAGCACGCCGCGCGGATCGCGGCGGTAGTTTTCGGTGACGTAGCGCCGGCAATCGTCGAGCGCGTCGATGCCGGCACCGAGGCGCGATCCGATCGCCGCCAGCGTCCCGTCACGCGATTGCGCGAGCGCCTTCTGCGCGTCGCGCGCCTTGCCAAGCGCGACGGCGAGCGTGCGGCCCTCGTCGCGCACGATCTTGCGGCCGACGAGGTCGTTCGCCTGGATGCCGGTGGTGCCTTCGTAGATCGTCGTGATGCGCGCGTCGCGCGCGAATTGCGCAGCGCCCGTCTCCTCGATGAAGCCCATGCCGCCGTGAACCTGCACGCCGAGGTACGCGACCTTCTGCGCGACCTCCGTGCTCCAGCCCTTGACGATCGGGATCATCAGCTCGGCGAACGCGAGATCGCTCCGGCGCGCGTCGGGGTCGGGATGATGGCTCGCGCGATCGAGCGCGGCCGCGGTCACGTAGCCGAGTGCGCGGGTCGCCTCCGCGAGCGCGCGCATCGTCATCAGCATGCGGCGCACGTCCGGGTGATTGACGATGCCCGGCGTCGGCGCATCCTTCGCGGCGCCCGCGGGCTTGCCCTGGATGCGCTCGCGCGCGTAGCTTCGTGCGAGCTGCCAGGCGCGATCGGCGATCGCCACGCCCTGCATGCCGACGCCGAAGCGCGCCTGGTTCATCATCACGAACATGTATTCGAGGCCGCGGTTCTCCTCGCCGACGAGATGGCCGACCGCGCCGCCGGCATCGCCGAACGCGAGCACAGCCGTCGGGCTCGCGTGGATGCCGAGCTTGTGCTCGAGCGAGACGCAGCGCACGTCGTTGCGCGCGCCGGGCGAGCCGTCGGGATTCACGACGAACTTCGGCACGACGAAGAGCGATATGCCCTTCGTTCCGGCCGGCGCACCGGGCGTGCGCGCAAGCACGAGGTGCACGATGTTGCTGGTTAAGTCGTGCTCGCCGTAGGTGATGAAGATCTTGTTGCCGTAAAGCCGGTAGCTGCCGTCGCCCTGCGGCTCCGCGCGCGTGCGGACCGCGGCGAGATCCGAGCCCGCCTGCGGCTCGGTCAGGTTCATCGTGCCGGTCCATTCCCCGGACACCATCTTCGGCAGGTACGCAAGCTTCAACGCGTCGGAGCCATTGCGCTCGATCGCCTCGATCGCGCCGCCGGTCAGCATCGGCGCGAGCTCGAACGCCATGTTGGCCGCGTTCCACATCTCGTCGACCGCGGCGGCGACGAGAAGCGGCATGCCCTGGCCGCCGAAATGCGGATTCTTCGCAAGCCCGTTCCAGCCAAGCTCGCAGAACTGCCGGTAGGCGTCCTTGAAGCCGCTCGGTGTCGTCACCGTGCCATCGGCGGCAAGTCGCGTTCCCTCGCGATCGCCGACGCGATTCAGCGGATCGAGGATGCCGGTCGCGAACTTCGCCGCTTCCTCCAGAATCGCGGCCGCGGTGTCGGGCGTCGCGTCCTCGAATCCCGGCAACTCGGCGACCTGCGCGAGGCCGGCAAGCTCGGTCATCACGAAGCGCATCTCGGCGAGCGGCGCCTGGTAGGGAATCATCGTCTGCTCCTTGTCGCGCCGCGGCCGATCAACGCGATGCGGGCGCGTTCCCGGCCGTCAGCTCGCCGAGTTTTGCGCGGATCACCTTCTTGTCGAGCTTGCCCACGCTCGTCTTCGGGATCGCATCGACGACATGCACGCGATCGGGAACTCCATACCTCGAAATCAGGCCTTGTTCCGCGAATCGCGCGACATGGCGGCGAATGGCATCCTCGGTGGGTGAAGCCACGCCCTCCTTGAGCGTCACGAGCGCGACGGGCCGCTCACCCCATTTGTCGTCGGGAACACCGATGACCGCCGCCTCCGCGATACCCGGCGCGCGCAGGATCAGGTCCTCGATGTCGAGCGACGACACCCATTCGCCGCCGCTCTTCACGACGTCCTTGATGCGATCGACGATCTTGAGATAGCCGTCGGCGTCGATGACGCCGACGTCGCCCGTGTGCAGCCATCCGCCGCGCCAGAGCTCCTCCGAACGCTCGGGCTCACCGAGATAGCCCTGCGTGAGCCACGGCGAGCGCACGACGATCTCACCCTGGCTCGCGCCGTCGTGCGCGACGTCGTTCATGTCGGCGTCGACGATGCGGAGCTGCACGAACGGAATCGGGCGCCCGGCCTTGCAGCGGTACGCCACCTGCCGCTCGACGTCGGCGTCGAGCATCGACGGCAACAGGTGTGCGAGCGTGAGAATCGGACATGTCTCCGACATTCCGTAGCCGGCGATCACGTCGATGCCGCGCTCGAGCGCCGCGCGTGCGAGCGCGACCGGCAGCGCGGAGCCGCCGATGATCACCTTCCACTTGCGGAATTCGACTTCGGCCGACGCCGGGCTCGTCAGCATCATCGAAAGGATCGTCGGCACGCAATGCGAAACGGTCACGCGTTCGCGGCGGATCAGGCCGAGCAGCACGTCGGGAACGTAGCGTCCCGGGTAGACCTGCTTGACGCTGAGCATCGTCGCGACGTACGGCAGCCCCCATGCGTGAACGTGGAACATCGGCGTGATCGGCATGTAGACGTCGTCGGGGCCGAACGTCGCGTGGCTTGCGCCGGCGAGCGCGCTCGCGACCGCGAACGTGTGCAGCACGAGCTGCCGATGGCTGTAGTAGACGCCCTTCGGCAATCCGGTGGTGCCGGTCGTATAGAACGTCGTCGCGCGCGTGTCCTCGCGTAGCGCCGGGAAAGCGAACGCGGGCGACGCCTGCGCCAGCATCGACTCGTACTCGGCGGCGAAGGGCAGCTTGCTCGCGGGCGGGCTCGCGCTATCGTCGATCAGTACGAGTTTCACGCCCGGCCGGATCCGCGGATGAACCGCCTCGAGCAGCGGCAGAAACTCGGCGTTGACCAGGATGACGTCGTCCTGCGCATGGTTGATCGTGTAGAGCACCTGGTCCGCGGAGATACGAATGTTCACCGTGTGCAGCACGGCACCCATCATCGGCACGGCGAAGAAGCACTCGAGATAGCGGTGGCTGTCCCAATCCATGACGGCGACGGTCGAGCCGGGCTTGACGCCGAGCATCGACAGCGCCGAGGCGAGGCGGCGCACGCGCTCGTCGAGCGTCGCGTACGTGTAGCGCGTGCGATCGGCGTAGACGATTTCCTGCTTCGGCGCCTTCGCGACGCCATGCGCAAGGATCTGCGCAATCGACAGCGGCGCGTCGTGCGCCGACGAGGTGCGAACGATGGCGAGGTCGATCATGGTGTTCCTTCGGCTAGCGGCGAGGGCGAGGGCGCCGGCGAGCGCCGTTCGTTGGATGCATCGACACGCGGCGTCGCCGGCGGCCGGCGCCGCCGCGCACGAACGCGGGGCGTGGGCAGCAGCACGTACGAAAGCGCCGGGATCAGGATCAGCGCGCCGAGCATGTTCCAGACGAACATGAACGTCAGAAGCACGCCCATGTCGGCCTGAAACTTGATCGGCGAGAACGTCCACGTGACGACGCCGGCGGCCAGCGTGACGCCCACCAGCGCGACGACCTTGCCGGTGAACTGCACGGCCTTCTTGTAGGCTTCGCCGAGCGGGACGCCCGCGCGCTGCTGCGCGAGCTGCACGGACAACAGGTACAGCGCGTAGTCGACGCCGATGCCGACGCCGAGCGCGATCACCGGCAGCGTCGCGACCTTGACGCCGATGCCGAGGACGACCATCAGCGCCTCGCACAGGATCGACGTCAACGCGAGCGGCACGACGGCGACGATCACCGCGCGCCAGCTTCGGAACGTGATGAAGCACAGCAGGACGACGGCTGCGTACACGTAGAGCAGCATCGTGCGGTTGGCCTGCTCGACGACGATGTTCGTCGCCGCCTCGATGCCTGCGCTCCCCGCGGCCAGCAGGAAGCGACGGTCATCCGCGCCGTGCGCGTCGGCGAACGCGGCGGACGCGCGAACCACGCGAGCGAGCGTCTCGGCCTTGTGATCGGCGAGATACGCGATCACCGGCATCACCGAGCACTCGGTGTTGAACAGGTCCGGATTGTTCACCGACGCCTGCTGCGCGGCGTAGTTCAGCACGTCCTGGTTGCGGTTGATCGTCAGCCACTTCGGATTGCCTTCGAACGAGCCGGCCGTGATCTGTCGTGCGGCGTCGGCGAGCGATACGGTCGTCTGCACGCCGGGCACCTGCTTCAGCGTCCACGCGAGGCGATCGGCCTCGACGAGCGTCGGGTACTTGAGGCAGCCTTCCTTGTCGGTCTTGACGATGACCGCGAACTGGTCGCTCGACAGCGCGTAGTTCGCGGTGATGAACGCGTTGTCGCGGTTGTATCGCGAATCGGCGCGAAGCTCCGGCGCGCCGGGGTCGAGGTCGCCGATCTTGAGATGCAGGCCGACGGCGAAGCCGATTGCCCCGAGCACGATCGCCACCGCGATCGCCCCCGATGCGTAACCCCGCGTCGTGAAGCGATCGAGCCACGACCAGATGGCGCCAAGACCGCGGCCGCTCGTCTCGAGCCGCTCCTCGCGAAGGCTCCGCGCGGCGGCCTTCGCGCTGACGCCGGTATACGAGAGCAGCACCGGCAGCAACAGCAGGTTCGTGAAGATCAACACGGCGACGCCGATGCTCGCAGTAAGCGCGAGATCGCGGATCACCGGAATGTCGATCACCATCAGCACGGCAAAGCCGACGGCGTCGGCCAGCAGAGCGGTGAGCCCGGCGAGGAAGAGCCGGCGGAACGTGTAGCGCGCGGCGACCAGCTTCTGCGTGCCGCGGCCGATGTCCTGCATGATGCCGTTCATCTTCTGCGCGCCGTGCGACACGCCGATCGCGAAGACGAGGAACGGCACGAGGATCGAGAACGGGTCGAGGTCGAAGCCGGACAGCGCGACGAGGCCGAGCTGCCAGATGACGGCGACGACCGAGCACGCGATGACGAGCGCGGTGCTCCGCACGCAGCGCGTGTAGGCGAAGATGATCAGCGTCGCGATCAGTGCGGCGATGCCGAAGAACGTCGTCACCTTGAGCAGGCCCGCGATGAGATCGCCGACCAGCTTCGAAAAGCCGATGACGTGCATGCGAACGTGCGGCGGCGCCGCGGCGTCCGCTCGCGGCGCCTGGCCGCCGGCCTCGTATTTCGCGCGCAGGTCGTCGAGCGTGCGCGACAGGCTCCGATAGTCGATCGGCTTGCCGGTCGCGGGATCCTTGTCGAGCAGCGGCACGAAGATCATGCTCGATTTGAAGTTGTCGGCGACGAGGCTGCCGACGATGCCCGAGCGCGCGATGTTCTGCTTGAGCTGCTCGACGCTCTGCGGCGAGCCGTTGTAGCCGTCGGGCATCACCGGGCCGCCGCGAAAGCCTTCTTCCGTCACTTCGGTCCAGCGCACCGCCGGCGTCCACAGCGACTTCACCCACGCGCGGTCGACGCCGGGCGTCAGGAACAGCTCGTCGTTGATGCGCTTCAGCGTGTCGATATAGCGCGGGTCGAAGATGTCGCCGTCGGCGTTCTCCACGACCACGCGCACGGCGTTGCCGAGGCCGCGCAGTTCATGCTGGTACTGGAGGTAATTCCTGATGTACGGCTGGCTCTGCGGGATCATCTTCTCGAAGCTCGCGTTCAACGCGAGCCTCGTCGACGCGACGTAACCGAGCACGACCGTGACGATCGCGCACACGACGATCATCGCGAGCCGGTTGTTGAAAACGAGCCGCTCCAGCGCGTTTCCCGAGCGCCGGTCGAATTCGGACAGGCTGCGCACGACCGGCATCGGGTCGTTATCGGTGGAGATCGCGCTCATCGACGTGTGTCCGTGTAGGGTCGGCCGCGTCAGCGGCCGGCAAGCCCGGTGACGGCCACGCCACGCGGACCCACGAGCGCAAGTCGCTTCGCGCCCGCGTCGGCGATACCGGTGACTGGCATCGATCGCTCGAGGGCGACCGGCTTGAACGTGCGTCCGCCGTCGTCGCTCCCGACGATATGGCCGCCGACATCGGCGAGCAACACCGCATCGGACGGCGAGCGTTCCGCGGCGACGACGGTTCCCTGCAGCCCGGTTTCGACCTTCGCCCAGGTCCTGCCCGCGTCGTCGCTTCGATAGACGGTCCCGCGCAGGCCGAAGACGAGCACCGAGCTCTTCGTTCCCGCCACGCCGAAATAACTTCCCGCGTAGCCCGTGTCGAGTGCCTTGAACCGTTTCGTGTCGGCATCGAGCTTCATCACGAGTCCGCTTTCACCCGCGACATAGAGCTCGCCGGCAACCGGCCGGATCGCGTAGAGGTTGAAGTACTTCGGGTTGTCAGTGCGATCGAACCACGAGGTCCACGACTTCCCGCCGTCGGTCGTGCGGAAAATGAGGTTGTAGGCACCGACGACGTAACCTTCGTCGGCGTTCGCGAACCAGACGTCGAGAAATGGCTTGTCGGCGCCCTGCTCCGCATAACGTTTCGTCTCGGCGAGACGCTTCTTCGCGTCGTCGGACGGCTCCGCCTCGACCTTGCGCGCCATCGCCGCGACCAGGATCTCGTTCGCCTTGCGCCCGTCGAGCTGTAGTTGCCAGGAGTCGCCGCCGTCTTCGCTATGCAGCACGACGCCGTCGTGGCCGACGGCCCAGCCGCGCTGGTCGTCGACGAAAAAGACGGCCGTCAGATCGGAGCTCACCGGCACCGGCGATTGCTTCCACGACGTCCCGCCGTCGCGCGACACGAGCACGTGCCCCCGCTGACCCACGGCGACGAGGCGCTCGCCTGCATGCGCGATCCCCTGAAGCAGGCTGCGTTGCGCGAGCGGGCTCATCTGCGCCGGCGTGTCGAGCACGTCGACGAAGGGAGCGGCACCCGCGCGAGGCAACGAAAGCGCGGCAGCGATCGACAGCGATGCGGCGACGATGCGAAACGCGTTCATGATCGAAGTCGTTGTCGAGGCGCTGCTAACGCAAGCCCGCTCCAGCGAGCGCATCCGCCGTCCAGGCGCTGTCGCGCGGCAGCTCGCTCATGTACTTGAGGCCGCCGTACGTCCCGAAGAGACCCGTGATGTTGTAGGCGCCCGAGCTGAAGTCGTAGATCGCGAACGTGTCGCCGAACGGCGCCTGCACATCGTAGCTGTACGACTGGAACGCGAAGCTCGCGCGATAGAGCTGCCCGCGCGCGTCGTACTCGTCCGACGCGAGCGCCGTCCAGCTATCCTCGTCGATGTAGAACACCCGTTTCGCGTAGATGTGGCGCTTGTCGGGCTTAAGCGTGCCTTCGACGACCCAGACGCGATGCAGCTCCCAGCGCACGAAGTCCGGGTTCAGGTGATGCGGTGTCGTGATGTCGGACGCCGGCTTGTGGTAGGTCAGCCGATAGCTGCTATAGGGGACATACATCTCCTTCTTGCCGACAAGCTTCCAGTCGTAGCGGTCGAGCGCGCCGTTGAAGACCGAAACGTCGTCGTACGTGCCGGCGCCGGCAGCGCCGGGATTCGGCGTGTCGTAGGCGAGGTCGGGCGCCAGGCGCACGCGGCGCTGGCCCGGCAGGTATTGCCATGCGCGTCGCGGCTGCTTGAGCGGGTTCACCGAGTCGATGATGAGCAGAGCCTCGCCATTGCGCCGCGCCGGTCCGACGTAGAGCAGCTTGTTGTACCAATAGGGCTCGCTCGGGCTGATGACGCCCGTGTGCTTCGCATCGTAGATCGGCCACGCCCAGAACGCGTCGGCGGCGACGGCGAGCGTCGCGACACCGGCCGCGTCGACATTCCAATTCTCGTAACGGCTGCCGTCGTAGCCCAGCCCGCTGTAGCGCAGCAGATGGTTCCACATCACCTCGGCGCCGGTCTTCGGAATCGGAAACGGATAGCCGGGTAGCGCGTTCTCGACGGCAAGACCGTTTTCGATCGCCTTGGCGCCGGTCGCGTTCTTCACCGTGTTGTCGATCACGCGCTGCGGGACGCCGACGGTGCGGTGCGTCGGATAGACGTCGAGACGCATCGTCTTGTATCGCTTCAGGAGCTCCTTCGCGCCTTCGGTCAACTTGTCGCCCTGCGCCGCGACGTCCTTCTCCGTGATGACCAGGCGCGGCTTCTCGTCGGCGAACGGATCGGGGCGCAGCGTCGCCCCCTTCTGATAGTTCGCCGGCGCGGCGAGGGGACCCGTGTAAGCCGGAATCGTGCCGTCCTTGCTGCCGGCCTTCTCGGCGCCGATCGGCGTCAGCGTAGTGCCGAGCTGCTTCGCTTCGTCGGCGGTGACCGCCGCGAGCGCGCTCGCGCTTACGATCGCCGCGAAGCCCGCGGCCAGCATCGTCTTGCCAGGCATGATGCTTCTCCTCTCGAATCAGAAAGTGGTCTTGAACGTCAGCGAAACCCAGCCGCGATCCGAGATTGCGGCATTGACGCCATTGGGAAGGACGCCGGGATAACCCTTGAAGCCGGGCGTCGTCGTCGCGTAATTGCCGTAATAGCCGTTGTACTTGAGGTCGAAGCGATACTTCTGATAGACGTCGACGCCGACGCCGATGCTGTAATTGCCCGCGCCCTCGTTGCCGCCGAGCAGCACCGCCGCATTGCCGGAGATGCCCTGGCTCCACGTGATCGGCGCCGAGATGTCGACGCCGGGAAACACCTGGAACCAGGTCGGCGTGAAGTTGATCGCGAGACCGAAGTAATTGCGCGTGACCTTGTCGATCGGCGCGGTGCCGTCCGGGTTCACGTACAGCGAACTGCCCTTGAACACGGCCTCGTTCTGCGTCACGCGCAGCCACTGCATCCAGGTGAGCTCGCCGCCGAGCGTCGCCGTGTCGAAGAGCGGCGTCTTCGGTAGCACTTGAACGGCGTTGACGAGCCCGTGCATCGTGTCGCCCAGCGTGCCCGGCGTGCCCTCGCTCGACAGGGCCGCCGTCGCGATCGAGCCGGGGATCAGCGGCACGAGCGGCGCCGGCACGACCTGCACCGCCTGGCTCAGGAGCGGCATGTTCTGGCGATACGAAAGCTCGGCGCCGACGCTTATGCCGGCGATCTCCTTCGACAGGCTCATGCCGTAGATGTGGATGTTGTCGCCGTACGTGGTGTTGTACGTGCCGAACTTGCCGAAATGCTGCAGCTCGTAGACGCTCGTCGCCTTCGGATTGATGATGCAATTCGTGCCGCCGAGCGGTATGCCGCCGATCCCCGTGCATACCCCCGCGGGAACCGTCGTCGCGACACCGGGAACCGCAACGATCTGCGGGCTGATGTCGGTCGCGTTGCGGTAGTAGAAACCGAGCGTGCCGTCGAGCCACGCCGGGCTCCAGCGTGCCGCGAGGCCGAAGTCGCCGAGGCTGCCGCTCGTGCGCGACGGCGCGACGTTGTTCGTGTTCCAGACGCGTAGGTACGCGGGGGCGCCGGGGATTGCCTTCGCGAACGGATTGGGTCCGACGATCTGCGACTCGCCGCCGAAGTTCAGCGCGTCGTTGACGGTCAGGTAGCTTCCCGACTCCGGAACGCGGATCGCCTGCCAGTTGTAGAACCACTGCCCGGCAAGCGACAGCTCCTTCGTCGGCTGCGCCTGCAGCGTGAGGCCGCCGCGCGGGCGGAACAGCTCCTTCGCCTCGGCGCCGGGCGTCTGGAAGGCCTTCCAGGCGTCGAGCGAATTCTGCGAATACGAGATGCCGTGGATCGCGCCGCCGAAGAACAGGCTCTCGCCCCAGTAGACGGTGTGCTGGCCGGCCTTGACGTTGACCGGCACGTTGCCGGCGTCGAAGTTCGCGAAGGCGAACGCGTCGAGGATCTCGCCCGACGGGCCTTCCGCGTAACGCTTCGTGTACGGGCTCAACACGCCGGCGCGAGGCAGGCCGTCGACCAGCGTGTTCGCGGTCGCATCGGAACGATTGTCGAGGTGCCGGTACGCGTCGTCGTACCAGGCGGCGGCGCTCACGCGAAAGCCGTAGCTCCGCTTGTAGACGAAGTCGAACTCGGACAGCAGGTCGAGGCGGTTCGTGACGACCGAGCCGTTGTTGAAGTTGCGGTCACCATCGTCGTAGTTCGGGCTCGCGAGCAGGTTCGCATCCTGCGATTGCGTGCGGAAGCCCAGGTTGTAGCGAATCGTGTTGTCCCAGCGGACCGCGAGATCGGGATTGCCGGTCGGAATGTCGACTGCGTTCGCGACGCCGGATACGAACATCGACCCCAGCGCCAGCGCCACTGCACGACGGCGCCAGCCCTGAACGCGACCTGCCCCCATCGAAACCCGTTGCTCGTTCTGCATCATCTCCCTCTACCCTCTGATTGTTGATGGCGAAGTCTTGCCTCGAAACGCCGCGCGAACGTTTCACCGGGCGCTGACCGGTACACCGCCGACGGCCGAATCGGGAACGAGATTCAGGATGCGCGCGAAGAGATCGCGGAACGCCTCGTTGTTGTCGATCGAGAAGCGCGGATCGCCGTTGTCCGCGAACGCACGACCGATCTCGACCCAGTCCTCGGCTTTCAGGTGCCTGCGAGCCGCCGGAAGAATCACTTTCGTTTCCAGCCGCATGTGCGCCATTTGCGCGCTCGCGAAGCGCTCGACCGCTTTC
>Ga0134128_10003138_pt1 | contig 20234 bp, 18 predicted proteins | sample KB31754_FD_96462 | JGI IMG/M metagenome (GOLD analysis project Ga0134128, IMG submission 96462) | Terrestrial soil microbial communities with excess Nitrogen fertilizer from Kellogg Biological Station, Michigan, USA - KB3-175-4 | ecosystem: Environmental > Terrestrial > Soil > Unclassified ...
CCGGCGCGAGAACCTACCGGGCATCGCTTTCCCCCTCGAAGCTCGCCTTGATCGGCGCAGCACCCTGCGGCTGCGGTGGTTTACAGCAGCCGCTTAGGCCGATTTGAAGGCGTGATAGACGCCGCGCTCGAAGGCACCATAGAGCTTTAGGGCGCGCGCGTCGGCAAAGGGCAGCATCTGCATCATGATCACGCCGGCGATGCCGGAGGCGGGATCGATCCAGTAGTAGGTATTGAGCAGACCGGCCCAGGTCAGGCTGCCCGCCTTGCGGCCGCCCGCGACGGGATCGAGCGTGATCATGTGCCCGAAACTCCAGCGCTTGCGCACGCGCGGAAAGAAGTCGACGTCACTTGAGAGTGCCGGATTCGTGGTCTTCATGACGCCCGCCTCAATATCGCCGATCTGGTTCTCCGCCATCAGCGCCACCGTCCCGGGCTTGAGCAGCGTGCTGCCACGCAGGCTTCCGCCATTGAGCAAGGCCTGAAGCAAGGTCAGGTAATCGGGCGCGGTCGAATAGATGCCACCACCTCCCGTGAACGAGGTGATGATGGCGGGCTTTTCCTGCGGCTCGGCCTTGAAGCTGCCGTCGGCATTGCGCCTGTGCACACCGGCCTCGCGCGCCCGCTGGCTCAGGGAGAGATTGACGGCGGTGTCATGCATGCCAAGCGGGCCGGTGATGTTTTCCTGGAAATAGCGCTCGAGCGGCATGCCGCTTGCGATCTCCACCAGTCGGCCGACATTGTCGATGCTGCCGCCATAGGCCCATTTGGTGTCGGGATCGAAGGTCAGCGGCCTGCGCGGGAGCTTCTTGTCGGTCCGGCAGTACTTGAGGTAGCGGACGACCTCGGCGTCCCAAAGCGGATAGGTGAAGCCGGAGGTATGCGTGAGCAGGTTGCGCAGCATGAGTGGCTTTCGGGGCGGACGCATCCGCGGCGCGCCCTTGTTGTCGAAGCCATCGAGCACGAGCACCGAAGCAAGCTTCGGATCGGTCTTCTCCGCCGGTTCGTCGAGCTTGAGCTTGCCGCGCTCGACGAGCTGCATGGCGGCAACCGAGGTGAGCAGCTTTACCATCGAGGCGATGCGGAACACGGTGTCGGACGACATTTTCGTTGCCGCGCCGACAGCGCGCGGTCCGAACGCGCCCTCGTAGATGATGGAGCGATCGGTCGCAGCCATGGCGACGACGCCCGGCACGTCCCTGGCGTCCACGGCGTGTTTCAGGATCGCGTCGAGGCCATGGGGACGAACAGGTGCGGGAGCGGCGAAGGCAGGGGAGGACGCACCCGTCAATGCACCTGCGCCAGCCAAGGCCAGAGTCTGCAACGCGCCGCGACGGCTGAGCGTCCCCGTCATGGGCATGGGCTCAAGGGGTTGGTGATGCTCCGGTGCGACTATAGGGCGATTTGGCTGCCGTTGTCTAACGCATGATGCGGAAAAGTGTGGAGCGCTTTTCCCTCGCGACAAACGCGCAACGCGTTTGCGCGGAGATCATGCGCAAACAAAGAGCTAAAGCGCGATGAGATCATCCTGATCTCATCGCGCTTTAGTGTGCGCCGGCGCAGGCCGCCGAAGCCTTCGCCTTCCGCATCAGCAGGATGGCGGCGGCCGAGAGCAGCAGCACCACGCCGAGCACCATGAAGGTGTCGCTAAAGCCCATTACCAGGGCCTGGCGCCTGACCACCTTGCCCAGCGCGATGATGGCCTGCTGGTGCGCGGCGGCCGGATCGGCGATGCCATGGCTGAGGAAATAGTTGGTCATCTCGGCGATCCGGTTGCGCACTTCCTCGCGGCCGAGATCGACCGACTGGCCGATGATATTGGAGTGGAACTGCTCACGCTTGGTGACGATGGTGGCGAGCACGGCGGTGCCGATCGCGCCACCCAGGTTGCGCATCATGTTGGAAATGCCGGACGCTGCAGCCGCATCCTGCGGGGCAACGCTGCCGAGCGAGACGTTGCTCAAGGGCGCCAGGGTCAGTGCCTGGCCGACGGCGCGAACGATATTGGGGATCCAGAACTGATCGCCTGAATAGTCCAGCGACATCGTGGTGTTCATGAAGGCAGAGTATGCGAACAGCAGGATGCCGAAGGCCGCGAGATAGCGCGCATCGATCCGTTGCATCAGCTTCGGCACCAGCGGGATCAGGATGAGCTGCGGCAGGCCGGTCCAGGCCAGCACCTGGCCGATCTGCTCGGCATTGTAGCCTTGCACCTGGCCGAGATAGGCCGGCAGCAGATAGATCGAGCCGAACAGCCCGAAGCCGAGGAAGACGGCCGAAATCGTGCCCATGCCGAAATTGCGATTGGTCAGCAGCCGCAGGCGCAGCAGCGGCTTTTCGACGATCAGCTCGTTGACGACGAACAGCGACAGGCTGATCGCGGCGGTGACGGCGAGCTTGACGATGAAGGGCGAGCCGAACCAGTCGTCCTTGTTGCCTTCTTCCAGCACCGCCTGCAGCGCCGACAGGCCAACCGCCATCGTGGCGATGCCGAACCAGTCGCCTTCGCGCAGCAGCCCAAGCTGCATCGGCTGACGCTCCAGCGTGAAATGGAGCATCGTCACCATGACGGCGGTCGGAATCACGTTGACGAAGAAGATGGCCTGCCAGCCATAATTTTCTGTGAGATAGCCGCCGATGGTCGGGCCGATCGCGGGCGCGAAGGTGACGGCGAGGGAAAACATCGCAAGGCCAATCGGCTGCTGCGCCTTCGGCAGTTTGGTGAACACAAGCGTGAACGCCATCGGGATCAGCACGCCGCCGAAATAGCCCTGCAGGCCCCGCATCGCGATCATCGAGGGCAGATCGTGGGTGAAGGCGCAGGCGATCGAGAACACCGCAAACAGCGCGGCATGAAGCAGCATGATCTTGCGGAAGGAGAACACGCGGCTGAGGTAGTCGGTCAGCGGAATCACCACGATCTCGCCGATCAGATACGATGTCGAGATCCAGGAGCCGTTGTCGACGCCGGTGCCGATGCCGCCCTCGATGTTGAGCAGCGAGGCGTTGGTGATCTGGATGTTCAGGATCGCCATGAAGGCGCCGATCATCGCCGCCAGGATGGCGATCCATACCGCGGCGTTGGCGCGATCCGGGTTTTGCGGGGCCGCTTGTGCAGCGGGTCGCGGAACAGATGGTGCGGATGAAAGGGTGAGGGTGCTCATGGCATCACCTCTGCGGGTTGGCGTAGGCAATCTTTGAGGTCGCAGGCGTCGCGGCCGGATTGTGCTGGCGCGCCTTCGTTTCGATGGTCGGAATCACAGACATGCCCGGCCGCAGCTCGATGGGCGCGCCCCCTTCGAGCGCGATCTTCACGGGGATGCGTTGCACGACCTTGGTGAAATTGCCGGTGGCGTTGTCGGGCGGCAGCAGCGCGAACTCCTGGCCGCTGGCCGGGGCGAGGCTGTCGACATGGCCGTGCACGATTTGGCCCGGGAACATGTCGACCTCGACGTCGACCTTTTGCCCCTGTTGCACGTGGGTGAGCTGGGTCTCCTTGAAGTTCGCGATGATGTAGGCGCCGCTCGCCGGCACCAGCGACATCAATTGCGTGCCGGCCTGCACGAACTGGCCGGTGCGCAGCGTGCGGTTGCCGTCCACGCCGTCGATCGGCGCGGTGATGGTGGTGTAGCTGAGATTGAGCTCGGCCTGGCGCTGCAGGGCTGAAGCTCGGGCAACTGCCGCGGCCGCCTGCGCCAGCTCGGCCTTGAGCAACTCGACCTGTTCCTCGGCGGACTTCAGGTTGGCAGCGTCGCGCTGCAGCGCGGCTTCCGCGCCGGCATTGCGCGATTGCGCGGCCTGCGCGTTCTGCACGCTGCCGAAACCGGTGGCGGCCAGATCAGTGTAGCGTTTGTTCTCCTGGCCCGCGAAGGTCTTGGTCGCAGTGTCGACCTCGATGGTCGCCTTCGCCGCCGATATCACCGCTTGTTGCACGTCGAGCTGCGCCTGCTTGCTGGCGACAGTCGCCTTCGCCGCGGCGACATCGGCTCTCGCCTGGTCGAGCGCCACGTTGAAGTCACGGTCGTCGATGTGCGCCAGGACCTGACCCGCCTTGACGCGTTCATTGTCCCCGACCAGCACCGTGGTCAGGTAGCCCGAGACCTTCGGCGCGATGGTGGTGTTGTCGGCTTTTACATAGGCGTCGTCGGTCGAGACCTGGAAGCGGCCGACGGTCCAGTAGTTCCAGCCGTACCCAATGGCGCCCGACAGCACCGCGACCGCGGCGCCGGCCAAGAGCAGCCGCCGCAATTGCCCCTTGATGTCACGGGCCTTCGGCGTTGCGGCTGCGACCACATTGTTGTGATCCTCCGCCGGCAACCCCTCGATGGATGCGGCTGGGATTTCTTGTTCGGCCTGGAAGCCGGTGGAATGACGAGACATGGCAGCCCTCCGTTTTGGCTATCCCCTTGCAAATAAACGGAAAGCTTTCTCCGTCAGGCGAGGGGGCTTAATTAGGAAACTTGACGTTTTCCAAAATAGAGCGCATATTCGGACTGTCAATAGGATGACAGGCATCATGCAAAAGCATGGCTCGATGGCATGACAATTCCGAAGGCGGACCATGACAAAATTGAAGCTGGATACGGATAGATCGAGCGAGGCGGCCGAAGAGCCGCGGCGTGGCCGCGGACGGCCGCAACTACGCTCCGACGAAGAGACGCGCGCGCTCATCCTGGAGGCCGCGCGCCGCGAATTCGCCCACAGCGGCTATGCCACGACGAGCATGGAGAACGTCGCCAAGGGCGCCGGCGTTTCGACCAGGACGCTGTACCGTCTGCTGCCCAACAAGGCCACGCTGTTCGAAGCGATGGTGACGCAGCGGATCGACGACTTCGTTTCGGTCGTAAGATTGCGCGCCTGCGACGGCACTGACGTCGAGGCACAGCTGACGGAGGCGCTGATCGTTTTCGCCGATTTGATACTCGACAGCGAGGTGATCGCGATCCAGCGGCTCATCCTCGCCGACAGCGACAAGTTTCCCGATATCGCCGAGACGTTTTTCCGGAAGGCGATCGCGCGCACCCAGGAGACGCTGGCGAACTGGCTACGCGTTCAGCAGAAGCGAGGCGCGATCCTGCTTGACGATGCGGATACCGCTGCCGGCATGCTGCTCGGTATGCTCGTCTTCCAGCCGCAGCGCTCGGTCATGTACGCTCACTTGCCGCCGCCGACCGTGGAAGAGCGCAAGCAGCGTGCGCAAGCCTGTGCCCGGCTGTTCCTGCAGGGATGCCGCCGATCAGAACAGTGACGCCGCGACCACCAGCACGATGACTTCCGCGATCTGCTCCATCGCACCCAGTACGTCCCCGGTCTGTCCGCCGAATTGGCTGATCGCGAGCCGGGCAAGTATGAGCGCGGCCAGGAGCAGCATCAACAGCGTGACCACCGTCCCGGTCGGCCCGAACGTGAAGAGCAGGCAAATGATGCCGAGCAGGAGTGCTGCGATCACGCTTGGAAATGGCGGTTGACCGGCGCCGCTCGAAAGCCCGTCGGTGCGGGCGAGGGGAACCAGATGCATGAAGGCCGGCAGGCAGGCGCGCGCCGCCACGTGCGCCGAGATCAGCGCCGTTGCGACAAAGCGCGGGTCGGCGATATCGGTGATCGTGCTCCAGCGCAGCAACAGCGAGATGATGAGCGCGCAGGCGCCGAAGGTGCCGATCCGGCTGTCGCGCATGATCTGAAGCTTCTGCTCGCGCGTCTTGCCGCCAAGTCCGTCTGCAGTATCGGCAAGTCCATCCTCATGCATCGCCCCGGTCAGGAGCAGGGTCGCGGCGAGCACCAGGGCTGCCGCCGGCTGCGGTGCGGCGTTGGCGCGCGCGGCAATCCAGTAAACCAGCGCGCCGGCGAGCGCGACCAGGAGCCCCGCGATCGGAAACGTCCAGCTTGCGCGCGCGACATCACCCTCGCCGACCGTCTCCGAGGGGCCGACCGGAAAACGCGTGCACAGCGACATGCCAATCCGCAAGTCGGCAATCAGATTCTGCAGGTTCTCCTTGTAATCGGTCATGTCTTACTTCACCCGCATTGGTAAACCCGCGACCACAAGCTCGACCTCATCGGCGGCGCGCGCGATCATCTGGTTCAGGACACCGGCCGCGTCCCGGAATCGCCTGGCCAACGCGTTGTCGGGTACGATGCCGAGTCCGACCTCGTTGGTGACCAGCACGACCGGGCTTCTCTGGCGGCCCAGCACTTGCACAAGGTGTACGCCCTCTGTTTCCCAATCGCGTTCGGCGTAAATCAGATTTGACAGCCAGAGTGTGAGGCAATCGACCAAACGCGCGCCGGCGCCGTCGGTTTCGTCAAGCGCCGCGGCCAGATCGAGCGGCGTCTCGCGCTCCAGCCAGTCATGGCCGCGCCGGGCGCGGTGACGCGCGATCCGCTCGCGCATCTCGGCGTCGAGCGCTTCGGCAGTCGCGATGTAGATCGGCTTGCCGGAAAATCCGCGCGCCAGAGCCTCGGCCCGCGTGCTCTTGCCCGATCGCGCCCCACCGGTCACGAGGATGATGGCCATGGCTTCTCCGTCTATCACCCCGCACTAATCACCAATCGCGAGCGATGACAAACGGCTAAATTGTGCGTTGAGGGCTTGCGCGGGCCATGCAATCTCCCGCATCAGGGGAGGGCGGAAGGAGGTCCGCGTGGGATTCGCAGGTGCGATGGTGGTGGCGATGGCGATGGATGCCCTGCTGGGCTGGCCCGATCGCCTGTTCGCGCGCATCCGCCACCCCGTGGTCTGGCTTGGCAGGCTGGTCGCCGCGCTGGATGCCCATGTGAACCGGGAATCCGATCCGCTCGCGGCGCGGCGCGTTGGCGGCATTGCCGCCGCACTGATCGTGATCTTGCTGGCTGCCGGGATCGGCCTCGCCGTGCGGCGCCTGATGCCCTCCGGCCTGACCGGCGCGGTGCTCACGGGCATTGTGGCCTGGCCCTTTATCGCGTTCCGCTCGCTCTACGATCATGTCGCGGCGGTTCGCGATCCCCTGCGTGCCGGCGATGTCGATGCGGCGCGGAAGGCGGTCTCGATGATCGTGGGGCGCGATCCGGACAAGCTGGATGAGGCCGGTATCGCCCGCGCCGCGATCGAAAGTCTCGCCGAAAATGCCTCCGACGGCATCGTCGCGCCGGTGTTCTGGGGCGTGCTGTTCGGATTACCCGGCATCATCGGCTACAAGGCGGTCAACACGCTCGATTCCATGATCGGCCACCGCAGCCCGCGGCATGAAGCCTTCGGCTGGGCCGCCGCGCGCATCGACGATATCGCCAATTTCATTCCTGCAAGGCTCACTGGATTGCTGTTCGCGCTCCTTGCGGGAAGCAAGCGGTCGCAGGCGATGGCCTGCATGCGCAAGGACGCGCGGCAACATCGCTCCCCCAATGCCGGCTGGCCGGAAGCCGCGATGGCGGGCGCGCTCGGAGTGCGCCTATGCGGGCCGCGCTCCTACCATGGCGAGCTTGCCGATGAGCCCTGGCTCAATGGCCGCGCGCGCGATGCCGCCGCGGTCGACATCACGCGGGGGCTGGAGCTTTATGTCGGCGCGATGTTTGCGCTTGCCCTGGTTCTCGCCATCATCGCCCTCGTCTAGGATCGATGGATGCGCGATCATGGCGGAAATCTCGATGTAGCCTGCCGGCGCTTTGGCGGGTGTGTGGAGGAGTGGATCGATCTCTCCACCGGCATCAACCGGCAGCCTTTTCCGCTTCCCGGGTTGACGCGGCGATCCTGGACTGCCTTGCCCTCGCGCGCGGAGATCGAGGCGCTGCACGAAGCTGCGCGCCAGGCTTATGCGACCACGGCATCGGTGCTGGCAGTTGCCGGCGCGCAGGCCGCAATTCAGATGCTCCCTCGGCTCGCGCCGCCCGGCCGCGCGCGCATCCTTGCGCCGACCTATAATGAATATGCACCGGTGCTTTCAAGCGCTGGCTGGCAGATGGAAGAGGTCGACAATCTCGGGACGCTCGCTGGCGCTGATCTCGCCGTCGTGGTCAATCCGAACAATCCCGACGGCCGCGAGCACGATCGCACGGCGCTGCTGGCGCTGGCCTCGCGCGTCAATCGGCTTGTCGTCGACGAAAGCTTTGCAGATGCCGTACCCGGCTTGTCGTTGGCCCCTGAGGCTGGAAAGCCGGGTCTTCTGATCCTGCGCTCTTTCGGCAAGTTCTATGGGCTCGCCGGATTGCGGCTCGGCTTTGTGATCGGTGGCGAGACGGATATTGCAGCGCTGTCCGCAATGGCCGGGCCCTGGCCGATTTCGGGCATGGCGATCGAAATCGGGCAGCGCGCACTCAGGGATCGCGATTGGAGAGAGGCCACGCGGGGGCGGCTCTCGCGCGAGGCCATGCGGCTTGACGCGCTGGCGCAGGCCGCGGGCTGGAAGCTGATCGGCGGCACGCCGCTGTTCCGTCTCTATGAGACCGGCGATGCCGTCGCCGCACAGGGGCGGCTCGCGCGCGCAAAAATCTGGTCACGGCTCTTCAAGGGCAAGCCGGGATGGTTGCGCCTCGGCTTGCCGGGAGATCTATCGGAATGGGAGCGCCTCGCAGCCGCGCTGTCAGCGCGCTAGCGACAGAATGCCATCGATATCGAGATGCTTTTCGACGTGATCGGCCAGCGCGTCCAGCGCGCTCTCCATCTTCGCGCGGTAGCTCTCTTGTGCCGCGGATATGCCGAGCCGCGCCAGGTATTCGCGGCGAAATTCATCCGACGTGAACAGGCCGTGAAGATAGCTCCCTTGTACGCGTCCCTCCGCCGAGATCGCCCCTTCGGGCGCGTCGCCCACGAACGCGAACGGGCGCGCGCGATCCTGGCCTTCGGTGCGGCCGATGTGAATTTCATAGGCGTCAATCGTCTGTTTCGTCCCGGCATGCATCGCGGCGACACGCGTGAGGCTCTTTTCCGGCGTCATGGTCGTCGTCACATCGAGCAGCCCGAGCCCGCGCGTCTCGCCGGCCGGCCCTTCGATGCCGTCGGGATCCGCAACGCTGCTCCCCAGCATCTGATAGCCGCCGCAAAGCCCGAGCACATGGCCGCCGCGTCTGACATGGGCGAGGAGATCGATGTCCCAGCCCTGGCGGCGCAGGAAATCGAGGTCGCCACGGGTCGATTTCGAGCCGGGGATAATGACGAGCGTGGTATCGCCAGGGATCGCTTGCCCCGGCCGCACCATCACGAGGTCGATATCCGGCTCGAGCTTCAAAGGATCGAGATCGTCAAAATTGGCGATCCGCGACAGCGCAAGACATACAATCTTCTTTCGGCCGGGCTTGCGAGCCTCGCCAAGCCCGAGCGCATCCTCGGCCGGCAGCTCCCGCGCGCGATCGAAGAAAGGCAACACGCCAAGGCCGCGCCAGCCGGTGCGCTTCGCGATCATCTTGTAGCCATCATCGAACAGCGAAGGGTCGCCGCGGAATTTGTTGATGATGAAGCCTGCGACGGCGGCTGCATCCTCGGGATCGATCACGGCCTTGATCCCGACGATCTGCGCGATCACCCCGCCGCGCTCGATGTCGCCGACCAGGACGACCGGGACACCGGCGCGGCGCGCAAAGCCCATATTGGCGATGTCATTGGCGCGCAGGTTCACTTCCGCCGGGCTGCCCGCGCCCTCGACGAGGACCAGATCGGATTTCGCCTTGAGCCGCTCGAAGCTTTCCAGCACGGCCGCCATCAGCGAAGGCTTCAGCGCCGTATAGTCACGTGCACGCAAGCTGGCGACGTGCTTGCCTTGCACGATCACCTGCGCACCAACATCGGTCTCCGGCTTGAGCAGCACCGGGTTCATGTCGGTATGCGGAGCGACACAAGCGGCGAGCGCCTGCAAGGCTTGCGCTCTTCCGATTTCGCCGCCATCGACGGTGACCGCCGCATTGTTCGACATGTTCTGCGGCTTGAACGGCAGCACGCATAATCCTCGCCGCGTTGCCGCGCGCGCAAGGCCCGCGACAATGAGCGATTTGCCCACGTCCGAGCCCGCACCCTGGATCATGATCGCGCGCGCCATCGAGAATGACTCAGAATTCGACGCCGGGCTGCGCCTTGATGCCGGAGCGGAACGGATGTTTCACCAGCGTCATCTCGGTGACGAGGTCGGCCGCATCGATCAGCTCCTGCCTGGCATTGCGGCCGGTCAGCACGACATGCGTCAGCGGCGGCTTCGAAGTTTGCAGGAACGCGACGACTTCGTTGATGTCGAGATACTCGTAGCGCAGCGCGATGTTGATCTCGTCGAGCACCACCATGTGCAGATTGGGATCGGTGATCAGCTGCTTCGCCTTGTCCCAGCCGGCTTTGGCCGCGGCGATATCGCGTGCACGGTCTTGCGTCTCCCAGGTGAAGCCTTCGCCCATGGCGTGGAATTGACAGAGTTTTGCGAAATGTGTGGTGAACAGCCGCCGCTCGCCGGTATCCCAGGTGCCCTTGATGAATTGCACGACCGCGCAGGGAAAGCCATGCGCAACACAGCGCACGATCATGCCGAAGGCGGAGGAGGATTTCCCCTTGCCCGCGCCGGTATGCACTATGATGAGTCCCTTCTCGCCGCTCTTCTCGGCCATCATCCGGTCGCGGACGGCCTTCTTCTTCGCCATTTTGACGGCGTGGCGGGCGTCCTCGGCCAGTTCTTGTTCGGAAGCCATTTGGCTTGCTCCTTCGGCTTGACAAGGCCTGCGCTTGAGCAAATGGTGCATCAAACGCTGGTGCCTGTCCTACGACAGGCGAAGAGGGAATGCGATAGGGCGCCAAACCTTCAAAAAGGGAATGGGCCTCAAAGCAGCCGCCCCCGCGACCGTGACCGGAGAGATCCTCAATAAGCCACTGACCCCCCCGGGGTCGGGAAGGCGGGGATCGGAGGAGAAAATCCTGCTCCGCAAGCCGGGAGACCTGCCAGCGCATCTATGTGTTGAACCGGCGGACGGGGTGTTCCGCGACGGGGAGCGGGTCGCACCACCGACACGTTGGCCTCATCGCATCTTCCCGCCGCCAGACCGTTGGGAAGGGCAATGGCCGTCACGCTTCATGTCTGCATCACCTGCAAGGCAGGACAGGCGATACAGGAAGGCGAACCCACGCCCGGAAAGCTGCTGCATCAGGCGATCGCGGAAATCGGTGCGCCCGAAGGCGTCACGATCGTGCCGGTCGAATGTCTGTCCGCGTGCAACAATGGTTGCTCGGTGGCGCTGAGTGCGCCGGGCCGTTGGTCGTACGTCTATGGCCGGATGTCGCAGGAAAACGCGGGGGATATCGTCGCGGGCGCCGCGGCCTATGCGGCCGCCCCCGATGGCATCGTGCCCTGGCGCGCGCGCCCGGAAATCTTCCGCAAGCAGTCGCTGGCGCGTATTCCCCCCATTTTGTCCTTGTCGGAGGCTGCAGAGTGAGTTCGCTTGCCAAAATTCCAGTCACGGTCATCACCGGCTTCCTCGGCTCGGGCAAGACCACGTTGATCCGGCATTTGATGACCAATGCGGGCGGCAGGAAGCTTGCGGTGCTGGTCAATGAATTCGGCAGCGAGGGCGTCGACGGCGAGATTTTGAAATCCTGCGCCGACGCCAATTGCCCCGAGGAGAATATCGTCGAGCTTGCGAATGGCTGCATCTGTTGCACGGTCGCCGATGACCTCATCCCGATCATGCAGACGTTGCTCGCGCGAACGACCCGGCCCGATCACATCCTGATCGAGACATCGGGCCTCGCGCTGCCGAAGCCTCTATTGAAAGCGTTCGACTGGCCGGAGATCCGTTCGCGCATCACCGTCGATGGCGTGATCGCGCTTGCCGACGCCGAGGCCGTCGCCGCCGGCCGCTTCGCGCCGAATCCGGACGCCGTCGAAGCGCAGCGCGCCGCGGATGCGAGCATCGATCACGAGACGCCGCTGTCGGAAGTGTTCGAGGACCAGATCTGCTGCGCCGATATCGTGCTCTTGACCAAGGCTGATCTCGCCGGTCAGGCCGGTCTCGAAGCAGCCAGGCACGCGATTGCGGCCGAAGCCTCGCGCCCGGTGCCGATGCTTGCCGTGACCGATGGCGCGATCGATCCGCAGGTGGTCCTGGGCCTCAACGCTGCCGCCGAGGATGATCTTGCCGCGCGCCCTTCGCATCATGACGGCGAGGAGGAGCATGAGCATGACGACTTCGCCTCGCTCGTGGTCGATCTTCCCGAGGTTTCCGACATCGACGCGCTCCTCGCTTCGATCGCGCGACTCGCCCGCGAGCATAACGTGCTGCGCGCAAAGGGCTATCTCGCGGTCAAGGGCAAGCCGATGCGGCTTCTGGTGCAATCGGTCGGCGAGCGCGTCCGCCATCAGTTCGACAAGCCCTGGGGCGCCTCGCCGCGGCAATCGAAACTCGTCGTCATCGGCGAGCAGGGCGACATCGACGAGCAAGCGATCAAGGCCGGACTTGGTGTCTGAGAAGCCTGGCGCCGAGAGCTTGGCGTCTGAGAGATTGGGAGCCTGATGCACGTCATCTTCCGCGAGAGCCATGGCCTGGAGGAGACCGCGACACCCGTCGATCTCGGTCAGGACCCGGCCGATCTGGTGGTGCTCTCGTTTTCCGACAGTGATCTTGCGGCGTTTGCCGCCGGCTGGCGACGCGGACGCAGCAGCCTGCCGTCGCTGCGGCTCGCCAACCTTGTTGCGCTTCGCCACCCGCTTTCGGTCGACACTTACATCGAGCGCACGCTGTCGCAGGCTCGCGGCATTCTGGTCCGCCTGATCGGCGGCGAGTCCTATTGGCACTACGGCATCAACGCACTGCATGCGCTCGCAAAACGGCGCGGGATCGCACTCGCTGTGCTGCCGGCCGACGGCCGCGACGACGTGCGGCTCGATGCGCTCTCGACCATGCCGGTCTCGACCTTGCGGCGGCTGCGCGCCCTGTGCGATGCCGGCGGCGCGGTGGCGGCGCAGATTGCGATCGCGCAGTTGTCACTGGCATCGGGCCTTTATGCCGGGCCGGTGTTCGGCGAGACCGAAATCCCCGAGATGGGTTTTTACGATCCTGCCAGGGGAGCGCTGGCGTCGTTGCCGATCCCCGACGGCCGACCGTCTGCGCTCGTCACCTTCTACCGCTCCTATCTCACCTCCGCTGATACCGGCCCGGTCGATGCGCTGATCGCAGCCTTGCGGGAGGAGGGATTCGATGCCTGTGGCGCGTTCGCGACTTCGCTGAAGTCGCCATGCGTATCGGCGTGGTTGAAGGCGCATTTCGCCGAGCGTCGGCCGGCTGCGCTCATCAATGCGACCGCGTTCTCCGCCATGGGCGACGACGGCGCGACGCCGTTCGATGCGGCGGCCTGTCCGGTGTTCCAGGTCGCGCTGTCGACCGCGCGCAAGGACGACTGGGCCTCCTCGCTGCGCGGCCTGTCGCCCGCCGATCTTGCGATGCATGTGGTGTTGCCCGAAGTCGACGGACGGCTGTTTGCCGGCATCGTCAGCTTCAAGTCGCCCGGCGAGCGCGACGCTGATCTGCAGTTCGCGCATCTGGCACACCGGCCCGATTGCGGGCGCGTCCGTGCTGTGGTCGAGCGTGTCTGCGGCTGGCATCGTCTCGCAACGATGCCGACGTGCGACAAGCGGCTCGCGATCATCCTCTCGAGCTATCCCGGTCGCCCGCACCAGATCGCGCATGCGGTGGGGCTCGACGCGCTGGCTTCGACCGAAACGCTGCTCGGCGATCTCGCTGCTGCCGGCTTCGATGTCGAAGCGCTCGATTCGCTGGCGCAGGCGCTGAGCGCTGAAACGTTGACGTGGAGCGTCGCGGATTATCGCGCGGGACTGGAAACGCTTCCGCGACCTCTGCAGCAAAGTCTCAATGCCGCCTGGGGCATGCCGGAGGATGATCCGCAGGTCCGTGATGGCGTCTTCCACTTCGCGGCGGTCAAGCGTGGCAAGGCGATCATTGCCCTGCAGCCCGAACGCGGCGAGGCCGCGCGCCGCGATGCCGATTACCACGATCTCTCGCGCGTTCCACGCCATGCCTATGTTGCGTTCTATCTCTGGCTCCGTGCAGAGGGCATTGACGCGCTGATCCATATGGGCGCGCACGGCACGCTGGAATGGCTGCCCGGCAAGTCGGTGGCGCTGTCGGAAGCCTGTTGGCCGGAGGTGCTGACGGGCGAATTGCCGGTGATTTATCCCTTCATCGTCAACGATCCCGGCGAGGCCGCTCAGGCCAAGCGCCGCATCGGTGCGGTCACGCTCGGCCATCTGCCGCCGCCACTCGTTGCCGGCGCGTTGCCGCTGAGCCTGGTGCGGCTTGAGCAATTGCTCGACGAATATTCCACCGCCGACGGCCTCGATCCGGCAAGACGCCGGCGGCTCGTTTCCGCCATCCGCGATGAGGCGCGCACGGCCGGTGTCGAAAACGATCTCGGCCTGGTGGGTTCGGCTGCGGACGCCGAAGCGATCCCGCGCATCGACCGGTTCGTGTGCGACCTGAAGGAGAGCCAGTTCGGCGACGGCCTGCATATATTCGGCCGCGGCGCCTGTGGCGAGGCCGAGCGCGATGCCCTGATCGCGGCGCTGGCGGGCCAGCGCGTCGCGCCGGGGCCGGCGGGATCGCCGCACCGCGGCCGCCGCGACGTGCTGCCGACGGGACGCAACCTCTTTGCAGCCGATCCGCGTGCGATACCGACGCGGGCCGCGCACGCGCAGGGCATCAGGCTTGCGGAAGAATTGCTGCGCCGGCATCTGCAGGATCATGGCGACTGGCCAAAAGGGCTCGTCGTCGACCTCTGGGGCTCCGCGACCATTCGCACCGCGGGCGAGGAGTTTGCCATGGTGCTGCAACTCGCCGGCGTTACGCCGTGCTGGGATGCTGCGTCTGGCCGGCTGACAGGCTTCGAGATCATTCCACTCGCCGCGCTGGGGAGGCCGCGCATCGACGTGACCTTGCGCGTATCCGGGCTGTTTCGTGACGTGTTCACGCCGCTCGCGCAATTGTTCGAGGCGGCGTCCGAAGCGCTGTCGCAGCGCGATTTCGAGGGTGGCGAAAATCCGTATCGCGCGCGCGCCGCGCGCGTGTTCGGCCCGCATCCGGGGCAATACGGTGTTGGCATGGCGCCTGCGCTTGACAACTTCACGAAGCAATCGCGTCAGGCCGCGGCCGAGGCCTGGCTCGCATCCTCATCATGGTCGATTGCATCCGATGGTGAGGCCAAGCCGGATCGAAAGGGAATCGAGGCGCGGCTCGCCGGCGTCGATACCTTCGTGCATGTGCAGGATTTGCCGGAAACCGATCTTTTGCTGGCATCCGACTACGCCGCGCACGAGGCCGGAGTCGCGGCGGCGGCGGCAAGTCTGGGCTCGCCAATCAAATCGCTCTATCATCTCGACGCGACGCGGCCCGCGACGCCGCGCGCGCGAACACTGACCGAGGAAATCTCCCGCGTGGTGCGGGCGCGGGCCGCCAATCCCGAATGGATCGCCGGCATGATGCGCCACGGCTTTCGCGGCGCCGCCGAGATCGCAGCGACCCTCGAGCACATGGCGGCGTTCGCGCATCTCGCCGATGCCGTGCCGTCGCATCTGTTCGATCTCTACTATGACGCGACGCTGGGCGATGACGCGATCCGCGCATTCATGGCCAGCGAGAATCCGCTGGCCCTTGCCGCGATCGAAGACTGCTTCCGCCGCCTCGATGAAGCCGCGCTCTGGGTGACGCGGCGTAACTCGATCCTCGCTTCGCTGCGGGAGGCCTCATGAGCACCTTTGCCGTCAAGGGCTGGTGCCCCTCGGCGCTGCGCCCGATGCCGTCGGGGGACGGGCTGGTGGTGCGCCTGCGCCCGCGCGGCGGCAGGCTTTCTGCCAAACAGGCCGCCGGCATTGCCGAACTGTCGCAACGCCACGGCAACGGCGTGCTTGATCTGACCGGCCGCGCCAATCTGCAAATCCGCGGCGTTTCCGAGGCGAGCCACGCGGCTCTGATCGAAGGACTGGATCGGCTCGGCCTGGTTGATGCGGAGTTGCAATCGGAAACCCAGCGCAACGTCCTGGTCGCACCGTTCTGGCGTGACGCCGACGACACGCCATCGATGGCGGCGGAGCTTGAGCGGGCGCTGGCGAAGCGCTCGCTTGGCTTGCCCGAAAAATTCGGCTTCGCCATCGATTGCGGCGAGAGCCGTGTGCTCGCACAGGCACCGGCCGACATTCGCATCGAGCGCGGCGTTGATGGCAGCTTGATTCTGCGCGCCGATGGTGCCTCCCGCGGCCGCAAGATCGCGAGGGAAGCGATGATACCGTGCGCACTCGCGCTTGCCGAATGGTTCGTGGCGTCTGGCGGCGCGAACGAGAGGCGAGGGCGGATGACCGCGCACCTCGCAGCCGGCGCGAAGCTTCCCGCTGCGCTCGCGGGCGAGACACAGCCGGGGCCCGAGCTCCCCCCGCCGAAGCCGCAACTTTGCACAGTCGGCCCGCTGGTCGGCCTGGCGTTCGGCCAACTGCGGGGCGAGACACTGGCTCATCTTGCCGGTCTCGCGCCAGGTTTGCGACTGACGCCGTGGCGGATGCTGCTGGTCGAAGGCCTGCGGGCCATGCCCGAATATGAAGGCCTCGTCACCGAGGCCGACGATCCCGTGTTGCGGGTGGTCGCCTGCACCGGCGCGCCGATTTGTCCGCAAGCGTTTGCAAAAACGCGCGAACTGGCGGCGGCGCTCGCGCCGCATGTCGCGCCGGATCTCACGCTCCATGTTTCCGGTTGCGCCAAGGGTTGCGCCCATCCGGCGACGGCGGCGCTCACGCTGGTCGGCACGGCGGATGGACTCGATCTCGTTCGCGACGGTACCGCGCGCGATGTTCCGATGATGCGTGGCATCGACGCGGGCAGCATTCTCGCCGACCCGCCTGCATGGCTCGGAGGCCGCTGATGCGCTATGCCTTCGAGACCGACGGTGCTGTGATCTACCGGCAGTCCTTTGCGACCATCCGCAACGAGGCCGATCTTGCGCGCTTTTCGCCGGACGAGGAGCCGGTGGTGGTGCGCATGATCCATGCCGCAGGCATGGTCGGCCTGGAAGCACATATCCGCTTCACGCCGCGCATGGCGACCCTGGCGCGCGCAGCCTTGCAAAACGGCGCGCCGATCCTGTGCGACGCGCGCATGGTGTCCGAAGGCATCACTCGCGCCCGATTGCCCGCGAATAACCGGGTGATCTGCACGCTCGACGACGGCAGTGTGCCGAAACTTGCGCAGACCATGCAAACGACGCGTTCCGCAGCCGCGCTTGAACTGTGGCGGCCCTATCTCGACGGCGCTATCGTCGCGATCGGCAATGCGCCGACCGCGCTGTTCCATCTGCTCAACATGCTCGAAGACGAAGACTGCCCGCGGCCGGCCGCGATCATCGGTTGCCCGGTCGGCTTTGTCGGCGCGGCTGAGGCCAAGGCGGCGCTGATGGCGTCGCCGCCGGCGCCGGCGCTCACGGTCGTGGGCCGCCTCGGTGGCTCCGCGATCACGGTGGCGGCCGTCAACGCGCTGGCAAGCAGGAGCGAATGACCATGGGGCGGATCATCTGCTGTGGGCTGGGGCCCGGCGATCCCGATCTGATGAGCGTTCGCGCTGCCCGCGAGGTGCGCGCGGCGACGCATGTCGCTTATTTCCGCAAGAAAGGCCGGTTCGGTCAGGCGCGCGCTATCGTCGAGGGGATGCTGGCCGCAGGCGTCCACGAATATCCGATGGAATATCCGGTCACGACCGAGCTTGCCGTCAACAGCGAGGAGTATGCGCGGCTGCTGTCGGGCTTCCACGACGAGTGGGCCGATCGTCTGGTCGAGTTGTCGCGCACCACCAATGTCGTCGTGCTTTGCGAAGGCGATCCCTTTTTCTACGGCTCGTTCATGCATCTCTACACGCGGCTGCAGGGCCGCGCCGAGGTCGAGGTGATCGCCGGCATTCCCGGCATGGCCGGCTGCTGGAACGTCGCGGGTCTGCCGATGGCGCTCGGCGACGACGTGATGACGGTTTTGGTGGGTACGCTGCCGGAATCCGAATTGGAACGGCGGGCACAAAGCTCCGACGCGCTGGTCATCATGAAGACCGGCCGCAATCTTGCAAAAATCCGCCGCGCGCTGGAGCGCGCGGGACGCCTCGATGCAGCCTGGTTGATCGAGCGCGGCACCATGCCGGGCGAGCGCGTCGCGCGGCTCTCTGACGTTGATCCGGTCGACTGCCCGTATTTCGCGATCGTGCTGGTACATGGGCGCGGCGGAAGACGGCAGGAAGCGGCGGAATGACGGGCACGCTCACCATCGCGGGATTGGGGCCGGGCGATGCTGCGCTGGTGACGCCGGAAGTGTCGGCCGCGCTGGCCGGCGCCACCGATGTGCTCGGCTATGCGCCTTACGTGGCGCGCGTGCCGGCGCGCGAGGGCCTGCGGCTGCATCCGTCCGACAACCGCCAGGAGTTACAGCGCGCGCGCGAAGCGTTGAGACTCGCCGCGGAAGGGCGCAGCGTAGTGCTCGTCTCGTCCGGCGATCCCGGCGTGTTCGCGATGGCAGCCGCCGTGTTCGAGGCGCTGGAAGCCGCGCCGGAATTGCAGGAGCTTTCGATCCGCGTGCTCCCTGGCGTCACTGCGATGCTCGCCGCCGCCGCGCGCGCCGGCGCCCCGCTCGGCCATGATTTTTGCGCGATCAATCTCTCGGACAATTTGAAGCCATGGGAGATGATCGAGAAGCGCTTGCGGCTTGCCACGGAGGCCGACTTTGCCATCGCGATCTACAATCCGCGTTCGGCGAGCCGGCCCGAAGGTTTTGCCCGCGCGCTTACTGTATTGAAGGAGGCGGGCGGCAGCGATCGCACCATCATCTTCGCGCATGCGGTGACGACACCGAAGGAACGGATCGAGACGCTCCGGCTTGAAGACGCGCGGCCCGAGATGGCCGATATGGCAACCCTGGTCATCGTCGGCAACTCGGCGACGCGCCGCGTCGGCCGCTGGGTCTATGCTCCGAGGCGCGCGTCATGACCCAGCCACGCCAGCACCGCCTCGACGCTTTCAACCCGCTTGCGTTCGGGCAGGGCAGGGCGCGCGATCATGATCACGGGGAGTCGAAGCTCGCGCGCGGCGTCGATCTTGGCGCGCGCGCCGCTGCCGCCGGAATTGCGTGCCACCATCCATTCGATGCCGCGCGTGCGCATCAGCTCGCGATCACCCTCGAGCGTGAACGGGCCGCGCGAGATGATGACTTCGGCATTCAGCAAGGGCAATTCGCTGTCGGGCGCATCGACGAAGCGCAGCGTGTAGGTGTGCTGGGGTTTTGCGGCGAACGGCGCGATGTGCTGTCTTCCGATCGCGAGAAACACGCGCGCGCGTGCTTCGGGCAGCGCAGCGACCGCCGCGTTGATGTCCGCAACCTCGATCCAGTTGTCGCCGCCGGCACGCGTCCAGGGCGCGCGCTCCAGCGCTACCAGGGCAAGACGGGTCAAAGTGCACGCTTCGACGGCATGACGGCTCATCTCGGAGGCGAATGGATGGGTCGCGTCGATCACATGCGTGATGCGTTCCTTGAGCAGGAAATCCGCAAGTCCCGCCGCGCCGCCAAAGCCGCCGATTCGCGTCGGCAGCGAATGCCTGAGCGGAATCTGCGTCCGACCCGCATAGGAATAGATCGCGTCGATCTTCTCCCGCGCGAGCGCGTCAGCGAGCTGATTGGCGTCGCCTGTTCCGCCCAGAATGAGGGCGCGCATGGCTGATCCTTGTACCATTCCCTGGTTGACCATCATCGGCATTGGCGAAGATGGCCTTGCAGGGCTCTCGGAGGCAAGCCGAAAGGCGCTTGCCGCGGCCGAGACCGTGTTCGGAGGTGAGCGGCATTTGAGGCTCGCCGGCATCGGCGGACGTGGCAAGCCGTGGCCGGTGCCGTTCGACCCGGCCTGCGTGCTCGCGCGCCGCGGCCGCCCGACGGCGGTGCTCGCCTCCGGCGATCCCTTCTGGCATGGTGTCGGCGGCAGCCTCGCGGCCCATCTGTCATGCGGCGAATGGGTCGCGCATCCCTCGCTCTCGACCTTCTCGCTGGCGGCCTCGCGGCTCGGCTGGACGGTGGAAAGTACGATCTGTATCGGGCTGCACGCGGCGCCGTTCGAGCGGCTCGTGCCTCTGCTCTCGCGCGGGACACGGATCATCTGCCTCGTGCGCGATTCCGCGGCCGCGACCGATCTCGCGCAATGGCTTGCCGCGCGCGGCTGGGGCGCTTCGAAACTCTGGACCATGTCGGCGCTCGGCGGCTCGCGCGAACGCGTCGCCGA
>Ga0134128_10003139_pt1 | contig 20234 bp, 7 predicted proteins | sample KB31754_FD_96462 | JGI IMG/M metagenome (GOLD analysis project Ga0134128, IMG submission 96462) | Terrestrial soil microbial communities with excess Nitrogen fertilizer from Kellogg Biological Station, Michigan, USA - KB3-175-4 | ecosystem: Environmental > Terrestrial > Soil > Unclassified ...
AACGGGCACGCGGATTCGATCTGCGGCGGGATATGTTATTGCGGTTGTCGGTGTATCGAACGGGGGAGGAGGAGTATGAGTTTGTGTGGAGTTTTCATCATATCATCATGGATGGCTGGTGTATAGGGTTGCTGATGCGGGATTTCCTGTTGTTGTACAGGGCCCAGGGGGATGTTTCGGTCCTTGCTGCCGCGCCTTATCCTTTTCGCGACTATATCGAGTGGCTTTCCCGCCGGCCGCTGCAGCCTTCCCGGGCCTACTGGGCCGATCTTGTCGCCGGTTATGAGCGAACTACCGGGCTGCCCGTGAGCCAGGCTGTCGGGCGGGCCTATGAGGCCGGTGAACAACAGGTGCGGCTGGCGGACATCGAGTACCAGGCCGTGCGGGCCTTTGCCGGTCGTCAGGGCAGTACCCTCAATACCCTGCTGCAGGTCATTTGGGCGGTGTTGCTAGGCCGTTATAACGATTCGGGCGATGTGTTGTTTGGCGCCGTCGTGAGTGGCCGGCAGGCCCCTCTTGAAGGCATCGAGGAGATGATTGGGTTGTTCATCAATACCATTCCCGTGCGGCTTCGCTTTTCTTCCGAAGAGCCGGTGTCCGCGCTCTGCCACAGGCTCCAGCAGGCGGCCCTGGCGGCTGAACCCCATCATCATTATCCCCTCTATGAGATCCAGGCCCTCAGCACCCTCAAAAATGAGCTCTTCGATCATATCTTTGCTTTCGAGAACTTCCCGGTAGAGGAACGGATGCAGCAGCTGCATCAGCAGCCGGATGATCCCACTATCGTTAACGTGCAAACGCATGAACGGACCAACTACGGCTTCAACCTGGTGATCGTTCCGCAGCAGGACCAGCTCGTCCTGAAGGCCATCTATGACCGGTCGCGGTATCCGGACTGGCTCATTGGGGAGGTGCTTGGCCAGTATCGCCGGCTGCTGGCCGGGCTGCAGGGGCAGGACGATCTGAGTGTGGCAGGCCTGCTCGGGCAACTGCCTGTCCAAAAGGTCCTTCCGATGGAAGGCTGTCCCACCGGGCTCCCGCAGGGAGATCTCTGGGGCCGTTTTCTGCAACAGGCTGCCCTGCGGGCCGATGCCATCGCCGTAGACGCCCCGGAGGGGCAGTTCAGTTATCAGGCGCTGCTGGAGGCCAGCCGCCGCGTAAGAGCCGGGCTGCTGGCGGCCGGTATCGAACCCGGCGCCCGTATCGGGCTCAGGATCGATCGTTCCGTGAACATGCTCACCGCCATCCTGGGTATCCTGGGGGCCGGCTGCGCCTATATCCCCCTGGACCTTCTCGCTCCGGACAACCGCGTGGCTTATATGCTGCAGCAGGCGGGGGCCGCGGCCCTGGTCTCCTGCCGCAGGCTGGGCAGCGTTCCACCTGCCGGCTGCCGGCTGCTTTGGGTGGAGGACCTGCTGGCTCAACCCCCGCTGCCGGCTGAACAGGAAGCACCCGTAGCGCCGGCGGCTACGGCCTATATCATCTATACCTCCGGATCCACCGGACGACCCAAAGGCATCCCCATAAGCGTCCAAAATCTCTGCGCGCTTGTCGACAACGACCGGCAGGTATGTCTTGGCCCCGCCGATGCGGTCCTGCAATGGTCCAACTATGCCTTTGACGGATCGGTCTTCGATATCTTCTGCACCTTGCTGCGGGGTGGCCGGCTCGTGCTGCTGCCGGCCGAAATGGTGGCCTCCGTACCGGAGCTGCTGCAACTGATCGTCCGCAAAAGCATCGATGTCTTTTTGATCACCCCCGCCGTATTCAATGAGATGACCGAGCAGGGCATCGAGGCGTTGCGTGGTGTCCGTCAGGTGATCCTGGGAGGGGAGAAGCTGTCCTTCTCCCATGTCAAAAAAGCGCTGGCCGTGCTGGGACCGGGTGTGCTGGTCAATGGCTATGGGCCTACCGAAGCGACGGTGTTCAGTACCTTCCATGTGATCGGCGAATTGCCCGACCGGCTGGGGAGTGTGCCTATAGGCCAGCCCCTGTCCCATATGCGCATCCATATCCTGCAGCAGGAAGGGCCTGGCCGCCAGCCTGTGGGCGTATGGGGGGAGATCTGTCTGGCGGGCGCCCAGCTGACACAGGGCTATATCGGCGAACCGGCGCTGAACGAGGCGGTCTTCCTGGCCGACCCCTTCCAGCCCGGCGGCACCCTGTATCGCAGCGGGGATATCGGCCGCTGGCTGCCCGATGGCACGATCGAATACCTCGCGCGTCGCGACAACCTGGTCAAGCTGCGCGGACAGCGGATCGAACCCGGGGAGATCGAGCAGCTCATCAACCAGTGGCCCCTGGTCAACCAGTGCCATGTGGTGGTGAAAAAAGAAAGCCTCTATGCCTATTACCGGTCCGCGGGGTCATTGGACATCGCTGACCTCCGGCAATACCTGGGTACACAGCTGCCCGCCTATATGATCCCTTCCCGTTTCATCCGGCTGGACCAGTTCCCGCTCACCTCCAATGGCAAGCTCGATATCCAGGCACTGCCCACGGACGGCACCGAAGACCTGGCCCCCGTTCATCAACCGCCGGCCAATGAGACCCAGCAAAAACTTGCCGATATCTGGAACACCCTTCTCGACAGGAACAATATCCCCCTCTCGATCGATGACAACTTCTTCCAGCTCGGCGGCCACTCGCTGAAAAGTTCTTTGCTCACGGGAAGGATCAGGCAACAATTCGAGATCGATCTCACGATACAGCAGGTGATGTCCAATCCCACTATCCGGAAACAATCAGGGTTGATAGACGAGATGGTCGCACGCATAGAAAAGTTAAAGGGAATCTTAGAAAAAGTTGAAAATGCCTGAAATAAAGATAGGCTTGATCGGCGGAGGTTGGATTGCAGACAAGGCACATATCCCTGCCTTTTTGCGTCTGCCGCAGGTAACCATATCGGGTATCTATGAGCCTGATGCCCAAAGAGCGGCTGTGCTTGCAGGAAAGTTTCGCATTCCCTGCACCTATGAAAGCCTGAATGAGCTCTTGCAATCCGATGTTCACGCCGTTGTAGTATCGACGCCGAATCATACCCATTATACGATAGCCTTACAGGCACTCGAGCACGGGAAACATGTCCTTTGTGAGAAGCCGGTAGTGCTTAGCGTCCGGGAAATGGAGAAGATCATGCATGCAGCCAGTATGCAGGGGAAAGTATTCATGCCAGCCTTTGTAAACCGCTTCCGGGATGACATCGTTCTGTTGAGCAACCTTCTGGCGGAAGGGCGTCTGGGGGTGATCCAATCCGTACAAGCGGGATGGGTAAGAAAAAATGGTATCCCCAGGCCCGGGACCTGGATAACGAACCGGCAACTCTCGGGAGGAGGGGTCCTGGTCGATCTCGGGTCGCATCTTCTGGACATCTGTCTGATGATGCTCAAAGAACGGAAGCCGCTTTGTGCCGATGTACGCATGGAGCATAATTATGAGGATGACACGCCGCACTCTGCCAGATTGATACAATATGAAGCGGTGCAACCCCTGGCAATCGATGTCGAAAGATCGGTGAATGCCGCCGTGGACTTTGAAAAAGATATCCGGCTCTCTGTCGAGCTAAGCTGGGCGGCGCCCGTAGCCAATGACTTTACTTATTTCCATATCGCGGGTACAAAGGGGTATTTGAATCTGAAGACCTTGTTTGGATTCAGTAAGGATCGAATGTATGTACAGGACAGGTGTCTCATGCGGACCCGGGGACATTCTCCCGTAGAAATAGCGTTGGATCCGCTGAGGAACGCTCAGCAGCACGCTTTTGAGCGAATGGCGGCTCATTTTGTCGATTGTATAGCAGGAGAGGCTGTTCCGCTGATCACTATGGAGGATGGATTAAGGACGGTGAGTCTGATAGAGATGCTTTATTCATATACTAAAAACTAACCGATGCCGGAGGATAGAGGCATTCTTGTAGGAATAGATATCGGCGGGACTTCGGTCAAATGCCTGGCCTATGATAGCAGTGCGGGTATCTTCTCCCCGCTGCATAAAATGCCAATGGAAAAATGCGTGACGGCAAAAGAGGAGGTCGATCGAAACATTATCCATCTTATCCGGCAAATGCTGCGGATAGAGGGGCTCGCGGACCGTCGTCTGGAAGGGATCGGGGTGTCTTCTGCCGCCCTGTTCGATGCAAAGACGGGAGATCTTGTCAGATGGCCCAACAATCCTTTATGGAATGGTTTCCCTTTGCAAAGCTATCTATCGGCGGCATTCCATACGAATGTGGTCATGGAGGACGACGCCAATGCCTGCACGATAGCGGAGTGGAAATATGGGGCGGGGAGGGGGTGTACCGATATGGCCTATCTAACGATAAGTTCGGGGATAGGCTGCGGTCTGGTCCTTGACAATGGGCTATACAAGGGAGTCCATGGATGGGCCGGAGAGCTTGGGCATGTTCGCATCCCCTTTGCGGATGAGCTGTGTACCTGTGGCAGAAAAGGCTGTCTTCAAGCCGTTGGTTCCGGCTGGGCCTTGTATAAAAAAGCCGTGCAAGTAAATAACGCCCAGCCGATCCCTTTGGTCATCAATGACCTGGAGGAGGTAGTAGCGCTGGCGAAAACCGAAGTGCCCTGGGCCGTGGAGCTATTCCAGGATGCGGGCAGCGCGATAGCCCGGGCTATTGAAAATCTTGTCCTGTTGCTGGATATAGAAACCTTTGTTCTCGGGGGTGGGGTGATGAATGCAGAAGAAATAGTGTTGCAGCCCATTGCCGAACACCTGGACAGGCTGCTGGCAGGGATCGGCAGAACGGCAAATGTAAAGACGGGTCTTCTGGGGGATAAAGGGGGTGCCATAGGAGGGGTGTGTTTGTTTAACCGACCAATCGAGCAGCTATTCAATGAAAAAGAAACTTCTTGTCATCAATGGGCCGAATCTGAACTTCCTGGGTGAGCGTGAAACCGGTTTTTATGGTAGGGAGTCCTGGAAAGCCATCGAGGAAAGGATGGTCGTCCGGGCAGAAAGGGCAGGTATTGAACTGCTGACCTATCAATCCAATCATGAGGGCGCTATTGTCGACTTTATCCAGGAGAATATGCGGGATGCGGCGGGTGTGATCATCAATCCGGCAGGTTATACAAAGACAGGGTTTGCTATCCTGGATGCCCTGCTGATCAAACCGCTTCCCTTTATCGAGGTGCATCTATCGAATATCTATTCCAGGGGAGGCTGGCACGCCGAATCGACCTTCTCCGAACATGCCATGGGCTGCATTTCCGGGATGAAGGGGTTGGTGTATGATCTCGCCTTACAAGCCTTTGACCATTTTTTACATTAAAATAGACTTATGGAATCATTAACTAAAACACAACTCGCCATCGAAGGTGGCAAACCTTTTCGTACTGTAAATTTTCCGAAATGGCCTTTCGTGGGTGAAAGGGAAAGGGAATTGGCGATGGAAGTAGTGAACAGCCAGAACTGGTGGCGGATGAGCGGGAAGAAGGTGGATGAGTTCGAGCAGAAATTCGCGCGTGCCCATGCTGTCAAACATTGCATAGGCGTCACCAATGGTACCCATGCCATTGAATTGGTATTGTCTGCCTTGAATATAGCAGCAGGCGACGAAGTACTCGTTCCGGCATTTACCTTCATATCGACGGCTACGGCGGTCCTGTATTGTAATGCCACGCCCGTGCCGGTAGATTGTGACCCCGGTTCGTTCTGTATGGATCCGGAGTCATTGGAGAAGTATATCACGCCCAGGACGAAGGCGATCATTCCGGTACATATGGCCGGGCATGTGTGCGATATGGATGCTATTGTGGCTATTGCGGAGAAACATGGGCTCGAGATCATCGAAGATGCTGCGCATGCACATGGAGCGGAGTGGAAGGGCAAGAAGATCGGAAGCTTCGGTATAGCTGCCACTTTTAGTTTTCAGAATGGCAAGATCATGACCTGCGGGGAAGGCGGAGCGATCCTGACCAATGACGACGCCTTATTTGAAAAAATGTTCCTGATCCATGGCGTCGGGCGCCCGAAGTACGACAGGGAGTATAAGCACATCGAATTGGGTTCGAATTACAGGATGAACGAATTCCAGGCTGCGATCCTTCTTGCTCAATTGGAGCGGCTGGACGAGCAGAATCAGCTTCGGCAGAAGCATGCGAAACTATTGACCGGTTACCTGGGAGAAATAGAAGGTATCGTTCCACAAGGGATCGATCCCAGGGTAACGGTCAATCCTTCCTATATGTATATGTTCTACTACAATCCGGACTGCTTCGATGGACTGAGCCGGAACGAATTTGTCGATGTCCTGAATGCGGAAGGCATTCCTGCTTATAGAGCTTATCCGCTTGTTCATACCGTGCAGTTCTTCCGGGAGGGTAATTTCCGCCGATCGATCGAAATGGACTACACCTCTTTTCATCTTCCCCATGCGGAGAGGATAGCGGCAGAGGTCGTTTGGCTTCCACATTTTGTTCTGCTGGGCAACACAGAGGATCTAAAAGATATTTACGGGGCAATAAAAAAGATAAAAGAGACATATGCCGGCCAAAGCTGTAGTATTTGATTTCGATGGCGTGCTGATCGACTCGAAGCAACTGCAAAAAGATGCGCTCCTGAAGAGTTATCGACAGTTCTATGAAGCCGGAGATCCTCCCTATGTGGATTTTTTTAGCCACAGCGGAGACTCGCTCCAAAATATCTTCAGGAAGATAGGGCTTCCCGGTGGTATGGTAGAGCCCTACAAGGAATTCTGCAAAAAGAATATTGGAGCTGTTCGGCTATTTGAAGGTGTCCCGCCATTATTGACCTTCTTAAAAGAAAATCATTTCCGATGCGGCTTATGTACGGGCAAAGACCGGGTACGGACCATCGAGATCCTACGGCATTTTAGTCTGCTGGACTATTTTGATATCGTTGTTTGCTCCGATGATGTACAATATCCCAAACCGCATGCGGAAAGTCTCCTGAAGATCAGCCACTATCTGGCTATTCCGGGTCATAATATGATAATGGTAGGAGATGCGAAAAATGATATTCTCTGTGCGAGAAATGCCTCGGTACCCAGTATTGGGGTTACCTGGGGAGAATATCCGTTCTCCCTGGACAATGATGATGCACCGGATCTCCTGGTGAGCAGCATGCATGAATTGAGGCTAGGAATTCTACAAATGGCATTCGTGATGCCAATGAGTGTCGTTTAAGCAATAAACCAATGAAAGAGATCTATAACCGCATCCGTAATCTGCTGCCTCACCAGCGGGAACTATTTTTGGCTGCGCTTAAACAGTTGGGCCTTGAACTACCGGAGCTGGATAACCTGTCCAGTGGCGGCAGCGGTCTCTCGCCGACGATGCCTGCAGAAAACAGAAGGTATTCCTGTACTCCTGTCCAGGAACGGATGTATTCGATCTGGCAGGCCAATCCGGGCAATACCGCTTATAATATCGTAAATGCGTGGAAGTTCAACCAATCTTTGGATAAGCAGGTGCTTATACAGGCATTCGATTCGCTCATCCAGAGACATGAGAACCTCCGAACCACGTTTACCGTCGAAAATGGCGAATTGCGGCAGGTCATTCACGATCCTTTCCCGGCACCTGTATCCTATCGATCGGCAAAGGATGAGGAAGAAGCCAGGGGTATCATAGCCGGGGAGATAAAGTCTTTTGACTATGACCAATTGCCTTTATTTACCATTCTTGTTATAGCTCTTCCTGGTCAGCAGGAGATAGTGGCCGGGAATTTCTCCCATATCATCCTGGACGGCGTGTCCTTATCTATCCTTCTCAGCGAGTTTATCTCGCTCTGTAAGGGATCGGCATTGTCTTCGCCCGTATTTCAATTCAGAGATCATTCCGAATGGCAGCGAAAGTATCTTGGCAGCTCCGATCTAGAGGAGGCGGCTCTTTTCTGGGAAAAAAGATTTAAGGGACATTTCCCGCTCCTGCAGCTTCCTGTAGATTCGTATGCGCAACCTATTGCAGATCTCCAGGGCGAAGAAGTGTTCATTCGGCTCGACAAGGAATTGTCCGATAAGATAACCCATCTCTGCGTAAGGTACGATTGTACGACATTTTCCATACTCCTTTCTGCACTCTATATCCTGCTTGGGCGCATTTGTCAGCAGGAAGAGATCGTGGTTGCCGTCCCCTTTTCTGGACGCCGGCTGCCGGGATCCGAGTCGATCCTGGGAATGTTTGTAAATACCGTTGCGCTATGTGCAAACCCCGCGGGGCATAAGCAGGGAATCGCCTTCATTAAAGAGGTATCGGAGCTCTTATCGGAGAGTTATAACTATCAGGATTATCCCTTTGAACGCATTCTCGAAAGATTGAATGTGGCAAGGGAAAGCGGCAGACCCCTGTTAAATGTGTTGATGAATTCACAGGATGAGGCTTTCCCCCTGGAGGCAACCAGTATAGGCGCCATGCCTTTTCCGTTACGGCGGAATACGACGACATTCGATCTTGCCTTCTTTCCCTCGGGACGGGACGGAATATCGCTCACCTGTTCCTACCGGAGCGGCCTGTTCAAACGCAGTACCGTTGACCTGATCATCGATCATTTTGTCAAGCTGTTGCAATTGATGGTAGAGCGGCCTGAACTGAATTTGCGGGATTATAGGGTCGTTCAGCCGTTCCTGAAAGATTACAACAGGCGTTCTTCGCTGCCGGCAGAAAGGTTTGTGTCTGTCGCAGCGTCCTGGAGTGAGACGGCGGCGTTGTTTCCCGATAAGATAGCGGTGATATGCGGCCGGGAACAGCTGTCCTACAAAGAGCTGGATAGCCAGGTGAACAGGCTGGCTGCGGTGATCATGGAAAAGATAAGTGATCCGGCATCCGGAGACAGGCCTCCGCATATTGCGATACTCTCCGGCAGTCATATGGGCATGGTGGTCTGTATGCTTGCGGCGGTAAGGGCCAATGTTGTCTTTACTCCATTGGATCCCTCGTTTCCGCCCGGACGATTAAAATATATAGTAGAGGATTTCAATGCAACGTGGGTGTTGACGGAACATGCGAACCGGGAACTCGCAAAAAAGATCTTATCGCAGGATCAGCAAGGGCTTATCTACCTGGATGAGACCGGAAAAGGAGAGGGTAGGGCCTACCCGGTTACAGCTCCGGAACAGGCCGCTTTCGTCCTGTACACATCGGGTTCCAGCGGGGTTCCCAAGGGGGTTATGCATCGTCATGGATCGCTGTCGTTCTATATTGCATCCTGTATAAGCTCGCTGAAGATACAGCCCACGGATCGCTTAGCCCTCCTGACCACTTATGCACATGCCGTAGGCATCCTGGATATCTTTAGTACACTCACTGCGGGCGGAAGCCTTTATATCTACCCATTCCGGGATGATTTCAAACGAATGCCCGAGTGGCTCGAAAGCGATCAGATCACTATCTATCACAGCGTTCCTACCATCTTTAGACAACTGCTAGCGATAAGCCCTGCCAATGCGCTTTATGGTTCGGTGCGGCTGGTGATCCTGGGTGGGGAAGAAGTACGGTCTTCCGATCTTTCCCTGTTTCGCGAGCATTTTTCGCCGGAGGCGGAATTTGTGAACTTTTTTGGTGCTACGGAAGTAATGGTCGTATCCTTCCACTTTATGTCACGGGAGGAGCGAGCCGAAAGAAGCAGCATACCGATCGCGCCGGCCGTAGATGGTGTGGAGATTGAGCTCACCGATGACCAGGGTGTTCCTGTGGGGATATTCGGCATAGGAGAGCTGTGTTTCAGATCGCGGTATCTTTCATCCGGTTACTGCAATCTGCCTGAAAGAACGGCTATGTCTTTTACTTTATCGCCCATGCCGGGAACGGATCCTTCTTTTTTCAAAAGTGGGGACCTGGGAAGGCTGCTTCCCAACGGGTGCATCGAATACCTGGGCAGAAAAGACAGACAGGTAAAACTGCGCGGTCTGCGTATCGATCTTTCGGAGATAGAAGTTCAGCTGTTGAAATTCGCCCAGGTAAGAATGGCAGTGGTAGATGTCATTCGCAATGAAAAGAACAACGCTGAATATTTGCATGCCTTCTATGTCTCGGACGAGCCCATTGCCGACAAAGAATTTCGGGATCAGCTGGGTAGTATGGTGCCATCGTATATGGTTCCCGCCAGGTTTAGATGGCTTACTGACCTTCCGCTTACGCAAAATGGGAAGGTCGATAGAAAGGAGTTGAGTAAATACGGGGCGATGGAAGCTATTTCCCGCCTGCCCGAAAATGAGATGGAGCAGCTGATGTCGGGGCTTTTTCATGGTGTCCTTGCCCTTTCGGAAGATAGGGTGGTGGACATTCAGGAGAATTTCTTTTCCCTGGGCGGTCACTCGCTAAAGGCATCCTTGTTGTGCGCGCAGATAAGGACCCTGTTCAATGTCGAGATCAGCGTTGCCGATGTCTTTGAGAACCCAACCATAAGGATGTTGACGGAAAAGGTCAGACAAACCTCCGGCGGCGGGTTTCCGGGCATTACCCGGGTGGGTCGGAAAGATCATTATCCCTTGTCTTCTGCGCAAAAGAGGATTTATTTTGTGCATCACCTGAATGAGGCTGTAACCACTTATAACCTCCCGTCCTTTTTCTCTATCAAAGGGTCATTGCACACCGAGCGATTAAGAGGCGCTTTTGCGGAGCTGATCAAAAGACATGAGTCGCTGAGGACTTCATTCGTCAAAATAGGAAGCGAACCCTTTCAGCTTATCCATGATGACGTTCCATTTATTATAGAGGATTATAGCCTGTCGAACCCGGATGATCCGGCGGAATGGCTGTCCTTGATGAATGCTTTCATCCGGCCATTTGAGCTCGCGAAGGCCCCGTTACTACGGGTGGGGCTCGTAAATGTTTCTGCGGAGGAGCATTTCCTGTTGACCGATCTGCATCATATTATCGCCGATGGGACCTCGTCCGAGATCATGGTTGACGATATAGCGGCGTTATATGCCGGCGAACCGCTTTTGCCGCTCGATATCCAATATAAGGATTATGCCTTTTGGCACAATGAGCTCATGGAGAACGGGTCGTTCCGCCGCCAGGAAAAATATTGGACGGAGAGATTTACTGTGCACCCGCCCCGGCTCAACCTGGCCGCTTCTGCTGTAAGACCAGCCGAATTTACCTATAGGGGAAACCAATTTGAATTTGTGATCGGCAAAGCGGATACCGGCCGGATCAAAGAGCTTTGTCTCCGATGCGGCACAACGCCCTACATGGCCCATCTGGCGATCCTGCATATTTTGCTGTACAAATACACAGGGGAAGCTACTATTGTTACAGGCAGTACTTCCTTTGGCCGGAATATCGCGGGAGTAGAACGGATAATAGGGTTGTTTGTCAATGCGCTGGTCATCAAAAACACGATCGATGGCAATGACAGCTTTCTCTCCTTCATGGCAGCCGTCAGGGATACCTGTATCTCTGCTTATCAGCATCAGGACTATCCGTTCGATGACCTTGTATCGAAGATAAAGCTCAGGCGGGAGAACTCCCGGAACCCGCTTTTTGATGTGTGCATCTCGTTTCAGAACTATCAGAAGTCCTATGGGAGTATCGATGGAGTCGATATTCAGCGGATCACCCACCATAATGGCACTACCAAGTTCGATCTGCTCTTCCTGATCCGGGAGCTGGAGGATGAGACCGTGATAAGTATCGAGTATTATACCGCTTTGTTCGATAACGAATATATCGGGCGGATGGCCAGGGGGTATCGGAAAATAATCGACCAGGTCCTGGGCAATCCGGCCATTACGCTTAACGAGGTCCAGCTGGTAGACCATTTCGATCTCAAAGACAATTTCTTTCCGGAAGTAGAATTCAATCTGCTATAAACCATTTAAGGAAGATTATGCCTATGCAGTTCCCAACGCGTGACGAATTGATGGTGCTGGCCAATCAGCAGGTATCGGAAAAGAGAGCCTGGATCGATACCTTTTCCGATGATTGGAACCGGACGAGGATCCCTTTCGACAAAAGACCGGCCGGTGGCGTGTACCAATATGAAAAAGGAGTATTTGCTTTTTCGATGGATGCGACTATGTCCAAGGAGATGTGGGAACTTTCCAACCGATCCGATCACTCCTTGCACATCCTGCTTTTGGCCATGGTTTTGGGCATGGCCAAGAAATTTACCTGTACGGATAATCTTACCGTTGGCACCTTACTGTATAGAGATTCTACTGCACGAAGGGTAAACCGTATCCTTCCGATACGCTATGCATTTGACGAAGACAATAATCTAAAGACGGTTCTCCGGAAGACGTGGGAAAAGTTCGCTTTCGCTCTCAAAAATCAAAACTTTCCTATCGATTGTTTGCCTTCTTTATTGGACCTCTCCTGGTCCGACTGTGCTTTTCCGTTATTCGACATCCTTGTCTCCCTGGATACCATCCACGAAGTAAGTGATGCGGATACCTATCGATTACCCCTTGTTCTTTCCTTTGGCCGTAAAGAAGATCGCTTGACCGGGGTCGTTACTTATAATTCCTTATTGTATAGCGAAGGAACGGTTGGTCGTCTCGTTACGGCCATCCGGTTGATCCTTAAGCAATGGCTGTCGTCGCCAGAAAAAAGCATCCGGCAGCTTGCTGTCCTTAGTGTGGAAGACCGGGATCGATATATGGATACCGGAAGTAAACCCGTAGGTTATCCGGAGAACGATACGATCCCAGCTGTATTTGCCCGGCAGGTTGCCCAATATCCCGATCATATTGCCGTGTCGGTGGGTAATGCCTCTTTCACCTATGGCTTCCTGGACGAAAGAGCCGGGCTGATCGCTGGCTATATAAGGAGCCTGGCGGGGCTGCCGGCGGGATCGCTTATTGGTATCCTGATGGAAAAGTCGATTGATTGCATCGGGGCCATTCTTGGGGTATTACAATGCGGTTGTGCCTATGTGCCCATTGATCCGGCTCAACCGGAGGAGCGGATCAAGAGCATTGTCGATGATGCGGAAATAGGGTTGATCCTGTCCGAGAGCCGGTACATAAAGACGCTGAACCGGCTCCAATGGGAGTGCCGGCATTTTACCCGGTATATATGCCTGGACAGTGATGACGCGGATGAGTTGGAGGAGACAGAGGAAAATGATCTTATGAACAAGGAATTATGGGAATATATTGCGGAGACGGCTGTCGACGACATAAGCGCCGGGGGCTGGAAGAGCAGTTATACCGGGCATTCCTTGTCCAGGGAGGAGATGGATGAATACAGTGATAATATCGTGTCCAAATTGTCTCCCTATTTAACGAAAGAAACCAGGATACTCGAGATAGGATGCGCTTCCGGTCTTAGTATGTATAGATTGGCTCCATTAGCCGGGTACTATCTGGGTACCGATATATCCGCCTCGATCATCGAAAAGAACAGGGAGCGGGTTCGGCGGGCTGGTATCGGGAATATCGGGCTCGCCGTGCTGGCGGCCCATGAAATAGACCAGATCCGGGAGGAAGGATTCGATATTATCATCATGAATAGTGTGGTCCAGCATTTCCATGGTCATAATTATCTTAAGAAGGTCCTGCGAAAATGTCTCGGGTTGCTGAAGGAAAAGGGCTTGATCTTTATAGGCGACATCATGGACCAGGAAAAACGGGAAGATCTTATCCGGGAAATGACCGAATATAAACAAGGACATTCGGCTCCGGGTATTACGACGAAGACGGACTGGGCCTCCGAGCTGTTCCTTTCCAGGTCATTCTTTGAAGACCTTTGTGCCGACTTCAAGGATATTTCAGCTTTACGGTTCTCCGAAAAGGAATTCCGCATAGAGAACGAGCTGACCCGGTTCCGATACGATGTGCTGCTCTTTGCGGAAAAGGAGCGGGACGGGGTCATGGCGGTCGATAAGCGTAAATTTCAGGACGATGCCAGAAGGCTTCCCTTGCGCCGGGAAGAAGCCGAAAAGGTCGGGATAAGCCCCGGCGACACCGCCTATATCATCTATACATCGGGTACAACCGGGAAACCCAAAGGGGCGCTTATCACGCATAGGAATGTTGTCCGGTTGTTCTGCAATGACACTCCTTTGTTCGACTTCTCCGAAAAGGATGTATGGACCATGTTCCATTCGGTAAGCTTCGATTTTTCTGTATGGGAAATGTATGGCGCCTTGTTGTTCGGGGGAAGGCTGATCCTTATTCCACGTCCGTTGGCGAGAGATGCGGATGCCTTTTTGGAGGTTACGAGGAAGGAAAGGGTTACGGTGTTGAACCAGACCCCCTCCGCCTTTACCGGTTTTATTCATAGGCAACAATTGCTGAATGATACACTGGACCTCAGATATGTCATACTCGGGGGGGAGGCGATACAGCCGGCAGCCCTGGTAGAATGGAAAAAGCAATATCCCTGGGTGAAGCTTGTGAATATGTATGGAATAACGGAGACCACGGTCCATGTTACGTACAAGGAATTGACAGACGAGGTGCTCGCGACCGGCGTGAATAATATCGGGAAGCCCATTCCGACGCTGGCGGTGCATATCCTGGATGAAGGGATGAATCTCTTACCTCCCGGGGCGATCGGCGAGATCTTTGTTGAAGGAGAGGGGGTTGGGAATGGCTATCTGCGAAGAGAAGAGCTGACGAGGACCCGGTTTCTCGTCAGCCCATTCCGGAAAGGGCAAAAGCTCTATAGGTCGGGAGATCGTGCACGATACCTGGATAACGGCGAGCTGGAATATCTTGGCCGAAATGACCGGCAGGTAAAAATAAGAGGGTTCAGAATAGAATTGAGCGAAATAGAGAGTCAACTGCTCCGGTATAGCGCTATCATGCAGGCTCATATCCGGCTTATGGTAAGCGCGGATGAGGACAAATATCTTGTAGCCTATTATATCTCCGGGGAACCCTTAGACCCGGATCGCCTGCGCAGCTATCTGGAGGGTCGTTTGCCCGAGTATATGATCCCCGCTTTCTTTATTCCGCTTACGGCCTTGCCGCTGACCGTCAACGGCAAGATAAATGTCCGGGAGCTGCCTGAACCGGAACGAACCTTAAAGGCGGGCTATATTGCCCCTCGGGATGCGGTGGAGAGCAAGCTGGTCGGGATATGGTCCGAGATCCTGGCGGGTAAACCTATATCGATAGGTATCGACGATGACTTCTTTGAATCAGGGGGGCATTCGCTGAAAGCCACTCAACTGATGTCCGCTGTACAGGCAGCCTTTGGCGTTAAGATACCGATCGCCAGGATCTTTAAAACCCCTACTATCCGGGCGCTGGCCAATGAGATCCGGGTCTCTGCGGTTCGGGTATATGATACGATCGAAAAGATCGCGCCGGCCGCTTATTATCTACTGTCATCGGCACAGCAAAGAATATTCATCCTGGACAGGCTGGAGATGGGATCGAAGGCCTATCAGATACCCATTGTCCTGAAAATAGCGCCTAAACCGGAGATCGGAAGATTGGAAAGGGCTTTCAGGAAGTTAATTGAGCGGCATGAAGTATTCAGAAGCTATTTTGAGGTTGTCGGGAATCAGCCTGTACAGAAGATCTTAGCGGAGGTTCGGTTCGAGGTGCTGCAGCTGCCCGGAAATAACAGGAACACTTCCGAGTTGTTCGATACCTATATGGAAGGTTTCGATCTGGGGGTTGCGCCGCTGATCAAAGTAGCCGTGGCAACCAGCAAAGATCATGGTGAGATCGTCCTGATCAATCTGCATCATGTGATCGCGGATGGGGTATCCATTGCTATTTTGCATAGGGAGCTTTTCGCTTTGTATAAGGAAGAGGTGCTGGAAGACTTTCCGGTGCAGTATAAGGATTATGCTGTCTGGCAATCGAATAGGCTGACCCATGCGAAGGATGCGTTGTTCTGGAAGAACGAATTTTCAAAAGCATGTCCGGCAATAGATCTTCCCTATTCCTTTCCTCGTCCCGCTGTGCGATCTGAAAAAGGAGACCGGGTGCTGTTCGGGATATCCCGGCAGGACACCCAATTGCTGTATACCGTTTCCCGGCAATATAATTGTACGCTGTTCATCACCTTGCTGTCGCTCTTCAAGAGCTGGCTCTATCGACTAAGTGGGCAAACCGACCTTGTTGTAGGAACGCCGGTGTCGGGAAGAGATAATGAGGCGCTGAATGGCCTGATAGGTGTTTTTATCAATACTCTTCCCATAAGGAGTACGATCGCAGAAAATGGTTCTTTTGAAGACCTGCTCCTCCGGGTCAGGGATAAGGTGATCCAGGTCTTTGAGCATGGCGCTTATCCTTATGAAAGGATAATAGAGGACGCAAAGATAGAAAGAGATGCCAGCCGGAATAGCCTGTTCGACGTTATGCTGATCCTGCAAAACTGGCAAGACTCCCGATTGCAGGATGAGGAGACCAATATCGAGCTTGTTCCCTATGAGAACAAGACCTCCAAGCTCGATATGACGCTGGAAGTTGTAGAGATAGACGGCGAGCTGCAATGCAGTCTCGAGTATTGTACAGCGCTGTTCAGCCGGGAGATGGCGATACGGCTTGCCGGCTGGTTCACCAATGTGGTGGTGCGTTTGGCCGGGGATACTTCGATGCTGCTTAAGGACGTGCGTCTTCCGGGAGAAGAGGAGCGGTCTCTTGTTCTGGATGGCTTTAACGATACCGCTGCTTTCTTTCCCGCCGATTCAACCATTCACGATGTGTTCGAAGAGCTGGCTTTACGATCGCCCGATCGTATTGCCGTTATCCAGGACGGGTGTCATCTTAGTCTCCACGAGTTGAACCGGCGGTCGGATGAGCTGGCCGGGCGATTGCAACATGCCGGCGTCATTCCGAATACGATCATAGCGATAATGATGGAAAGGTCGGTCGAAATGGTCATTTCGATCCTCGGCATATTAAAGGCAGGGGGGTGTTATATGCCGATAGATGCGCAATTCCCTCCTGAGCGGATCGGCTATATGCTTAAAGACAGCCTGGTTGGAGTGCTGATCAGAGATGATGGGCGGCTACAGTTTGCGGAGGAAGGCATCCTCGAGATCGATATTAAGGCTCATGGTCCTGCGTATAAGCGAACAAGGGTTGAACTAAAACCGCATGATCTCGCCTATTTGATCTATACCTCCGGGTCTACCGGCCGCCCTAAGGGCGTGTTGATCGAGCACGCATCGCTTATGAACAGGTTGTGGTGGATGCAGAACTATTATAAGCTGGACGAAAAAGATACCGTTTTGCAAAAAACGCCCTATACTTTCGATGTCTCCGTATGGGAGTTGTTCCTTTGGATCCTGGGCGGCTGCCGGCTTGCCCTCCTGTCTGCCGGAGGAGAGAAAGATGCGGAGACGATCATCCGTGCGGTGGATTCTATGCAGGTGACGATCCTGCATTTTGTTCCGACCATGTTGAATGCCTTTCTGGAGTATATTATCTCGGCCGGGAATGCGGTTAGATTGTCCAGCCTCCGCTTTGTCGTGGCAAGCGGTGAGGGGCTGCCCGTGAGATTGGTGGGCAAATTCAGAAGGGCCATGAATGGGTTTAACCCCGCACGGTTATACAATCTGTATGGGCCCACGGAAGCGACTGTGGATGTTAGTTTTTTTGATACGACTTCGCTCGATCTTGCGGCCGATACCCTTGTTCCCATTGGAAAACCCATTGACAATACGCGACTCTATGTCGTTAGGGGCGAAAATGAGCTTCAGGGTATAGGCCTGTCCGGCGAGCTTTGGATAGCCGGTTCGGGGGTAGGGAAGGGGTATCTGAACCGGGTAGACCTGACCATGCAACGATTCCCGGATGACCCGTTCGATGACGGTTCCCGTGTCTATAGGACAGGAGACCTCGCCCATTGGAATAAGGATGGCTATCTATTCTTTGAAGGGCGCACGGACAGGCAGGTGAAAAATCGCGGCTATAGGATAGAATTGGGTGAGATCGAGCATGTGATCTCGAGGTATGCCGGCGTAACGGAATGCGTGGTGAGATTACTCTATGAGCCGGGCAATGAAGGGGTATTGACGGCCTTTTATACCGGCAGTGAAGTTTCGGCGGAAGCGTTGGATGTATATGTCCAATCGAGGCTCCCCGATTATATGGTGCCGCAATTCTATATTACCATAGATACAGTTCCCGTTACTCCCAATGGGAAGGTAAATTACGATGCACTCCCTTCTCCCGTAGGAAAGGCAAGCCTGTCTACGTCCACCGATGAGGTGCGCAGCCCTGTTGAGGAATTGCTGATGGGGCTATGGGAGTCTGTGCTTGGAAGATCGGGCATTGGCCCGGAGGATAACTTTTTTTCGCTCGGCGGCGACTCGATCAAGAGTATCCAATTGCAGTCCCGGCTGATCCCGAACGGCCTTTATGTAGAAGGAGGAACTATCTTTCGTTATCCGGTGTTAAAGGATCTCGCTAAAAGAGTGAAGCCCCGGAAGCGCCGGGCGGAGCAGGGTGCGATCTCCGGGAAGGTGCCAATGACCCCTATACAGCTCCGGTTCTTCGAGGACCTTCCCCGGGGCGGCAAAGATCTTCATTATAACCAGGCTGTGTTGTTGTTCTCGGAAAAGGGGTTTATCGAGACAGATGTGGTGGCTGTCTTTTCACGGCTGCAGCAGCACCACGATGTTTTACGTGTGCAATTCAAAGAAGAAGGGGATCATCTTTTTTCCCAGCATATTGCCGATAATGACCTCCCGATATCTTTGGAGATAGTCGATTACCGTAACGGTGGTTTCGATGATGAGCTGTTCGGCAGGAAACTGGATGAGATACAACGTAGGGTCAAATTGAGCGAGGGTCCATTGATGCGGTTGTGTCTTTATCATACGGATCGGGGAGATTATCTGCAGATCGTCATCCATCACCTGGTTATCGACGGTATCTCCTGGCGTATCCTGCTGGAAGATGCGGACAATTTGCTCGATCTGGCGGCACGGAAAGCTCCGCTCGCCCTACCGGATAAGACCGATTCTTTCAAATATTGGTCAGAGCGGTTGACGGCCTATGCATCGGGGGATGAGCTGCGGCGGAATATCCGGTTCTGGGAAAAGAACGAAGAGGCTGTTTTTTCAAGACTTCCCCGGAAAAGGCCAGCCGAAGCGGCGCAAAGCACGTATGGCTCTTTTTCGCGACAGGAACTCGTCTTTGATAAAGCCTTCACTTTCGATCTTCTTGGGCCGGCCAACAGGGCCTATAATACGGATATCGCGGATCTGCTGTTAACGGCATTATCCTTTTCTATTCAAAAGGTCTTTGGTATCGATAAGATTGCGATATGGATGGAAGGGCACGGGAGAGAGGACTTTCTGCAGGATGTGGATGTCAGCAGGACGATAGGTTGGTTTACCAGTCTTTATCCTACTGTTGTTTCACTCGACAGGAACGATACGCTTTCCCGGGTATTGATCGCCATAAAAGATCAGTTCAACCAGGTTCCCTATCACGGTGCAGAATATGGCCTGCTGCGCTATTTGAGTGCTGCTCAAGAGGGAAACGGGCTGCATTTTGAGCTATTCCCCGAGATCGTCTTCAATTTTCTGGGACAGTTCAGCACTGCAACCAGTTATAAGACCTTCTCCGTGGATCTCAATGCCGGGCAGGCTATCTCGGATAAGCTACACTCGCCCTATCCGCTGGAGGTATCCGGAATCGTCTCCGATGGGCAGCTCTGTATCACGATAGGTTATGACAGAACCTGGTTTGGCGCGGAAGATATCGAGCTGTTGTTTCAGCATATGGAGCGATCGCTGCGGGAAACGGTCCTGCACTGTTTGGCCAAAGAACAGTCGACGCTTACGGCTTCGGATTTTATGTACAAGGATCTGTCCAGGGACCAGTTGGATGATATCCTGAAAATTTACGACATAACCAGTTAAACATATTTTGATGAACAGGCATACAAAGATCGGGGACATCTATACGCTGACCCCTCTTCAGGAAGGCATATTGTTCCATAGCATCGACGGTGATAACAAGGACTTGTATTTCGAGGAAATTGCGTTGCGGATGAATTGGAATGGGTTTGATCCTGTTAAGGCAGAAAGAGCGTTGAACGCGCTTGTCCAGGTACATGGGATCTTACGGACAAGCTTTTTGTACGATGTAGGGGAGAAACCGCTCCAGGTCCTGCTCAAAGAAAGAAAGGCCGATCTTGTCTTCCAGGACCTGCGTTCCTTTTCCCATAATATCGGGTACGAGGAGTTTGTACAGGAGTACAGGATACAGCAACGGGCACGCGGATTCGATCTGCGGCGGGATATGTTATTGCGGTTGTCGGTGTATCGAACGGGGGAGGAGGAGTATGAGTTTGTGTGGAGTTTTCATCATATCATCATGGATGGCTGGTGTA
>Ga0134128_10003141_pt1 | contig 20225 bp, 12 predicted proteins | sample KB31754_FD_96462 | JGI IMG/M metagenome (GOLD analysis project Ga0134128, IMG submission 96462) | Terrestrial soil microbial communities with excess Nitrogen fertilizer from Kellogg Biological Station, Michigan, USA - KB3-175-4 | ecosystem: Environmental > Terrestrial > Soil > Unclassified ...
CGGGTTCTTCAACGTCGAATTCTACGTCGGCCTCAAACCGTATTCGCAGTGGAAGGGCGCGTATCGTGACAAGCCCGGACTGATCGAAGCGGTGAACAGCAAGCTCGGGGCATTTCCGGGCATCACCTTCAACTACACACAACCCGCGGAGGATGCGGTGGACGAGGCGGAGACCGGGCTGAAGAGCGCGCTGGCTGTCAAGATTTACGGGCCCGATCTGAACGTGCTGCAGAAGACGGCGCTCGAGGTCAAGCGGCGTCTGAGCCAGGTGCCCGGGTTCGCAGAACTGACCGTGGTGCGAGAGCTTGGCCAGCCCAGCCTGATCATCGATGTGGACCGCGCCAAGATTGCACGCTACGGCATTAACGTGGCCGACGTGGAAGGTGTTGTGCAGGCGGCGGTCGGCGGCGAGGCGGCCACGCAGGTGGTCCAGGGCGAAAAGCTCTTCGATCTGGTGGTCCGCATGCAGCCGGAGTTTCGCGAAAACGCGCATCAGATCGGCAACCTGCTGGTGGGAAGTTCGGCAGGGCAGCAGATTCCGCTCAGCGCGCTGGCCGATATTCGCGAGTCCGGCGGGGCGTCGTTTATCTACCGCGAGGACAACTCACGGTATATCGGCGTGCAATACAGCGTGGAGGGCCGCGACCTGGAGAGCGCGGTGAAAGCCGGGCAGCAGGCCATTGTGGACATTCAAAAAACTCTGCCTGCAGGGTACCGGCTAACGTGGGGCGGCGAGTACGACGAGTTCCTAGCAGCCGAGCACCAATTGGCGTTCATCGGGCCGCTCGCGGTACTCATCATCTTCATGATTTTGTTCGCGCTCTACGACAATTTCAAGTTTCCCATCGTGATTGTCATCGGGGTGGTGCTCACGGTGCCGGTAGGCGCCCTGCTGGCGCTCAAGCTGACGGATACGCCATTCAGCGCCTCGTCGGCGCTGGGCCTGCTGGCGCTGATTGGCGTATCGGTGGAGACCGCGGTGATTCTGGTCTCGTATATCAACAAGCTGCGCATCGAGCAGAAGATGGATATCCGCGCGGCGACGCGGGAGGCCTCGCTGCTGCGGCTGCGGCCCATCATGATGACGGCGCTGGTGGCATGCCTGGGCCTTCTGCCCGCGGCGCTCTCGACGGGGATCGGGTCCGACACGCAAAAGCCGTTCGCCATTGTGATTGTGGCGGGGCTGATCTCGCGGCTGTTCCTGGGCTTCTTTGTGAACCCCGTTCTCTATCAGATGGTGGCGCGGGATGGAGATGTACTGAAGGTGTAGGCGGCTTGGATTTCTAATTCGTGAGTCGCCGAAGACCGTCACGCGATAGTGCATCATGGGAGCGGAACGATTGCCATTTCGCGTCGATCCGGCAATACTGTTGTGGATAGTAGCCGTGATCTGACGCGCAGTGGCTGATGGTGAAGGCGAGGGTAGTTCAGTGGTAGAACGTCAGCTTCAGCACTGACTTCCCCAGCAATTCCTGAAGCTACCTTCCTGAAAAACAAAATAACTCCGGAAAAATACAACCTCATACAAGCGCCTGCGCGGCCCCTTTCCAAATCTCGTCAGGTGTGGCCAAAATTGCACGGGTTTTGCTGAATTTGGGCGTGTGGCTAGTAAAGATGGCGAGTAAATTTTGTCGACAAATTCGCCAGTTCTGCTTTCAGACGGCAAGCGTGGACCTGCCGCCACAAATGGAACGAGATCGACTACACGACACGCCGTTGAGTTTCCAAATCACTACTCTAGCGTTCGGGACGTCTCTTCCTGTAGGCTCTTCTTGGATGTCAACTCCCTGAAAGGGAGTTCAAATGGGAGTTGACGCAGTGCCGGCATCGAACCTAAGCTGTTCGTATTGAGCCGGTTAGCGGGAGTAGTTCAGTGGTAGAACGTCAGCTTCCCAAGCTGAATGTCGCCGGTTCGATCCCGGTCTCCCGCTCCAAAAAATCAACAACTTACGACGCACAGCAACAGAACGGAAATCCAACTTAAAATCCAGAGACGGCGACCAGTCCTGCCACCTATTCGTTAGCCGCGCGGAGTCTCTGCGCCCGCTTGGCTGAGAGCTGGCCGTACTTCGGTGGTCACGCCGATGTCGGAATGCCGCATCAACGCTTGTTGCACTTCGAGCGGTTGCTCCAGGTCGGCCAGGAGCGCCCGATACGTGTGTCTGAAGGTGTGCCAGCCGAGACCCCGAACGCTGACGCGCTGTCCGGCCGGTTTAGATAGTCGGCTTGCATGATCGAAGCGTGGAAGGGGCGTCCGGTGATGGCTGAGCCGAATTGACGGTGACGGCGCAATTTTTCCAGTCGAGGTTGCTCGAGTTGTCGTCATAGAAATTTTGCGAGGGGCACGCTGTTGGGATCGCGCAGGTCGTAAGGATGCTGACGCTAATGAACTCGGGGCACGTGGTGCTGACGCCTTTGCGGGTGGGGCGATGATTTTTTTTGCCGCCGATTTCAGTGGCGGACTGTGCATGGGCGCCGCAATTGTAATTCAGCGCGCCAGAAGCGTTTAGCGTTGCGCAGTTGCAGATTTAGCGTGCGCACTTTTAAATTTAGCGTTGCCCCTTGTAGATTTAGCGTTGCGCACTTGTCGATTAACATGTGATGCTGTACAACTAAATGGGTATCAGACCCTATAGGTTTCGCTAAGGTAATTTCGCTCCGTTAATCAAGTGTGTACCTGAATTTCGTGACGTTGACACGGGTTCAAGACGGAATTAACTTCAACACGATGTGTGCAGCCGTGGCGCCACGCCAGGCTCGTGATTGCTGCACACTGCTTCGCCGGTACCAAGTCCAGGGGTTCCCCCGGGACTCTATAAGCGGGACCACAAAAAAAGAGTGGGACCCACAACTTCTCCCCCTTTGGCGGGTCACATTGAGTATGGGCGTTAACTAAACCGGTACTTAATCGATTTTGTGTGACCTTCCTCACATACAGGTTCAACCGTCCCCCCGCATGATGGAGTGCATTGGTTCCGTCGCACATGCGACCTTCGGGCGATTGTTTTCGACCCTTTTTCCGTGAGAATTTTCCTCAGGATCTTCCGCTGGACGTGGAGCTTAAGTTGTTACTTCTGAACAGCTGAGCGCGCGTACCGATGCTGTCAAATCGAGGAAGCTGATTCATTGAAGGAATTTTTTCGCCTTGGCAGCCACTTCGCAAAAAATCCTGCCCTCTATTCAAGGGGGCACTAGCCGTATTTGCTTCCGTCCCCTCTATCGGACGGAACTGTTCGTCGTGGTTGCGGATTTTACCGCTGGAAGTCCACGCACGAAATTAGGAGTGCACTGTGAAGAACTTCTTTTTGATCGTTGCGGCAATCGTTTTGCTTGCTGCAAATTCCGCGCAGGCAGCGGACAAGTGGGTGACAGCCTATTACACAGATTGGCAGACGAACGCGTATCCCATCAGCCGAATCGATTACACAGCAGTGACGCACGTAGTACTGGCGCACTGGTTGACTAACTCGAATGGCACACTCCAGACCTCCGGGTGGGAATCAACCTGCAGCAGTGTTGTAACGCCTGCTCATGCGGCGGGCGTAAAAGTGTTGATGATGCTGGGCGGATCCGATGATGTGAATTATCCCTCGGCTGCGTCCCCTACCAACCAAGCCACTCTGATCAGTTCAATTGAAAACAAAATCAGCGCCTGCGGGCTCGACGGCGTTGACCTCGATTGGGAGGTCAATGTCAATACAACAAACTTCATCAGTCTGGCGAAGAATCTACGCGCCGCCAATTCCTCTTACATCATTACGGCTCCGGTTGACGCAACTGTGCAGCCAGCCTCCCTGGCCGCAAGCCTCTCCACATATTGCGATCAGGTCAACATGATGAGCTATGGCAACGCGAACATGGGCAGTGGATGGGTGTCCTGGTACTTTTCCGCACTTGCCGGAGATGGCTCGGACCATCCTGATTCGATTGCGAAGTGGGTTAGTGCCTGGGAAGCGGCGGGCACGCCGGCGAACAAGATAGGAATCGGGATCGGCTTCTACATGAATGCATGGACTTCGCCGGTCACCGGTCCTTTGCAATCCACGTCAGGGTCGTCAGTGCCGGTGCAGGAGTTGCCGTATGGTTCGTCGATCGCGAATGGCGGCGGACTGCTTAGCTGTTACTACAACAAGTCCGGAGGCACGTACAAGTACGATCCCTCACCGGCGTTGAGCACCGAACCTTCTACTCCGCCCGAGCAGCCGTCGATTAGTTTCCCGAGCGGATTCAAGGGAGCATCCGGGTGCCCGACGAATACGATCACGTGGGTAACTTACGAGGATGAGGCATCGGTTGCGGCGAAAGCGAAGTATATCGTCGACAACAACCTGGGCGGCGCGATTATCTGGACGGTACAGGAAGGCGCTACAGATCCTGCCACCGGACGCAATCCGCTGCTTGATACGCTGAAGCTGAATCTGAATGGCGGAAACCCGGCGCCCCTGCCGCAGGTTGGCTCTAGCGGGGCAGTATCCGTTGCAGGACCGACGACGATCACCGTAACGGGACTGCCGAGCAAGTTAGGCCTTGTCGATATCAAGTGGTGGAACTTCAGCAGCAGCGTTGCATGGGATAGTTCATCGGATAAGGGTTTCGCGACGTATGGCCAGCCCGCTGCTTACACGATCCAGGGCAGCACTAACGGAACGACATGGACCAATCTATCCTGCACGCCGAGCTGCAACGTTACGGGAGAGCACTATACCGGACGGCAGTTTGTTGCCGATCTTACTGGCACCGGCTACACGCAAATCCGGATGAATATCTCCGGGATAGTTGGGACAAATGGCGGATACGATGCTTTGACCGTCAACGGGAAGGCGGGAACCAACGACATCAATGACGCCTACCTGATGTTCGGCGACTCTGTCACGGCGAATTGCTGGGCGGCCGCTTCCAACACCGGCCCGACGGAACAACTCGGCACGCGGATACATGCTGCCCGTCCGACACAGTTCCCGGTCAGCACTGTTGGTGGTCAGTCCGGATGGGTTAGCGCTACCGCGCTGGACACGTCCACTTATGGAATCCCGAACATTCAGAAATTCCTGCAGGATATGCCCGCGGCGAAGTTTGTCGGGGTGAGCCTGGGAACGAACGATGCGAATAACGGTGTGTCTGCACAAACCTACTGCGGCAATATGCAAAAGATTGTGCGGTACATCATTGCCGCGGGAAAGACGCCGATCATTCCGACTATTGTGGCTTCGCCGTCCTCGGCAGTGCAGACGAACGCACCTGCGATGAATGCCTGCCTGGCGACGCTGGAGCAGAACTATCCGGCGGTCATCGTGGGGCCGGATTTGTGGACCTTGTTCAAGGGCCATTCGACGAGTGACGGATGGTTCCTCGATGATCTGCACCCTTCGCTCGGGACCGGCTGTTCGGCGTTCCAAAACGCCTGGACGAACACACTGCTGGCAGCGATTTATCCGGCCGGCGGGGGCTCGTCGACGCCGCCGAGCGTTCCGACGAACCTTGCAGCGACTGCTCCAAAGAGCACGCAGGTAAACCTTACCTGGAGTGCGAGTACCGATCCTAATTACGCGAGTTCAGCGCTTACCTATGACGTTTTCCGGAATGGAAGCCAGGTCGCCACGACAGCGGCCGGGGCAACGTCGTATTCCGACACGGGGCTTGCGGCGAGCACCAGCTATACGTACACGGCTACCGCATCGGATCCTGCCGGGAACACCTCAGCGCAATCGACATCGGCAAAGATCACCACGCCGGCGAACACGACACCTCCGAGCGTTCCAACCAATGTTGCCGCGATTGCTCCCAATAGCACGCAGGTGAATGTGAGTTGGACTGCGAGCACCGATCCTAACTATGCTTCGTCGGCGCTGACGTATAAGGTTTACCGCAATGGGACCCTGGTGAAGACAACGGCGGCGGGCGCAACCTCGTATTCCGATACAGGCGTGGTGGCAAGCACCACCTATTCGTACACGGTGGCAGCTGCCAATCCGGCTGGAAATGTTTCAGCGCAATCGACGGCCGTCACCGTCAACATCCAGCCCAACGCCACCACGCCCACCATCACCCCGTCCACCACCACGCCCGCTGCCGGCACCGCGTTTACCGTTACCGTCGGCATCGCGGTCGGATCACCTGCCGCCGGAACCGCTGCCCCCACCGGCAAGGTCACCCTCACGCTTGACGGCGCCACATACGCCACGGCGAACCTCGCCACCGCGTCCGGCGTCACCTCCGCCGCCTTCTCCGTCACCATCGCAGCCGGCGGCTCACACAGTCTCCAGGCCATTTACGCCGGCGATTCCAATTACACCGGTTCCACATCCAGCACCGTCGCCGTGACCGTATCGAAAAGCGCCACCGTCACCACGCTCACGGCCACGCCGTCCACTCTGTCTGCGGGGACCCCGGAAACACTCACCGCAACCATCGCGGCGGCGAACTCCAGCGCAGGCGCCACCAACACCTTCACCGGAACCGTCACGTTCTTCGATGGCTCTGGCCAGATCGGCACCGCAACCGTCACCGGCAACTCCGCCAGCCTCCCCAATATCACGCTCTCCACCACCAGCACCCATGCCCTCACCGCCGTCTACTCGGGCGACGACGCCTGGACCGGCAGCACCTCCAACATCGTCACCCTCAAAGCAGTCCTCATCCCGGTCACCATCACGCTTGCCGTCACTCCCGCCAACGCGGCCGCGGGCCAGGTGGTCAGCATGCTCGCCACCGTGACCCCCACCATCGCGCCCGCCAGCGCCATCGAACAGAACCCCACCGGCAGCGTCATCTTCTATAACGGAACAAAAATCCTCGCCACCGTGGCGCTCTCCGCAGGGGCCAACAACACCTCCACAGCGGAACTCCTCTTCTCCACCCTGCCCGCCGGACAAGTCACCATCACCGCCGCCTATCTCGGCGACCTTTTCTACGACGCGGCCACCTCCAACCCCGTCACCATCACCGTCCAGGACTTCTCCATCACCCCGGACCCCGGCAATCCCCCTTCGGATCTCGACATCGTCAAGGGCTCGTCCGGGCAGGTCTCCTACACCTTCACCGGGCTCGGCGGATTTAACGGACAGATCGCCGTCACCTGCGCCGTTCCTGCGCAGGACGATATGACCTGCACCCCCAACCCCACCACGCTCACGCCCACCGGTTCGGTCACCTTTACCGTGACCACTTACCTCACCGGCGGCCCCGCCACAGCCCGCCGCGATGCCCCGCCCCTCTGGCCGCGCGCCGCCTCCGGCACCGCCCTTGCCGCACTGCTCTTCTTCCTGCTTCCGTTCGGACGCCGCGCCCGCATCTTCTCCAGCCATCGCCAGCGCCTCTTCCTGCTCGTGCTCCTCCTGGGAACGCTGGCCGCCTCCGGCATCGGTTGCAGCAGCGCCAGTGGAAACGTCGCCAACAGCGGCGGAACCCCACTTGGCAAGACCACGTTGACCATAACGGCCGCTTCGAACGTCGATAATACTGTGTTCAGCCACACCATCTATCTATCCGTAAACGTCCTTTCCCCGGGTGCAACGGGAACCGTCAAGCACGCGCCGGGCGCCAGATAAGGTCGACCCTTTTGCATTCCAGGAGCCTTCCCGTGCATTCCACCCTGCGCCCCGGTCAGCCCACGCATTTCAACCTCGTGGCCGCGGCACGCGCCGCCATGCTCGAGCACGGGTTCGAGCCCGACTTCCCCGAAGGCACTGACGCCGAACTTTCTGCCATCCTCGCCAATACCGCTCCCCCTTCGGCCCAGCCCGATCCCCGCTCCGAGTTTCGCGATCTGCGAGGCCTCCTCTGGTCCTCCATCGATAACGACTCATCGAAGGACCTCGATCAGATCGAATGGGCTGAGCAACTGCCCGACGGTCGCATTCGCGTGCTCATCGGCATCGCGGATGTCGATGCACGAGTCGCCGAAGGCACCGTGATCGACACCCACGCCCGCAGCGAAACTACCTCCGTCTATACCGGGGTCAAAGTTTTCCCCATGCTCCCCCAGGAGCTGTCCGAGGGCATTACCTCCCTCAATCAGGACGAGGAGCGCGCCGCCATCGTTGTCGAATACTGCGTCGACCAGGCAGGACTCGTCTCCGACGGCAAGGCCTACCGCGCCCTTGTGCGCAATCGCGCCCAGCTTGCCTACCCCTCCATCGGAGCCTGGCTTGAGGGCCACGCTGCCGCGCCCGCAAAAGTCGCCGTCAACAGCGAGCTCTCCGCCCAGCTCCGATTGCAGGACCAGGCCGCCCAGCGTCTCGTCGGCAGCCGGCTCCAGCACGGCGCTCTCAATATCGAGACCGTCGAAACCCATCCCGTCATGGAAGGGACAGAAGTCGTCGACCTCGCGCGCCTCGAAAAAAACCGCGCCACCTCCCTGATTGAGGAGTTCATGGTGGCCGCCAACGGCGTCATGGCCCGCAGCTTCGACGACGCCAAAGTCGCCTCCATCCGCCGCGTCGTGCGCACCCCCAAGCGGTGGGACCGCATCGTCGAGCTCGCGGAAAAAATGAACCACTCCCTGCCCGCCGAACCTGACCCCAAAGCCCTCAACGAATTCCTGCTCGCGCAAAAGCAGAAAGACCCCGACCACTTTCCTGACCTGTCCCTCGCCGTTGTCAAGCTCATGGGCCCCGGCGAATATGTCCTCGTCCGCCCCACCGACCCCGACCCCGGCCACTTCGGCCTCGCCGTCCAGGACTACACCCACTCCACCGCGCCCAACCGGCGCTTCCCTGACATGGTGGCCCAGCGCATCCTCAAATCCGTACTCGCCGCCAAACCGCAGCCCTACTCCGAAGACGACCTCAACGCCATCGCCGAACGCTGCACCCTCATGGAGAACATGGCGCGCAAAGTCGAGCGCGAAATGCAGAAACGCATCGCCGCCGTCGTCCTCCACCCGCGCATCGGACAGGTCTTCCGCGCCATCGTCACCGGCGTCAACCAGTACGGCACCTTCGTCCGAACGCTCGATCCCCACGTTGAAGGCATGCTGGTCAGGGGCGCCAAAGGCCTCGACGTCGGCGACCGCCTCCAGGCCCGCCTAATCTCCACCGACCCCGCCCGCGGCTTCATCGACTTCGCCGCCGTTTGAAGCGCATAGGAGCAGGAAAGTGCTTCCCCATTTCCTCCGATTTAGTGCGGCTTGCGTCGTTAGTTGCGTTTCGTTGACGTGCCTTGCTCAAGAAAAGAAGAACCTAGCCAGAGTTTCTGAAATTGTTGTGGACCGCATTAGACCGGTGACTCTTCACCCCAGTTCGGATATAGGGATTATCTTGGTGGCGCTCGATGACTGCTCGCTGATTGTCGACAAAAAAGCCGTCACGATGAAATCAGGACAGCGAAAGTTCATGCACGGAAAGAAGGAATTCTCGATCGCAACAAACACTTCCAATCCAATTTCCCTGGTAGAAGTCGATGTTGCGACGGTCACCCAAGCACTCACATTCGGTCGAATCAAACTCTCCCCCGGCGAAGAGACGCAAGACGCAAGCGACAGGAACGACACGCTTCTCATTGCTGTCACGCGACTGAAACTAACAGACGTATGCGATCTCAATGACGAAGATGAGGCATGGCAACCGGGCCCCGCACGAGCCATTGACCTGAACAGCGGTCAATTCACATGGCTCCGTCCTGGTATGCATGCCGTGCGCAACACGGGAACCTCGATGGCGGACTTTATCACCATAGAGTGGTGAGGATACTACCCTCTCCGCATCGATCCCGCCTGCACCAGCCCCACCACCCGCCCTTCCGGGTCCGTAAACATCGCGATCAGCGGTCCATTCGGCATCCGGTCCGGCCCGGAAACCCGCTTCCCCCCATGGCTCTCAACCATGCTCAGCGTGTCCTCGATGCTGCCAACCTCAACGTAAAACGTCACATGCCCCGGGCCGCCGTCCATTGACTTTCCAATGCCGCCATTCATCCCGCTGCCCGGCGACACATGCGTGTAGTTGTCGCCCGCCGGCGTGAGCTGCCAGTCGAATGCCGCGCGGTAAAACTCCTCGAGCGACGCCCTGTCCTTGCCCATAATCTCGAAATAAACAATCGGATTCGCCATTCCCGCTCCTCGCTCTCCTTGGATGCACCCTCCACCCACGCCCTCCGCACCACCTCCGAAACGCGCGAATCATCCGTGACCGCGGTCACAATTGCCACGCGGCAATCGTGCTATCTTCGTTTTGCTCCCGGAGAAATCCGGGAGTTTGCCGTTTAAGGAGCAGGGACACCCCCTCCCCCCTCTTTTTTTTGCGGTCTGTAAAGTAGCGTAGCTGACCAAACAGAATCAAATGGTTACGGAGAATGTAACTGAAAAATAATTTCATGGAATCAAAAGGCCGCTGTCCCGGGCCCTCAGCCGCGCCGCCGCAATCCTCATCCGCTAACCACGCCTCACGATTTTCAGAAAAATCTTCTTGACAATTATTACATATTGCAATAGGTTTATTGCAGATTGCGATAAGGCAGGGCGAATCAGCCAGCCGCATCGCAGCGATTCCCGCTCGGAAAATGCCGGAATCGCGGAGCCTGAACGTGAAGCTGGGCGAAAAAATCCGCTACCTGCGCGAGGTCGAAGGAAGCCTCCGCGGCATGAACCGCGCCATCAGCCAGCTTGAAGTGGCGCGCGCCATCGAGGCCGAAACCGGCTCAAAACTGAGCCAGAGCTACCTCTCCCAGATCGAAAGCGGCGCGCGGCCGCACCTCACAAACACCACGCGCCAGATCCTCTCCTCGTTTTTCAAAGTCCATCCGGGCTACCTGGTCGACGACCCGGAAGGCTACTCGCCGGAGCTGCAAAGCGAGCTGCGCAACGTGGAAGACAAGCTCGATATGTGGCTCGTCTCCGGAGCGGAGCGCTTCCGCCGCGACCCCGAACTCAAGCAGGCCCTGATCGTTCTGGCCCGCCATGAGCACTCGCGGGAATGCCTGCTCCTGCTCGAATCCATTCTCGACACGCCGGGCCTCGCGCCTCGTCTCGCCGAAGTGCTGCGGCCTAAGAAACAAGGATCGGGCGAAAGCGAGAAAACCATCGCCGACGATCGCAGTCTGGTTCGCCAAACCGGGCCAACCAGGAAACAGGGAGCGCAGAAATGATTACGTTCTATCTGGTGTGCTTTCTGGCCGGACTGATGCTGAGCGCCTTCACGCTGCTCGGCGGAATGGGCCACTTCGGTGGTCACGTGCATCTCCCGCATGCGCCGCACGTGCACATGCCCCACGCAGTTCACGCGGCCGGTACCGGCAACGGCTCCGTAGCTCAAGGGCCGGCAACAGTCCCATGGTGGAATGCATTCTCCATCATGATCTTCCTCTGCTGGTTCGGGGCCGCGGGCTACCTGCTCACGAAATATGGAACCTTCGTGGCCGGCGTGGTGCTGGTGCTCGCACTCATAGCCGGAGTCGCGGGCGGAGCCATCATCTTCCTCTTCCTAACTCGCGTGCTCATGCCCCACGAGCACGAGTTGAGCGCGGATGAGACAGAGATCGTCGGCGCGGTGGGCCGAATTTCGGCTCCCATCCGCGACGGAGGAACCGGTGAAATCGTCTACGAGCAGCTCGGCGCGCGCATCTCCGCGCCGGCCCGCTCCGACGACGGCGCCACCATTCCCAAAGACGAAGAAGTATTCGTCGTCCGCTACGACAAAGGCATCGCTTACGTGCGCCGCTGGCAGGAGCTCGAAGACGATCTCGACCGCTCCCGAGCCACCACTCACTAACCCAAGTTTTTCCCGGTTGAAAGGACCGGGTTGAAATGACTCATACGACCGTGCTGACGACGGACATGGCCATCCTGGTGGGCGTTTTTCTGCTGGGATTCCTCGCCAAAATATTCCCGAAGAACGGCCGCAAGGCAAAGCAGTAAAGCAGGCAACAGGGAACAGAAAACTCATTCACCGTGAACTGTGAACTGTGAACTGTGAACTGTGAACTGTGAACTACGAACTAGGAACTCTCAACTTCACCGCATAACCTCCCGGTTGAAAGGACCGGGATTGCAATGAATGAATCGCTGATTCTCATCGTCGGACTCTCTGTTCTCGCCGTGATTCTCCTCATGGGCATTATGGCCAGGATGTATCGCAAGGCAGGCCCGAATGAAGCGCTCATCATTTATGGATGGCGCGGACCCCGCGTGATCAAGGGTCACGGAGCCGTGATCTTCCCCATGGTTGAAAACTGCCGCGAGTTGTCACTCGAGCTCATGAGCTTCGACGTCGCTCCGCAGCAGGACCTCTACACCAAACAGGGCGTCGCCGTAACTGTAGAAGCCGTCGCGCAGATCAAGGTACGCAGCGATCAGGCCTCCATCCTTACCGCGGCCGAGCAGTTCCTGTCCAAAATTCCCCCACAGCGCGAGGCCCTGATACGCCTCGTCATGGAAGGCCACCTGCGTGGCATCATCGGCCAGCTCACCGTGGAGCAGATCGTCAAGGAACCTGAGATGGTCGGCGATCGCATGCGCTCCACCTGCGCCGATGACATGAGCAAAATGGGCCTTGAAGTCATTTCGTTCACCATCAAGGAAGTCCGCGACAAGAACGAGTACATCTCCAACATGGGCCGCCCCGACATCGCTCGCATCAAACGCGACGCGGAGATGGCCACCGCCGATGCCGAGCGCGACACTGCCATCAAGCGCGCCACTGCCACCCGCGAAGCAGCCGTAGCCAAGGCGCAGGCTGATCAGGATCGCGTCATCGCGGAAACCGCGTCGCAGACCCGCCAGGCTGAGGCGCAGCGCGACCTCGACATCAAGAAGGCCGAATATGCCGAGCAGAGCCGCCGCCAGCAGGCGCAGGCCGACAAGGCGTACGAGATTCAGACCAACATCATGCAGCAGCAGGTCACGGCCGAGCAGGTGAAGGTCCAGCAGGTCGAAAAAGAAGGCCAGATCAAGGTGCAGGAAGCTGAAATTTCGCGCCACGAGAAGGAGCTCATCGCCACCATCCTCAAGGAAGCCGAAATTGATCGGCAGCGCATTGAGACCCTTGCCGCCGCCGAGAAGAATCGGCTTACCGCTGAAGCAGAAGGCCGGGCCGCCGCAATCCGCACCCAGGGCGAAGCCGAAGCCTCCATCATCTTCCAGAAGGGCGAGGCCGAAGCCAAGGCCATGAACGTCAAGGCCGAAGCCTACCAGGACTGGAACCAGGCCGCGGTCGTCGACAAACTGCTCACCAACATGGCCGATGTCGTTCGCGCCATGGCCGAGCCGCTCTCCAAGGTGGACAAGATCACCATCGTCTCCACCGGAAACGACGGCGCCGCCGGCGTCAACAAAATCACCGGCGACATGACCAAAATCGCCGCCCAGGTGCCCGCGCTCTTCGAGGCCCTCAGCGGCATGGACATCAAGCAATTGATGGCAAACGTGAAAGGCATCAAGCCCATGAACACCAACGGCGAAGCGCAGAATGGCCAGTAATCACGCGTAGAAGTCTGCGGATACGCCGCGCCTCGCCGCGGCGTATCCCAAACAGGAACGGAGGTTCTGATATGTCTTTACTTGATCGCGTCAGCACGCTGCTGCGTGCCAATCTCAATGACCTGGTTGAAAAAGCCGAGGATCCCGAAAAGCTTCTCAAGCAGATCGTCCTCGACATGGAAAACCAGTTGATGCAGCTCAAAACGCAGGTGGCCATCGCACTGGCTGACGAGCACCTGCTTGAAAAGAAGCGCAAGGAACAGGAGTCCCATTCAGCCGAGTGGCGCCGCAAGGCGGAACTGGCCGTCGCCAAGGGCAACGACGACCTTGCCCGCGCCGCGCTCGAGCGGGCCCTGAGTCACGATCAGCTCATGCAGGGGTTTACATCCCAGGCCGAGGACCAGAAGAACGAAGCCGACAACCTTCGCCAGGCCCTGCGCAAGCTGGAGCAGAAGTTGAGCGAAACCCGCGCGCAGAGCGAAATGATGATCGCCCAGCATCGACGGGCCCGTGTCGTGGGGCGCGCGACAAAGGTGCGCCAGGTCGCCGGCGCCGGCCAGGAGCACGCCATGGACCGTCTCAGGAGCCGTGTCCAGATCGCCTCGGCCGAGAACTCGGCAAAGGCTGAAGTCATGCTCTCGGAGTCTCTTGAAGACAAATTCAAGACGCTCGAGAGCGGCGACAAGGTCGAGTTGCTGCTCGCCGAAATCAAGCAGCGCCGCGCCCTGCCTTCATAGAAAACACCGCGGGTGCGGACCGGCCCGATCGTCCTCTGCCGCACCCGCGGCTACACTCGTGAAACCTGCACCCTCTGACCCCTGTTCGACGTCTAACGGATGACGGCCCAGGAGCACATTTGCCGGGCCAGTCACCCACGGCGCGATGCCTGTGGAATCTCTCCCAGGTAGCTCGCGTCCCGGCATTCACCAGGCGTGGGCACCTTGTCCGGTGAATACATGTCTTTATCTGATCGTTTGCTTTCAGTTTTTTGTGCATTTGCTCTCGTCGCCTGCAGCGGTGCAACTTCGTCCGCTCAGCAACCCGCCGCTCCGCAGGAGCCGGCGCCTGCCGCCGTCGTTTCATCGAGTGCAGCTGACCTTCCTGATGCGCCCGCCGCTCCGCAGGAGCCCGTAGGCCAGAAGGAAAAAAATCCCAACACAACGGAACGCGCGGCCAACAAGTCCGTGCCTCCGGCCAAACAGCAGCCGAAGCGCATCCTCGGCCTGATGCCGAACTACCGCGCTGTCAGCGCCGGCGCCATTCCGCCGCCGCCCGGCCCAAAACGCGCCTTCATCATCGCCACGCAGAACAGCTTCGATTACTCGTCGTTCGTCTTCGTCGGGCTTACGTCCATGATCGCCGAAGGCGAAGATGCGCACCCCAAACTTGGCAAAGGCATTCCGGGATTCTGGGCCTACTCCTGGCGCGGATTCGTCGACAAAACGGATGGGAATTACTGGGTGATTTTCGCGTTACCAACCGTGTTTCATGAGGACGAGCGCTATTTCTCCCTCGGCCAGGGCCCCATCATGAAACGCGGAGTTTACGCTTCGACCCGCATCTTCATCACGCCCGATTACCACGGCCACAACACCATCAATGCATCTGAACTGCTGGGCCGCGGCATCGCACAGGGAATCTCCACCACCTACTATCCCAGCACCGATCGCAGCGCCGGCCAGATCGCCCAGAAATACGCGTATGCGCTCGTGCGCGATGCAGCCACGAATACGTTCCGCGAGTTCTGGCCCGATATCGCCAGCCACCTCGGCCACCACCACTCGAACGCCACCGCCTACAACCTCGAAACCGGCGCCGCGATGCGTGGAGAGTAAGTTCGAAAGCCGCAGCCGCTTACAATGCCACATGAAATGCGGCGCATTCTGCGCAAGTGAACTGTAGGATGGAGGCGTGCCTGCCTTCTATCAATCGACTGTTCGCGATTTGCTATCGGTCAGCGCCGAGGAGCTACTCTCGCGCCTGACTAAGGCATATGCGACCAGTGGATTCACCCGGCAGTACACAGATCAGACATTGACATGGGAACGCGACCTCGAATCGCTGCGCACAACACTGGGAGAATGCGCGCGGCAGTTGCCGTGGGCGCTTGATTGGGGAGTACTCATTGAGTACTCCATTCCCCGCAAAGAGTCGCGAATTGACGCCGTGCTCTTAATCGGCGACAGAATTGTCATTCTGGAGGCGAAGTCCGGGAGCATATCCTTGCAGGCCAAGCGCCAGATCGAGGAATATGCTCTCCTTCTGCATTATTTTCACAAGGGCTCTGCGCGGAAGCACATTGTGCCCATCATCGTATCGCCAAGTGCAGCGGAACCGTCACTCAATGAATTACGGCAAGCAGAGATGTTCCCTCACCTTGCGCGGTACTGGGTTGCAGAGGTAACACAGACGCCCTGGAGCTATTTAGCTACCGTTTTGCTTCTCATCGCAGAGGAACGGGGGCCGCAGATCGACTCGGGAGCGTGGAACGACAGTCCCTATCACCCTGTCCCTACGATCATTGAAGCCGCCAAACAGTTGCGGACTGGCCTCGCCATTCGCGATATCGCGCTTTCTGAAGCATCCGAGCACGAGATCGAAATGGTGCGAAATACGATTCGGGGATTTATCGATGAAGCGCGAGCGCACAAGCATCACACGATCTGCTTCCTCACCGGTGTGCCGGGCTCCGGCAAGACCCTCGTCGGTTTGAGTCTCGCCCACCTGGATAGCGCGGATCTCTCGGAAGCAGTTCATTTCATGAGCGGAAACGGGCCCCTCGTGAAGGTGTTGCAGCATCTGTTCACGCAGGAAGGCCGAAAGCAGGGCGACAACGTGCCGAACGCACGGGTGCGCGCGAGAGCATTGATTGAAAATGTGCACGTGTTTGCTCGCTGTTACACCGAGGAGGATCTTGCTTGCCCATCCAATCACGCCGTCATCTTCGATGAAGCGCAGCGCGCGTGGAATCGCACTCAGAACAAAAGGAAGTTCAACAGAAACTACTCAGAGCCGGAAATGCTGTTGAACATCATGGAACGCCACCAGGATTGGGCCGCCGTCATCGCCCTCGTCGGCGGTGGCCAGGAAATCAATGATGGTGAAGCGGGCCTCGAAGAGTGGGGCAAAGCGCTGTCCGAACGTGTCAAAGAATGGACCATCTATGCATCTCCTGAGGTGCTCAAAGGCGGCCCATCGACTGCAAATCACCGCCTCTTCGCACCTGACGTGCCGCCTAGAAACGTACGGACGAGCAGTGCATTACATTTGCGAACCTCAAATCGCAGTCTGCGAGCAGAAAAATTGGCAACATGGGTAAACCATGTCCTCGACGGAAAGCCCGACGACGCGAACTCTCTACGCATTACAGAAAGATTTCCGGTATTTCTCTCAAGAGACTTGAGTGAGGTTAAAGCCAACCTGCGGCTACATTGCCGTGGCAATAGCCGGCTGGGGTTGGTCGGCTCCTCCGGAGCACAGAGGCTACGATCGGAAGGCCTCGAGCCTAGCTCATCTTTCCACGCAGAATATCCGTGGGAGCACTGGTATTTGGCGGAGCCGACGGATGTGCGCTCGAGCAATCAGTGCGAAGTGTTTGCCACCGAATTCGAGATTCAGGGACTTGAGTTGGATTGGATAGGGGTTTGCTGGGGCGGTGATTTTGTCTGGAGCAACGAGCGTCAGACTTGGCAAATACGCAACTTCCGGCCGGGGTCCGCGAACCGCTGGATCAATATCAAGAATGCCGACAAAAGCGCGTTCCGCAGAAACGCCTACAGGGTTCTGCTCACTCGGGCGCGCCAGGGAATGATCCTGTTCGTGCCCAAAGGCAGCAATGATGATCCAACGACCTGCCCGGAAGACTGCAATGCAACTGCGGATTACTTAATCCGCTGCGGGGTCACCCCGCTGAACACAAATTCATCTTCCATCGCTCCGCTGCACAGCGAACTTGTGCTTTCTCCGTAACGTCACAGGCATAAGTCTGTTCATTCGAAGTCAGGCCGTCTGCGCCTGAGCAGGACTTCGCCTCGCGCCCTGCAACCGGATCGATACATGCACCAGGCTCAGCGCAGCCGGTGTGACGCCGGGGATGCGGCTTGCCTGCCCAATCGTCTGCGGACGCACGCGCTCCAGCGTCTCGCGCATCTCGCGGCTCAAACCGCTGATCGTCCCATACTCCAGCCACTCGGGAATCGAAACCGACTCGGCGGCCTTGAGCTTTTCGATCGACTTCTTCTGCTGATCCAGATAGCCCGCAAACTTGATCTCAGTTTCGACGGCGCGCGCTTCATTGCGAAAAGCAGCACGGGCCACCGGGTCATCTTCGTGGCGCGTGACGAACTCCGCAAGCAGCGGGTCCTTCCGCAAATCGTCGGCCATCGCGCGCATCACCGGCTCAATCGTGACCTCCGGCCGCTTCAGCAATTGCGCCCAGGTCAGTCCCGACACCGCGGTCAGGCCGGCCAGTTCCGGCGCATGTGCTGCCAATCCTCCGGCATCAGCCTTGCGCGTGGCCAGCAGCTTTTCGAGCGCGCCCATGCGCGCCTGCTTCTGCTCATACTCGTCCCACGCCTCGTCGTTGATCAGACCCAGCTGTCTGCCGTGCGGCGTCAGCCGGCGATCCGCATTATCGATTCGCAGATGCAGCCGGAACTCCGCCCTCGACGTAAACATGCGATAGGGTTCGTTCGTACCCTTCGAAATCAGGTCGTCAACCAGGATCCCGGTGTAGCCCTCGGTGCGATTCATCGTGAACGGCGCCTCGCCCTTCACCCACAGCGCAGCGTTGATGCCCGCCATGATTCCCTGGCATGCCGCTTCTTCGTAGCCGCTCGTGCCGTTGATCTGCCCCGCAAGATAAAGGCCCGTAAGCGCCTTTACGCGCAGCGAGCGATCCAGTTCCGTCGCGTCCACCGAGTCGTACTCGATGGCATAGCCCGGGCGCAGCAATTCGGCTTCATCGAGCCCTGGTATCGAATGCACCATCTGCCACTGCACCTCCATAGGCAGCGACGTCGACATGCCATTGATGTAAACCTCGTGCGTGTTGAGGCCTTCCGGCTCCAGGAAGAACTGGTGCTGCGTCTTGTCAGGAAACTTGACGATCTTGTCTTCAATCGATGGGCAATAGCGCGGCCCCACGCCCTCAATCTTGCCCGAGTACATGGCCGAGCGATGCACGTTCTCTCGGATCAGCCGCAGCGTCTCCGGCGTCGTGAACGCGATGTGGCACGAGACCTGCCGCTGCGCGATCTTCTTCGTGCGAAAGCTGAATGGCGTGGGATCGGCATCGCCGGGCTGCTCTTCGAACATGTCCCACTTGATCGTGCGCCCGTCGAGCCGCGGAGGCGTCCCGGTCTTCAGCCGGCATGTGCGCAGTCCTAGCCGCCGCAACGCCTCGCCCAGCAGCACCGACGCAGGCTCGCCACTGCGCCCCGCCGGATACCGCTCTTCCCCGCAGTGAATCAGCCCATTCAGAAACGTACCCGTGGTGATGATCGTCGCCCCGGCCATGAGCTGTCGCCCGTCGCGCAGCCTGAGCCCACGCACGCGCCGTCGCCCTTTGCTCTCGACTCCTTCGCCTTCCTGTTCCCTGTTCCCTGTTCCCTGTTCCCTGTCGTCGATCACCAGATCGACGACTTCCGCCTGCCGGATGTGCAGTCCCGCCTGCGCTTCGAGCACCTCGCGCATCTTCACCCGGTATAGCGCCTTGTCGCACTGCGCCCGTGGGCTCCATACCGCCGGTCCGCGCGACGTATTGAGCAGTCGGAACTGGATCCCGACCGCGTCAGCCACCTCGCCCATGATGCCGCCCAGCGCGTCTACCTCGCGAACGAGGTGGCCCTTGGCGACGCCTCCTACCGCCGGGTTGCAGCTCATCTGCGCGATCAGGTCCATGTTCATCGTGATCAGCGCCGTCTTCAGCCCCATGCGCGCAGCGGCCATGGCGGCTTCGCAGCCCGCGTGCCCGGCGCCCACCACCGCAACATCATATTGTTCTGAAAATGCCATCCACTTCTATTGTACGGACTCGCGGATTTCGCCCAGTCCAGCCCAGTCCCGCGCAGTCACGCAAGCGCCAGCCTGTACTTCCTGCCGGCGTAGGCAACACACACCAGCAGCAGCGCCGCTGCCGCATAACCGGCCGCAGTGCTTGACCCGGCCGTGGTCCCCATGAAGTCAACTCCGCGGATGTGATGCAGCGGCCCCACATACCACCACGCCGTGTAAAGCGCCTCAAATGCCTTGCCGCTGCCCGACCACACACCCAGCGCGAGGGCTAGCGCCGGGATGAACAGCACTGCGCCACCCCACGCGGCCATTCCGGCAAAATCCGTCGCCGCAAGCATGCGCACCGCAATTCCTCCACCCGTGGCAGCGGCAACCATCACTCCCGCCACGTAACTTGCCATCCACTGCCGCGGCACCGCGCGCGCAGCGGAAAACACCAGCGAGCCCGTCCGGCACTGCACCTCCCGTGTGCCCATCGCGGACCACAACATCAGCGGCCATATCCACGCAAATGGGAGAATGTCGGCGCGCGCGCTTTCGAGTGGGGATGCGGCGCACGCCACACACAGCCCAATGGCAATGGCGTACCACCACAGCCGCTTGCCCTTCAGCATCAGGCGGAATTCGGCGGCGATCAGCGCAATCATTCGGCTTCGTGTCGCTGCATATTGCAGCGGAGTCAAATGGGCTGCGGAATGGATCGCCGCCCGAGTCTCTCCAATATTCGTTTCGATCGATCCCTTCCTCGCCTTGGCGGGCTTCGTTGCCCGCCCCAGCCCGCCGCGCGCCGGATCGAAGC
>Ga0134128_10003143_pt1 | contig 20217 bp, 15 predicted proteins | sample KB31754_FD_96462 | JGI IMG/M metagenome (GOLD analysis project Ga0134128, IMG submission 96462) | Terrestrial soil microbial communities with excess Nitrogen fertilizer from Kellogg Biological Station, Michigan, USA - KB3-175-4 | ecosystem: Environmental > Terrestrial > Soil > Unclassified ...
TCAGTCACGGGCCCCGATTCGGCCAGCACGGCCTGCCGCACTGACTCGAGCAGGGCGCGGTCAAGCCGCGGCCCGTCCTGCCGCGCCCCTGTCGCGGGACCGGTCGCGGCAACTATTCCGGGATCGGCCTGCCTCCGCGCATCGAACGGGCGCCCGGCCGCGTGCCGGGTCACGGCCCACGCCGCGCGCGACTCGCGGCGCCATCCTCCGGGATGCCGTCCCCGGCCAGCCAGGCCAGGACCCCGCCCGCCACGCGGCGCACTTTCCGGTGGCGGGCAATGTCCGGAAGCCGACCGGCGTCGAACGCTTCCTCCAGCCCCCTGATCCGCGGCAGGCGGCCCACCAGCGGCACGCCGACGCTGTCGGCGACAAGCCGGGCGTCAACGCCGTCGCGCAGCGGCCCCGCCACGACCAGGCCGACCGGTGCGGCCGGCAGGGATCGGAGCACGCGCTGCGCCGCGGCCGCGGCGCGCAGCCGGCCGGGAACCAGCAGGACGAATCCGTCACAGTGCATGCCAAGCCCCAGCGCCGGCTGTGCCGGCCTGCCGACATCAACCACCACCAGCCCGAAGGCCTCCCTGGCGGCGCGCATGACCTCGGCCTCCGCCGCGGCCGCCGCACCGGGCGCCGCACCGCCGTCGCCACCGGCATCGCCGGCCGCGCTCCAGGAGAGCAGGGACATTCCGTTTGGCTGCGGAAGCGACGCGGCCAGCTGCTCCGGGTTGATGGCCCCGGACGCCTGCAGGAGGTCGGGCCACCGGAGCCCGGGAACGCTGTCCGCCGCCATGGCCGCATCCAGGTCCCCGCCCCATGGATCCCCATCCACCAGCAGCACGCGCCTGCCCCCGGACGCCGCGTGGCCGGCAATGAGGGCGGACAGGGTTGATGCCCCGGCGCCGCCGCAGCCACCCACGACGCCGACCACCGCCGCGCCGTCGGCAGGGTCCCGCAGACGGGTGAAATAGTTGGCCAGCCACTGGGCCGAATCCGGCAGCACGGCCACCTTGTCCGCGCCAAGCCGGGAGGCCTGCCGCCACATCCGTGCCGCGTCCCCGGTCGGCCCCACCACCACGGTGGGCCCGCGCCAGCCGGGCAGCCCGCCCGCGACATCGCTCCCCATCAGGACCGCCGCAACCTCGCCCCACCTCCCGCCGCTTTGTTCCACGGTTTCAGCAATGACCAGACCGACGGCGGCTGCCGCGCAAACGCGCGCCACCTCGCCGTGGAGCGCGGACGAGCCGGAAATGACCAACACCGTGGTTTCGGTCCCCGGCAGCCAGCGCGTCCCGGCCTCGCGGGGGACCGGTGCCGCCTGCAGGGCCGTGCCCGCATCCGGCCCGTGGCGGGCATTCATTCGACTGGTCATGAATCCACTGTCCGCCCGCCCCGGACGCCGTTCCAGTGGCGTCCGGCCGAATGGTGACAAAGTGCACGGCCGGCACGGATGTGGAGGAGGCAATCTCGGCCGGGACCGCAGCGGTCCACGGCGTTCCGCCCCGGACCGGCCAAGGAATCGTCCAAATATTCGAATGCGTGTCCGGGCAGTGGAGAATGGAGGAATGTACGCGTTATTGGCCGCCGCAGCGGAGCCCGCCGCAGTGAAGCTCCAGCTGTGGACGCCCGACGGCAGCCCCGCAGCGCCCTCCCGGCAGGTGCCGCGCGATTCGCTGGCCGCCCTCGTGCGGACCCTGGAGGCGGAGCACCGGCCCAGATGGGTGTGGGACCGGGCGCAAAATTGGTATCCCGGGCTGCTGGCTTCCGGCACACGGGTGGAACGGTGCCATGACCTGGCCCTGTGCCAGGCGATCCTGCTGCATTCGCAGTTCACGGCGGGCACCGGCTACCGGCAGAGGGCTCGGATCCTGCCGCCGGAGCAGCTGCCAGCCGCCGGCGCCGATGATGCCCAGGGCAGTCTGTTTGACCAGCCCGCCAGGAACCCAGGCTGGGACCTTGACGCCGTGGCTGCGGAACTGGCCGCCCAAAAGGCTGCCATTGCCTCCTCCACACACCCGGCCAGGCTGGCGCTTCTCACCACCGCGGAGTCCGCGTGCTCCCTGGTCGCCGCGGAGATGCAGAATGAAGGCATCCCCTGGCGCACCGATCTGCATGGGAGGCTGTTGGATGAACTGTTGGGCACCGAGCCGCCGGACCATGCCCGGCCACCCAAGCTGGAGGCCCTGGCCGTGGAGCTGCGGGCCGCCCTGGACGCGCCGGCCCTGAACCCGGACTCCCCGCAGGACCTGATGCGGGCCCTGCACCGTGCCGGGATCGAGGCCAAGTCCACCCGCTCCTGGGAACTGCAGGAATTCAAGCATCCCGCCATCGCGCCCCTGCTGGCCTACCGCAAGTTGAGCCGGCTGTTCACCACCAACGGGTGGTCGTGGCTCGAGCAGTGGGTGCGGGACGGCCGCTTCCATTCCGAGTACGTGGTGGGGGGCGTGGTGTCCGGCCGGTGGGCCTCCCGCGGCGGCGGCGCCATGCAGATTCCCAAGCAAATCCGCGGAGCGGCCGTGGCGGACCCCGGCCACAAGCTGATCGTGGCCGACGCCGCCCAGCTGGAGCCGCGGGTGCTGGCCGCCCTGGCACAGGATTCCGCCATGGCGGCCGCCGGCCGGGACAAGGACCTGTACGCCGGCATCGCCGCCCAGGGGTTTGGCGGTGAGCGCGCCCTGGCCAAGGTGGCCCTGCTGGGCGCCATCTACGGGTCGACGTCCGGCGAGTCCGGACGCCTGATGCCCCAGCTGGCGCGCATGTATCCGCAGGCCGTGGGGTTCGTGGAGGACGCCGCCCGTGCCGGTGAACGCGGTGAACAGGTGTCCACGCACCTCGGGCGCAGCACCCCACCGGTTTCCGAGCAGTGGCGGGCCGCCCAGCGCAGCAGCACGGCCGACGAACAGCGCCGGGCCGAGTCGGCGGCGCGGTCGCGCGGGCGCTTCACCCGCAACTTCGTGGTGCAGGGGACGGCGGCCGAATGGGCCTGCTGCTGGCTCGCGGAACTGCGGCGCGGGCTGCGCACCTTGGCGCCCGGTCCTGCCCTGGTGTTCTTCCTGCACGACGAGGTCATGGTGCACTGCCCCGACACGCTGGTGGAGACCGTGGCCGAGATGGTCCACGAGTCCTCGAGGGCCGCCACCCGGCTGCTGTTTGGCCGGATCCCGCTGGAGTTTCCCGTCAACGTGACAGTCGTGGAGTCCTACGCGGACGCCAAGTGACGCGGCGGCGCGGCGCCCAATCCGCAGCCGCCGGCGCCCCCGCCAGCAAGCGTCGCGGCAACTCAGAGCGGTGCGGGGATCTCCCGTGACGCATCCCACGGGACCGACCAGCCCAGCTCGTCCAGCACGTGCGTGAGGATTCCCGCGGTGAGGCCCCACACCACCACGCCGTTTACCGTGAAGGCGGGGCCCCGGTAGGTCTGCCCGTTGCGGGTCAGGGTGGCCGTGACACGGTTGTCGGGGTCGAGGAGGTCGCGCACGGGGACTCGAAGCACCTGCGCCGATTCGCCGTAGTCCACCACGTCCACCGGCGTCTGCCGCGCCCACCAGCCCAGCACCGGCGTGACCATGAAGTTGGAGACGGGCACCGGCACCTGCGGCAGGACACCCAGCACTTCAACGCCGGACGGGTCCAGACCGGTTTCCTCCTCCGCCTCGCGCAGCGCGGCCGCCACGACGGAATCGTCCGCGGGATCGACCCCGCCGCCGGGAAAGGCCATCTGGCCCGGATGGTCCGTCAGCGTCGCGGCCCGTTCAACGAGCAGCAGGTCCAGGTCCGCGGAGGCAAGCGGCTTGGAGGAAGCGGCCGGCACGTCGTCCAGCGCGCCGAAGAGCAGCAGCACGGCAGCCGGGCGCGCGGTGGTGCGGTCCATGGGCGTATTCCACAGTGCCGCGCGCGCCGCGTGGAACTCGCCGGCGCGGGCCCGTCCTGCCAGCGTCTTCAAGTCCGCGTAGGCGCTCACGGCCCCACGTCCCCCGCCGCGCCGGCGGAAGCCGCGCCGGCGGAAGCCGCGCCGGCGGAAATGGCACCCAGCCCGGTGGCGGCCAGCCGGGCCGAACGCTGGGACTCCTGCCGGTACTCGGCCGCGCGGCCCACGTCGGCCAGCATCCGGGCCAGCAGTTGTTCCTGCCCCGGCGCCAGCTCGTACTTGAGCAGCCTGGCGGCCTTCACGGGGTCCACCTCGCCCTCCCCGTAGGCGGGGCAGAGGTGGGCGACGGGGCACGCACCGCAGGCGGGGTTGCGGGCATGGCAGATACGCCGGCCGTGGAAAACCACACGGTGCGAGACCATGGTCCAGTCCTTGCGTTCAAACAGGGCGGCGACGTCGGCCTCGATGCGCACGGGATCCTCCGACGCGGTCCACCCAAAGCGGCGGGCCAGCCTGATGAAGTGGGTGTCCACGGTGATGCCGGGGATGCCGAAGGCGTTGCCGAGCACCACGTTGGCCGTTTTCCGCCCCACGCCCGGCAGGGTGGTGAGGGCCTGCAGGGAGCCGGGCACCTCGCCGTCGTACTCGTCCACGATCCGCGTGGCCAGGGCGAGCAGGTTGGCCGCCTTGGCGCGGTAAAAGCCGGTCGGCCTGATCAGGGTTTCCAGCTCAACGGCGGTCGCCTCCGACAGCGCCAGGGCGGTGGGGTAGCGGGCGAACAGCGCCGGGGTGACCGCGTTGACGCGCACGTCAGTGGTCTGAGCGGAGAGCACCGTGGCCACCAGCAGCTCAAACGGGTTCCGAAAATCCAGCTCCGCGTGCGCGTAGGGGTACAGCTCCGCCAGCTCGCGGTTGATCCTGCGCGCACGCCGCTTGAGCGCCAGCGCGGATTCGTTGCCGGCCGGTCTCAAGGCCTACTGGCCCTCCGGCGCCCGCTCGACTCCGACCAGGTCCAGCAGCAGGCCCGTCTTTCCGTGGCTGTCCTGGACCAGGAAGCTGCTTCCGCGGTCCTCGAGGGCCAGTATCCACGACCCCGGCATCAGCTTGAACACGAATTGTCGCGTGTGCTCATCCACCACGTTCTGCGGGCGGTCCACGGCGAACCAGAAGGGGTCGGCCGCCACGGGCGCACCCTGCGGGTGGACGGTGGCGCCGATGCTTTCCCCCGCGGGCGCGGGCTCCACGATCTTCGGGTTCAGCATGGTGGCCGGGGCGCTTTCCTGCGCACCCTGTCCCGGAGGCACGACGCCGGCAGCCGGCTCCGTGCCCCGCGCCGCCTGGGGTTCGTGGGCGTTGGCGGACGCCTGCGCCGGAGCGCCCGGCTCCTGGGCAACCGTTTCGTGGGCAACACTTTCATGCGCACTGGTTGCCTGCGCACTGGTTGCATGGACGCCGGTTGCTGCGGGGCCGGCCGTTTCCGGCGCGTCGTCACGGGCGGCGGGCGGCTGTGCCGCCGAGGGCGCGGAGGCTCCGGCGTCCGCGGCGCCGGCCTGCGCCCCGGCAGGGACGGGGGCGACGGCTCCGGCAGCGGCGCCTGCCGCCGGCATGCCCGGGGAGTCACCGGCGGGGGTGAAGATCTGGCCGGCCGGGGTGTGGCCGGGCTCCTGGGAACCCGCGGTCCAGCCCTGGCCCTGAAACTGGCCCGGCTGGCCCTGGAACTGGCCCGGCTGGCCGGCCCGCTCGCCCGCTGCCCGCGCGCCGGCGGCCCCGCCCTTTGCGCCAACGGCACCGCCCGATCCGGGGCCGGCAGGCAGTGCCAACGCCTGTTTGGGGGCGGCGGGGCGGCGGGCAGCCACCACGGCGTCACGCGCCACCGGGTGGGCCGGGGTCTCGGCCCGGCCGGCAAAGTCGGCTGCGAAAATCGGAATCCAGGGTGCCAGCACGGTGGCGGAAAGCAGGATGAGGGCCCCGATCAGCCCCACCAGGTAGGCCGCCCGGAAATTGGCGACCGTGGCCAGGAAGAAGTAGAAAGTGGCAAAGGCGGCGATGACGGATGCGAACTGGTCCACCGAGAGGGACCCGAAGCGGAGCTTCACTTCCGGGCTCAGCCTGCGGACCACGAACAGCACGCCCACGGCCAGCGGCAGGATCACCCCGATGCCGAGAAAGAACAGCGGGCTCAGGCTCCACAAGTTCCCCGCGAAGCCTGGCCCCATGAGCAGTGGCAGCAGGGATGCCACGAAAATGACCACGACTCCGGCGAGCGCTGCCACGTCACGGACTGTCAACGGGCCAAGGAGGGCTTTGCCCTGGGCCGGGGCCCTGCGTTCGGACGCCACCGCGGTGGTGGGCGCTTCTTGCTCTGTCATGGGGTCACTCCTCGAAGTCACGGTTCTGTTACAGCCTAGTGAACGCGGGTGGACAACACTAGCGGACCACGGCCAAAACTCGCCAAAATCGGCACAGATCGGGACTTGCGACCCTGTCCGCCGCACACGCGCAACCAGGCGGGCAGCCTGCAGTTGGGCGCAGATCCGACCCCGCCGGGCCCTTCGTCCTGTGACGGCAAACACGTTGTGGCACCCGACACGCTACAGTGAATCTTGGAGAAGAACGCGAATGAGCCACGGTACCGCCACCTGCTTCCCAAGCATCAGCAAGAAAGACTGGATGCAGGGTGCGCGGCACCGCAGAGAAGGAAATGAAGGGGTTTTAGATGTCCGAAGACACCACCACGGCTGGGGCCACCGGCGACGCACTGGAGAATCTCTCCACGGAGAACCGCCACTTCCCGCCCAGTGCCGAATTTGCCGCCAACGCGGTCATCAAGGCCGGCGAATATGAGGCTGCCAACGCGGACCACGCCGCCTACTGGGGCAAGCAGGCCCGCGAGCTCCTGACCTGGTCCAAGCCCTTCACCAAGACCCTTGACTGGACCAACCCGCCGTTCGCCACCTGGTTTGAGGACGGTGAAATCAACGCCGCGTACAACGCCCTGGACCGCCACGTGGAGGCCGGCAACGGCGACCGCGTCGCCATCCATTTTGAGGGCGAGCCCGGCGACACGCGCACCTACACCTACGCCCAGCTGACGGATGAGGTCAAGAAGGCCGCCAACGCCTTTGAAGCGCTGGGCCTGGCCAAGGGCGACCGTGTGGCCGTCTACCTGCCGATGATCCCCGAGGCTGTCATCACCCTGCTGGCCTGCGCCCGCATCGGCGCCATCCACTCGGTGGTCTTTGGCGGCTTCTCCGCGGAGGCCCTGCGCAGCCGCATCGACGACGCCGAGGCCAAGCTGGTCGTCACCGCCGACGGCACGTTCCGCCGCGGCAAGCCCAGTGCCCTCAAGCCGGCCGTGGACGAGGCGCTCACCGCATCCGGGCACTCGGTGGAACACGTCGTCGTGGTCAAGCGCAATGGCGAGGACGTCAACTGGGTCGAGGGCCGCGACAAGTGGTGGGACGACACCGTGGGCAAGGCAGCCTCCGAACACACCGCCGTCGGGCATCCCGCCGAGCATCCGCTGTTCATCCTCTACACCTCCGGCACCACGGGCAAGCCCAAGGGCATCCTGCACACCACGGGCGGCTACCTGACCCAGACGGCCTACACGCACCGCGCCGTGTTCGACCTCCACCCCGAGACGGACGTGTTCTGGTGCACGGCCGACGTCGGATGGGTCACCGGCCACTCCTATGTCACCTATGCGCCGCTCGTCAACGGCGCCACCCAGGTCATGTACGAGGGCACCCCGGACTCCCCGCACCAGGGCCGTTTCTGGGAGATCGTGGAAAAGTACAAGGTCTCCATCCTGTACACGGCCCCCACGGCGATCCGCACGTTCATGAAGTGGGGCGAGGACATTCCCGCCAAGTACGACCTCTCCTCCATCCGCGTGCTCGGCTCCGTGGGCGAACCCATCAACCCCGAGGCCTGGATGTGGTACCGCCGCGTCATCGGCAATGACGTGGCCCCCGTGGTGGACACGTGGTGGCAGACGGAGACCGGCGCCATCATGATCGCCCCGCTGCCGGGCATCACCTCCGCCAAGCCCGGCTCGGCCCAGACCCCGCTGCCCGGCATCGCCGTGGACGTGGTGGACGAGCTCGGCGCGCCCGTGCCGGACGGCCACGGCGGCTACCTGGTGATCCGCGAGCCCTGGCCGGCCATGCTGCGCGGCATTTGGGGCGACAACGAGCGGTACAAGGACACGTACTGGTCCCGCTTCGATGACATGTACTTTGCCGGCGACGGCGCCAAGAAGGACGAGGACGGCGATGTCTGGCTGCTGGGCCGCGTGGACGACGTCATGAACATCTCGGGCCACCGCCTCTCCACCACGGAGATCGAGTCGGCGCTTGTCAGCCACCCCTCCGTCGCGGAGGCCGCCGTCGTCGGTGCCGCGGACGAGACGACGGGCCAGGCCGTCGTGGCGTTTGTGATCCTGCGCGGCTCCGCCGTGGACGATCCGGACATTGTCACCACCCTGCGCAACCACGTGGGGCATGAAATCGGCCCGATCGCCAAGCCCAAGACCATCCTGGTGGTCCCGGAACTGCCCAAGACCCGCTCGGGCAAGATCATGCGCCGCCTGCTCAAGGACATCGCCGAGGGACGCGAGGCCGGCGACTCCTCGACCCTCGCGGACAACACCGTGATGAACCAGATCTCGGCGTCCCTGAAGAAGTAGCACGACCCAACTGTGACGCAGTGGTTGCCAATTTTCCGCGGATTCCTGGCAACTGCTGCGCCACAGTTTTGCTTAGGGGCAGCCGCAGGATCGGCGCAGGACCAGCGTGGACGGGATGACCACGTGCGCGGGCGCCGCCGAATCGTGCAGGCCCACCAGCGCGCTGACCGCGGCCGCGGCCATTTCCCGAACGGGCTGCCTGACGGTGGAGAGCGGGGGCCAGCAATAGGCGGCGTCGGTGGAGCCGTCGAAGGACACCATGGCCATCTCGCCGGGCACCGCGACGCCGGCCTCGTTGAGCGCCCGCAGGATGCCAACGGCCTGCATGTCCGAACTGGCAAAAACCGCCGTGGGACTGGCGGCCGAGGCCAGCAGGCGCTTCCCGGCCGCATAGCCGCCGTCGCGCGTGAACAGGCTGCGGACTATGGGCCCCTCCGGCAGACCGGCCGCGGAGAGCGCGTCGAGCCAGCCCAGTTCGCGGCCGTCCACCTCCCCCGCCACGTTGCTGCCCATGGCCAGGGCGATGCTCGTGTGGCCGTGGCCGATGAGGTGTTCGACGGCGGCCCTTGCCCCGGCGCGGAGGTCGGTGCCAACCGTCGCGAATCCCAGGGCCTCCCGGCTCGCGTTCAGCAGCACCGCCGGAATGTTGGCCGCCTGCAGCTCGGCCAGGTCCGGGTCAAACATGTTGCTGGCCAGCAACACCCCGTCCACCTGCCGGGCGGCCAGGTTGCGGATGTGGGTGCGCTCCTTGCCCATGGTGCCGTCCGAATTGGTCATCAGGACCGCGTATCCCCTGGCGCTGGCTTCTTCTTCAACGGCGTGTGCCAGCTCGGTGAAGAACGGGTTCCTGGTGTCCGGGACAATCAGCCCGAGCAGGCGGCTGGATCCCAGCTTGAGCGCCCGGGCGGCCGCGTTGGGGCGGTAGCCCAGCACGGAAATGGCGTCGCGCACGCGGGCCTCGGTGGCCGGTGAAACGTTCTTCGGCCCGGCGTTGACCACGTAGCTGACGACGGCGGCGCTGACTCCCGCGTAGCGGGCCACGTCCTTGCGGGTCACCGCCGTGCGAAGAGCCCGCGCCGCCGAATCAGTCATGGTGCCAATGCTAGCTATATTTCCACCGGGGCTGCGCCAAAGTCGTTGATCGGCAGGCGCTCGCCCCCGCGGAGGGCGGACTCGTGGGCGACGATGCCGGGCAGCGTGAAGCGGGCGGCCACCCAGGCGTTGACCGGCGGCAGCGTGCCGTTCTTCACTGCGCTGACAAAGTCGTCCGCCAGGAAGTGGTGGCTGCCTTCGTGGCCGTTGGGTGCGCCCGCGTATTCGCCGGGCAACCGTGCCACATCGTGCACCGGGGCATGGCCGGACATGAACGCGTCCCTCAGGGCGGGGGCAACATGGGCCAGCGACTCGTCGTCGGCGGACATGGTGGCGTGCGTGGCCAGCTCGGCGGAAATGTCCGTGACGGATTCCTTGTCCTGCCAGACGCTGACTTCGGCCAGCTGCTCCAGGCTCGCCTCCGTGCCGAAGTAGCGGAAGCGGGATTCGCGGATGTGGGAAGGGTAGCCCACGCGCCGCATCTCGTTGATCCGCATGGCGCCGCCGTCGTTGAGTTCAAACAGTGCGGTGGCGTTGGAGAAGTCGTTGTTGAACTGGCTGACGTCCTTGTCGAAGACGCCGTCGCCGCGCTGGTCCTTCACGCCGATGCAGCTGACGCTGACGGCATGCGCGTCGAGGGCGCCCAGGACCCCGCCCACCGAGTGCGTGGGGTAGAGCATGGGAGGGTAGCTTGCCGTGCTCTTCCACTGCTCGCCGCCGCTGTACTGGTACGCCTCGTAAAACCCGAGGTCCATGTCATGGACATAGTCGCCCTCGGCGTAGAAGACCCGGCCGAACGCGCCCGCGGCATGCTTGTCGCGGGCGTAGACGGTGGCGGGGTTGTAGAAGCTGGTTTCCCCCATCATGTAGGTCAGCCCGGTCTGGCGAACGGCGTCAATGATGTGCGCTATCTCTTCCTCCGAGACGGCCATGGGCACGGCGGAATAGACGTGCTTGCCCGCCCTGAGGGCCTGGACGACGAGCGGCCCGTGCGTCCAGCGCTGGGTGAAGATGGCCACGGCGTCGACGTCGGAGGCCAGCATGGCGTCAAAGTCCGCCACCGTGCCGGCCAGGGACAGGCGTTCATTCAGTTCGGCGGCACGTTCCGGCAGGACATCCGTGACGGTGACGGCCGAGACGTCCGGGTGGAGCTTGAAAAGCTTGGCGAACTGGCCGGCAAACTGGCCCGCGCCGACGATGCCGATGGTGACTGACATGGGGATCCCTTCAGGTGACATGGAACACTGGTCAATGAATACTCACACACGAATCTACTCGTGTCAACGGGTCGTCATCTGACAAACCATTCTTCCCTGCAAGCTTCAGAACTGATCCTTGCGCTCCAAAAGTTACTCGTGTAGATTCCAGTTCAGCCTGTTACCCAAATCACATGCGAACGAGGAGCCTGCCAATGGCCACTACCGAAATCCCGGCGCGCAGCCAAGCGGCCGCCCCGGCCCGGGCGCCGCGGAAACGCGGCAAGAGCGACCTCGCCACCGCCCTGGTGTTCATCACCCCGGCCGTGGTGGGGTTCATTGTCTTCTACCTGGTCCCGACCATCCGCGGCCTGTACCTGAGCTTCACCAACTACAACCTTTTTGGATCACCCGTCTGGATCGGCCTCACGAACTACATCAAGATCGTCCAGGACAAGTTGTTCTGGAACGCCATGGCCGTCACGGGCGAGTACGTGGTGCTGAACATCGCGTTCCAGACGGTCTTTGCCTTGGGGCTGGCGCTCCTGATGTACCACGTGGCCAAGTCGACAATCGTGCGCGGCGTCCTGCTGCTGCCCTACCTGGTGGCCAATGTGATCGTCGCGCTCCTGTGGTTCTGGATGCTGGACTACCAGATCGGCATCGTCAACCAGGTGATCGAGTGGCTGGGGCTGCCCCGCGTCGCCTTCTTCGGCAGCGGGACCTGGGCCATCCCCACCATTGCCTTCATCAATGTCTGGCGCCACATGGGCTACACGGCGCTGCTGCTCTTCGCCGGCCTGCAGGCCATCCCCCGCAACGTCTATGAAGTGGCCGCGCTGGACGGGGCGGGCGCGTGGAAGACGTTTTGGAAGATCACCATGCCGCTGCTGCGCCCGGTCATGGTCCTGGTGCTGGTGGTGACCGTCATCGGTTCCTTCCAAATATTTGACACGGTTGCCGTCACGACCAATGGAGGGCCCGTCAACGCCTCCCGCGTCATCCAGCTTTACATCTACCAGAAGGCCTTCACCGAGCAGGACTTCGGCTACGCGTCGGCCCTTTCGGTCATCCTTTTCGCGATCCTCGGGGTCGTGGCATTCCTGCAGATGAAATTCCTGCGCGGCAATGAATCCGAACTGGGATAGGAACACACCATGACAACCACACAACGACTCGACGCCGCGCCGGCCGGCGCCGCCAACGGGGGCACCCGCCGTCATCCATCCACCGACAGGCGCCCCAGGCGCCCCGTGGGCTGGGGGCGGATCGGCGCCTGGGCGGTCCTGGCGCTCGCCATCCTGGTGACGGTGGTCCCGTTCCTCTGGATGATCCGCACAGCCCTCTCCAGCAACCATTCGCTGGCGGCCAACTCCGCAAGCCTGCTGCCGGCGGACTTCAGCTGGGGCGCGTTCAAGCGGGTCTTCGGCATGCAGAGCCCCGAGGAGGCGCTGGCCCAGGGCGGCTCGGGCGCGGCCATCAACTTCTGGCTGTACCTGCGCAATTCCTTCATTGTCTCCACCATGGTCACGGTGGCCCAGGTGTTCTTCAGCGCGCTTGCGGCCTACGCCTTTGCCAGGCTGCAGTGGCCGGGCCGGGACAAGGTGTTCTCGCTGTTCCTGGCCACACTGCTGGTCCCGCCAATCTTCACCGCCCTGCCCAATTTCCTGCTGATCAAGAACCTGGGCCTGCTCAACACCTTCCTCGGCATCGCGCTGCCCACCATGCTCATGACCCCGTTTGCCATCTTCTTTCTGCGGCAGTTCTTCCTCGGCATGTCGCGGGAGATGGAGGAAGCGGCAAAGTTGGACGGCGCCAGCCACCTGCGCATCTTCTTCCAGATCGTGGCCCCGAACGCCGTGGGCCCCATCGCCACGCTGTCCCTGCTGACCTTCATCGCGGCCTGGAACGACTACTTCTGGCCCCTGCTGGTGGGCCAGGAGGACAAGGTGCGCGTCCTGACTGTCGGGCTGAGCGTCTTCAAGTCCCAGTCGCCCCAGGGCGCGCCGGACTGGAGCGGGCTCATGGCAGCCACGCTCGTCGCCGCCCTGCCCATCCTGATCCTGTTCCTCGCCTTCGGCAAGAAGGTTGTCAACTCCATCGGATTTTCCGGCATCAAATAACCCCCGCCCCGCCCCACGAAAGGCACACCATGAAAAAACCCCTCGCCACCGCCGCCGCCCTGGCCGCCGTTGCCCTGTCCCTGTCCGCCTGCGGAGGCGGCACGCCGGCCTCCTCCGCCGGCGAGATCAACTACTGGCTGTGGGACGCCAACCAGCTGCCCGCCTACCAGCAGTGCGCCACGGACTTCCACGCCGCCAACCCGGAGCTGACGGTCAAGATCACCCAGCGCGGCTGGGACGACTACTGGTCCACCCTGACCAATTCGTTCGTCGCCGGCACGGCCCCGGACGTCTTCACCGACCGCCTCTCGAAGTTCCCAGACTTCGTGGCCAGGCACCAGCTCCTGCCACTGGACGACGCCGTCAAAAACGACAAAATCGATACCGAGCAGTTCATCCCCGGACTGGCCGACCTGTGGGTGGGGCAGGACGGCAAGCGCTACGGCCTGCCCAAGGACTGGGACACCGTGGGCTTGTTCTACAACAAGTCAATGACCAAGGCCGCGGGCCTCTCCGATGCGCACATGGCCCAGCTCAGCTGGAACCCGGACGACGGCGGCACGTACGAAAAGGCCATCGCCCACCTCACTGTGGACAAGAACGGCAAGCGCGGCGACGAGGCCGGCTTCGACAAAACCAAGGTGGCCGTTTACGGACTGGGCCTGGCGGGCAGCGGCTCGGGCCAGGGGCAGACCGAGTGGAGCTTCCTCACCGGCACCACCGGCTGGACCCACACGGACAAGAACCCCTGGGGCACCAAGTACAACTACGACGACCCCAAGTTCCAGAAAACCATCGCCTGGTGGGCATCGCTGGCGGACAAGGGCTACATGCCGAGGCTGGAAACCACCGTGGGCGCCTCCGTTGCCGACACCTTTGGCGCAGGAAAGGCCGCCATCAACACCAATGGCGACTGGATGATCGGGCAGTATTCCGGCTACAAGGGCGTCCAGGTGGGCATCGCACCAACGCCCACCGGCGTGGACGGCAAGCGGTCCAGCATGTTCAACGGCCTGGCGGATTCCATCTCCGCAGCCACGAAGAACCCGGCCGGGGCCACCAAGTGGGTCGAATACCTTGCTTCGCCGCAGTGCCAGGACGTTGTGGCAGGCAAGGCCGTGGTGTTCCCCGCCATCAAGTCCTCCTCGGAACTCGCCGCCAAGGCCTTCGCGGCCAAGGGCACCGACGTCAGCGCATTCACCCAGCAGGTCAAGGACGGGACCACCTTCCTGTTCCCGATCACCGACAACGCGGCGAAAATCGATGCCATCATGAAGCCGGCCATGGACGCCGTCGTCTCGGGCAAGGCCCCGGCCAGCTCGCTGACGGACGCAAACAGCCAGGTGAACGCATTGTTTGCGAAATAACAGTTCACTAAACACCATCCCCCCGCCGGAACCCCGGGGCCGCCGCCCGGCCCCGGGCGGCGGCCCCCGGGTTCCGGGCCGTCACATTGGCCCACGGCGCTGTCACGTGCCGTTTCCCGCGTCCCGGCGGGGGTGCCGGCAGGCGGGGATGCGGCGGCGTGCGCTCCGCGCCACCACACAGGGAAAGCCTTTACCCGCCGCAGAACTTCCACGGCAGCTCCACGCCGCGCCTCAATCGTGATCGAAAATTTTTCTTTTTGAGTCTTGACGTTCGTTTTTGACAGTTTATGATTGCTTCATGTGATCCACTTCACAGGCCTGTGTTTTTCAAGGGAGAAATCATGTCAATCCACGAAGACCGGCCCGCCAACGGAACCTTCCGGCCGGGCCTTGACCGCCGCACACTTTTGAAGACCCTCGGCGTCGGCGCCGTGGGCGCCGCCGGCATCCCGCTGCTGGCCGCCTGCACGGGCGGCAGCGGCCCGGGCGCCACGCCTTCCGCCTCAACGTCGCTGACCTTCGGGTCCGGCTCCTCCGACGACGTCCCCAAAGCCGCCTACAAGGCCGTGACCGACGCGTTCACGGCGAAGACCAAGATCAAGGTCACCACCAACGTGGTGCCCCACAACGATTTCCAGAACAAGATCTCCACCTACCTCCAGGGGAGCCCGGACGACGCCTTCACCTGGTTCGCCGGGTACCGCATGCAGTACTACGCCGGCAAGGGGCTCCTGGCCCCCATCGACGACGTCTGGGCCAAGGTTGGCGCCAACTACTCCGACGCCATGAAGAAGGCCTCCACCGGCCCCGACGGCAAGATGTACTTTGTGCCCAACTACAACTACCCCTGGGGCTTCTTCTACCGCAAGAGCGTCTGGGCCGAAAAGGGCTACGCCGTCCCCACCACCTTTGATGCGCTCAAGACCCTGTGCGCCAAGATGAAGTCCGACGGGCTGATCCCGATTGAATTTGCGGACAAGGACGGCTGGCCGGCCATGGGCACGTTCGACTACATCAACATGCGCCTCAACGGCTACCAGTTCCACATGGACCTGACCGCGCACAAGGAGTCCTGGGACCAGAAGAAGGTCAGCGACGTCTTTGACACCTGGAAGGCCCTGCTGCCGTACCAAAACCCGGCCGCCCTGGGCATGACCTGGCAGGATGCGGCCATCAACATGGGCAGGAAGAAGTCCGGCATGTACCTGCTCGGCTCCTTTGTCACCCAGCAGTACACGGACAAGACCATCCTGGACGACATCGACTTCTTCGCGTTCCCTGAAATCGCCATGGAAGGCCAGGACGCCGTGGAGGCCCCCATCGACGGCCTGCTGCTGTCCAAGAAGGGCGGCAACAACCAGGCCGCCCGGGACTTCCTGGCGTTCATGGGCACCCCGGAAGGACAGGACGCCTACGCGAAGGTGGACCCCTCCAACATCGCCACCGCCAAGGGCGCGGACACCTCCACGTTCAGCCCGCTCACCAAAAAGTGCGCCGAGACCATCGCCAACGCCAAGAGCATCAGCCAGTTCTTTGACCGCGACGCCTTGCCGGCCATGGCGAACAACGTCATGATCCCGGCGCTGCAGGGCTTCATCAAGGACGGCACCGTGGACGTCAAGAACCTCGAATCCCAGGCCAAGGCGCTGTACGCCGCCCAGTGACGCGAGCCGGTGGCGGCGCCCCGCCGCCACCGGACACCCGCTGCAACAAGCAGCCGCCCCACAATGCATCCGCCGCCAGAAAACGAGTCTTCCACCATGACCACGCCAACCGAGCTTTCCGAACCAGCCGCCCCCGGCTCGCGGGCCGGCCACACTGCAGCAGCGCGCCCGCGCAAGCCGGGCCGCGTCAGGCGCCTCTCCAAACGGGACAAGGTGGTCCTGGGCATCATGGTGGGCATCCCGACCCTGGTGCAGCTGGCCTTTGTCTGGATTCCCACGCTGCTGTCCGTCCTCCTGTCCTTCACCCGGTGGAACGGCCTGGCCCTGTCCGACATCCGTGCCGCGGGGCTCGCCAACTACAGCTACGTCTTCACGGACAACCCGGCCTTTTGGCCCGCCGTCCAGCACAACATCCTGTGGCTGCTGTTCCTGGCCGTCATCGCCACCCCGCTGGGCCTGCTGCTGGCCGTGCTGCTGGACCAGCAGATCCGCGGCAGCAAGATCTACCAAAGCATCTTCTTTGTCCCGGTCATGCTGTCCCTGGCCCTCGTGGGCATCATCTGGCAGCTGTTCTACCAAAAGGACAACGGGCTGCTGAACTTCCTGCTCGGCACGGCCGGCACGCCGCAGGCCGTGGACTGGTTCGGCAACTCCAGCGTCAACATTTGGGCGGCGCTGGTCGCCGCCACGTGGCGCCATGCCGGCTACGTCATGATCCTCTACCTGGCCGGGCTGAAGGGCGTGGACGCCTCCCTGAAGGAGGCAGCCTCCCTGGACGGGGCCAATGCCACGCAGACGTTCTTCCGGATCGTCTTTCCCGCCATGGCCCCCATCAACATCGTCATCGTGGTGATCACCATCATCGAGTCCCTGAGGGCGTTTGACGTCGTCTGGGTCATCAACAAGGGCACCAACGGCCTGGAACTCATCAGCGCCCTGGTCATCACCTACCTGATCGGCGAGGGGCAGTCCATCGGCATCGGCTCGGCCTTCGCCGTCATCCTGCTCGTCATCTCCCTGGTGCCGATCACCATCTACCTGTCCCGCACCTTCCGGAAGGAGAAGTTCTGATGTCTGCTTCCACCACCGCCCGCCGGGCCCGGCCCGCCAAGACCGGCGCGGGCCACGGCCGCAGCCGCCCGCACTACGGCACCCACATCTTCCTGACGGTGATGGCCGTCATGTGGATGATCCCCCTGGGCTGGGCCCTCTTCACGGCCCTGCGCCCCAAGGCGGACACGGACAAGTACGGCTACTTCAGCCTCGGCGGCGCGTTCAACTTCGACAACTTTGCGCAGGCCTGGACCCAGGGCGGCTTCCCGCGCTACTTCATGAACTCGCTCATCATCACCGTCCCCACCATCATTCTGGTGCTCTTGTGCAGTTCCATGATGGCCTTCGCCGTCAGTCGCGTGAACTGGAAGTTCAACATCACCTTGCTGATCATGTTCACGGCCGGAAACCTGCTCCCGCCCCAGGTCCTGGCCACGCCGCTGTTTGAGATGTTCAAGCTCATCCCGCTGCCGTACTGGTTCAGCGATTCCGGCAGCCTGCTCAACACCTACATCTCGGTCATCATTGCCAACACCGCGTTCCAGATCGGCTTCTGCACCTTTGTGCTCTCCAACTACATGAAGGCGCTGTCCGCGGACCTGACGGAGGCCGCCCTGGTGGACGGGGCCGGAATCTGGCGCCAGTACGTCTCCATCATCATGCCGCTGTGCAAGCCGGCCATCGCCGCCCTGGCCACGCTGGAGCTGATCTTCATCTACAACGACTACTTCTGGCCGCTGCTCTTCATCCAAAGCGGCGACCGGCTGCCTGTCACCACGGCCATCAACAACCTGCAGGGGACGTTCCTGTCCAACTACAACCTCCTCGCCGCCGGGGCCACCATCACGGTCATTCCCACCCTGGTCATCTACCTGGCGCTGCAGCGCCAATTCGTGGCGGGCCTGACACTGGGCTCCAGCAAGGGGTGAGCGTCCACGTGAGGACCGAGAAGCAGATGAAAACCGCCAAGGGCGATCCCGTCGCGCGCACGGAGCGCACGGAGGACGTGCCCATGCTGGCCGACGCCAGGCGCACGGCCATCGTGGCCACCGTCGCCCGCGAACGCGTGGTGCGGGTCTCCGACCTGGCCGAGCAGTTCGGCGTCTCCCTGGTCACCGTCCGCCGCGACATCGAGGCCCTGGACGACGCCGGACTGGTCCAGAAGATCCATGGCGGCGCCAAGGTGCCGGGGGGCGCCGGGACGCACGAGCCCGGCTTTGAGCTCAAGTCCACGCTGGGAACGCTGGAAAAGCAGGCCATCGCCAAGGAAGCCGTGCTGCTGGTCAGGGACGGGATGGCGATCGGGCTCAGCGCCGGCACCACCACCTGGGCCCTCGCCAAGGAACTGAGCTCGCGGGCGAACCTCACCGTGGTGACCAACTCGGTCAAGATCGCGGACGTCTTCCAGGCGGCGGCCTCCAGGGTGTCGGTCATCCTCACGGGGGGCGAGCGGACGCCGTCGGACGCCCTGGTGGGGCCCATCGCCACGCAGTCTGTCCGCTCGCTGCACCTGGACGTGCTGTTCCTGGGCGTGCACGGCGTGGACCAGGACGCCGGCTTCACCACCCCCAACCTGCTCGAGGCCGAGATGGACCGGGCCCTGATCGATGCGGCCCGCAGGGTGGTGGTGCTGGCGGACCACAGCAAGTGGGGCACCGTGGGCATCAGCACCATCGCCGCCATGGAGGAGGTGGACGAGGTCATCAGCGACGACCAGCTGGGCCACGAGGCGCAGCGCGTGTTGCGTGAACGCGTCGGCAGCCTGCGTCTGGTCCGCACCACCGCCCACCCCCTGGCCTCTTAGCCCCACCCAAAAACCGACAGGAACCACTCGTGCCATCCATATACCTGCGCCACGGCCGGACATCGCTCGTCATCGGGCTCGACGGCGCCTCCCCCCAGCTCCTGCACTGGGGCGCGGACCTCGGCCCCGAGCTGCCGGAACTGGGGATCCTGTCCGACGCCGTCCCCCCGTCCGCGCTGGACACTCCCGTTGAGCTGGGACTTCTTCCGCAGGCGTCGGCCGGCTGGCGGGGGCGCCCCGGACTGCGCGGGCACCGCGTTGCCGACGGCCGGCCGGGGGCGGGTTTCTCGCCGCTGCTGCGCCTGGCCGGCTGGTTCCAGCACGGTGCCGAGGCCCGGATCGAGCAAATGGACGAGGACCTTGGCCTGTCCGTGGTGACCACCGTGAAACTGCACGACGGCGGCCTGCTGGAGCTCCGGCACGAGGTGGAGAACCGCGGCGGCACCGGCTTTGCCCTGGACGAGCTGTCCGTGGTGCTCCCCGTGGGGCGGGACGGCACCGAGATCCTGGACCTCACCGGCAGGTGGTGCCGCGAACGCCACCCGCAGCGCCGTCCGGTTGCCCAGGGCACGTGGGTGCGCAGCGGCCGCCACGGCCGGACCGGCCACGACTCCTCCCTGCTGATGGCGGTGGGCACGCCCGGCTTCGGCAACCGGCACGGCAAGGTGTGGGCAGGCCACTTTGGCTGGAGCGGGGACCACGAACAGTTCGTGGACGCCGTGGCGGACGGGCGCACCGTGATGGGCGCCGCGGAACTGCTGGGCTCCGGCGAGGTGGTGCTGGCGCCCCGGGAACGGTACGTGACGCCGCCGTACTTTGCGGCCTACTCGGACCACGGCCTGGACGGCATCTCCGAGGCGTTTCACGACTGGTTCCGGACCCGCGGCCACCACCCGTCCACGCCCCGCCCCGTTGTCCTGAACGTCTGGGAGGCCGTCTACTTCAACCACGACCTGGGGGTGCTGACCGAGCTGGCCGATTCCGCCGCGGAGCTGGGAGTGGAGCGGTTCGTGCTCGACGACGGCTGGTTCCGCCACCGCCGCGACGACCACGCCGGCCTGGGCGACTGGTATGTGGATCCGGGCCTGTGGCCGGACGGCCTGCACCCCCTCGTGGAGGCCGTCACGTCCCGCGGCATGCAGTTTGGGCTGTGGGTGGAGCCGGAGATGGTCAACGTCGATTCCGACGTGGCCCGTGCCCACCCGGACTGGCTTGCCGGCCCCGTGGCCAGGCACGACGCCGGGTCCCGGCTGCCGCTGCCGTGGCGCCACCAGCAGGTGCTGGACCTGGCGAACCCGGAGGCCTGGCAGTACATTTTCGACCGCCTCGACGCCCTGCTGGACGAATACGCCATCAGCTACCTCAA
>Ga0134128_10003144_pt1 | contig 20216 bp, 18 predicted proteins | sample KB31754_FD_96462 | JGI IMG/M metagenome (GOLD analysis project Ga0134128, IMG submission 96462) | Terrestrial soil microbial communities with excess Nitrogen fertilizer from Kellogg Biological Station, Michigan, USA - KB3-175-4 | ecosystem: Environmental > Terrestrial > Soil > Unclassified ...
ACGGTATGTCGAGGTCGATGAGCCGGAGCCTGAGGCGGCGCCCTTGATTACTACCGTGGCGGGGAGTGTCGATGCGGATGACACGGAAGTGACGCCAGACCGCATGACCGAGGAACAGCTTCTCAAGGGCCTGGAAGGGCTGACCCCGCCCGAGGAGCAGCCGGACGACGAAGAATAGCCGTCGCCGCCCCGTCAACGCCGTTTAAACGAAATTCACCAATCGTACGGTGCACCGCTCGTGACGCCTGCGCGCGTCGCGAGTTGCAGCCATTTGGCCGCGTCCATGATATCATGGCAGGCCGACACACGGCCGCTGCAGGACCGCCGATGACGCGCGCCACTAACGATCTGCCCCGCATGCAAAATCAGTCCCGGGCACGGGCGCCGTTCGGGCGAGGGCTCAACATCGTCTCTCAAGTATTTGAAAGAGCTAAAAAATCCTCGGCATCTAGCAAGCCTGGGATGCTTCGCCAATATGAGCTCGTCGAGCGCGTGAAGCGTTACAATCCGGCAACCAGCGAGGCCCTGCTCAATCGCGCCTACGTGTACGCCATGCGCGCGCACGGCGAGCAAAAGCGGGCCTCGGGTGATCCCTACTTCTCTCACCCTCTCGAGGTCGCCGCCATTCTTACCGAGCTCAAGCTCGATGATGCCACCATTGCCGCAGCGCTTCTGCATGACACCATCGAGGATACCACCGCGACCCGGGCCGAGATCGATCAGATGTTCGGCCCCGACATCGGAGCGCTGGTCGAAGGGCTCACCAAGCTGAAAAAGCTCGAGCTCGTCACCAAGGAGGCCAAGCAGGCGGAGAACTTGCGCAAGCTCCTGCTCGCAATTGCCGACGACGTGCGCGTGCTTCTGATCAAGCTCGCAGATCGGCTGCATAACATGCGTACCCTCTCGCATATGCCCGCCGAGGCGCGGGCGCGCAGCGCGCAGGAAACCCTCGACATCTATGCGCCCTTGGCGGGTCGAATGGGTATGCATGAAATGCGCGAGGAGCTTGAGGACCTCGCATTCCAGGACCTCAATCAGGAGGCCCACGCGATCGTCAGCGAGCGCCTCGACAAGCTGGAAGAGAAGAGCGTGGGACTGGTTGCCGAGATCGAGCGGCAACTTACGCGCAAGCTTTCCGAGCGCGGCTTACAGGCCGAGGTCAAGGGGCGGCGCAAACGCGCCTACTCGGTGTGGCGGAAGATGGAACGAAAGTCGATCGGCTTCGAGCAGCTCTCGGACATCTTCGGCTTTCGCGTCATCGTCAACACGCTGGCCGAATGTTACGAGGCGCTCGGCATCGTGCATACAACCTGGCCGGTCGTGCCGGGACGCTTCAAAGATTACATCTCCACTCCCAAACAGAACGATTACCGCTCCATCCACACGACCGTGATCGGCCCCAGCCAGCAGCGCGTCGAGCTGCAGATTCGCACGCGCGAGATGCACGAGATTGCCGAGTATGGAATCGCCGCGCACGCGCTCTATAAGGACGATGTCGGCTCCCCAACCGAGATGTTGTCTCGCGAATCCAGCGCCTATGCGTGGCTGCGGCGCACCATCGAATTGCTCGCGGAAGGCTCCAATCCGGAGGAATTCCTAGAGCATACGAAACTCGAGCTGTTTCACGACCAGGTCTTTTGCTTCACCCCGAAGGGCATGCTGATCGCGCTGCCCCGCCACGCAAAGGCGATCGACTTTGCCTATGCAGTCCATACCGATGTCGGCAATACCGCGGTCGGCTGCAAGATTAATGGCAAAATCGCTCCGCTCGGGTCGGAGCTGATGAGCGGTGATGAAGTCGAGATCATTACTTCGAAAACCCAGTCGGCACCGCCTCCGGCCTGGGAGTCCCTTGCAGCGACGGGCAAAGCGCGTGCCGCCATACGCAGAGCGACCCGTGCGGCCGTGCGGCGACAGTATGCAGGGCTCGGCCGGCGCATCGTCGAGCGACTGTGCCAACGGGCGAAGATTTTTTATGCGGATGAAAAGATCCAGCGTGCGCTGCCACGATTGGCGCGCGGATCGGTGGAAGAAGTCATGGCGGCGGTCGGGCGGGGCGAGCTGCGTGGCGCCGACGTGGTCCGCGCGATGTACCCGGACTATACCGAACAGCGCGCGGTTGCCGGTGCTCAGGAGCCAAAGGCGGAGAGCGGCTGGTTTGGGCTGAAAAAGGCCAAGTCTGTCAACGTGAAAGTTGCGTCCGACCCGGGCGGAGCCATTCCAATTCGCGGTATTAACAGCGATCTGCCGGTTCGCTTCGCGCCGGATGGAGGCGCAGTGCCGGGCGACCGTATCGTCGGCATACTCACGCCCGGCGAGGGCATTACGATCTATCCCATCGAATCTCCGGCCCTGAAGAATTTCGAGGACGCGCCGGAACGCTGGATCGATTTGCGATGGGATGTCGAAGACCGCCTGCCCCATCGCTTTCCCGCGCGCATTGTGCTGCAAACCGTCAACGAGCCCGGCTCCCTCGCCCAGGTGACGCAAATCATTGCGGAGCATGATGGCAATATTGATAACATCCACATGGAACGCACAGCGCCTGATTTCACTTCCGTGACCATCGACCTCGAAGTGTTTGATGCCAAGCATCTCAATGCCATCCTCGCGCAGCTGCGCGCAAAAGATGTCGTGGCAAACGCCGAGCGGGTGATCGCTTAAATCGATCTGATGGCCGCTCCCCTTCTTCGACTTGGCGTCAATGTCGATCACGTGGCCACGGTGCGTAATGCGCGCGGCGGACGGCACCCCGATCCAGTGGAGGCAGCAAGGATCGCCATTGGGGCGGGCGCGGATGGCATCACTGCGCATTTGCGCGAGGATCGCCGGCACATTCGCGATGACGATATCGCGCGGCTGAAGCAGGAGATTACAAAGCCGCTCAATCTGGAAATGGCGGTAACCCAGGAGATGATCCGAATTGCCGTGCGAACGCGGCCGCACGCCGCCTGCATTGTGCCTGAACGGCGTGAGGAGCGCACCACCGAAGGCGGGCTCGACGTCCAAGCCCAGAGAAAGGCGCTTTCCGGCGCGATCGGCGATCTCAAGCGGGCGGGAATACGAGTATCACTGTTCATCGCGGCAGAGCCTGCGCACATCGAGGCAGCGGCAGCAGTGGGTGCGCCGGTGATCGAGATTCATACCGGGGCGTGGTGCGATGCACTTGCCGAGGGGCGTTCCGCCGAAGCGCAAGCCGAATGGGCGCGCATTCGCGACGGGGCCCAGCTTGCCCGGAGTCTGGGCCTCGAAGTGCACGCCGGCCATGGCTTGAACTTTGAAACTGCGGAGGCGATTGCGCGATTGCCCGAGGTGGTGGAGCTCAATATCGGCCATTTTCTCGTGGGCGAGGCGATTTATGGCGGATTGCGGGAGGCGGTGACGGCGATGCGTGCGGCCATGAATCGTGGTCGAGGATGATCATTGGTATTGGCTCCGACCTCGTCGACGTGCGTCGGATTCAACGCACCCTTGAGCGTCATGGCGAGCGATTCGTCGCGCGTATCTTCACCCCGCTCGAGCGGGCCACCGCCGAACGGCGCGCCCGCCGGTCTGAGACTTACGCCAAACGCTTTGCTGCCAAGGAGGCATGCGCGAAAGCGCTGGGCACCGGATTGCGCGCCGGCGTGTTCTGGCGCGACATGGGCGTCGTAAATTTGCCGTCCGGGCGTCCTACCATGAAGCTGACAGGGGGGGCGCTCACGAGGCTGCAAGCGATCACGCCCGCAGGGTGCGAGGCGCGTATCGATGTTACAATCAGCGATGAGGGACCGATCGCTCAGGCGTTTGTGGTGATCACTGCGGTTCCTCGCATGTAGTTCATCGAGCAGAGTGTTGTCGCTCGCGACGAAGGTTTCGAACACGCGAGCCTGCTCTCAATCCATTGCGTTGCACCCCAGGCTGGCAGCGGCTAGAAGGTCGCGGGCCGCGAATCTGACGGATCAGAGGCAATGAGCGTGACTTCCGGAGCCAAGCGCAAAGAGGGGGGCATAGCGGAAACTGTGCGCGTGATATTTCACGCGCTCATCATCGCGCTCGTCATCCGCACGTTTTTATTTCAACCGTTCAATATTCCGTCCGGGTCGATGAAGGCGACACTTCTGGTGGGCGATTATCTGTTCGTGTCTAAATATTCCTACGGGTACACCCATTACTCCTTTCCCTTCTCGCCGCCTTTGTTCTCCGGTCGCATCTGGGCGTCTGCGCCCGACCGCGGCGATGTCGTTGTATTTCGGCTGCCGAAGGACGATTCGACGGACTACATCAAGCGCGTAATCGGTCTTCCCAACGACCGTATCCAGATGATCGACGGCGTGCTGCACATCAACGGGCAGCCGGTGAAGCGAGAGCGGGTCGATGATTTCGTCGAGACGGAGGAGGGTGCGCGGCCGATCCGCGTCAAGCGGTGGCGCGAAACGCTGCCCAACGGAGTGAGCTATACGACGCTCGATCTGGTGGACAACGGGTTTTACGACAACACACCCGTATATCAGGTACCTGCAGGTCACTATTTCATGATGGGGGACAATCGGGATAATTCCACTGACAGCCGGGTGCTGAGCCAGGTCGGCTACGTTCCCTTCGAGAACATCGTCGGCCGCGCTCAGATCATTTTCTTTTCAATCCGAGAGGGTGAGCACGCGTGGATGATCTGGCGGTGGCCGTGGTCGGTGCGATGGAACCGGCTCTTCACGATCGTGCGATGAACCCCGGCCGAACAGAAGCAGCTCGATCAGCCAAAGCGATATCGCCCGCGTCTCCGGGCAGCGATCCACAAGGACCCAGGCACGACAAACACGGCCGTGCGGAGTTCGACGCTGTCGAGCAGCGCATTGCCTATCGCTTTGCGGACCGACGCCTTCTGGAACAGGCGCTGAGCCACATTTCGGCCTTTGCCGGAATACGCAATCGCGCGAGCTCCTATCAGCGCCTTGAATTTCTTGGCGATCACGTGCTGGGGCTGTCGGTTTCGGACATGTTGTTCCGGGCGTTCCCGAAGGCGGACGAGGGAGAAATGTCCCGTCGCCTTGCAGAGCTCGTCCGCAGGGAGGCCTGTGCCGACGTGGCACGTGCTATTGACTTGGGCAGCGCGATCAGGCTCGGCGCTTCGGAAATCAATGCAGGGGGTCGGGACCGCACAGCAATCCTTGCCGACGTATGCGAAGCGCTGATCGGAGCGGTGTTCGTCGATGGCGGTTACTCCGCGGCATCCGCTTTGGTCGAGCGGCTATGGAGCGAGCGCATGCGCACACCAAAACGGCCACTGCGGGATGCAAAGACCCAGTTGCAGGAGTGGGCGCAGGCGCGCGGCTTGCCTACCCCGGCCTATCGCGAGATCGAGCGCACCGGGCCGCATCACGATCCCGAGTTCCGCGTATGGGTGGAACTGCCTGAGGTTGCCCCGGCCGAGGGGCTCGGTCGCTCGAAACGTGCGGCGGAGCAGGCGGCAGCGGCTGCAATGCTCAGCCGTACGGCAGACAAGAAGGATCACAGCGAGGACTGATAATCACGCATTCGCCAGAATCCCGTTGCGGCTTTGTCGGCATCCTCGGACCGCCTAATGCGGGCAAATCGACGCTGCTCAATTCGCTGGTCGGCAGCAAAGTAGCTGCCGTCTCCCACAAGGTGCAGACGACGCGCATGCTCCTGCGCGGAATCGGCATTGAGGATGGGGCGCAACTTATCTTTGTCGATACGCCGGGCATCTTCGTTCCCAGGCGTCGGCTCGATCGCGCAATGGTGGCCAGCGCCTGGGCGGGAGCGAACGAGACCGACATCATCGCCGTCCTGCTCGATGCACAACGCGATATTGAGGACGCCAGGCCACTGTTTGATCAGCTCAGCGCCTCAAGCCCCGCCAAGATCCTCGTCATCAACAAGATCGATATTGTCGAGAAGCGGCGGCTCTTGGACATGGCCCGGGCTGCAAATGAACTTGGTTGTTTTGCCGCGACCTTCATGATCTCGGCTCTCACCGGAGATGGCGTGAGGGATGTGAGGTCGTGGCTTGCCCGGAACGTGCCGCCCGGACCATGGCTTTATCAGGAGGACCAGATCACCGACGCCCCCCTGCGCCAGCTCGCCGCTGAAATAACGCGCGAGAAGGTTTATTTCTATCTGCACGACGAGCTGCCCTATCAGTCAACTGTGGAGACGGAGGAATGGAAGAAGCTGAAGGACGGCTCAATTCGCATAGCGCAGACGGTCTATGTGGAGCGTGAGAGCCAGCGCAAGATCGTTCTGGGAAAGAATGGAAGAATGATCAAAGCGATCGGCGCTGCGGCGCGCTCTGAGATCGCCGACATGGCCGAAGCGCGGGTGCATCTCTTTTTGTTCGTGAAGATCCGGGAAGGCTGGAGCGAGGATGCCGAGCGCTACCGCGCCATGGGTCTTGAAGTGCCTGAGGATTAGCTCATGCGATGGACCGACGAGGGCATCGTGCTTGGCAGTCGCCACCATGGGGAGGCGAGCGCCATTCTGGAGGTCATGACGCGAGCGCACGGACGCCACCTGGGACTGGTCCGGGGCGGGGCAGGCTCGCGTCTCCGCCCTGTTCTGCAGCCCGGCAATTGCGTGAGCGTTCAGTGGCAAGCCCGTCTCGAAGAGCATCTCGGTCACTACATGGTTGAGGCGCTCGATGGGCGTGCGGCGACCTTCCTGTCCATCCCGCATGCTTTGTTCGGGATCACGCACCTGGCGGCACTTTGCCGGTTATTGGCGGAACGTGAGCCGCACCCTCAAGTTCATGCGGCGCTGACACATGTCGTCGAGGTGCTTCCCGATATTTTCAGTGCGGCACTCTGCATTGTGCGTTTCGAGCTTCAGATATTGGCTGAGCTTGGCTTCGGCCTCGATCTCGAAAAATGCGCGGTCAGCGGAACAAGGACCGACCTGATCTATGTTTCCCCAAGCTCCGGACGTGCCGTGTCCCGGGCCGAAGGCGAGTCCTGGAAGCACAAACTGCTGCGGCTGCCGACTTTTCTGGGCGAAGTGTCCTCAGCGCCGCCCGATCGCGATGACATCGCCGCGGGTTTTACCCTCACGCGCTATTTTCTGCTGCGGCATGTGTTCGAGCCGCGTGGGTTAAGATTCCCCGACGCTCGCGCGAGCTTCATTGCCGCCGTCGTGCGCAACGACGCGGCCACCAGCACCTTGGTCGAGTGAAAGGCCGAGCGCTCCTACCGCCCGGCCTTCGAGATCGATGCGCCCTTACCACCAGTGTCGATAATAATAGTGATGATGGCGGTGGTGATGGCGCCAGTACCCGTACCAGTGCACCTGTTCCGTAACCGCGCCCAAGCCGACCGCGTTGCCGATCACCAGTCCATCGGCCGGAGCGGCGAGAGTGGGTGATGCGGTCGATACGGCAATGCCGAGTGCCACGGTGGCACACATCAAGATTTTCCGCATTTTCTTCTCCTTAGTTCAGATCGAGGGCAGGGGAGAGCCCGCCTCAGACAGGCAAAGTAGCGCATCGATTCGGAACGCAGCGTGGCTGCCGCGTTCATCGCTTGTTCATGATGCTGCTTCCGACTAAGTCTGGCGCATGGGCAAGCAACTGATTCCCGCAGAAGAGCACGGCGCGCAGGAGATCAAGCTCCACGAGGCTTTGGAAGAGCGGTATCTCGCCTATGCGCTTTCGACGATTGTCAACCGAGCGCTGCCCGATGCGCGCGACGGCCTCAAACCCGTTCACCGTCGACTGCTCTACGCGATGCAGCAATTGCGTCTCGATCCCGGGGCGGCGTTCAAGAAATGCGCGCGCGTGGTCGGCGATGTCATCGGCAAGTTTCATCCGCATGGAGACCAGGCCGTCTACGACGCGCTCGTTCGTCTTGCTCAGGATTTCGCACAGCGGTACCCGCTGATCGAAGGCCAGGGCAATTTCGGCAACGTGGACGGCGATAATCCTGCCGCAATGCGTTACACGGAGGCCCGGCTTACGGATGTCGCGCATCTCCTGCTTGAGGGCATTGGCGAGAACGCAATCGACTTCAAGGCCACCTACGACGGCTCCGAAAGAGAGCCGATCGTGCTGCCCGCCGCTTTTCCGAATCTTCTCGCAAATGGCGCGCAGGGCATTGCAGTGGGAATGGCGACCTCGATCCCTCCGCATAATGCCGCAGAGCTCTGCGACGCCTGCCTGCATCTGATTTCAACCCCAAATGCGCGCAGCCGAACGCTCCTCAAATACGTGCAGGGACCCGATTTCCCGACCGGCGGAGTCATTGTCGACACGCCCGAAGTCATTGCCGAGGCCTACAACACCGGCCGCGGTTCCTTCCGCGTGCGGGCGCGCTGGCACAAGGAGGACACCGGGCGGGGAACGTACCAGATCGTCGTCACGGAAATTCCCTGGCTGGTGCAGAAGGGCCGGCTTGTCGAGCGCATTGCCGAGCTCGTCAACGAGAAGAAGCTTCCGCTTGTAGCTGATGCACGCGACGAATCCGCCGAGGACATCCGGCTCGTGATCGAGCCGCGCTCGCGTGCCGTCGACCCCGAGCTCCTGATGGAATCTCTTTTCAAGCTCACCGAGCTGGAAAGCCGCATTCCGCTGAATATGAATGTTCTGATTAAAGGCCGCATTCCGCAGGTGGTTGGCCTTGCGGAGGCGCTCAACGAGTGGGTGGCGCACCGGCGCGAGGTGCTGCTGCGACGTTCGCAGTACCGCCTTGATCAGATCGAGCATCGCATCGAAGTGCTCGGCGGGTATCTGGTCGCGTATCTTAATCTCGACCGCGTCATCAAGATCATTCGCAATAAGGACGAGCCGAAGCCCGTTTTGATGAAGGCTTTTCGCCTTTCCGAGCTGCAAGCCGACTCGGTCCTGAACATGCGGTTGCGCAATTTGCGCAAGCTCGAGGAAGTGGAGATCAAACGGGAGGACAAGGACCTCCGGGCCGAGCGCAAGGACATCAAGGCGCTGCTGGGCTCGGAAAAGGAGCAATGGAAACGCGTGGCGGACGAGATCAAGGCGCTGCGCGCGAAGTTCGGACCGAACAGCGCGCTGGGCAAGCGCCGAACCGGCTTTGCGCAAGCGCCTGAGCACGACGAGCTCGCCATCGAGCAGGCCCTCGTCGAGCGTGAGCCCATCACGGTCGTCGTTTCAGAGAAGGGCTGGATCCGGACACTGCGCGGCATCGTCACCGACCTCTCGGGCGTTGCATTCAAGGCGGATGACCATCTGAAATTTGCGTTCCCCGCCGAGACCACGTCGAAATGTCTGGTCCTGGCAAGCAATGGACGCTTCTACACGCTGGAAGCCGCCAAGCTTCCGGGCGGACGCGGCCACGGAGAGCCGATCCGGCTGTTCGTCGACCTCGAGCAGGATGCCGAGCTCATCGGCGTGTCGCGATACGAGGGCGGGCGCAAATTGCTGTTGGCGAGCGCGCAGGGGCGCGGGTTTGTAGTGGCCGAGGACGAATGTCTCGCCAACACACGCAAGGGCAAGCAGGTGCTCAATGTGAGCCCGCCGGATCGGGCGAGAGCCGTGACGCCGGTCGAAGGCGAACTCGTTGCTGCCATAGGTGAGAACCGCAAAATGCTAATCTTTCCGCTGGAGCAGGTGCCGGAGATGGCGCGCGGGCGCGGGGTACGTCTGCAGCGATATCGAGACGGCGGACTAAGTGATGTGAAAACTTTCAAGGCTGATGAAGGACTAGCCTGGACGGATTCCGCCGGTCGGGCCTTCTCGCTCGGCCTCACCGAGCTCGCCGACTGGCGCGGCAACCGCGCCGACGCCGGCAGGCTCGCGCCCAAGGGATTCCCCCGCAGCAACAAATTTCGCCGTCCGCCCGGCAACTCGAATGGGCGCGCAACTGAGTAGTTCTGAAGGGATACGGTAATCGTCTAACTGTCGACGCGTTTCCAGCCGTCGGGCGTGAGCCGTTGTTGCGGCAGGAAGCGTCCTTTGTAATCCATCTTGCGCGAACCCTGCACCCAATACCCCAGATAAACATATGTCAGCCCCATGCGCTTGGCTCGGGCGATATGCTCAAGAATCATGAATGTGCCCAGCGAACGTGCTGATACGTCGGAGTCGAAAAACGAATATACCATCGACAGTCCGTCGCTCAGCACATCGGTAAGCGCAACGGCCAGCAGTTCGCCTGCGGTGTTGCCTCCACCCCGACCGATCCCTCCCAGCTTCCGGTATTCGATCACTTTCGTTTCCACATGGCTGTCCTCCACCATCATGGCATAGTCGAGCACTGTCATGTCAGCCATTCCGCCGTCCCGGTGCCGCGAGTCGAGATACGAGCGGAACACCGAATACTGCTCGGAAGTGGGGATAGGTGCTCGCAACTCGGCTACGATGTCCCGGTTGCGCTCGGCTATACGCCGCATGCTGCGCGTGGGCGCGAAGTCTTCGACGATAACACGCACCGACACACAGGCGCGACAGTTCTCGCAAGCGGGCCGATAGGCGATGGATTGGCTGCGGCGGAACCCGCCATGCGTCAACAGGTCGTTTAATTCCGGCGCGCGCTCGCCGACGAGATGGGTAAACACTTTCCGCTCCTCCTGCTCCGGCAGGTATGGGCACGGCGAAGGGGCAGTGAGATAGAACTGCGGAGTATTGCGGGAGTGTTGCGTCAAACCTGGCTTCCCATTCCGGAGACTCGAAAACCGTTCACGTTAGGATTGCTCGCCGAGGTTTTCTCGTCAAACTGCCTGCTGATCACGGGTTCCAGGCTCGCGGCCGCAGCGCGCCAGCGCGCTGCCTGTTGTTGATCACGACGGTACCGACCAGCATGTCATGGAGAAGTCGCCGCCGCTCATTGAAAAACGCGATCAGGAGAATAAAGGGCGTGAGGAACGACACGGTTATCCAGTAAACGATTGCGTGGGCGGCACCGAGCGCGAAATATGCGGGACCTCCGTACCAGGTGCGCATCTCGAGATCCATGATCCGCATGCCAAGCGTGGCCGAGGCGGCACCGCCCAACGTGAACCCGTAATACAGGATTGCCCAAACCACGGCTGCCGGCCAGAGCAGCCAGTACAGTGCCCAGCCGAGACCGAGGGTGAGGAGTCCCAAAATGAAAATAAAGATGATTGCCAACAATACCGGCAGCGTAATGATTACGACATCGATCAAAAAGGCAACGCACCGTCGCGCGAGGACCCCGTCGAACAGCTCGGGATTGGCGATCGGATCATAGGCGTGCGGCTTCACCTCGATGGAAAGACCTATCCTTCTCGGTCCGGTTTCGGTCATCTGAGAAACCCCGGCTCAATTGAATGACTGTCACTCTTGACGATATCACGCGGGCGAGGCGCACGATCGAGGGACAGGTGCTGCGCACGCCGATGTTGCCGGCACCCAAACTCTCGCGCCTCACCGGCGCGAAGGTTTACGTCAAATATGAAAATCTCCAAGTCACCAATTCCTTCAAGGAGCGTGGCGCGGTCAACAAGCTTACCGCATTGACCGGCTCGGAACGCAGCCGCGGCGTCATCGCGATGTCGGCCGGAAACCATGCCCAGGCGGTCGCCTACCACGCCGCGCGCCTGGGCATTCCGGCGACAATTGTGATGCCCGTGACCACACCCTTTGTGAAGATCGAAGCAACCCAGGCGCATGGTGCGGAGGTGGTCCTGGAAGGTGAATCCGTTTCCGACGCACAGCTTCGCGCGCAGGCAATTGCGCAGGAGCGGGGGCTCACCTGGGTGCATCCTTACGACGATCCCCTCGTCATTGCCGGCCAGGGCACCATCGCCCTCGAAATGCTGGAAGACGTTCCGCAATTGGAGGTGTTGGTCATCCCGATTGGCGGGGGCGGGTTGATTGCGGGCAACGCCATTGCGGCCCGGGCGAACAGCAATTCCATCGAGATCGTGGGGGCGGAAGCGACACTCTATCCTTCCTTCTGGAATGCGCTGCATGGTGAAGACCTGCCTTGCGGCGGGCCGACGCTCGCCGAGGGCATTGCTGTCCGCAACGCCGGCAAACTCACGCTGCCCATCGTACGGGACCTCGTAGCCGAAATCATGCTTGTCGATGAGGCCCATCTTGAGCGCGCGGTTAACTGCTACCTCACTTTGCAGAAGACCATGGCGGAGGGTGCGGGCGCCGCGGGGCTCGCGGCCATGCTCAGCAAGCCGGAGAAATTCAAGGGCCGAAAGGTCGGGTTGATCCTGTGCGGCGGCAATATTGATCCGCGCATTCTCGCCTCTGTCATGGTCCGTGAGCTCGAGCGCGAAGACCGAATAGTCTCGTTCCGTCTCACAATCCCGGATCGGCCGGGGGTGCTGGGGCAGATCGCAACCCGCCTTGGCGAGCTCGGCGCCAACATCCTCGCCGTCGACCATCGGCGGCTCTTTCTGGATGTACCTGCAAAGGGCGCCAAGCTCGATGTGACGGTTGAGACCCGGGATCAGAGACACGCGCAGAGCGTATTCCAGGCGCTGCAGGTTGAAGGTTATGAGCCGGCCTGGATCGACACCGCCAGCGTGGATTAGGCGTCGAACTCTCTAATTAACGAAAGGCGATAGCGGAATAGCCGCCGCTTGTGTGCCTCCGCGCCGATATCCTAGAGTCTCTAATCAGGGTTGGACATGGCGCACGAGCCGCAATTTGCCAGGGAGTGGCATCGCTGTTGGGGCTACGTCAGCGACGTGGCACTCACGTTATGGGTGCTGCGTGCGCCCGTCGCCGGTCTCCTCGCCGGCTATCTCATCCTCTGGTTCACTCCCCAGGCGCAGGATCTTCTGGTCGACCTGACCAGCGCCGGATGGACGGCGCATTTCAAATTTTTTGCGCTCGTCATCTTCGTTTGGGCGATGCCCACCGAATATGCGGCCACGATCCTCCTCAACACCGATGAGCGATATTGTGCGGCCATCGAGCGGAGGCGATATCAGTTCAGACAATGGCTGCGCTCGTGGTTGCCGTCGATCCTTGGCGCGCTCGTATTCGTGTGCATGCTCGGCTCGGTGGTGAGGTCACTCGACAATGTGCCCCGGATCGAGGTCGAGCATTACACGCCGCAAATCACTGAACAGCTCATTCTTATCGCGGTTGGGCTGTTCACAACGCTTCTGGGGTTTTTGGCTTATGTAAAGGCGCGGCCGCAGATTGCGAAGAAACGGGCCGTCGTCTGGGCAGATGATATGGCGGGCAAGCTCCTGCGGCCGATTCGACGGCATCTCCCGCCCATCTTCGCGTTCAAGCACAGTTCCGAAGGGTGCAGCGACATCATCGAGAGCGAGCTTGGGCCCGTGCTGCTGATCCTGCTCTCGATCTTCTTTCTCGCGCTCCCAATGGCGTTCCCGCTTGAGTTTGCCGGCTGGTTTCCTCGCGCATCCGTGGTGCCCTTCGTGATCGGCGCCTGGATCCCGCTACTCTCCTTTCTCTCGGGACTGGGCCGGCGACTGCATTTTCCGATCATCACAACCGGGCTTGTAATAAAGACGTTGCTGCCGCTCACCTGGTCGCCGAACTACGAGATACGCGTCAGGCGCCCTGCCGAGAGCAGCGCAAATGCAGCCCTGGATCTTAACGAGGCAGTGCGGCTGTGGAAGCGCGCGAACCAGTGCGACGACGAAAGCGCCAGTGGGCAGGCTGCGAGCGGTTGTCCGCGTCCAATCATTGTGGCCGCCGCGGGCGGGGCAAGCAGGGCTGGCTTCTTCACAGCGAGCGTGCTCGGGGAGTTGCTTGATCACGCGTTGCCCAACGCGCAGCGCGAGGGCAGCGCCGGAGCATGGCCGGGTGAACGGCTGTTTGCGCTCTCGACCGTGTCCGGCAGCTCAGTAGCAGCCGTCATGACCGTCGCGGCCATGGCGGCGTCGCCAGATCGGCACGAGCCATGCCGCAGTCGCGCAGGGGAGCTTTGGTTCGGGACTACCCAACCGTTCAAGAAACCGGTTACCGACTGGCGCGATTGTCTTGAAACCGTGATGTCAGGAGATTTTCTCACGCCGGTTTTCGTCGGCCTTATGTTTCACGACACGGTGCGGTTTTTTCATCTGCCCGATCGCGGCTCCTTACTGGAAAATGCGTTCGAGAGACATTTTTCGGGGACTGTGGAGCATGGCACGTCGGCCCCCGATTGCGCGCAGCGCTCCTGGCTCGAATGCCCCTTCATGTCGCTGCGGCCCACTGAGGATCGCTGGCTCCCCCTGCTTGTCCTCAACGGAACATCTGTCGGATCAGGCCAACGCATCTTAACCACCGCGCTGGAGAACACCTACAAGCCGGCGCAACGCTGCCCATACCCAGCGCAGGACGGCCGGTGCCGCATTTTTGTGAGTGCGTTCCGCTTTCACGATCTGTTGCGGGGGGGAGGAGGTGATGCGGCGAAATCAGCCGAGGCCAAGCTGCGTGACGTCAGATTGAGTACGGCAGCGCACAACTCCGCACGCTTTCCTGTGATCTCCCCTCCCGGCGAGATTTACGATGCCGACAATCACGTCGTCGACCGCATGGTAGACGGAGGCTATTTCGAGAATTTCGGCGCGCAGACCGCAACCGAGCTCGCTGAGGCGATCGTGGCCATCGACCATAAGCTCAAACCCTTCGTTCTGGTGCTGTCAAACGATCCCACCGTACCCATGCTGGAGAACGTGCAGCAGAGTGGAGCAAGCAACCCCGATGAGACGGAGCGTGCCGAGGAGGGCGCCTGGATCACCGATGTATCCGGTCCGGTCAAAGCTTTCATCCACACCCGCAATGCGCGCGGTGTTCTCGCGGTCGATTCCATGCCGGCAGCGCTCGCGCGTGCGCATCCGGAGTCATGCAACGTCGTGCAGTTGCGCGTCTGGTACGAACGCAAGAGCGAGTTCGAAGCGCGTGCAATCTCCATGAGCTGGTGGTTGTCGAAGCCGGTGCAGGTTTATTTGCACCAGCAAGCGAACTTCGCCCCGGACCCGAACGTCAAAGAGAGCAACAAACGCGGGACCCCGAATCGGCCGGCGGTAAAGTATCTGCTCGATGCCCTGGACGAGCCGCCGACGAAACCTGAGGAACAACAGCGCGCCGACACGCGAAAGGGCTTCAGCGTTGAACGGGTCGCCGCCGGGCCGCAGGCTTGCGATCAGACCGCGACCACCTCAGCCCAACGCTGAGCCGCCGTCTCTCAGCTTCTCTGCGACAGAGGGCGCGAAATAGGTCAGCACGCCGCAGGCGCCGGCGCGCTTGAATGCAATGAGGCTCTCGAGCATGGCGCGCTCGCCGTCCAGCCAGCCGTTTTGCGCAGCGGCCATGATCATCGAATACTCGCCCGAAACCTGATAGGCGAAGGTCGGAGCGCCGAACACATCCTTCACGCGCCTCAGAATGTCCAGATAGGGCATTCCGGGCTTGACCATCACCATGTCGGCACCTTCCGAGATGTCGAGCTCGACTTCGCGCAATGCCTCTTCGGCGTTGGCGGGATCCATCTGATAGGTCCGCTTGTCGCCGCTCAACGTAGCTGAAGAGCCGACCGCGTCGCGGAACGGTCCGTAGAAAGCGGACGCATACTTCGCCGCATAGGCCATGATCGACACGTCGGTGAAGCCGTGCTCGTCGAGCGCCGTACGAATCGCACCGACGCGGCCGTCCATCATGTCGGATGGCGCAATGATATCGCAGCCTGCCTGGGCCTGCACCAGCGCCTGCTTCACCAGTACTGCGACGGTCTCGTCATTGACGATGACGCCGTCGCGCAACAGGCCATCGTGTCCGTGGCTGGTATAGGGATCGAGCGCCACGTCGCAGAGAAGCCCGACGTGCGGCACCGCCTCCTTGATGGAACGTATCGCGCGACAGACGAGATTGTCCGGGTTGAGCGCCTCGCGTCCTTCGGCATCGCGCAAGACCGGCTCGGTGTAGGGAAAGAGCGCAAGACAGGGAATATCGAGATCGGCCGCACGTTGGGCTTCGCGCACGGCTTCGTCGATGGAGAGCCGCTCAACGCCCGGCATGGACGGGACCGGAATGCGCGCGCGTGAGCCCTCGACCAGGAACAGCGGCCAGATCAGATCATCGGCTGTAAGCGTATTCTCGCGCACCATGCGCCGCGTCCAGTCTGCCTTGCGGTTGCGGCGCTGCCGCGCAGGCAGATGCAGGCGCGCTGGTTTGCTCTCGGCAGCCGAAACGCGAGCCTCCGCGGACGTTCGAAGCTTCACTGGCATGGGCCACATCTCCTTGGCTGCGGCGATAACCCGGGCATGGCGAGAATGTTGTGCAGCCTTGCACTGCCGGGGTGTAACCGGGATATACCCGTTTTTCTACGTTATTGGAGCGGCAGCGGCATGGATTTCGAGCTCTCCGAGGAGCAACGCGCCATTCAGGATACCGCGCGCGCTTTTGCGCGGGAGCAGATGATGCCGTTTGCGCGCGAATGGGACGAGGAAGAAATCTTTCCTGCTGCCACGCTGCGCGAGGCCGCGGCGCTTGGCTTCGCCGGCATTTACGTCGGCGCCGATGTGGGGGGTTCGGCGCTTTCCCGGCTCGATGCGGCGATCATCTTCGAGGAGCTCGCGCAAGGCTGCACCTCCACCGCAGCGTATGTGTCGATCCACAACATGGTCGGCGCCATGATCGACGTTTACGGCAGCACTGAGCTGCGTTTGCGCTATCTGCCGGACCTGTGCAGCATGACCCGCTTTGCGAGCTATTGCCTGACCGAGCCTGATGCCGGCTCGGATGCGGCGAATCTCAAGACGCGCGCGGTGCGTCAGCGCGATCATTACGTGCTCAATGGCGCCAAGGCGTTCATTTCCGGCGGCGGCCGTTCGGATGTCTACCTTGTGATGGCGCGAACCGGGGAGCCGGGCGCGCGCGGAATCTCCTGCTTCCTGGTTGAGAAGGACAATCCGGGGCTCGCCTTCGGCGCGCAGGAGAAGAAGCTCGGCTGGCACTCGCAGCCGACCGCGATGGTGCTGCTCGAAGAATGCCGCGTGCCGGTCGCTGATCGGGTCGGCGCCGAAGGCCAAGGCTTCAAGATTGCCATGCAGGGGCTGGACGGAGGCCGACTGAACATTGCTGCGTGCTCGCTCGGGGGCGCGCAGTACTGTCTCGATCGCACCCTCGGCTACATGAAGGAAAGAAAACAGTTCGGCACGCGGCTTGCGGACTTTCAGGCGCTCGGGTTTCGCGTTGCCGATTACGCAACCGAGCTCGAGGCAGCGCGTCTCATGCTTTACCGGGCGGCCACGGCCGTGGACCGGCGCGAGCCGCCCGCCACCCGGCTTGCCGCCATGGCCAAGCGGTTTGCCACCGACATCGGATTCGACATCGTCAACGGCTGCCTGCAGCTGCATGGCGGATATGGCTATCTGCGCGATCATCCGATCGAGCGCGTATTGCGCGATTTGCGCGTGCATCAGATTCTCGAAGGCACCAATGAGGTGATGCGGCTGATCATCAGCAGGGACATGCTGGCCAACTGATGAGCGCCGAGCCTGACCTGCTGTTCGAGGGCCGCGGCGCGGCCGGGCTGATTACGCTCAATCGGCCGCATGCGCTCAATGCGGTCACCGGCGCGATGGTGCGCAGTCTCGCGCGAAAGCTCGAGGAATGGGAAACCGATCCGGCGGTGACGCGTATTATCGTCACTGCCAATGGGGAGCGCGCGTTTTCCGCAGGCGGTGATTTGCGCGCCCTCTACGATCTGGGACGTGCCGGACAGCACGAGGAGCAGCTTGCCTTCTTCCGCGGCGAATATCGGCTCAATGGACGCATCAAGCGTTTTGCGAAACCCTACATCTGCCTCATCGACGGAATGGTGATGGGCGGCGGCGTGGGGATCTCGGTGCATGGCTCTCACCGGATCGCAGGCGACAAATATTTATTCGCCATGCCCGAGGTGGGCATCGGATTTTTTCCTGATGTCGGCGGCACCTGGTTTCTTCCGCGCCTGCCCGGGCAACTCGGCACCTGGTGCGCGCTCACAGGCGAGCGGCTCAAGAGCGCAGACGCAGTTACAGCAGGCGTTGCCACCCACCGGGTCGCATCGGCACGCTTTCCGGAGCTGGCGCAGGTCCTGTGCGGGAACATGGCCGTTGACGCGGCGATCGGCGCATTCGCCGAGCCACCCGGGCGAGGGCCCGTTCTGGCGTATCAGCCGCTCATCGATCGATGCTTCGCTCACAATACCGTCGAGGAAATACTCGCTGCGCTCGATGCGGCGGCCGCAGGGGAGGGCGCCCATGCCGCCTTCGCATCCACGGCGTCTGCCTCAATACGCGCAAAATGCCCGACAAGTCTGAAAATCGCGCTCGCCCAGATGCGTGCCGGAATCGGCACAGACTTCGAGGAGTGCATGCGTACGGAGTTCCGTGTTGTCACGCGTGTGGTGCGGGGAACCGAATTCTATGAAGGTGTCCGCGCCGTGATCATCGACAAGGACCAGTCGCCGCGCTGGCGACCGCCCTCGCTCGCGGAGGTCACTCCGGAACAAGTGATGCGCTATTTCGACCCGTTGCCTTCGGAGCTGCCGCTGCCATGAAGCGTGAGGATCGGCCGCAAACACTCGAGCCCGTCCACAGCGGTGAGAGCGAGGGTGGGGAGAAGCCGTGGAGCTTCCGACTTTTCCTGTTCCTGCGCGCAATGGCGGCTTTCTCGCTCGCAAAAGGTCTATACCATTGGGCAGTCATATGCGGGCTGAATGCACCCGGTCCTTCCGGCTTCGATGCCCACGAGAAGCCGTATCAGATCGCAACCGTGTATTCCGCGATCATTGACCCGGTCGCGGGAGTGGGACTCTGGCTGACGGCTCCCTGGGGTCCGGTGCTGTGGCTCACCTCGGTGATCTCCATGGCGGCAGTCGAAGTTCTGTTTCCGCGCATCTTCGGCGCCGGCTTGTTACTCGTGCCGATCGAGCTGATGATGCTCGGCGGATACCTGTGGCTGGTGATGCAGACCGCGCGCGAGCAGCCGGCCTGATAATTTGTCAGGCCCGACCTTGTGTCGAGCATATACGTCTTGTTTGCTGAAGTCGAAAGACATGGATGGCCGGGAGAAGTCTGGCCGTGGCGCAACAGAAGAGCAATGCACGGGAGGGCGTGATGGCGCAGATAGGTTTCATCGGGCTGGGCAATATGGGATTGCCCATGGCCCAGAATCTCGTCAATGCCGGGCACGCGGTCAAAGGTTTCGATATCAGCGAGTATCAATCGGAGCGTTTGGCCGGGCGCGGCGGAGCCCGCGCACAATCGGTGCCGGAAGCATGTGCGGACGCCGAGATCGTGATCACCATGCTGCCCGCGGGCGAGCAGGTGCGCGAGGTCTACATGGGAGAGCCGGGCGTGCTGGCATCGGCCGCTGCGGGGACGCTGCTGATCGACTCCTCCACCATTGATGTCGAGACCGCGCGGGCGGTGGCGCAAGCCGCGGAGGGCAAGGGGTTTGACATGCTGGACGCGCCGGTGTCCGGCGGCGTTGCCGGCGCACAGGCCGGCACGTTGACTTTCATGGTCGGCGGCAGCCCGGGCGCTTTCAAACATGCGCTGCCGGTGCTCGAAAAAATGGGCAAGACCATCGTGCATGCGGGCGGCGCAGGAAACGGGCAGGCGGCGAAAATCTGCAACAACATGATTTTGGGCGCCTCCATGATCGTCGTGTGCGAGGCCTTTTTGCTCGCTGAGAAGCTTGGCCTCGAGGCGCAGACGCTTTTCGATATTTCCTCCAAATCGTCCGGGCAATGCTGGTCCATGACGAGCTATTGCCCTGTGCCGGGCCCGGTGCCGGCCTCGCCCGCCAACCGCGACTATCAGCCGGGGTTCGCCGCAAGCATGATGCTCAAGGACCTGCGGCTCGCGCAGGCGGCGGCGCGCAGCTGCCGCGCGGCGACACCACTCGGCGCGGGAGCAGCTGCCGTCTACGAGCGCTTCGTCGACAGCGGTGGCGGCAATCTGGATTTCTCCGGCATCATCCGTTACCTCCGCGGCGGGTGACGCGACAGCCACATTTGCGGTTAATGAAAGTTACGAATGCTTGTAGGGGCGGGTTTTAAACCCGCCCTTCTCAACGTCTGCAATGATCCTTCCAGCTGTACCGATGATATCAAGAAAATCTGGAGAGCTGAATTTGCCGAAAGGGGGCGGGTTTGAAACCCGCCCCTACAATCCTCACGACCTGACCCAAATGATAAACGCCGCGTTGCTGAAGCAGCGACAATTGTAATCGCCATAAAATATTCACCTCAGCAAATAAACGCTATTTTTATGCTGTTGTTTAAATCGATTTTAGACCCTGCCGGTTAGGGTTGCGCTCGAGCGGGGGAACA
>Ga0134128_10003148_pt1 | contig 20210 bp, 25 predicted proteins | sample KB31754_FD_96462 | JGI IMG/M metagenome (GOLD analysis project Ga0134128, IMG submission 96462) | Terrestrial soil microbial communities with excess Nitrogen fertilizer from Kellogg Biological Station, Michigan, USA - KB3-175-4 | ecosystem: Environmental > Terrestrial > Soil > Unclassified ...
GTATGGGTATCCTTACGATAACTTTCCGTTACATCAGATTTTTGACAAAGGGATCAAAATACGGGCGGGGCAAGCGCCGGTTCATAAATATATTGACCACTTGGTGGATTTGGTTACTACTGGGAAAATAAAGTTGAACGATATTATTACGCACCGTATGCCTTTATCAGAAGCACCAAATGCCTATAAAATTTTCAATGAAAAAAAAGACAATTGCGTGAAAGTAATCTTAAAGCCTTAAAGAGGACAATAATAAAAAGAAGTAGGAAAATTTCATTTATGCGGGTGTAACAGACGGAATATCTTTATACTTATCTCAGCTATTCTCAGAGGGCAGTTATGATGTGATTATCGCAGTACGGGACCAAGTCGAACTCGATATAACCAAAAAGAACTTACAGACAATTATAAGATTATAGTAAAGTTAAGCAACCAGAAAAGAAAAAACCTTTTCTTTAAAAATTCCGGCAAAAAAGATAAAGACAAGCAGGAATCAAAGAAAATAAAAACATAATAGCTGAACTGGCATTCATTTTGAATTGAACATTAAAATATTGACCATGTCAGTTTTACAGAAATATAATACAGACAATTCAGATAGAATAATAACCTATGAAGATTGGCAGATAAGATATTGGAGAACTGTTATAGGGTGCAACACTACCGAATTAATGAGAGCAATAAAAGCTGTAGGGAACTCCGTTGAGGCGGTTAAAAACTACCTTAAAAATTACACACGTTCGTAGATGAATACGAGCAAAAAAGTAAATAGCCAACTCTCTAATTTTTATTCAGGGCTAAGCGGTTTGGTAGTGCCAGTTCCTAAATATTTATTTCCTGAGCCGCATCAGAATTCAAGCCGGTTAGTTTACTATGCTACATTTTTTAACAGCATAGAAATAAATAGTACATTTTATAGACTACCAATGCCAAAGACCATCGTGAAATGGTCTTCTGAATTACCTGAAGGATTTAAATTCACTTATAAGCTTTGGAAAGAGATTACACATGTACCAAATCTTGATTTTAAAGAATCGGATGTCGAATCCTTTTTCAATGTAATATCAAATACAGGAAATAAGAAAGGTTGTGTGCTTATTCAATTTCCTCCCAGTATCGGTAAAACCAATATGGTGCGGTTGGATGCGCTTTTAAAATGCATAGCCAGATGCGATTTAAAAAGAGAATGGAAGATCGCAGTTGAGTTTCGTAATAAGACATGGTATCAATCCGAGGTTTATGACTTATTGGAATTTCATAAAGCAGCTTTGGTGGTTCAGGATATTCCTAAATCAGTAATACCAGGAATAACTCATGCTTCAGATTTTATGTACATCCGTTTTCACGGGCCTACAGGCAGCTACCGGGGTAGCTATTCAGAACAGTTCTTATCAGAATATGCAACTTATATAAACGAATGGCTGCAAGAAGGCAAGACAGTGTTTGTTTATTTCAATAACACAATGGGTGATGCATTTAAAAACTTAGAGACCCTAAATAATTTCATATATAGTATCGGCAATTAAACAAATAATCAAGAATGTGCCTGAAGGCTCATCCATAGTATTATTAAAAGAAGAAACTCATCAATTTACAGGGTAAAAAATCATTGCTGTAAGTGGTAATAGTACAATCGAACAAAATCGACTTCTTAACCAAAAAGTAATTTCATTTTAAAGCTGGGGACAGCATTTTTAATCTGGTTAAAAGTTTTACATTACGCATGCATTTTCTAATGCTGGGTAGTTATCGCATCAATGAGCAAAACCCTGGTAAACCAGGTTGACTTAACCTTACATTTACAAGTGTCGAGATCAACTTCTGTTCTTGTTCATTAAAATATAAATGTTCCTTATGATCGGAGCCTAGATGTAATGAATGGCAGTTGGAATCCTGAATAAGCAAAGCTAAATTTAAAAGCCAACCGGACATGCTAATGCATCAGATGTAATCATCTGATCATTAAAAAATATTACGGGTATTAAAGACCGAAGAAGTTTTATCTGTGAAAATTATCAGAAATTATATATAGATCCAAACTAATCTAACAGTAATTCCCATGTTATTACAGTATTATTTTTTATGGCACGAAACTTTGACATGAAATAAAACTTATATTATGAATAATTTATTTAGGGGAATAATAGCCGGATACGGTGCAAAAAAATTAGGCGGTGGGATTATCGGTACTGTTGTAGTATTCATTATTATTTGGGTCATATTAGGGCAGTGTAGCCATTAGTGTTTTTGAAATTTCGGATTATTTTGTGATATATAAGTACTTAGGCCTTGGGACTTAAGGGCAAGAGTCTTCATTTCTTCAATTGTTTTTTTACCTGCAGATTTATAAGAATAAGTATAGACTGTTCCGTTTGAGAATTCGACCTTGATGGAAGTGTTGGTTATTAGGTATCCAATGACACCTGATTTTTTATGACTTCTACTATGATAAGGGATCATCAAATATTTTTACTTCAATGAAAATAATGTAAGGCCCTATTTTAATTCAATCCAGACAGGCGCATGATCACTTGTCTTTTCCCAGCCACGAACCTCCTTGTCAACACCGCCTGCTTTAAGCTGTTTGTTCAATCCCGGACTTAGTAATATATGATCCATACGTATTCCCGCATCACGGTTATAAGCATTTCTAAAATAATCCCAATAGGTAAATATTTTTTCATTCGGGTATAATTTGCGGATAGAATCTGTCCATCCTTGTTTTAACAGACGCTGATAAGCTGCACGCGGCTCAGGAAAAAATACCGCATCATTTACCCAGCTTTCGGGTTTATATGCATCAAGCTCGGTTGGCACTACATTGTAGTCTCCCATTAAAATCACAGGTATTTTTGATTTGCTAAGTGCTCTTGCTTTTGTAATCAAGCGTTTGAACCAAGTCATTTTATAATCGAACTTAGGGCCGGGTGCAGGATTGCCGTTTGGCAGGTATATGCATGCAATTAAAATACCATTAACTATTGCTTGGATATAGCGGCTTTGTTCATCGTTAGGATCACCAGGCAAACCTCTCCCTACTTCGGTGATTTCAAGTTTAGCTTTGGCAAGAATAGCTACGCCGTTCCAGCTTTTTTGTCCATGCCAAATAGCTTTATATCCTGCCTGGGTAATCGCATTGATTGGAAACTTTTCATCCGGAGCTTTCAGTTCCTGTAAGCATACAATATCTGGCGTTGCTTTCTTTAACCAGCGAAGCAAAACAGGCAGCCGCCCATTTACGCCATTTACATTATAGGTCGCTATCTTCATGATTAATCTATTTATCCAAAACTTTAAGACACTTCATTAGATCAATGCCCTTACCTAATACGGGCGTAAAAATATCCTTGCGCTTTTTTATCTCTTTCAAAGCGTTATGAATAGTAAAATCCTGTGGACTTAAACCAGGCTTCACTTCTTTCCAGTTTAAAGGCATCGAAACAGTAGCGCCTTCTTTAGGGCGCAAACTAAATACAGAAGAAATAGTTTGGCCACGTCTGTTTTGAAGATGATCGAGATAGATCATTTTGTTACCCCTTTGCTTTAAGTTGCGGATTAAGCTGGTAAAGCTCGGCAATTGCTCTTGTGCATGAATGCAAATTAAATGTGCAAAATCTTTTAGTTGATCATACGTATATTTTTTTTGCGTTGGAACATAAATATGCAAACCTGTCGCACCTGAAGTCTTACAATAAGAAGGTGCGCCTATTTCGGTCAAAAGCGAATGTACTACATTGGCTACTTCTATTACCTGATTAAACGTATTCTTTTCAGCAGGATCAAGATCGATGATCATGTAATCTGGATTATCCAACTTTTGAACGGTAGAATGCCAGGGATTAATTTCAATGCATCCTAAATTATTTAAATAGGCAAGCGTAGCCGCATCATTACAGAGTATGTAGGCAATATCTTTGTTAGCTGACTCTGAATATAGTGATTTACTCTTAACCCAAGCCGGTGCTTCTATGCCCGCATCTTTTTGAAAGAATCCAAACTCTTTGATACCATTAGGGTTTCGCTTTAAGGATTCTGGCCTGTCTTTTAAATAAGGCAGAATGTATTCTGAAATACTTTGGTAATAATTAATTACATCACCTTTGGTTATCTTGTCTTCTGGCCAAAATATCTTGCTAAGATTAGTTGCATTTACTTTGATTTTTCCGAATATAAGCTCTGTTTCTTTTGAAGAGTTCTTTTCCTTTTTAGAAGAATATCCTTTTTTAGGAATCGATTTGGTTATTTTAGCAACGGATTTTTTAACGGCTTGTTTCATGGATTGTTTTGTGATGATCGGTTCAATGGACTTAGTTGTTATTTGTTTCGATTTTTTATCTTCACGTAACCTTAAAAAAATAGGATGACGTAAATGCCCTTCCGTTGTTCTTTCTGTATATTTAATTTCAGCAACTAAAACAGGTTTAACCCAGGTTACAGGTGTATTAGTTTTTATCTTTTTTTTAAATGGAGAAGTTGATTGAACGAGCGGTTTTAATAATTTGCTCATTTCTACTATTCCTTTTGTATCAAACCCAGAACCCGTATGTCCAACATATTCTAACGTTTTATCATTCCACATACCAAGAACTAAGGCTCCAAAGTTTTTTCTGCTTCCCGTAGGTTCAGTAAACCCAGCAATAACGGCTTCTAAAGTTTTATGGTGTTTTATTTTCAGCCAATCGCTTGTCCGAACCCCAGGGAAATAAAGTGAATCTGCTTTCTTTGCCATGATACCCTCCAAGTCATTTTTTACCGCCGAATTAAAAAAGTCGATTCCTTTGGCGACAATGTGATCTGAATATTTTATGACGTTATTTTTAGTAAGCAATTGTTTCAATAGTTTTTTTCTCTCAATCAATGGAAGACTGCATGTGCTTTTTCCTTTAATAGACAATACATCAAAAACACGATACTCGATAGGATACTGCATTCCATTAAGATACTGTTGTAAAAACTGAAAATTAGATTTCCCGTTTTCGTCGATAACCACAACTTCACCATCTAAAATGGCTTGTATATTTAACTTTTTTAATTCAGCAACAACTATAGGATAAGCATTAATAAAAGTGTTGCCGTTTCGAGAATATAACTTTATGTCTTTTCTATTGACGTCGGCAATAGCTCGGTAACCGTCCCACTTGATTTCATATATCCATTTTTTGTCGTCAAAAGGCTTATCAATTTCCTTTGCAAGCATAGGTGTAATAGGGTCTTTTACCTTTCTTATCTCACCTGATAAATATTTATGCCGCATTTAAATTTAAAAAATTATATAAAATCAATTTTTCATTTTATGATATAAAAGTGGCTTATTCGCAGGGCCATTCATTACTTTTCCATCATAGGAAAAACGGCTGCCGTGACATGGGCAATCCCAGGTTTTTTCATCGTTATTCCATTTTATGATGCATTGAAGATGGGTGCATTCAGCACTTACAAAATGTATATTATCATCTTTGTCGCGATAAGCTCCGTATTTTTTTCCATCTGCCTCTAATATGTCTCCTTCATTTTTTTTGAGATCGTTAATATGTTTCCTGTCCGGGTGTTTTGGTTGTAACTTCATATAATTTATAAGCCCACCTACAAATTCTTTAAGAAACACCTTACCTGCAGTAAAAATTTTTATACGGGAAGGGTCATATATTTTTTCTAATTTATTTTCTTTGCAGGTAATAAGGTCAGTTATCAACCCGCCGGCAATAGTACCATGTGTCATTCCGTTTCCGGAATCACCTGTAACAATATATATATTATCCTTATCAAAAGGATTTCGGCCTATGTAAGCAAGGGAATCCATAGGCTCCATAACCTGTCCCGACCATTTGTAAATTGGTTTTCCAGCATCAGGAAAATATTCTTTCATCCATTTCTCAAGCACTGCATAACGTTCTTCTTCGCTTATTTTCTCTATTTCTGAAAGCCCTGTTGCATGATCTTCTCCGCCAACAATCAATAGATCGTGTTCATCGTTTAGCTTTTGCTTACGTACGTAATGATATGGAGGGATAGAGCTATTAACTGAGTAATCACCTGTGTCCCACCAAAGCGCATCGGGCAAAATACCTTTTTTAATTTTAGATGCGATTACATAAGTCCGGTAGGCATACTGCTTAAGATGCATAGCGTACTTGTTATTAACCGGCGTATTAGTTGCTACTACTATATGATCTGCTTTTATTTTATACCCTTCATCCGTTACGATGCCCTTTTCGTTTATTTCTTTAGCGTGGGTGCTTGTATAAATACTACCGCCGTTCTTTTCTATGTATTCACAAAGCGCTTTTATATACTTAAGCGGATGAAACTCTGCCTGGTTTGAAAAACGAATCCCTTGATAAATATTTTTAATGCCAGGTACTTCATCTATTAAATTTACATCAATGCCTGCTGAAGCAGCCGCATCTGCTTCTTTCTGGAGTGTGCTAACTTCATCGGAAGGATGTAAAAATAAATAGCCATCTAAGCGCTTAAAATCACAATCAATATTTAATTTTTTTACAGTATCTTCTATAAAATCGATTGCATCTGCATGGCTTTGGGCTACCAATCTTGTCTTTTCTTTTCCAAACATTCTTTCGATGTCATAATAACGATCATCTAAAGCTGTAACAAGATGGGCTGTGGTACGACCTGTTTCTCCGCTTCCTATAAATCCGTCTTCAACTAAGGCTATATTTTTACCCGCTTTAGTAAGGCAATAAGCTATAGTAACTCCCGCTATTCCTCCTCCAATGATAACTACATCGACTTCTCTGTCTAGCGATAGCTTACTAAAAGATAAAGGCTCAACTGAATTTATCCAAAAAGGGATATGGGTTCCAGCGGTAAATTTTTCTGATGATGGATTAGGTGTTAACATTTTTAACTTTTTTGAATATTAAGTGAGGGGGGAAGAGAAATTTTCTCTACAATAATCTTATGCTTTTTTACCAGTAAAAAAGGCCATCAAACCAGCTATTAGTAAAACGACACCGATTATGGGAGGCCAACTTATAGAATGGCTTTTTTCTTTATTAATATGAATAGGCCCTATATTAGCTACATTTTCTGTAGTAAAATAAGTAAAACCTGTATAGATCATCATTATTATGCCAATGCTAACAAGTATGATGCCGATGGTTCTTGATGAGTTCATTTGCGTGTTTTTTTTATTTTGTTAAAAAACTTATGCCAACAAAAGGCCTCAGGATAAAAGTTTTTAAGTGGTCCTTATTGGCACTAATATACATTCTGAAACCAACATTGGAGGTGTTGGCACAATATTTTAAAAAGTTAATAAACTTAAATTATGAAAACAGAAAGCAAACAATATTTTTCAAGAAAAAAAATCGCTTATTACAATGATCCCGGTAGATTTGATGTTTGCAGGGGATGTCCCTTAAAATTAGCAATTCTTAAAAAGAATCGGAAAAAGGATTAAAGTTTATTTTACTGCAATTTTTCGGTAACTACTATTTGACTGTTGGCCCAAGTAATGAAAATTATGTCCATCAGTCAAGGTAATTAAATAAGACGTGAAAGACTGCTTATTTATCATTATGTTTAAATACGAGGTTGCATTAAGTTATCGATGGAAAGTTATTGTACTTAAATAAATCATCATTTTATGGAAAAAATAGCTTCAAAAATCAAGAAATTTAATGAGCCCTTGCTTAAAAAGCAAGTAAGTTTAAAGTACAAACAAATGAATAAGAATCTTTATTCATTTTTCAGGGGCACTTGCCATTTATTTTATGAGGAGCTAAGTCAGGAAAAGAAGATTCCTTTTTCCCCTGCCATATGGATCTGTGGCGACCTTCATATGGAAAACTTTGGCAGTTATAAAGGTGATAATCGTCTTGTCTATTTTGATTTAAATGATTTTGACGAAAGTATTTTAGCTCCGGCCTCCTGGGAGCTTATCAGGTTTGTAACAAGTATTTTTATCGCTTTCGATTCTTTAAATATTGAAGAAAAAAAGGCAGAAAATATGGCAAACCTCTTTTTAAAAATATATTCCCAGACACTTGCAAAGGGGAAATCATTTTATATAGAGCCTCAGACCGCTCAAGGCATTGTTTGCGAATTTTTGAATGCGGTTAGTAAACGTAAACAAAAAGAGTTACTTGCGAAGAGAACAATTAAAAAAGGAAAAAAAAGACTCTTGATTACAGATGATAAAAGGCTACCCTTGAATAAAGAAGAGAAAAAAGAATTATTCAAGCATATGAATGACTGGATCATTAATAATAGCGGAAGACCTTACAATTATGAAGTAGTTGATGTGGTTTTCCGGATAGCTGGCTTAGGTAGCTTAGGCTTAAAGAGGTATTTGTTCCTCTTAAAAAGCACGAATCTGAAAGAGAAATATTTATTTGTAGATATGAAACAATCTCGCGTATCTTCTTTAGCTCCTTTTATAAAAATCCAACAGCCAAATTGGAAAACCGAATCTGAACGTATTATTACGGTTCAGGAAAGGATGCAAAATATTCCTCCATTTCTATTAAGTACTACTTCATTCGCCGAAGAATCATTTGTCCTTCAGGAATTGCAGCCGATAAAAGATAATATCAATTTTAATTTGATTAAAGATGAATACAGAAATATGTACCAAGTCATAAATGATATGGCTATGCTGACTGCTTCCGCGCAATTAAGAAGCGCTGGAAGACAAAATGCTGCCAACGCAGATGAATTGGTATTATTCGGGCAAAATGATAACTGGCAGCCACAAATAATGAAATACGCTGTGAAATATTCTCAGCATATAAAAAAGCAATATACTTCCTTTCAAAAGGATTATAAATTAAAAAAACTTGCATAATTATTTATGAACTTAAGAATAAGGAAGAAATAGAACACATAAATGTTATTCCATTTCTTTTTATTTCATGTCATGTGGCATGAAATTTTGAGATAACAAAGAAAAATTCAATTATGAAAACAGGAAGCAGAGAATATTATTCGTGGAAAAAAAGCGTTTATTATAATGATCTAGGTAGGTTTGATATATGCCAAGAATGTCCATTAAAAATAGTCCTGCTTCAAAAGCATCCGTTAAATAACCATTCATTAACCATTAAAAATTAAATCATGTTACGCTGGCCAGCTATATTTTTTGTTGTCGCAATTATTGCGGCACTTTTTGGATTTACGGGAATTGCGGCAGGCGCTGCAAGCATAGCTAAAATTTTATTTTTTATTTTTTTGGGCTTGTTCCTGCTAGCTATTATAGGTGGGACATTGCTTTTTAAAGGAAATAAATAAAGTTCATCCTTTGTGTTAAGGACGGATCTGTTAATCATTTTATTATGAACACAGCATCAGCTTATAAAGGCAATTCCATTAAAAAACCGGTAAGGAAACGAAAATGGCTTGTAATATGTCTTATTATTCTCACCATACTTATTGGAGTAAGGATTGCTTTACCTTATATCGTTCTTAAATATGTAAATAAGACTTTAGGCGGCATTCAGCAATATTATGGGCATGTAGAAGATATAGATATCGCTCTCTACAGAGGCGCTTACGTAATTAAGAATGTAGTTCTTGTAAAAACGGATACTGTTACTCACCAGCGTGACACTACCCCTTTTTTTAAAACTCCCACGATTGATCTTTCTATACAATGGAAGGCCATTTTTAAAGGCAAGATTGTAGGAGAAATAGAAGTAGATGATCCTGTCTTGAATTTTGTACAGGGAAAACATACAAATGAAAATGTAAAGGCGGATACAACTGATTTTAGAGCGGTGATTAAAAAGCTTATGCCTTTGACAATTAACCGCTTTAGTATTAAAAACGGTCAAATTCATTTTATTGATCAATATAGCCATCCGGCTGTAGATATTCCGTTGATCCATATTGATGTTGACGCGCAGAATTGGTCTAATGTAAATGATAGTAACAAAATTCTTCCTTCAAGTCTTACAGTTAAGGGTAAAGCATATAATGGTCAATTCAACATTAAAGCACGCGTAAACCCCCTAGAAAAGCAACCAACTTTTGATCTGGACGCCAGCATTAGTAATGTTAATATGGTGGATCTGAACAATTTTTTTGAGGCTTATGGTAAGTTCAAAGTAGACAAAGGGATTTTCGGGTTATACACTGAATTTGCGGCTAAAAATGGCGCGTTTAAAGGTTATGTCAAACCGTTGATAAAAAACATTGACATAAATCATGATGGGAACTTTGGTCAGATTTTATGGTCAGATATTCTGTCGGCTGGGGCGTGGGTTTTTAAAAATCATAAAAAGGACCAAGTGGCCACCGAGCTGCCAATTGAAGGAAGATTTGATAACCCTGACAAAGGCCTATGGACAGCTATTAGTTACGTATTAAAAAATGCTTTTGTATATGCGCTTCAACCCTCCATTGATAATAAAATTGATATTGGAAAAGTAGAAACCTCGCCGAAAAAAAAGAAAACATTTTTGCAGGGCATTTTTGGAAAAAAAGATAAAAAACATGACAGCACGGATAAATCAAAGGATAAATAGCTCATTCATCATATGAAATTTCCAAAAGCATGTTCAAAATAAAGAAATCAAAGACGTATACCATGGAAGCATTAATAGAGATTTTTGGAAAAGGAAAAGACCTATCGGTTTTTCAAATGTGCATGCGAACCGCTCTTGTCTTTGGTATTACCCTTTTTTTTATTCGCATTTCAGGCAAGCGAACATTTGGGATGCACATGCCGATGGACAATGTGATCACTATTTTACTTGGCGCTTTATTAAGCAGGGCAATTGTGGGCGCCTCGCCATTTATAGCAACTATTGCTTCCGGGTTCATGATTATTGTTTTGTATAGATTGTGCGCTGCTTTAAGTGTTTTTAGCAAACGCTTCGGACGAGCGGTTAAAGGAAAAGAAGAATTGATCTATAAAGATGGTATAATGATAAAAGATAATATGAATAAATGCATGGTTACCGAAGAAGATTTAATTGAAGAGGCAAGGATAAATAGTAATCTAGGTTCTCTTAAAGATGTGGAAACTGCATACGTAGAGCGTAACGGAGAAATAAGTATCGTAAAGAAAAGCAAATAAAAAATAACACCAAATTCTATAAGATGGACAAAAAACATATCGGCCGTAGAGAGGCTATTAAAGGATTAGGAACAGGCTTGGCTGTATTTTCAGCAACTTCTGTTTTTGCAGGCAACCCCTTAACAGAAACTGAAGACTCACGGAGTGTAGAATTAGAAGACCCGAAAGGAAAATATCCTAGGCCCCCGTTCAAAAGCCAATCACAGGAATGGCCGGGATTATGCAGTAAAATGGATCCCCGACCTGACCACGGCGAAAAAAGCTATAAAGGTTCAGGGCGTTTAGCTGGACGTAAAGCATTAATTACAGGCGGAGATTCGGGCATGGGGCGAGCCGCTGCCATTGCTTATGCCCGTGAAGGTGCAGATGTGGCTATTAATTATTTTCCTACAGAAGAGCCCGACGCAAAAGAAGTTATTGAGCTTATTAAGGCCGAAGGTCGAAAAGCCATTGCTATCCCAGGTGATCTTCGTGATGAAGAATTTTGTAAAAAATTAGTAAGCGAAGCCGTCAAAGGACTCGGGAGTCTTGATATTGTTGTAAATAATGCAGGTCGCCAGCAAACACATAAATCTATCCTTGATATATCAACAGAACAGTTTGACTGGACAATGAAAACAAATATCTATGCCCCTTTTTGGATCATTAAGGCTGCTTTGCCACATTTAAAGCCTGGATCTGCGATAATCGGAACTGCGTCCATACAGGCATATGATCCGTCGGAAGATCTTTATGATTATGCAATGACAAAAGCTGCCACCATGAATTATGTGAAATCACTGGCCAAACAGTTAGCCCCAAAAGGTATTCGTGTAAATGGCGTTGCACCTGGGCCGATATGGACAGCTTTGCAGGTAAGCGGTGGCGCTACTCAGGAAAAATTAGTGAAATTTGGAGGAGATACTCCAATGGAAAGGCCCGGTCAACCCGTCGAGTTGGCATCTATTTACGTGCAATTAGCAGCCAGTGATGCAAGCTATGCTACAGGACAAGTTTATGGTTCTTCAGGTGGCCTTGGGCAACCTTAGAATTCATCATTTGTACACGTGTAGATGAGGATGGCTTACGTAATTGGAATAAGAATTGCGTATATGGAAAAGTCATTAAGATATATTAAACCGGAGCAAATCTAAAACAATTTGCAGCCGGCGGTATCTCTACCACAGGTGGCCTGACCGGAATAGATCAACCCGCAGACGTAAGTGATCAAATAAATGTTTATCCAAACCCATGCAATGGCAGCTTCATTATTGAAGCAAGCTCCTCTGAAAAACAAGCTTTGAAAATATTTGATGTTACCGGAAAGCTTGTGTTTAGTCAATCTGTAAATAACCAGGCAAGTGTCGATGCAAGAAGCTTAAACGTCGGGGTTTATAACCCCTAAAATACGAGCCTTACCGAAAAGCAAATAAAGAAAAAGCCATGCCGGTTCTTACCAATCAGAAAGTAAACAGTGCGCTAAAAGTAATTTTCAACTCTAACGGGAATAAATAAATCATTAAGCTTTCATTGCGCTCGCCATACATTTGCCACCACTACTTTAGAACAAGGTATAGATATAAAAACGGTATCTGCTTTACTCGGGCATAATTCAATTAGAAGTACAGAAATTTACGCAAGACTAACACGAAAAAGAAAAGGTGATGTTATTAAGCAACTTAATAAAACAAAGAGTTTAGCTTCTAATGACTTAAAATAAGTTATTTTCGAATTTGATTAGAAAAGGCAGACTACCCTGAAGATTAACATTTTGGAGTGGTTTTAACACACTGTTTTTGGCCTTTCAAGTTATTTTTTTGGAAGTTTATTTTATTTTGCATTACATTTGCTTCGAATGACTTCAAATATCAAGAAATATATTGCTACTTTATTGTTATTTGTATTTTCTTACTCTATTCTTCCTGCGTCCTTATTTCACTCGCTTTTTGCTGACCATACGGATACTGAGGATAACTATTGTAATTATTACCATAAAGATATTGGAACGCACTTAGAAGAAAAGCAAGTTCATTGCGAGATCTTAAAAGTAGTTACGCCATTATACGATGCGGTAAAAGTTAATCATCACATTGATGCTTTTTTAACTGTTATATCAACTTGTAAAGACTTTAGGATTTCTTCATACGCGTTTGAAACGCCTTTAAATTTACCTTCTAGGGGGCCGCCCGCCTGTTAATTCTGTTTCAAGTAATTTATTCTTCTTGTTCATATAGATGATTTCTATATGATATTACATGCTTGAAGCAAGCCGAATTGGCTATATTCTTAGCCGATCATCTCATCTTATTAATTAGTCTTTAAATCGTTTGATTTAAAGTAATGTGCTCAATTTATTAGCTCGTGGCATCATTCTGTGAGCTTTCATTCATGAATTTTAATGATATTATCAGGATTAGAAATAGAAAAACACTTAGGTAGGCAAATTTACATAGAACCATTTAGCAGAGAACAGCTATGCACAAATAGCTATAATCTTAGGCTTCATAATGAGTTGCTTATTTATGAAAATCAATTGCTAAACGTAAAAATTCCTAACCCTGTAAAAATAGTTAAGATCTATGATAATGGATTTACATTATGGCCGGGTAAGGTTTATCTCGCAAGAACAATAGAGCATACACGTACATTTTATTTTGCCCCTATGGTGGAGGCTCGCAGTTCAATTAGCCGGCTTGGAATATCAGTTAATGCATCAGCAAGCTTAGGAAGTGCCGGATTTGAAGGATATTGGACACTTCAATTGTCCTGTATTCAGCCGGTTAAAATTTATGCAGGTATTGAGATTTGTCAAATCTCATATCATACACTACAGGGTAAATATGAATCTTATAATGGAAGGTATCAAAAAAATACCGGTATACAATCGAGTTTGGTTTACAAAGATTTTCCTACAGTAAGCGATGAGATTTAAAAGCAAAATAATATTCCTGCTTATGTTTTGCTGTTATGCCAAAACAAAAGCACAGTCAGATTGCTCTTACAGTCTGTCAGGAAAAATTGTTTGTACTAAGCTAAATGAAGAACTCGCTTTTGCCACCATTTACATTAAAGAATTAAATAAAGGATTTTCAGCAAACGATAAAAGTCATTTCTATATAGATAAGCTTTGCAATGGAAAATATACCTTTCAGATTTTAAGCACAGGGCACAAAACCCTTGATACGATTATAGAAATCACGCAAAACAAAACTATTAGATTTAATTTATTGCCTGAAAGCGATTTGAAAGAAGTTATTGTTGAAGACCACCAGGTAAAAAAGCAGGAAGTTGAAACGCTGCAAAAGGATGAATTGAGTGGTGTTAATATTGATAAAACACGGGGTGCAACATTGGGCGAAGCACTTAAAGCTATCGCAGGCGTAAACAGCCTGCAAACCGGGCCAAGCATTTCAAAACCCATGATTCACGGAATGTATGGCAACCGGGTTTTATTGTTGAACAACGGAGTGCGTTTAGAAGGGCAAAACTGGGGCGCAGACCATGCTCCCGAAATTGACCCCTTCATTGCTACAAAATTAAGTGTCATAAAAGGCGCGGCGAGCATACGTTATGGCATGAACGCTATAGCAGGCGTGGTTTTGGTTGAGCCGAAAGATATGCCCCATACACGTTGCATTAATGGCGAATTGAATGTAGTAGGTGCTACCAACGGACGTGCCGGAACTACATCGGGTTATTTAGAAGGAGGGTTCGGCAAAAATCTTACAGGTTTAAGTTGGCGCTTGCAAGGAACGGCAAGGCGAGGGGGAAGTTACAGCACTCCTACTTATTACCTCACCAATACAGGCGTGAGAGAAGATAATTTTTCGGGTGCAATAAATTACGATAGAAAGAATTTTGGTGCGAGTGTTTTTTTCAGCGACTTTAATAGTAAGATAGGTATTTACTCCGGTTCGGTTATTGGCAACTTAACCGATTTGGAACAAGCATTTCAACGTTCTGTGCCTCTTGTGCCGTCTATCTTCAGCTATAAAATTGGTAGAGGCTACCAAACAGTTGACCATAAAACGTTTAAAGGAAAAGCGTATTACAAATTAAATAAAATAGGAAAACTTGAATATACCTACGCTTGGCAGGAAAACGCCCGTAAAGAGTACGGCAGTGAGGCCCCTTATAATCCATTGGATACGACAGCGCCGGAAGCTCATTTTATACTCAGCACTACCACGCATGAATTAGTGTTAGAACATAATGCTATAAAAAATATTTCCGGAAGTGTGGGTTTAAATTTTATTACCCAGGGTAATATTTATGAAGGAGACGATTATAGAGCCTTGATACCAAACTACCGCAATTATGGTGGCGGCGCATTTGTTATAGAAAAATGGAACAAAAAAAAACTAACTATTGAAGGGGGTATTCGTTACGATTATTTGTGGATGAGAACTTACACCGAAGATTTTACAACGCTTACAAAACATTCTTCTGTTTATTGCTGGGATAATTTTAGCGGAACACTTGGCGCTATTTATCGGTTTAGTGAATTGTTTTCTGTAAATACTTCGTTGGGTATTGCATGGCGACCACCCGCACCGATAGAACTATTTGCGCACGGCATTCACCAAAGTGCAGCTTCTTATGAGCTTGGTGATAGCACATTGAAAGCCGAGCGTTCGTATAACTCACAGATGTATTTTAATTACGGCGGTAAAAAAATCGCGTTTGAAGTTGGTGGATATTATAACATCATCAACAATTATATTTACCTGAATCCATTATATCCTAAAGCGATCAGCACAAATGCGGGTACGTTTCCGTTGTTTCAATACACCGCTGCAAATGTTTTCTTTACAGGTGTAGATGCTAATATTACTTGCAAACCTTTCAAGTGGTTAAGTATAAATTCTAAAACTAATTATATATACGCCTACAACAAAACCATTCACAATTATTTGATTTATACGCCCGCTAATCGTTTTGATAACGGTATTTCATTTATAAAAAACGAGATGTTTCACGGTAAGCTAAAGCAGTTGTATATCGGTACATCAGTCTTAGTTGTATCAAAGCAAACACGCGTGCCGCCCAATAGTGATTATGTTTCGCCGCCTGCGGGCTATTGGCTACTCAACGCTGAAGCGGGTTTTTCAATAACAGTAAAGCAGCAACAAATCGGCATCAGCTTTACGGAAAATAATATTCTGAATACTATTTACAGAGATTATTTAGACCGTTTTCGATACTACAACAATGCGTTGGCAAGAAATTTTACATTAAGAATAAAAATTCCGTTTTCTATTTTGAAAACGAAAGAAGATGCATAGTTTAAAAAAACATATTGTTTGGACAAGGCTACTGCTATTGATTTTCATTGGCGAACAAATTATTTTGTTTACGCACGAGCACGAAATAGGCAAATGTTGCGGAGAAATTTCACGATCGCATTTTTCTAAGGATGGTATTCACACTAACAGGCATTTTGAAATTTGTGCTTTGTGCGATGTTGTGCTTCACAAAAAAATTCTTCTTACTGATTTTTATTCATTCATTATATATCGTACGCTAACAATTTTAAAAACATCGTTTTTAGAACTTTTTCATTTGGTTTTTCTAAAAGAAACCCATTCTCGTGGCCCTCCTGTTTTTGCCCCCTTTCATTTGTAGTTTGATTGATTATCAAGCAGGCAGCTCAATTTTAATTTGAGCTGCCTAAGCTTGATTGAAAGAATTTTAATTTATCACATTTAAAAAAATAAATAATGAAACACGTAAATAAAATAATTATTGCGGTTCTTGTAGTTCTTGCCGCATCGTTTGCTTCGTGCAAAAAGAAAGAACAAGTCGTTTTGCCGCCAACGCCCGGCAACGAGTTCTTAACCACCATTAAATGGCGTTTTCAAAATGTAAGCAACCCAAACGATACTGTTTGGTGCGCATGGAGAGATAGCACATTATTATCTAAACCATACAAAGACACTATACACCCTATTGCGAGATTGCACGCTAACACAACCTATTCGCTTACCGTACACATTTATGATGAAACACAAACTCCGGCATTAGATATTACTACAGAAATAGGCGTACAGCGTGCAAATTATCACACCTATTGGTTCTTTCCGTCAAGCGGCTTAGGAAGCCCCCTAGGAGGATCTAAAACAAGCGGGCAGGGAAGCAGTCAGGGAAGCACCAACTTTGCAATAACACCATATGACAAAGATACCAACAACCCGCCGCTGTGGATAGGCCTTAGTGATAAATGTGTAACAGGCTCAGCGTGCACCGCTACCTGCGAGGGCGTTTTAAGGCACCAGCCTAACGCTAAAAACGGAACCTATGCACCAGGCAGCAGTGATTCTGACGTATCAATGCAAGTAATTATTGATTAACCTAAAAATTAAAATACAATGAAATCGCAGATTCACAAATTCAAAAAAGAAATACAAAAAAGTATTTGTAATAAAATAATTTTATACAGCATATTCGCTATGCTAACGAGCGCAAGTTTTGCGCAAACCGAAGAAGAAAACAGAACCAAAAATTTTATTGGTGTTATGGGTGGCGCTTCATTCGTGTACGGAAATCTCTCTAATACCAATTATTGGAAGTCTGACGGAGCTGGTGGAGTTATTGTTGATAAAGCGGCGGGTTATTCAGCTAAAGTGGGTAGTAATTTTGGCATAGAAGGGGCCTATTACTTCAGCAAATACGTGGGCATTGGCGGAGCCTTTTCAATGACTACCGTTAATGTAGGCAATTTGCAAAGTATGTCAAGCGGCTATCAATACGATTTTGATGTGGATACCGCTATAGCTTCATCTACTACCCGTTATCATTTCTATAACTTTTTTGTTGGCCCGTATTTTTCACTTCCTGCCAAAAAATTTACATTCGATTTGCGCATCCTGGCAGGTCTTACAGAGGCTTATAACCCCGAGTTTGATGTGAATGTAATTGATGGCGGAAAGCCGCATCCCTTTGCACAAAATGTTTCTCACGGTGCAGGGTTTGGCATGCAAACCGGTTTGGCTGTGCGCTATGCTCTTGCCAAGCATTTCGGCATTAAGCTAAGTGCAGATTATTATTATGCCGACCCAAATATTAACATTACATACTCAAACAGGGTTCAGCAAAATACAGGCAGGTATCTTACTAACTATCATGAGTCTGTAGGTATGTTAAATGTAAACTTAGGTCTGTTTTATCAATTCGGAAAGTAATAGTTGAATTAAAAAAATTTTAAAAATGAAGAAAATAATTTTTATGCTAAGCCTAATAGGTTTACTGGTTGCTTCTTGCACAAAATCGCATACATGCACTTGCACTACGCAGGTTGCAGGCGTGCCTGATGTTACACAACAAATAACGATTGATGGCACAAACGGAAACGCATCAAAAACCTGCGCGGGTTTTGGAGTAGTGTCGCCGTCTGATTCAGCAAGCACAACCTGCGTGCTCCAATAATAAAACATCCCCTTCGCTAAAATGGCGGGTAAAGTTTGTACAGGCTTTTTCCTACCTGTCAATGTAGCTTATTGACTTAGAAGGGGACAGTTTTAAAGTAAGTAATAGGTCCTGTTTCAGAGCTTATATGGAATTGTATTAACCTTTAAAAAAATGTTATGACAAAAATGAACAGTATGACAAAGAAAATTCCGGTAACCGTGCTGAGCGGTTTTTTGGGAGCAGGAAAAACAACCTTGCTTAATCATGTGCTTCATAATAAAGAAGGACTAAAAGTAGCTGTTATTGTTAACTACAAGCGGCATATCGATCGCATTAACGGCAAGTGGTGCAAGCTCTTACATCTGGAGCATTAATGCAGGAAGTAGCACAACAAATTCAGTAATAGTAAATCCTACTACGACAACTGTTTATACCGTAACAGGAGTTGATGTGAATAATTGTGCAAGCACAGTCACAAGCACAGTGGCAGTTTATCCTGCACCGGCAACTGTAACAGTAAGTCCTGACAGCTATACAGTTTGCCCCTATACTCCAATTACGTTTACGACAAGTGGTGCAAGCACCTATACGTGGACTAATGGTACGACAGCAACCGGAGCAAGTATAAACGTAACGCCTGCTCACGGCAATATATATTATTATGACGTTAAAGGAACAGACGCGAATGGCTGCACTAATACTTCTTATGGAGTTGCCTATATATATGATACTAATTATGGATTGGCATTTTCAGCCACTCAACAATTGTTTACTTCACCGCCTTTTGTGGCGCAGTTCAATAATTCTTCACAAAGCCTGACAAATTTTATATATACCTGGTTCTTTGGTGACGGGCAAAGCCAACAAACCAACAATGCTTCCGTATTTCACACTTACAACTATAATGGCACTTATGATGTTACCCTGACTGCCGTAGATAACAGTACAGGTTGCATGGATACTTTGTTTAAAGGCGGATACATCTATTGCACGGGTGGCCTGACCGGAATAGATCAAGCCGCAGACATAAGTGATCAATAAACGTTTATCCAAACCCATGCAATGGCAGCTTCATTATTGAAACAAGCTCCTCTGAAAAACAAGCTTTGAAAATATTTGATGTTACCGGAAAGCTTGTGTTTAGTCAACCTGCAAATAATAGGTTAAGTGTCGATGTAAGCAGCTTAAATGCCGGTGTTTATAACCTAATCATTTTAAATAATTCAAGTATTGTAAATAAGAAGCTGGTGATCGTAAGGTAAAGCTCTGTTTGCAGGGAAGAAGGTATTTTCTTATAGTATAAAATTGATTTGAGCGTTATTTTTGCATTCTTCGAAGAATTAGCCTTGGTCTTCAATAAGGCGGTTCAGATGAGCCGATACGAGTTTTTTTAAGAATTCCAGGGCCTGCTGCTCTGAATAATCGTTGTTCTGCAAAAGCTTATGAAAGCCCACTGCCAGGGAAGCATTCAACAGCTCATCGAATAAGCCATCCGGCAACTCATCCATTGAATGAACATTTTCCAGAAAGCTGATCAGGTCTGCAAAAATTAATTTCTTACTTGTCATTTCGATTTTAAATATTTGAAATTTACCTACCATTCTACTCAAGCGCCAATATATTAAGCCATGCGTTGCAATCTTAAAAGCCACAGCCAAACCTACAAAGCCTTTTTATACCTTTTGATAAATTAATCTATTTGACTTATACCTTTTATGTCTTCAGGTATAAAACTTGTTGGTATTAACTCTATATTACTTCTTAGCTTAGCTTTGCATTTAGA
>Ga0134128_10003150_pt1 | contig 20204 bp, 7 predicted proteins | sample KB31754_FD_96462 | JGI IMG/M metagenome (GOLD analysis project Ga0134128, IMG submission 96462) | Terrestrial soil microbial communities with excess Nitrogen fertilizer from Kellogg Biological Station, Michigan, USA - KB3-175-4 | ecosystem: Environmental > Terrestrial > Soil > Unclassified ...
GATAACCGCGGCGGTGAGCGGCATCGCTACCCCGGCGAGCTTCACCCTGACCAACACCGCGGGCACAGCCGCAGCGTTGACAGCCAGTGGCGGAACGCCGCAATCGGCAGTGGCGGCCGCGGCATTCGGAACACCACTAAGCGTCACGGTAAACGACGCCTTCGGTAACCCAGTGAGCGGCGCGATTGTCGCCTTTGCGGTTGCTCCAAGCGCCGGCGGAGCACGGGCAACACTAAGCGCGCTTTCCGCCACAACCAACCGAAGCGGCGTTGCCAGCGTAGCCGCGACCGCAAACACCATCGCCGGCGCTTATTTGATAACCGCGGCGGTGAGCGGCATCGCTACCCCGGCGAGCTTCACCCTGACCAACACCGCGGGCACAGCCGCAGCGTTGACAGCCAGTGGCGGAACGCCGCAATCGGCAGTGGCCGCCGCGGCATTCGGATCGCCGCTAAGCGTCACGGTTGCCGACGCCTTCGGTAACCCGGTGAGCGGCGCGACGGTCACATTCACGGCGGTTCCAGGCTCCAACGGAGCCCGCGCGACACTGAGCGCGCTCTCCGCCACGACCAACGGAAGCGGCGTTGCCAGCGTAACCGCGACCGCAAACACCGTGGCCGGCGCTTATTCGGTAACCGCGACGGTGAGCGGCATCGCAACCCCGGCGAGCTTCGCTCTAACCAACACCGCAGGCGCAGTGGCAGCGCTGACCGCCAGCAGCGGAACGCCGCAATCGGCAGTGGCGGCCGCGGCATTCGCAACACCACTAAGCGTCACGGTAAACGACGCCTTCGGCAACCCAGTGAGCGGCGCGACAGTCGCCTTTGCGGTTGCTCCAGGCACCGGCGGCGCACGGGCAACACTAAGCGCGCTCTCCGCCACAACCAACGGAAGCGGCGTTGCCAGCGTAACCGCGACCGCAAACACCGTGGCCGGCTCTTATTCGGTTGCCGCGGCGGTGAGCGGCATCGCAGCCCCGGCGAGCTTCACCCTGACCAACACCGCAGGCACAGCCGCAGCGTTGACAGCCACCGCCGGAACGCCGCAATTCGCGGTGGCCGCCGCGGCGTTCGGATCGCCGCTAAGTGTGACAGTAAACGACGCCTTCGGTAACCCGGTGAGCGGCGCGACAGTCGCGTTTACCGTGGCTCCAGGCGCCGGCGGAGCACGCGCAACACTAAGTGCGCTCTCCGCTACGACCAACGGAAGCGGCGTTGCCAGCGTAACCGCGACCGCAAACACCGTGGCCGGCGCTTATTCGGTAGCCGCGATGGTGAGCGGCATCGCAACTCCGGCGAGCTTCGCCCTGACCAACACTGCGAGCACAGCCGCAGCGCTGACAGCCACCGGCGGAACGCTACAATCGGCAGTGGCGGCCGCGGCATTCGGATCGCCGCTAAGCGTCACGGTTGCCGACGCCTTCGGTAACCCGGTGAGCGGCGCGACAGTCGCGTTTACGGTGGCTCCAGGCGCCAACGGAGCCCGCGCAGCACTGAGCTCGCTCTCCGCCACAACCAACGGAAGCGGCATTGCCAGCGTCACCGCGACCGCAAACACCGTGGCCGGCTCTTATTCGGTTGCCGCGATGGTGAGCGGCATCGCAACTCCGGCGAGCTTCGCACTGACCAACACCGCGGGCGCGGCAAGCGCGTTGACTGCCAGTGGCGGAACGCCACAATCGGCAGTCGCGGCCGCGGCATTCGGAGCGCCGCTAAGTGTGACGGTGGATGACGCATTCGGTAACCCGGTGAGCGGCGCGACGGTCACGTTCACAGCGGTTCCAGGCTCCAACGGAGCCCGCGCGACATTGAGCGCGGTCTCCGCCACGACCAACGGAAGCGGCGTTGCCAGCGTAACCGCGACCGCAAACACCGTGGCCGGCGTTTATTCGATAATCGCGACGGTGAGCGGCATCGTGGCGCCGGCGAGCTTCACGTTGACGAACGCACCCGGAGGTGCGGCCACCCTTGTGGCGGCGGGGCTGGGCAGTTCCTTCACCGCAGGCGCGCCCATTTCCATCACGGTCAAGGTTGAGGACTCCTTCGGGAATATCGAAGCGTCTGATTCTACATCCACCGTCGCTCTGTCGCTGAGCGGGGGCCCTGGCGGAGCAGTGCTCACGGGCAGCACGCAACAGACCTTGCAAGCCGGGGCGGCAACCTTCAGCATCGCGATCGATACGGCGGGCAGCGGCTATCTGCTCTCCCTCAGCAGTTCGGGCGGGCTCAGAATGACGGGCCAATCTTTTGTGATCAGCGCCGCGGCGGCGGCCTCGCTTCTAGTTACTGCTCCGCCGTCGGCGACCGCTGGGTCGGTTGCCGCAATTGGGGTGGCGGCTCGTGATCGCTTTGGCAATACTGCCACCAGCTACAGCGGTACGGTGCACTTCACCAGCAGCGATCCTGCGGCGCTGCTTCCAGCCAATATAGCCCTTGTAGACGGCGCAGATGTGGTCGGAGCCACCTTTGGCACGAGCGGAACCCAGACCGTCACCGCTACCGATATCGGCAACTCTGCCATTAACGGTACCTCCGGCAAGGTTTCGGTGGCGCCGCCGCCGACCAGCCTGAGCGCGGATCGCCCCAGTCTCAACTTTGCAAGTCAGCCCATTTCTGCCCCCAGCGCCGCCGAGACCGTGGTGATCAGCAATACCGGCACCGCCACAGCCACGCTCGGTTCCATTGTGCTGAGTGGCGCGAATGGCACCGATTTTAGCTGGTCCTCGGCTTGTGGAACAATGCTTGCTGCCGGGGCGCAATGCCCAATTAGCGTGGTGTTTACCCCCTCCGTCACCGGCGGACGTGCGGCGGTTCTCACCGTGAACAGCTCGGCGGTAAACTCGCCGGCTACGGTGGCGCTGGCGGGAATAGGCGTCAGCCCCGGCGTGCTGCTGGGCCCGGAGGCGATCCATTTTGGCAGCGTCCCCTTGAACACCGATAGTGCCGCTCTGCCGGTCACGATCACCAATTCCGGCGACGCGGCGCTGACGATCTCGAACGCGGCGGTGAGCCCAGGCTTTGAACTGGCAGGAAGCTGCGTCAGCGTGCAGCCGGGGTCGAGTTGCACCTTCGGAATTGTCTTCGCGCCCACTGCCATGGGGCCGGCAACAGGAATGCTGACGCTGACCGACAATTCAGGCGGTGGCAGCCAAACGCTCCCCTTGGATGGAAGCGGGATTGCAGCCGGCATTTCCATTTCTCCAACAGTCCTCACCTTCCCACCCAGTTTGGTGGGCAGCACCAGTTACGCACAGACATTGACGATTACGAATACCGGCACGGCCACGCTTACAGGGTTGACGCTGCCGGCGACAGCGGGCGATTTCACAATTACTACCACCGGTGCCAGCGCGTGCGGTGCGACCTTGACGGCGGGTGCGAGCTGTGCCGCGGCGATCGCGGTAAAACCCAGCGTTGAGGGTGCCGATGCCGCCACCGTGACCATTGCCGATAGCCTGGGAGAACAGGCGGTGCCGATGACCGCGACCGGAATCGTCCCCGGCGCGTTGGTCTCCAGCACCTCGCTGAGTTTCGGCAGCCAGGCGCTCCATACCAGTTCGGGAGCTCAGACCGTCACACTCACCAATCGCGGATCCGCGAGCTTGAACGTCTCTGGCGTGACCGTCTCGCCGGCGGCGTATGCGGAAAACGACAATTGCGGCGGCGCACTGGCGGCCGGTGCCGCGTGCGCCATCAATGTCACCTTCACGCCCACAGCCACCGGGGCGGTCACTGGCGCCCTCACAGTCGCTGACTCTGCGGCCAACTCGCCACAGACGGTGATGCTGGCGGGGGCGGGCGTGGCTGAACTCCTGCTGGCGCCATCCACGCTGGATTTTGGCAGCGCGTTGGTAGGATCGGCCTCGCCGCAACAGACGGTCAACGTGACCAACATGGGAACCGCGGCGGTAACACTCGAGGCGCAACTGGCGGGCGACTTCGCAATCGGATCAAATCTGTGCACCGCCGCATTGGCGCCTGGCGCGAGTTGCCAACTGCTGGTGGATTACGAGCCCCATACGTTGGGGCAGGAGACGGGCTCGCTCACCTTGAGCGACGGCAGTGGCACGAACCAGGCCACGGCCAGCCTGATGGGCCGGGGAATTAGCGCCGGGATCGGCGCGGCGCCGGCGGTGATTTCATTCGGTTCGGAACCAATGGGCGCGGATTCGCCCGCGCAAACTTTGACGATTACCAATAGCGGCGAAGGGCCGCTCACTATTCAGGCCATAACCGCACTGGGCGACTTCCGTGTGGCGGGCACAACGTGTTTAGGCGCCAGTGCCGCCGCCGCAGCCCTCGCGGGGGGCGCCACTTGCGTGGTCAGCGTCTCCATGCAGCCAAGTACGCCCGGGTCGCGTACCGGGAGTCTGCAAATCTTCAACTCCGCCAATGGGGAATTGGATGTGGCGCTGAGCGGCGTGGGCCAGGGTGCGGACGCCAGCCTCGTTCCCAGCCAGCTCTCCTTCGGCAGTCAGCCAATTGCGGCCGCTAACGTGACCCTCGCGGGCCAACCGCAAGCCGTCACCGTGACGAATACCGGAAACGTGGCGCTCGCCATTGCGGCGATCTCGGTGCAGGGCGGTTTCACGCAGATTAACAATTGTGGAAGTTCGCTGGCGGTGGGCTCAACCTGCAACATTTCCGTGAGTTTCGTACCCACAGCTCTGGGTCAGTGGACGGGCACGCTCACCGTTAGCGACAGCTCCGCGGCCAGCCCGCGGCAGGTGGTGGAGCTGAACGGATTTGGAAGTCCGAACGGAGTGATCATGGCGCCCGCGGTGCTGCGGTTCGGCAACTTGACTGTGGGCCAGACAAGCGCTCCCCAGACTGCTGAGATTATCAACAGCTCAGGCCAAACAATCAACGGGCTCACCCTCACCGCTAGCGGAGAGTTTACCGAAACGTCCACCTGCGGCGATTCACTCGCCAGCGGCGCCACATGTACCGTATCTGTAACGGTGACGCCCCAGGTTTTCGGCGATGTTACCGGCGCGATCGCGATCAGTGGGTCACTGGCGGGGAGCGCGGCGTTGGTGCGGTCGAGCGGCTCGCGATGGCTGTCCGGAAACAAGGTAAACCGGACCGACAGCACCGATAGTTCCGCAGTAATGGCCGAAATCGCGCTCCGGGGGAGTCTAGGTCAGCCAGCGCCCCAACTGAACGTCGCCAGCCTATCGTTTACGCCGACCGGCGTGGGTCAGTCGAGCGCCGTACAGAACGTCACGATTACCAATTCAAGCGCGAACCCGCTCGACATCGGCTCCATCGCCGCCACTGGCGACTTCACTGCGGCTAGCGCGTGCGGCTCCTGGCTCCGGCCGGGTGCGAGCTGCGCCGTAATGGTCGGCTTCCGCCCGACTGTCGCCGGCGACCGAACCGGAGGGCTTAATATCGTGGACGCCGCTGGCAGCCAGGCAGTGATTCTTAGCGGAATAGGGTCGGACTTCACCGTCGCTGCGCCCTCTGGGTCACCGGCTATCACGGTCAACGCCGGAGATTCGGGTTCGACCACAATTTCGTTTGCGAGCGTCGCCGGCGACAGCCAGAAGCTCGCTCTGGAATGCAGTCGGATTGCGCCGAATGACGGCAATGGAACCCTGTCGTGTTATTTCCAACCGTCCACCGTTACGATTGCTGGCGGCAGTAGCGCCACGAGCGTCTTGATTGTTACCACGCAGGCGGGCGGCGCCAGCCCAGTGGCGCCCGGCGCGGGTCTGTCACCCTGGCTTTTGGCGGCCACGGCGCCGCTATTCGCGCTCTGGATTATTGCCGCTGATGCCGAGACGCGCCGTCGGCGATGGAAATTGGCATTGCTTTGCGGTGCCATGGCATTCGGCGGCGCCTGCGCGCAAAGCCTCATTCCGCCCCACGCCCTCGGCACCCCTGGCGGCTCTTATCAGGAAACACTGAGCGTCACTTCAAGCACCGGCGTGACACATACGACGACGGTAACGATTTTGGTGAAATGAAAGCGCTCCAGCATTTGCTTTCTCAGAGTCGGACCCCTTCGCCAAACGCTACCGCGAATGCAATCCGCTGACCACATACAACGTCGAGAGCAAGGTCTCGTATTTATAGACCTAACTCTTCCCGTCGGCCGAGATACCCATGAGGACCGGCGGCCCGGCGCCGGGCAACGTGGTGGTGGAAAGCGTGAACATCGGTTGTTCGGCTCCGCTCACCAGGTCCAGCCGTAGTACCCGAAGGCTTCGATCGGCTGTGGGCTGGGTGACATATAGATGCGCATCGTCGCTCGCGAACCGCGCCGCCGTCGGTAAAGTCTGACCCGTCGCAGTGGCGAAACGTATCCGTAGCGGCTGCTGTGCACCGCCCGCCAGCGGATACAACGCTGCTGCGCCGTCACCATTGAGCCCGAGTACAAACTTTCCATCCGGTGTCGGCAGATGGCCCGTGACGCCTTCCGGAGTGACCGCGCGCATCGTCCCGTTCCAATCCACCAAGTACGCCCGTCGCGCTCTTCCCGGCTCGAACCCATCGGCCACAATCGCGTGCTGGCCGGGAACAAACCTTGCCTCTAACCACGCCACATCGCCATGCGTCAACGCCCTCTGCATGCCTGCGCCGGTGGGCAACAACCAAAGCTGCCAAGGCTTGCCGTTCGTTTCCGGCACCCAGCTCAGAGCCCACTGACCGTCGTCAGAAAGATCGTGCGGGTCGCCATCGCCCAGCCGCAGTGGCGCCGATCCGGCCGCGGTTTCGAGGTAGGTCGCATAGCGGGCGCCGGCATTCTCATCGCCGATCAGAAAATTCTTCCCATCCGCCGAAACTGTGCTCGTGTCGGGCCAGTCGAGCACTGAATAGTCGCGCGGCTGCGGATGATCGCCGGTCACCACTAGCGCCGTCTCACGATCCGTACTGCTCGTCACCAACGCCCGCCCGTCGCCCAGCACAGTGTCTAACGTCAGTGACGACGGACCGGTCAACAACAGGCGATTGGCTCCGGAGAGCGGCAGAGCGTACAGGTCACGGTCAATGCCCTTGGTGCTGGCCGTGTACCAAACCTCCTTGTTGTCCGGCGACCACGCCAACCCTTGGGTTGAGCCAAAATGAGGGCCGCGCAAACGCACCCGACCCTGACGGTCCAGCACCACCACGTTCCCGGCATCATCGCCCGCTTCGGAATGTTCCAACGCCGCCAGCAGGCTTCCATCGCGGGAGAACCGCGGGCTCGAGTACCACCCGCTGTTCTGTAGTAGCACCGTCCCCGCCGGAAACTCCAAACTACTGCGTTGCGACTCGCGATGATACCGAACAATCGCCAGTGCCGCCGCGTCGGCGCTGCCCGGCACGAATGTCGCATCTTCAACGTTTTCCAGTAACGGCCGCGGCGCTCCGCCCCCCAGCGGCATCAGCGCTAGCGTGCCCGCGGTTTGATAGGCGATCACCTTGTATTGATTCTGCAGTACCGCCGCCGTACCCGGCGCTGTATCGAGAACGCGCTCAATTCCGCTCCCCATCGCCTGCAACCCAAGCCCGTCCAAACGCGCTGAGAAGGCGCGAGTCCGCGGATCGCCGAACATCGCTCCCGTCGCCAGCACCTCCGTTCCGTCATTGGTAAACTGCGCTGACCGGAAGCTGCCCAATTGATAGGTCAGGCGCTCAAACCTGGGCGGCGCCTCTGCCGCCCGCGCACGGCGCGCCGCCCACATCCAACTCGCGGCCGCGACCACCAACAGACCCAGCGTACCCTCTGCCGCAAACCCCAGCCGCCGCCGGCTGCCGCCTGGCGCCGCCGTCGCCCCCAGCGCCTGCAGCGACGTCGTCGAGTGCGCCGCGTCCACGCTCTCCAGCGCAAAGGCGAGATCGTCGGCCGACTGAAAGCGGCGCGCCGGAAGTTTCTCCAGGCAGTGCCGCACAATCCGGCTCAGCGGCGCGCCCAGCGCCGTGTTTTCCAGTTCAATCTCCGGCGGCTCCTCGCGCAGGATCGCGCTCAGCGTGTCCGCCGCGCTGGGCCCCTGAAACGCCCGCCGCCCACTAAACATCTCGTACAACACCGCGCCCAAACTAAAGATGTCGCTGCGCGCGTCCGCGCCCTGCCCCCGCGCCTGCTCCGGTGACATGTAACCAACTGTTCCCAGCACCATGCCGGCTTCCGTCGCCGGCGCGCCCGCCATCGTCTGCGCTTCGGCGCCGGACGCCACCGCCAGCCGCGCCAATCCGAAATCGAGAATCGTGATCCGCCCGTCCTCGCCGCAATAAAGATTTTCCGGCTTGAGGTCGCGGTGCGTCACCCCCCGGCTGTGCGCCGCCGCCAGCCCTCGGGCAATTCCCGCGCCCAATGCGATCGCCTCCCGCACCGGCAGCCGCCCCGTTTCCATCCGCGCCCGCAGCGTTTCGCCGCGCAGCAGCTCGCACACTAAGTACGGTGTCCCCTCCGGCGTGGTCCCAAAATCGTAGATCGTCAGCAGGTTCGGATGCGTCAGCGCCGCCAGCGTTCGCGCCTCCTGCTCCATCCGCCGCAGCGCATCGGCGTCTTTCGCCATCGCCTGCGGCAGCAGTTTCACCGCAACATCGCGAGCCAGCCGCGTGTCGCGCGCGCGGTACACCTCGCCCATCCCGCCCGCGCCCACCGCGCCAAGGATTTCGTAGGGTCCAAGCTTGGTTCCCGTTACCAATGTCATGCGGGTCATTATAATAGCCCAGCGTCGCCGTCATGAACTTCCACCGCCCTCTGCGCCCCTGGCGCACCGCTCGTCGCGCCCTCGCATTGGGCCAGCGCACCTGCGTCATGGCAATTCTCAACCTCACCCCCGATTCCTTCTATGCCCCGAGTCGTCTAGGCGCCAACTTTGTCGAAGCCGCGCGCGCCGCCCTCGACCAGGGTGCCGACATTCTCGACCTCGGCGCCGAATCCACCCGTCCCGGCGCCACTCCGCTCTCGCCTGCCGACGAGGCCGCCCGCCTGCTACCCGCTCTCGTCACCGTGCGCCGCGCCTTTCCCGACGCCTTGTTGTCGGTTGACACCCGCCACACCTCAACCGCCGCCGCTGCCCTCGACTCCGGCGCCGATATTATTAACGACGTCACCGCGCTCGAGGATCCCGCCATGGCCCCCCTCCTCGCCCGCGCCGGCTGCGGCGCGATTCTCATGCACCACCGCGGCGATTTCGCAACCATGCACCGCCTTCCCGATCTCGCCGACCCGCTCGCGACCGTACACGCCGGGCTCGCCGCCATCCGCGACCGCGCCCTCGCCGCCGGCATCGCGCCCGATCAAATCGCGCTCGACCCTGGTTTTGGCTTTGGTAAGAACCTCGATCAAAACTTCCCCGTACTCGCCGGTCTTGACCTGCTCCACGCGCTCGGCGCGCCCCTCGTCGCCGGGCTCTCGCGAAAATCCTTCCTCGGCCCCGGCGCGCCTGAGCAGCGCCTTCCCGCGACGCTTGCCGCCTCGACCGCCGCCCTTCTCGCCGGCGCGCACATCCTGCGCGTCCACGATGTCGCTGCCACCCGCGCCGCCGCCGCTGTCGCCGATCGCCTCTTGGCTAGTTCCCATCCCTGAGCGCCAGCATCGGATCCACCCGTGCCGCCCGCGCCGCCGGAACGAAACTCGCCAGTGCCGCCAGCCCCAGCAGCAACACGGTCACGACCGCCAGCGTCAACGGATCGTCAGGCTTGACTCCATACAGTTCGCCTGCCAGCGTTCGTGTCGTCAGCATCGCACCGCCGAGTCCAATCGCCGCGCCGATGATCCCGAGCCGCATCCCGCGACCCAGCATCATGCCGCGCACCCGGCCCGGCGCCGCGCCCAGCGCCATGCGGATGCCCACCTCCTGCCGCCGCTGCTCCACCGTATACGCCAGCACGCCGTACACTCCAATGCCCGCCAGCACCACCGCCAGCAGTGCGAATCCTCCCAGCAGCGTCATGATGAACCGCTGCGCGCTCAGCGACGACGCGATCATCGCGTCCATCGTCGTCACGCCATATACCGGCTGGTCGTTGCCCGCGCCCGCCACCGCCGCCCGCACCCCTGGCATCACCGCCATCGGATCGCCCGTCGCCCGCACCACCAGCGAAATCCCCTGCGCGCCTGCGGTCATAAATTGCATCGGCACCTGATCAATCGGCATGTACATCTGATCTCGTATGGTCGCGGTATCGTCTCGACCCAACCCCCACGTCCGTACATGTCCCACCACTCCGATCACCGTCTCCTGGCCCATAAAAACCATGTTCAGCGCGCGTCCAATCGGATCCTGGCCCGGAAAAACGTCATGCGCCATGACCGTGTCAATCACCACCACATTGGGATGGCTGCGGTTGTCATTCCGGTTGAAGAATCGCCCGCGCACCAGCGGAATTCCCATCGCTTGAATCCACCCCGGCCCGGCGAACGTCTGCATTGCCGACGGCATGTGATCGGCCGAAGGTTGCGGCTCGCCCACTTTCCAGAATCCCGACTCGCTATCGTTCCCGCTCAGCGGCACCTGCGTCGTCTCCGCCGCCGCCACCACGCCCGGTACCGCCTGCACCCGCTCCTCCAGCGTGTCGAGCGCCGTGGCGATCGCCTCATTGTTCGACATGATGGAGGGCGAGAGCGCGAATTGCATCGTCACCGCGTGATGTGGTTCGAACCCCGGATCAACCCGCAACAGCCGCCCCAGGCTTTGGATCAGCAGCGCCGCTCCCGCGAGCAGCATCAAGGCCAGCGCCAATTCACCGATGACGAGCGCGTTCTGCGTGCGGTGGCTCGCGCCCGTCGCCGAACGCCCGCCTTCTTTCAGCGTGCCGAACAGGTCGGCCCGCCGGCTCTGCAGCGCCGGCGCCAATCCAAAGAGCAATCCCCCCAGCAGCGAGATCCCCAGCGTGAAGCCCAGCACCATGCCGTCCAGTTTGATCTGCCCCAGCCGCGGCAGGTCCCCGGGAATCAAGCTTGGCGCCGCCGCCACCGCCAGCGCCGCCAGTCCTAGCCCCAATACGCCACCCGCCACACCCAGCACCACGCTTTCGGTTAACAATTGCCGCACAATGCGATTTTGGCCCGCGCCCAGCGCCGTCCGCAGCGCCAGTTCGCGCCGCCGTCCCGCGCCCCGCGCCAGCAGCAGGTTGGCGACGTTCGCGCACGCGATGAACAACACCAGCCCCACCGCGCCCAGAAGCATCCACAACGAGGCCTGCGAATCTTCCACCAGGTTCTGCTTCATGGGCCGTGTATCGATGCCCCGCCCGCCGTCGTCTTTGGGATAGCGCGCCGAAAGCTGCAGCGCCACTCCGTTCATGTCGGCCTTGGCTTCAGCTAGCGTCACTCCTGGTTTCAATCGCGCCAGCGCCCGCATCCCCGGATGGTTTCCCCGGTCGTGTAGCAGCAGCGGCATCCACTGTCCAAGCAGTGTGTAAACCTGCGCATTATCGTCGCTGAACCAAAAGCCGCGCGGCAAGATTCCAACCACCAGAAAGCTTTCGCCATTGATCGGCAGCGTCTGCCCGACAAGATGGGCATCCCCGCCGAATCGCGATTGCCACAGCCCGTAACTCAGCACCACCTGCGGACGCCCGCCGCTGCGATCCTCCGCCGCCGTGAACCCCGGCCCCGCCAGCAACGGTTGGTCCAGCACCTGAAAAAAATTGGCCGACACGGTTTCTCCCGCCAGGTGCTGCGGCTGCTGGCTCTGTCCCGCTCCCGCCAGCACGAAATCGTCGCTGCGATAGCCGGCAATCCCGGTGAACGACCGCTGCATCCGCTGCCAGTCCTCAAGATTCGGGTAGGAGATCGAACTCCGGCTGAAGTCGCGGCTGCTCTCATGCAGCACCACCAGCCGGTCCGGCTGATGGTACGGCAGCGGCGCCAGCAGCACTGTATTAACAATGCTGAAAATCGCGGTGTTCGCGCCAATCCCCAAGGCCAGCGTCAGCACCGCAATCGCGGCAAACCCCGGGCTCTTGGCCAGCAACCGTAAGGCAAACCGAACATCCTGCCAGATCATGCTGAACTATACGCACCGAGCCTCACCCCGGTTCCATACCCGATAAGCCGGCTTTTCCTGTAAAATTAAGTTCACCTCCCGTTCCATAGGAAGTTGCGCCCATGCCTGAACCCTCCTCCGCCCCTGAACTCGATCCTTCCCTAAACCCGCCTCCCGCCGATTCCTCCCTCGACGCACCCGAAGCCAACTTCGCCGAACTGCTCGCCGCCTACGAGGCCCAGCACGAATCACCGGCCGAGAAGGCTGGCCCCGCCCCCGGCGAACACCGGTCCGGCCAAGTGGTCTCGGTCCGCGAAGACGTTGTTCTGGTCGACATCGGCGCCAAGGCCGAAGGCGTCCTGCCCCTCGATCTCTGGCGCTCGCAAGGCCCGGGGACTGAACTGCACGCCGGCGACACCGTCGAAATCGTCGTGGAAGGACGCGATCCCGAAGGCAGCTTCAAACTCACGCCCTTTACCCCCGACCGCCCCCGCAATCTTGAAGATGCCCGCGCCGCCTTCGCCAATGGCACCATCCTGCGCGGCAAAGTCACCGGCGCCGTCAAAGGCGGACTCACCGTCGACGTCGGCATGCGCGGCTTCATTCCCTTCTCCAAAACCGGCGTGCCCGATCCCGACCAGCTCCACAAGCTCGTCGGGCAGCAGATTCGCTGCCGCATCGCCCGCCAGCCCGACGAGAAAAACTTGGTCCTCGACCGCCGCACCATCGTCGAACAGGAACACCGTGAAGCCCAGAAGCAAACCCTCGAGCATCTCCAGGAAGGCGACGAGGTCGAGGGCACGGTCAAGAGCCTCGCCACCTATGGCGCATTCATTGACATCGGCGGCATTGATGCGCTTCTCCACATCTCCGACATGAGTTGGACCCGCCTCGCCGAACCCGGCCAGCTCCTCAGCCTCGGCCTGCCCGTCCGCGTCAAAGTGCTCAAGATCGAGCGCGGCAAGCGCCGCGTGTCCGTCGGATTGCGCCAACTCACGCCCGATCCCTGGGCCGGCGTCGGCGAACGTTACGAGGTCGGCGCCCGTGTGCGCGGCCCCGTCACCCGCACCAGCGACTTCGGTGCCTTCGTCGAGATCGAGCCCGGCGTCGAGGGCCTTATCCACATCAGTGAAATGTCCTGGTCCAAGCGCATCCGCAAGCCCGAGGATGCAGTCAAGGTCGGCGAAGTGGTCGAAGCCGTCGTGCTCGGCGTCAATCTTAAGGACCGCCGCATCTCGCTCGGACTCAAACAAGCTCTGGGCGATCCGTGGGCCGATGCCGAGACTATCTATAAGGTCGGCAACGTGGTCGAGGGCAAGGTGCGCAATTTGCAGCCCTTCGGCGCCTTCTTGGAAATCGCCGAAGGCGTTGACGGCATGGTCCACATCGGCGACATCTCGGTCGACCGCATCCAACACCCCAGCGCTGTGCTCAAGCTCGGCGATGTTGTCCGCGCCCAGGTGCTGGAGATGGATCGCGCCAAGCGCCGCCTCCGCTTGGGCATGAAACAGCTCGAGCCAACGGCAATGGACAAGTTCGTCGCCGCCCACGCGGTGGACGAAGTCATCAGCGGCCGCGTCGTCAAGGCCTTCCCAGGACGCGTGCAGCTTGACGAAGGCATCGAAGCCTCCTGCCCTTCGGCCACCGCCCCCGTGCGCCAGATCGAAGAGGGAACCTTCGCCGCCAAACTCCGCGCCGTCTCCAAACAACCCGCCCGCGTTGAAGCCGTGCCCGACACGCCGCGCGTGGAACTCAAGTCCGGCGAAGTCCGCAAATTCCGCATCACCAAACTCGACGCCGAACACAGCAAAATCGAAGTCGCCCTCGCCTAATACCTTTCGGCTACAATGGCCGCATGTTAGCGAAAGCCTGCCTGCTCGTCGCGATGTTAGTGCCCGTGACTCTGCAATCGCCGCGGACTTTCGATGTAGTCTCCATCAAACCCGCACCGCCTCGAGGACGTGGAATGTCCGGATTCTCGGACGTCCGCGATGTCACTCCCGCTGGTCTGCGGACGGGCGCAGCCACGCTTGCCGGCCTCATCCAATTTGCGTACAACATTGACAACCCCGACGCTCAAGTCTCAGGCTTGACTGACTGGATGAATAGCGAGCGCTGGGCCGTAGAAACGCGGACAGCGCCGAACACTCCTGATCTCGCCAAGAATCTCCCAATTGCGCGGGAGATGACCCGCAGACTTTTGGCCGATCGTTTCCAACTCCGGGTGCAACTCAGTACCCGCACCCTCCCGATTTATGAATTGCGCCTTGCTAATAAAGGGCCCAGGCAGCTGTCGCCTGCGACGGATACCGCCGCACCTCACATGCTTTATTCTGACGGTACCGGTAGCTTCGCCGAGGCTATGAACATGGCCGATATGGCTCGTGTTTTTTCCAGCGTTACGCATCGCGTCGTTGTGGATGAAACTGGCCTCAATGGGACCTATCAGTTCAAGGTCAAGACTTATTCCGACGCGGCCAACCGACAAACCCTCTCTCAAACAATGTTGCAGCTAGCTGACGCCCTCGGCCTGAAGCTGGTAAGCGCTCGGGCGCCGGAACCGATCCTCGTCGTCCTCTCCGCCAGCCGCCCCCAGCCCAACTAGGATCAACGCGCAGCCGCCCGGTCCCGCGCGAGTGCGGCCTCGAAATACGTTTGCGCCTGTGTGATCGCAGTCCTGCAACCAGATGGATCCACAAAGGGGTTGGGGCCGCCCGGCTGCAATGCGGCCCGCTTCGCCGCCAGACCGAAATAGGCTCCGTGTGCGCCCAGAAAAATATCGCACGGCAGCGCGCGCAACGTTTCAAACCCGTGTGCGAAATCTGCGGCAATGTCGGGATAAAGTTTGTTTCCCACCAGCGGGGTGCCCCGGTTGTTGCCGGGCCCGCCCAGAATGAGGACGCTGTACTCGCGTCCCCGGTCGCGCGCGCGCATCGTCCACGTGGTGCATCCCGGTGTGTGGCCGGCGGTCTTGTGGGCGGTGAGCACGGTCCCACCCAGCCGCACCGTGTCCCCGTCGTGCAATATGCGGTCTACCTTAGCCGGCGGATAGGTGGTGAAATCCGGCCGCGGCGTGCCCCGTTTGCCGCCTGATTCGATCGCCGCGACGTCGGCGTCCATCACCATGTAACGCGCGCCGGTGCGGCGCACCATCTCGGCGCTGCCGGCAACATGGTCAAAATGGGCTTGGCTGATCAACAACACCTTGATGTCGCCAAGGCGCTGGCCCAGCGCCGCGACACTGCGGGCGATCTGCGGTGGCGATGTTTCCAGATTGCTGTTGATGAGGATGTCGCCTTGCGGTGTCACCACCAGGTAGGCCGCCAGATCGGCGCTGCCCACATAATAAAGACCGTCGGCGATGCGAAACGGCGCGATCTCACGCGTGAAGTCCGGGTTTTGCTGCGCCCCCGCCGCCACCGCCCAGGCCAGCACAAGCACCCATGTCATCAAAATCCGCATGAACGATGATAGCGGCGGCCAGCGTGGAAGTCACCCGCCACTCGAACCAACTTCCGCCAGCGCCCGCTTCGCCGCGTAATATCCGCAAAGCCCGTGCACGCCGCCGCCCGGCGGTGTTGACGCCGAACACAAATAGACCCCCTTCAGCGGCGTTCCGTACCGGCGCCAAGTCGGCCGCAGGAACATTTGCTTCAGCGTGTTGTTCCCCCCCGTTATATCCCCGCCCACCAGGTTGGCATTGTGCGCTTCCATCGCCCGCGGTCCCCAGGCCGACCTCGCCAAAATCAATTTCCCGAATCCCGGCGCGAACCGCTCCACCTGGCGCTCAATGCGCGCCGTCATATCCACCGTGCTCCCGTTCGGAACATGGCAATACGCCCAGGCCGTGTGCCGTCCCTCTGGTGCCCGCGTCGGGTCGAACAGGCTAGGCTGAGCCAGCAGCACGAACGGCTGATCGGGTTCACTCCGGCTCCGCTCCGAAGCCTCTATTTCCCGCAGTGTTCCGCCCAAATGCACGGTTCCCGCACGGCTGCACTCCTTCGCCGTCCACGGAATCGGACCGGCCAACGCCCAGTCCAACTTGAATACTCCCGCTCCCCGCCGGTACCGGTGCAACTCGGCGCGATATCCCGCCGGCAGCCGGTCGCCAGCCAGCCGCAACAAACCTTCGGGCGACGTGTCGCACATCACGATCTCCGCCCCCTCGATCTCACCTAGATTCTCCACCCGCTGCCCGATCAATACTTCGCCACCCAACGACCGCAGGTACCCGACCATGGCATCGGCGATCGCTTGCGACCCGCCCTCCGCCATTGGCCAACCCGCCCGGTGCGCCGCTGCCCCCAAAACTGTCGCGATGGCGCTCGATCCCCAGGTCTCGAGCGGCAGCACTGAGTGTGCGGCTAGCCCCGCCCATAGCGCCCGCCCCGCCTCGGTCTTAAACCATCGCCGTGCCGTCCAACTCGCGGGAGGCAGCGCCCTCACGCCAAACTGCGACATCGCAGCCAGATGTCGCGGCCATCCTATTGGTCCCAATACATCGCGCTCGATCGCCGGCCAGCTCGCCACCACCGGTACGATCAGCTTTCTATACCTGCGACCATCCTCACCCAGCCCTGCGCAGGTCTCTTCCAGCGATTCCGCGAGTACTGCCACCCGCCCGCCTTCCAAGGGATGTGCCAGCGCCAATGGAGGATTGATCCACCTTAAACCAAACTGATTCAGCGGCAGCGAACGCAGGAACCGAGTTGCCACCGCCATCGGCTGCACTGCTGAACAAACGTCATGCTGGAACCCAGGCAGAGTCAACTCCTCCGTCCTGGTCCCGCCGCCCCACCGCGACTCGGCTTCCATGACCCTTACCCGCCACCCGTTCTGTGCCAAAACAATCGCAGCCGCCAGGCCGTTAGGGCCAGATCCAACAACAACTGCGCGTTTGTGAAGCATCATCATGGTGAAAGATGAGTTACAGATTAACCATCACATGACCATCACGGCCACCTCTTCTACTAAAACCACCAATTAAACAAGTAAATACATAAACAGTAGCCGTAGACGCGGCCGTTCTGCGGAAATCACAGTCAAGTAGTTCATTGTAAAAGCATTAATAATACGAAACCCTGTGTAAAAGGCAGCCAGTCCGCGCCTCCTTGCGCATCAAAACCGGCGATTCGAGCGCTGCCACAACCAGGCCACAGCTTTTCCACAAAGTTATGGTAATGATTCACAGTGGAGCTCCGTCAAGCCAGCCGCTCCTGCCGGTCTAGTGCGGTTCCAGTCGGCTGCAATTGTGTTAAATCGTACACAGAGCTCGTGTACAGTCTGCAGCATCTCCTGTCCTGGTGCGGCGTCGGCCTGCGTGACACCGATCAAAATGCGCGCCTGGTCCCGGTCCAGATTCCCGAGGTCGGTCATCACCACCTTGGCCTGGTCCCCCCCAGCCTTGCCGACCGCGTCATAACCGTCCACGGTCGCATGGAGGCCGGCGACCAGTTCCTGTGCGGCGGCAAGCTGGGTTTCCAGGTCATGCTGCGTCACAGACGTTAGCCGCGGGTCGAGCCGGACCACCAACGGCTCGGTCAACGTCTGTCCGCCCGCCGTCAGCCGTACCTGGTACTGCCCTGGCAGCACCAGGGGACCTTGCGGCTCATGCCAGGGGGTGTTGTGCGGTATGGCGTGGTCGGCCAGCGTGTATTCAAAGTAGTCCGTGTGTACGCCGAAATAGGTGTACAGCAAGTAAGGAGGGTCGGGATACCGCAGGTTCCACACGAACCGATTCTCCCCAGCATGGTTGGGCAGTACGCTCGGCGGCGCCAGCCAGTAATCGGGAACGTTGATCTCGTATGGCAATCGCGCCGGCCCCTGGTCCGTGAACATCCGCACGACTTGGCCGGCCGAGTCCAGAATCTCCAGCTTCAGTCCACCTGGCATACCGGCGGGCAGATAATAGTCGAGAATTGCCCCATCCGGCGGATTCTCAGAGGTGGGCGTCTCCGGATTCAACGGCGTGTCGGTGTAGGTGTCCCACTGCAACCGAATTGCTGGCGTCGGTGCATACAGCCGCGCCGCCTCCGTCCCGGTCGTTTCCGACAATTGTCGTAATAATCCGATGTCGTCGAGTGCCCATAACCCGCGGCCGTACGTTGCAACCACCAGGTCATTCTGTTCGACCGCTAGATCCCGGCAACTGGCATTGGGCAAATTCAGTTCCAGGCTCTGCCAGTGCCCTCCCGCATCAAACGAAACAAACACTCCAGAATCAACAGCGGCAAAGAGAAGGTTAGGTTTCACGGGGTCTTCACGCATCGCGTGAACTGTCACGCCGGGCAATCCACCCACGACCGGCTGCCAGGTCTTGCCGCTGTCTGACGTTCGTAGTATTTGTGGCGGCGCAACCGCTCCCGCAGCGGTTGGCGCGCCTCGTCCACCCCGTCCACCCCTTTCCGAAACCACTGCGTATGCCACGTTGCCGTCATTATGTCCGGCCTCGACCTCGACGACTCCGCCCGCCAACCCGGCGGGGGTCACGTCAGTCCAGCTCGCCCCATCATCACGCGTAAGCTGTACCTTGCCGGACGAAGTCCCGACCCAAATCGTCCCTGCTGAAACGGCCGACGGAGCGATCGTCGATATAGCACCGCTCCCGCCCGTCAGGTCCGGGCTCGCCGCCGTCCAATGTCGGCCCTCATCCGAGGTCCGCAGAAGATACTGCGTCCCTACATAAAGCACATGTTGGTCAGTCGGTGAAAACTCCATCGGTGGCGAGCCCGCCTCCCGATACTCCGAGTTGCGCTCGAAGACATGTTGAGTCTGTCCAGTAGTATGGTCGACCCGCAAAATGCTGCCGTACCACCCGGTTGTGTACAGCACGTTCGGATGCAGCGGGTCCGGCGTAATCCGTGCCGTCTCAAACCCATTGGTCGTATACCAGTCCCGGTAGGTGATCTCCCCGGCGTTGCTCCGGATCGGCACCGCCACCGTCCCGCTGTCTTGCTGCGACGAATACATGAAGAACGGGAACTGGTGGTCTGTCGTCACGTTATAGAGCTGCGCTGTCGGCTGGTTGTACCAGGTTGTCCAGGTGTGCCCTCCGTTCATACTGACCTCGGTCCCCTGATCCACCGCCAGGGCCATATTCAGCGGATTGGTCGGATCAATCCAGAAGTAGTTGAAGTCATCCCCGCTCGGCGCCCCGGTAAACGACTCCCAGGTCGCGCCTGCGTCAGTCGAACGGTAGAACGATGTCTGGGTCGCGTACACCACGTTGGCATTCGTCGGATCCACTTGAATGTCATGGAATTGCCCCCCTCCGATCAGCCGAGGGTCAGTCGTCGTCTGCCGCCAGTGTCCGCCCGCGTCATCCGACCGGAAAACCCCTTGTGCCATATAGGCATAAAGCCGCGCGCCATGAAACCCTGGCGCCACGCTCAGCGCCACCGTGCCCCGTCCGCGTTCCGGCAAACCGGCGCTCGCCGTCGCCACCCAGTGCGCGCCTTCGTCGCTCGATCGGTAAATCGGGGGATCGGGCGTCGCCGTGGCCGCCGCCACCCTCCCGCCCCGCGCCCCGCGGGCCCGGCCGGCGCTATACACCACGCGCGGATCCCCCGGCGCAAAAACCAGCGCGCTGCTACCCGCCATCGCCGCATCCGGCGCCAGCACCGTAGCAAAGTTCGCCCCACCATCGCTAGACCGCACCAGCCCGGCGTCTGACGATGCCGCCATCACCACCCGTGGGTTATGCGGATCAATCAAAATCGCCGCCACCGCATGTCCGTCGAGCGCCACCAGCGTGAATGTCTCGCCGCCATCGGTGGACCGGTACAGCCCGTTGCGCTCCCCTTGGCCGGAGGCGCCAATGTAAACAACCGACGGCGCCGAAGGCGCCACCGCAACAGCGCCAATCCCGGTCAGCCGCACGCCGTCGCTAACGTTCTGCCAGGTGCGAGCGCCGTCGGTTGTCCGCCAGGCCCCGCTGCCGGCGGTTCCCATGTAATAAACCGCGGGATTTCCCGGCACGCCAACCACCGAGGTGCTTTTTCCCCCGCGCAATGGCCCGATCATCCGCCACTCCAGCCCGCCTTTGGGAGCCGTGTAGAGCGAAGCGCTCACCTGCCCCAGGGCCGGCAGGGCAAGTAAAATCATAAGTGCAAGGGCAAAACCCATGGGGCCGCCCTTCGGAATTCCGCGTCCGGCGACCCCAGCGCGGCTTTCGCGTTGGGGCCCGCGCCCATAAAGCGCCGCAACGCCGGAGAGGGGCTGCAGGGGTCCCCACTCCGGCGTTGCGGCTAAGCGGGACGCGCGGCGGTAGCCGCGC